>Ga0209302_10000173_pt1 | contig 40713 bp, 48 predicted proteins | sample ArcOceMetagenome_2_FD_187445 | JGI IMG/M metagenome (GOLD analysis project Ga0209302, IMG submission 187445) | Marine eukaryotic phytoplankton communities from Arctic Ocean - Arctic Ocean ARC135M Metagenome (SPAdes) (version 2) | ecosystem: Environmental > Aquatic > Marine > Oceanic | place...
TTTTGTTTTTAGTCAATGCATTATGAAGACCCTCGTAAGGTGTATTCAATGCATGACCAACTTCGTGACCCATGAATAAGTCATAAAGTTCATCTGAAATGTCATCTTTGAAAGTAGGACAAGCAAGTATCCTATTCTTAACATCAAAGTATGCAGTAGGGATTGGCTTGTGAACAATAGTAATGTTCTCAGTTGCCATCAATTTTGCAAGTTGGTCTTTTTGGTTTCTTTTATTTGTCATATTTAATTTGTTTCCCGATTCAGACTATAGTATATCAAAATAGCTGATGCATTGTCAAGGCTCAGAGCGTAATAAATTTCCTTCTTGATTTAGCAAACTGTTTCATTGGAGATTTGAAGATGATTTCTTCTTTGGTTCCAGTCTTGATATATCCTACGAGTTGTAATTGTTTGTTTACAATGTAAGTGTGATTTGGTACTGAGACTTTAGACTCAGACCAATCTGTAATTTCTTTTAAGTAAGTTAGTTCCATTATGCAGTGTCCAAATATGTTCTAAGTTGGTTGACATATACCTTACCAATATTTGGCATTCGTATAATCTCTCTATAGTGTTGCATCACATTGTCCTTAGTAAGTTTAACACCTATGTCGGACTCAATCCAAGACAATACTCTTAAGAATTTATCCTGTTTCATTATGACTGACTCCTCAATAGTGCAGCTGCGTATTCCTTCATGGAAACACCCTCGGCACCAGTATATTTTGACACCAATTTGATGTTTTCTACGTTCAGTTTTGAACAGATTTCTTGAATAGTCATGTCTTTTTCCTCTTGATTTTTCATTATATACATAGTATAACAAAAAGCCAGAGGCATCGTCAAGGCATGATTTAGCGGGGGATGTGGGAGTTTCTTTCTTGGATTTGGTGTTGATTCTCGTCGAGGTTTATTCTCTCATCAATAATCATTTTGGATTCTAGGTCGGTAAACCACATTGAAATGGTGTGTCTTGGGGCCCTTCTCACAGTATTCACGCCATGTTCAAGGTAAAGACCTTGGAATAGAAGACCCTCAGCGGGTGCTATGGGATGCGTATGGCCTATTGGATAGGTCTCACTGGGTGGAAAATAGGTCTCACCACCATTGAAATTGTCATTTAGATACAGAATACAAGTCCATTCCCTAGAGTTTCCTTCCTCGGGTACTGCATTCTCATTAATCTCTGAGTTAGAATAGGTATCGAAGTGTGGTTTTTGGACTCCACCTATGTCCCATTCATTGAGAGCAATCATTTCGGGATAGAAATGTTGTCCTGTTGCTTGGAATATGTGGGATGTACATTGTTGAGCTGCTCTTCTAATACAATCACGAACCCATGAAGTTCGTATGTGTACGAAGTCTATTGCACGGTAATCAGAACCATCACCAACTGTTCTTAAATGTTTATGCGTTAGATGATATCTTATCAGACTCTGGCAGTCCGTTGGACTCAACATATTCTGAAGCTTTATCGGCTGATACACTTTGAATGTATTTTGCAAGTGCTTGTCGTTTTTCATAGTCTATTCTTCTCGCTCTTTCTTTAGGTCGTGATTTCAACGCACGGTCTAGTTTCAATCTTGAAGCACGTTGTAAGAAGATGATACCATTAAGATGGTCAACTTCATGTTGGACACATCTAGATGCTAAACCTTCTAGGGTAACAACCTTGTCTTCACCTAGTGCATTCTGATACTTTAACTCTATCATCTTTGCACGTTTTATCATAAGGTACATATCGGGAAACGATAAGCAACCTTCTTTCATTAAATCTGTTTCTTGTGATAACTTTGTTATCTCGGGATTGAAAAATGCAACAACACCTTGGTCTTGTGATTTCATTACAAAAACTCTTGCATCAAGTCCTACTTGGTTTGCACTCAAACCTATACCACCAAAGTTTGCCATTGCGTCAGACAGAGCTTTCTCTATCTCTTCTGCATCTGTTCGAGTTTCGAAATCAAATTTTTGTGGGGGTGTTCTTAAAACCTTACTTGCTTCTTCTATCAATTCATACATATTTATTTCCTGTTATAGAGGGAAGTTTCCACCACTCTTAATACTCACACGTTGGATTTTAAGGTCGAAGAAGTTGAGTATTGCACTCCACATCTTTGCACCCTGTTTCTTAATCCATGTAAAGGCACTCTTAAGTCTTCCAACAATTGCATCTAAAACTTTCTTAGCTTGTGCTTTGACTTTGTTTCCAAGACGTTTCAGCATAGCAAACTCATCAAGTTGTGACATTTCTTCTGTGAGAAAACCTTCTTTACTCATTTCTTCCATTATTATACTACGAAAAGTATCATCTGCATAGGAGTTTTTTAAAGATATTTTCTTACTTCTTAGTGCAAGATATGGTTTGGATTTTCCACCACCAGTCTTAAACGATACATAGAAACTATTTCCTGCAGCAAGTTTTGAACCTGCGTTGTTTGGTGAGTCTAGTGTTAGTGTACTCTTAAGTGAACCCGATTCCTTAAAGGTTGCAATAACATCTGCAATTGCGTCGGGACTATCTTTGAACTTGACCGAACCTGTTGCAGCTTCCCAACAAAAGAACTTCTTCATATCGGAAGAATTATTAAACATATCTTGTAGTTTATCTGTGAGATATTTTGCATTTATTTGACCCTGTTCCATCTCTGCAATTCTATCTAAGTCTTTCTTAGATAATGTTTTAGGGTCTTGGTCTGCAAGCTTATTAAGAGAGTCGATAGTTCCCTTCTCTTGTAATGTAATCATCTTCGATTCAATATCAGTTAGAAGTGAGTTTACAACCTTCTGTCCACTTGGACTATCTGTAAAACTGCTCATTGCAGCTTGAACTGTTGCAATAGTTTCATTCTTACCTGCGGACAATAATTGTGAACCACCAGCTTTCTTGAGTGAAATATTAGTATTACCATTGTCTATTAAATCTGTTTTAGGTGTCTTGTTTGTTGCGCCTGCATCCATCCAAGCTTGACTAATCGGTAGAGTTGATGCACCCAATTGTGTTAGTTTGTTGACTTTGAGTGTCTTAATGAAATCAGCTCCCAGTAACATTGCTTGGTCTTCCCAATCTGGCCAAAACTTTTGAGCCCTATTCCATTCGGGCCCTGTCATCCAATCCTTATGACCTTTGATTCTATTAACTGCACATGCAATAACAGATTCCCAGTCTTCGCCTGATGGGTTTTTACCAGTATGAGTTGACATACCATTTGCAATCTTATCAATGTTGCCTGCAGTAACACCTAATGCTTTCTTGATGAGGCCTCCCGATTTTCCAAAGTGTGGAATGTCAGCTTCATCATTAGCTGCAAGAAGGTCACTCTTGAGTTGTGTCCAAAAAGATTTGTCCTTGATGGAGATTTTTTCTCCAGTCATGGTTACCAGCTCACCACTCTCTGCTCTGTTGATGAATGTTGTTCTGTTTTTTCTCTTGAATAAATCATCCAGTCCAATAGACCCCTCATCGAGATTCAATGCAACATTAACATTTTCAGTGATATTGTGGACTCGGTTGCCAACTTTGATGGTCAAGTCTATCTCGTCGTTTACTACTTGGTTAAATGATTTCATATAACTATTTATGCTAGTCTGCGAGTCTAGAGAAATTTTTATGCTTCTCAAATCTCAATACATTGCTGAACTTATCGTATAATGTATCACCTTTATGACTAATTATGAATGCATTCACTCCATCTGTCAAGGTATTTAATAGCTTTAAGAATTCATCTGTTCCTGTAACGTCTAGTGACGAGTCGAATACCTCATCTAGAATAAGCAAGTTAGTGTTTACACTGTTCTTCATTCTTGCAACACTTCTCCATGTGAATAGTAGTGCAAGGTCGATTCTCATCTTCTCACCTTGTGAAAAGTTTTCGTATTTGAATACGTCACGGAATCTTGATTTGATTGTTTCGTCAAAGGATTCATCTAGTTCGAACCCAACATAGAACTCAAGTTGTGCTAGATACTTATTAATAAGTTTGTTCATGATGGGAACGTACTGTTTAATAATCTTCTCTTTAACACCTTGGTCTCTGAGCAACATGGTTGCAATCTCATAGTAGTGAGTCTTGTCAACTAAGCTTTTGTGTTTGGTATGTAGGACATCCAGTTCATCTTCACCTTTAGCAATACGTTCATGTACGTCTGTGCCACTAGTGGATTCAATTTTCATTCCCTCAATTTCACCATTGATTTTTTGAATGTACTTTTGATTGGATAGGATTTCTGTTTGATGCAATCCTATTTGTCGTTGGATGTCATCAATGTCGTGTTGGATAGTACTGATTTCGATGAGTCTGTTTGTTGAATCGGTAGTTCCAGTTTCAATTTGCTGGAGTGCTGATGCAATCTCCGTTGCCTTCTTTGTCTTTGACTTGAGATGCTCTTCCTTGTGTTCTTCATCTAACCCTTGTTTACATGTTGGACATTCGTCATTCTCTTCATAAAACTCAACTTCTTTCAGTGCTTTCTTACGAGCATTTGTAAGTTGTTTTTCCATATCCTGTAAGTCTTTCAACTTCTTGGTGATGGAATCTTTGTCGGAAATGGTAGATTGAATCTCTTTAATTTCCTTTCCGTTAATATCTATGACATCCATCAGCTCACCGATGTGAACGTTGGTATCTATTATAGTTTGTTCGAATTGAGTAATCTTTTGCATCCTATTCTCAGTCATCACTTTAACTTGTTCGTTTAAGCCACTGAGTCTTTCTTCTAGAATTTCAACTTGATGTTGGGTATCCTTCAGTTCGATTGCATGAGCTGACTTCTTCTTACGAAGTAGTTGCATCATAGTAGTAAAAATGTTGATGTCTAGTAGGTCTTCAACTAATTTCCTTCTATCCTTTGCTCTTAATTGCATAAAGGGTGTGAAGTTAGCAGAACCTAGGATTGCAACCTGTGTAAATGACCTGTAAGACATCTTTAGAATGTTACGTTCTAGATGGTCTTGATAGTCTCTTACTGTTGCGTCTTGGTTTACAAATACACTATCTACGTACAGTTCAAAGATGTTTGGTTTTGCGCCACGGATAATCTTGTATTGTTTTTTACCTACTTTGAATTCACATTCTACTACCAATCCTTTCTCATTGATACTATTAATAAGTAATTCTTTCTTAAGGTTTCTGAACCCACGTCCATACAATGCAAAACATAATGCGTCTAACAGTGTGGATTTACCAGCACCATTCTCACCTAGAATGAGTGTGGTTTGGTGACCGTTTAATTCTATTTCAGTAAATTTATTACCCGATGAAAGTAAGTTTTTCCATCGTACCGTTTCAAATATTATCATAAGTAGGTATGTTCATCCAATGCTTCATTATATAAGGACTTCATTATCTCGTCGAGCTTTTCTTTCTTTCCTTGTATCTCTAACCCATCAACATACTTGGATAATATGGTTAGGGTATCGTCGACTCCTTCGATTTCATCATCGTCAAAGAAGTCCATGTGTTTGTTGTCATCTACAACTGCAACGTGTATCGGATTAGATGCATGTACCTTATCTAGGTATGAATCAAACCAATAAGGATTGTCTTTGTTAACCACAATAACCTTTACAAATTTGCCTTCGAATCTTGAGAAATCCATATCTTGAAGGGCCTCGAAATTTTCTATCTTAGCATCATCGTAATATCCTTTCTCAAACATTGTTAAAGGATTATGAACTGGTGTAAGTTCCTTTGTTTCTGTATCAAAAATGTGGAAGTACTTCTTGTCATTATAATCTGACCAAGTGAATTCCATTTGTGAACCTAGGTATCTGACATTCTTTACTTCTGATTTATGATGGAAGTGGCCACTATAGACTTGTTCGAATCTCTTAAGATACGATACATCCAGTCCGTGTTGACATGTCATGTTAGGTAATAGTAATGCACCTTCTATCTCGAAGTGACCCATACAGTGAGTGGCAGCTGCCTTCTGCATGAAGTCTACCATGTCTGCATAGTTCTCGGAATTAATCCATGGAACAAGTGCAATTGGAAAGTCATCATATTCGTTTACAATAGGGTCGGCATATACGGTAATGTTAGGTTCATTATATAATAATAGTTCTGGGCTATTAACATCGTTTGTATTCTTATAGTATGTATCATGGTTACCTAGAATCAAGTCCATCTTGATTCCCCTTTCGTTCATTGGTTTAACAAAGTGTTCGATGTTTGCTTTCATCGATGCAAAGTTTACATACTTACGTCTATCAAAGTAATCACCCATGTGGATAATCTGTTTGATGTTATGCTCGTCTAGATATGGAAAGAATACTTCCTCATAAAAACGTCCTTGATACTGAGACATTTGAATCATATCAGAGCGGACACCACAATGGGTATCGTTTAGAATCGCTATCTTCATTCTTTAGTGAATTTCTCTAGTGACTTTTCTTTTTTTACTTTTTTGTTTTTGGATTTTCGTGGTTCATATTCTACACGATTCATATTCTCTTGCATCCAATCTACATTAGAGTTGGAAAGGGTGGGGTCATGTTGACCATCGATAGTAGAGAATGAATCTAAGGTAATAGATGATTCCATGATTTGCGCTTGTTTGATGTAGACCTGTTTCTTTTCTTTCTGAATTCTTCTTAAGAATGCATAGTAACAAATCTGAGTAACATAGGCAAATGCATTACTTGATTTTTCAACGTTAAAGTTACGGATATATTGGATACAATTTTCGATTGCATCACAAATCATTTCGTCACGGTAAGTATAGTTGATGAAGTTAGGTCGAGTGGATAATCGAGTTGCAATCTTATAGATACACTCTCCGATATATTCAGTCATACGTGGTGGTACTTGGTTTGCAGCAACTGCTTCTTTAACTAGGGTGTTGAACTCTGCAACTGCAGCGGTAAACTCTTTGTTATTGACGTAGTGTTCTGCTTTCTTGGGGTCTTTTTTCGTAGTCATGTATACATTATACCTGTTTATCGTCGTATTGTAAGAGGCTTTTTAAGTTTATACTTTATTAAGTTTATTTTAAAAAGCCTATAGACTTCTGAGAAATGTGTGATAAAATGAATATGTCCCAAGGGGGATATACTTAGCTAGGATTACTTCTCTGTTACGAACTCATTCAATTGTCTTGCAGTTCTAATAACTTCTTCACCTGTGATTTCTCTTAATGGTAAGGGCTTCTTATCATTAGGGAATGAATCGTTGTGGGCGTAGATGGCGTCGACTTCCCTTTGGTAGTTAGAGGTCAAAAGACCTTCTGATAGGGATAGTAGTTCGGCTCGGATTTCGAAGCCTGATTTTGATGTGTTTGACATATGTTTCTCCTGTGTGTATATGTGTGTTGTAAAATTATTCTTACCTAGTATATAGGTGTTTTCAAAAAGAAGTTTATTAAGGAGAATGCTAACATCATGAATCCAAAAACACAGACTTGCACTATGGTAGCCCAAAAGATTTGTTTCATAGGATGTATTTCTACTATACGTTCCATCCATTCTTCCGAAGGTGAAAGATTTACAATCTGTAATAGTTTCTCTTCTTTCATAGTGACTGTACTTGTTGTTTGAATTTTTCCATATCTCTAACTGCTCGTAGAGCTCCTGGCTCTCGGTCTAGGAAGACCCATGATGGTAGTAAGACGATTATGAAAAATACGAGGGAAGCACTTTTCATTTCGGATTATATAAGTATAGGGCGATGATTACTACTGCTTGCAGGGCAAGTCCAGTTAGTAGTATCATTATATCAGACATTAGGGTTCATCGCTAGTAAAGATATAACGAAAATCAGACAAAGGCATACAACCTCTGTCTGTTCTCGTAGTTTATGTAGTTTATGCTTATGCATCAACCAGCAGATGATAGTATTATCAAAAACGGTAACGCAAATGGAAGAGTCATCAGCACTAGAAATTCGATAGCGTCACAGATTTTACAAACGAATTTGTTATCTGAAACTTCTCTAGCTTTTCGTACCATGCTCTTTGCAAAATATATTGCTGTGGACATGGTTTTCCTTTAAGTTTATTATAAGTTCTGTGTATAACCTGCTATAACGGTGGTTTATACGCATGTATTTAGACAATTCAAAAACCTAATGAATCGTCCTATCATCTTCCTCATCAAATAATTCGAAATCTTCTTCGAACTCATCGTAGTTTTCGTCTGATAATGAAGTCATTACTTTGTTTAAGTATTGTCTTTGAATTTCATGATTATCAATCTTCTTATTAGTAAGAGGGATTGTTCCTTGTTCCACCATCTCTAACCATCTAGATGAAGCTTCATCGTAGAATGGGATGAACTGTTCGTTCATACTACTCCTGTGTATTACTTGGTCGGATGGAATCAATACGATAGAGTCTTCACTTAAAGGTGCATACGGATAGAATGTAGCAAGAGTTTGTATACCGTTTTGCACGGTGAGTTGGCATATCATAGGTAGGGTTATATGTAAACCTTCCGCTGACTCTCTAACCATACCGACGAGCTCACTACCTGTCTTAAGTTTTACAACTTCGTATTTCTGTGGTATTAGTTCTGATGGTCGTGTCATTTTAAATCAAATTGCCTTATCTCGTATGAAAAGTTCTCTTCGTTGTATATATTTATACGTTCTTTAAGGTGATTAAGCGTATGATTTTCACATTGTAGGTCATCTGATATATCAAATAACTTCATACTATTTTTTCCCTCTGCTTTACGAAGACCCCTTCCAATAGATTGTAGGTTTCTGATTCTCGATTTTGATGGTGATGCAAAGACGATGTTGTCTATGCGTTTGATGTTGACACCTGTAGAGAAGGTGCCGTATGATGCTAGTATGACATTGTCGTTTGCCTTTTCTACATAGGCTCTTACTGCTTCACGGTCTACAACATCTGTACCACCGTAAACATAATGAAGTTTGTCACCCAATCTCTTGTGCATTTTTGCATGTAGAATAGTTCCGTGTTTCTCAACAAACTGGAACAACACTAGGGTGTTACCTTTTAAACTGTAGACTAGATTGCATAGGAAATCATTACGCATTTCATTTGAAACTAGATAATCCATCTCATCTTGATAGGACATTTTCTTCTGTTTAGTATGACGTAGTATGACACAATCTATAGAAAGATTAGCAATCGTTCCCGAATCCATTAACTCTTTAGTACTGATAACTTTCTTAACGGGCCCAAACAAACCTTCCAGTTGTAGTCTGTGTACTTCTGTACCATCCAGTGTACCAGTGCAACCAATTCTTATGGCAGTCTTCTTCATCTTCTCAAGAATACCTTTTAATACATTTGCTTTGAATAGGTGTGCTTCATCCCCGACAACCATATCAAAAGACTCCATAACTTCTTTCGGTGCTTTACTGAACGACTGCCATGTCGTAACTGTGATAGGTGCGTCAAACACGGGCTGTTTAGAATATATCTTACAGATAGGTTCGTCGTATCCATAATCTTGAAAATCTTTTGTCATCTGTTCTACTAATGATGTGGTAGGAACAATGATAACTGTCTTGACATCGTAGTATCGTGCTAACATATAAATGATAAGAGACTTACCACTTGCAGTCGGAGACAATAGTAATTGTCTTCCATACTTAACTGCTTCATTGAATGCTTCTAACTGATAGTCTCTAGGTTCAAATGGTAAATTCAAATCCTTAACATTGAATTCTTTTAGTTTATGCTTGTAACCAATGACATCTTGTATACCTTCAAACTCGTATCCTCGTTCTCTGCAGAACTCATCTACGTATGGAAGTAATCCGATATAAATCTTGTGTGTTTTAATTGAAAATAGATAGACCTTACCATCCCACCATTTGTTCTTATAACTTGGCATGAATTTTGCGTTGGGAACGGTGAAGGAGAAATAATCGTGAAGGTCTTTAGCCAAACCGTCATCGCAGTCGACTTTCATGAAACACTCATCTACTTTCGAAACTGTGACTTTCATTTTACTTGTAGGGATATCCGATGAACCAACCCACTAGGGAAGTTCGGCACCCTTGTGTAACTGGAGTTACTTGATGGTGTACAAAAGATGGGAACATTATTAATGACCCCTTTTGTTTAGCAGAGTTAGGAATCTGTCTGTAGTAATCCCTCATGTCTCTTGTGTAATCTGTTGAAGTAAGAGTATCCTTTGCACGGATATCTTCTATCCATTGAAAGTTACCACCTTCATATTCGTCGGGGTCTGTTAACTGAATAGAGAAACTAATCTTTCTTATCATACCACTGTTTGCATATGGCTTATCTGAAGCATCTGTATGCCATGTATAGAAACCACCACGTTGACCTTGTTGTGCATTGTATGTTGTATGTTGTAATGGTTCTAGTTTTTCTAACTCTACATTCCAACCACTTTGTTTCATACCCATTGCAACTGCATCTTCTACTTTAGTCCAAACGTCTCCTAGAACTTTCTTTGCATCTTTATGAATCCATCTTATATCCGATGCTCTTATATTGTCTACAACTTTACCACCGTCTCCACCAGCTGCTCTTTCGGCACCACGGTCTTCGCCGTCGGGGTCTAGGTCAAGTCTTCCACCCTGTCCTACTGCACCCGATTCAAGTGGGTACCCCATTGCCTTGCCGTTGATGAATTCAACTTCATCTGAGGTTAGTAACGAGGGGTAAGACCATAAATAATTTTGAAGGTTCATTCGTGGTCACACATCTTGTCACTTGCATAATTAGTTAATACCGATGGAAAGACTCCATGTATTATCAATGCAAGTGCCATTGTCCATGCATGAAATAGGTGTTGAAAATATCCCATGCCTATTGTCATCAAGTGTTTATTCATTATTGTCCAGCCATAAACTTTCTCCAATCGATTGTGTTCTTAATCGTTTGGTGTCTCCATGTTATGTTTTGCATACATTCCTTAAGGAAGTCTACTGTAACTTTAAGGTACTCAATCTTTGCATTGAGTTCTTGTAAATCGGTATCTGCATTGAAAAAGATTTGCATATCATTCTTCATAATTTTTAAACCATTGAATGGGTCGGGTACCCAACCTAGTTCTTGAATTCTTTCATCGTCCATTTTCCCATTGAACCACAGCCACTTATCTTTGAGTAGAGTGTTATAGGATGTTTGATATTTTTTAAGGACTAGAATCTTATTGGTTAATAAGTCTTGATATTTTGCATGGAGTTTAGGCACCTCTAACGATGCTGTATCCAATTCGATATCATCTATTTCACAGTCATTTGCCCATTGGGCTTTTAGTTCTTCTAAAGTCATAATATATATTATACCACAAAAAGGGGGTTTTAACTAGTGGTTTCTATGTCGTAGTAAGTAAATTTAAACTCTATAGTGGCAACTACTGCCTCTCCGTCTGCACCCGATTCAAATTCTAGACCACTCAAACTGATTGGAAAACAGTCATGGAATCTAAAGAATCTATTGGGTATGTTTTTGTTTGTTGTGGTAATCAAAGTGATGTCTGACATCTCCTTGTCTGTTCCACCTAGGTCGGATGATGTTCCTAGTATAGTTTGTTTAGAGCCCACGTAACTTCCATAGTCTGCTGGGTCTTTGATTGGCACGATTGCATTCATCCAATCATAAACTTCTTTAAAGTTCTGTAAATCTTCATCAACTAAGAAGTCGACTGTTAGATTTTCAAACGTAACCTTGTCGCCTGGGAAATATGCATCCAATCCAACACCCGCTGCAACTGCAATTTCAGTGAACTGCAGGCCTGGAATAGTACACTTCTTAATGTAGTATTCTGTTGTAGGTATCTTATCAATAAGAAGTCTAAAATTATTCTTATTGAGAATTGATTTGTTAATATCAACCATTTATTTTTGCTATCCTTTTAGTAGAAGAGGTGTCGAAGTAATCGTTCTCTCTGTACTCTCTCGTTACTGTGTTCTCACATAGATATCCATCTTGGATATATGTTGTCACGGTCTTCCTAGAGATGACATCTGTTGTCTCCTCACCTTTTGGAAACGTTTCTGCTTCCCATGGGCCCTCTAGAACCTTCACTGTTTTTTTATATAAACTCATAATATTCTCCGTATGTATTTATTTAGGTGTTTCAATATGCCAAAACCTACGGAAGTGGATAAAATTTGGTGGTACTGAACCGAGTGTAGCACTTTGTTTAGGGTTTGTAGGATGTACTTGTTCTGTTTTCCAGTTGTATATGTCTCTTCTATAACATTCATGTTCAGTAATGACAGCAAAAGGTGTGTTCAAATCTTCATCATCGTATCGTGTATAGGTCTTACCTGTCTCGTCTAGGTAGTCTTCTACATGTTTATCATTGAATGAAGCTTCCCACTGGTCAACTCCATTGAATACTCTTTCATTTTTTAACATATGTGCTTCTTGGTTTGGAGCATAGTCAATATAAGAATACTTTTCTTGTCTGAACTTTGGTTCTTCAGTTGGTCGTGCGTTTACTGCACTCTCTAAAAACATCTCACCTGTATGATTGAAGGCCCTTCTTAAGTCATCATAGATGTTCTTAACATGATACAGAGTACCAAAGTGAATAATCAAATCCCACTTCCTGTCATAACTCCATTCTTCATTATGATTGATACACAACTTCTCTGAGTCTGTATCAATTGCATCTAGTAGTTCTTGTCTACCGTCTGCATATGTAACTGTTGCACCTAATTTCTCGAAGTGTCTACCAATTAAACCATGGCAAGTTCCCAACTCTAAGATAGTCTTACCCTTGAACCATTCCTCACCTTTAACTTCTATAACCTTCTTGACTCGGTTTTCAGTTGGAAGGTACATTGTGTCTACTGCGTTAGTAGTTTTATTTGCAAACTTAAAGAACCCTTCAACATTATCTTCATACTTAATCATCTTCATAATAGTATTTATTGCCTTGACAATGCCTAGCTTTTAATGTTATACTATGTACATAATGAAAAAACAAACTATAATTTTTGACGTTGATGGGACTATTGCTGACGTAGAGCATAGAAGATATCACGTTACACAACAACCTACCGACTGGAAATCATTCAAAGAGGCGACTCAATTTGACACTCCTGTACAGTGGGTGTGTGATATTGCAAAGAAACACATTGCCCAAGGTGACGATGTTGCATTCTTCTCTGCAAGAAACGAAGAACAAAGAAGTCTTACTGAAGCACAGATTGCTGAGTGGATTGGTACTGGACACCAAGGTCTTTTCCTTAGACCCGATGGTGACTTCAGACCCGATGAAGTATTCAAGTCCGAACTTGCAGATAAATTTGAAGAGTTCGGTGGTAAAATCGACGTTGTCTATGACGACAGAAACAAAGTTGTTGCAATGTGGAAAGCAAGAGGAATCAATGTGGTTCAAGTTGCCGAAGGAGATTTTTAAAGTCATGTTAAGAGAAACCGAGGTTAGTTACCTTGCCTGAAAAATGGAGTCAAAAACAAATAACGATTGTGAGATAGAAGACCTTAACTAGAGACCCCAATTAACCTGCTGAAGAGTTAGAAGTGATTGGGGTTTCGCTTATCTGAGACCAAAAAAAAAGGTCTCCGAAGAGACCTTTTTAGTATTCCAATTAAGGAATGAGAACCTAAGTTCTTACAGAATGTTTGAAACAACAAATTTTCTGTAGTACTGGTTAGTTCCTGCTGTTGCAAGTCCGTCTGCTGGTGTAGCACCAACGAAAGGATTTGAAACCATACCATATCTAGTTTTGAAACCGATTTTTGGTTGGAACGTGTTCTCGCCTACTGCACGAACCATTTGTAATGGTACGTATGGGCAATAGAAAAGACCAGCATCATAAGGGTTAGTTCCTCTATAACCTACTGTCAAGTAGTCAACACCAGCATATGGGTCGACGTATACTTTGACTCTTCCGTTTAGGATACCAGCAAATGTATTGCCAGTGTCATCAACGTTCAAGTTAGTAGATAAAGCAGGAGCGTAATCTAATACACCTGCCATTGAAAGAGCACTTGCTACGTCAGATGAACATAGGATAAAGTTACCTTTTCCTCTACGTGTATCTTTAGCAATTTGGTTTGACTCTCTTTCGATTTGGAACAATAATCCTTTGAATTTCTCAACAGACCATCTTCCGTTTGCGTCAACGTCTAAGTTGAACGTACCAGCAGTAGCAGTTGCCGAAGCACCTGTTTTTGCTTGAACGTTAACATTTCTGATAACTTCACGGTTGATTTCTGCAAGAATTTCTGATGAAAGAATATTTGCAAGTTCTGATTCTGCATCAAGACCGTGGATTGCTTTGAGGTCTTGTGCTAATTCGAGTGTGTACTCAGCTTTTAATGCTCTGGATTTTGCTGTAACAGTTGCTTTCTCGATGCTGAATGCCATCTGAGCGAAACCGTTTGATGCTTCAACATCACCAAGTGCTTCTGCACTTGCTGTAGACATCCCTGCTCCTGTATGCGAAGCATAGTCGGAGTTAAAAGGGTCAGAATTTTGGGTCGCTTGGGCCCCATCTGCAACGGTCTGATTCTGATTAGAGTATCTAGTATCTGCTTCGTTAAATAACGCTTCAGTTTTACCTTCTCTTCCAGCTGTCGGATAGTCGTTGTATCTTGCTTTCATAGCAAAGATAAGACCTGTTGGGCCTGTCATTGGTTGAACACCACAAATGTCGTATGCAACGAGATTTGGCATAGCTCTACGTACTAATGAAATCAATATAGGATTCCAGTTAGCAACTGCAGAAGCTCCAGTAGCATTTAAAGGTGCAGCTTCTTCCAATTGTTGACCTTCTTCGAAGAGGGCCTTCTCTTGGTTTTCAAGAATTACTGCAGTAACCGCACGCTTGTAGCTATCTTCGATTTTTGGTAAATCGGAGTGTTCTAGAATCGGCGCCCACTTTTCTTGTAAGTTTTCTGATAAAAACATTTTATTTTTCCTTTAAATTAACCTAATGGTTTTAGTTTAGTTATTGCTTGAGTGTACTGTTGCATATCAGGAGCAAGTTTAGGTTCTTTCTTTTCAGAAATCTCCCCTGTTCCTTCTTCTACAATAGTATCCTCAACTAGTTTATCAACATCAATTGATGGGAAATATGCTTCTGCGATTTCAGCAATCTTCTCAGCGAAGTCTGCCTCGTCTTTGAAGTCCACACCATTTGATAATGATTCTAGCTTCTCTTTTTGTGATTCGGACAAACTGTCACCAGCTGTCTTTACCACGTTACTTCTCTTGAGGGCATCTAACTCTTCTGTGACATCAATATTTCTACTGACTTCACCATCAAGTTTCTGTTCCATCTCGTCGAGACGATTTGCGAGTTCATCGATAACATTATACTTATCTTCGGGAACGTCAACATAATGTTCTGTGAACAATGTTTTCAATCCATCGATAAAGTTTTCTGTCATCTCTGCTCTCAATCCTCTTTCTATTGCAAGTTCGTTTTCTTTCGTCCACTCTTCTGCAACATATGAAAGATATTTGTCAACGCCTTCCGCAAGGTCAGCTTTGACTTTTTCCACTGAGGATTTTAATTCTTCTGAATATTGTGATTCTAAAGACTCTTTAATCTCTTCTATTTTAGATGAGACTGCAGCCTTAAAGATTGTTCTAGCTTTATCAGCATTTTCATCTGATAGGTCTAGTGCTTCTGAGATTTTAGATAGGTCGTCTTCTACTTCAATCTCGACTAGGTTTGCTTCGAGTTCTGCAGAAGTTTCTTCGTCAACGTTTTCTTCTTTGACTTCTTCTTCCTCTTCTTCTTTTTCTGACCACTTTTCAGCAAGTTCTGCAACTGCTTCTTCGTCCATAGACTTTAGTGATTCAACAATTTTTCTTGCTACTTCTGCTTTAGTCAAGGTCTCGTCAACTTCTTCTTCTGATATAGAACTAAATCTACTTTGAAGTTCTTCCTTAGTCATTTCCTTCATGTTGTTGACGATAGCTTTGATTGATTCCATCTTAGTTGCTTTAACAACATCTTTGGATTCTTCTTCTTCTTCTGAAACTTTTGCAAGTTTAGGTTGCTTGTCAGCTTTATCAGCATTCTTTTGATGTGCATCACCCTTTACGGCTTTGACATTTTCTGCTTTCTTCTGAGCTGCAACTGCTTTGTCAACAGGATTTTCTTCAGGTTTGACGACTTCAACTTTGCCTGAGCCAATTGACTCTGCATCTGATGAACCTTGTTTCACAGGTTTCGCGTCACCTTTTGTAGCACCGTCGGTAGGCTGTTTCACTTCAGAAACATCTACTTCTGTACTTTCTAGGTTATTTTCTAACTCTGCCATGTTTTTCTCCTGTTTGAGTTTACTTTTTTATTTATATGTTATAGGCTTTCAACAAACCTTTTCCATAGATTTAACTTAGTTTCTTCTAATTTATTCAGTTTAGCACCCCTTAATTGGGTTCTCATGCTCTCTGAATCAACTGCTTTCAATATACCGTTAGACATAATCCACTCTACACCCTCGTATATACCTTCAACGAAGGCCTCGGGAGCAGATGGGTCTGCAACAATATCGGCTGCTGTTGCCAATTGGAAGTCACTTTTTACGTATTGAGCACCACCTTTTTCTTCTAAGGAACCTAATCCTCTAGATGATACACCTAATTTGGCACCATCATCGATTAGATTTCTTACAATCTGACCGTTTGGTGTGCTCAAAATCTTTGCACGTCCAATATAATTGTTACCATCTTCTTCTAAAGATGTAATTAAATGAGACACTTTGTCAAGATTGATAGTCGGGCCCTCGGGATGTCCGAGTTCTCCAAATGCTCTATCCTTCTCAACGAATTCTTTTCTATAACGGTTAACTTCTTTCTGCATTATCTCTTTAGGATAAACTCTTCCGTTACGATTCTTAATTTCTGATTGCATGAATACTCCTTCTATGAAGTATTCTTTTTGGCCCTTAGCATTCTCTTCGATGATTACTGGACTCATCTGATAGTCGTTATACTCTGATATTAATTTCATCTATAATCTCCTCGATTTGTATACCTTCTTCGGCCATTGTTTTCATTACTGCTTTGATGTCTTTCATTTCTTTCTCTGCAGATTTTAAATCTTTATATGATGCATCACCACTAAAGAGTCTACCATCCACATACACATCAACTTTGTTCTTCTTGTTTTGCACGTATGCAATAGATACTTTCTTACCACCAAGTTTTGCAACATCCGTTTTGAGTTCTTTTGAACCACTAGGCAACTTTATTTTTGCCTCGTTCAACTCAAATTGTAATGCTTTAAAACTTTTCAACTCTACTCTCCTGTAGGTTCCTGTGGTGCATCCATCCAATCGACTTGAGCATTAACTCGTTTCATGTCGACTGCATCAGCAGCTGCTACTTTAATTCCATCTCCGATAGAACCCTTTGCAGCTTCCAATTGACCATTTTGTATTTGGTCTACTATTTGTTTTGCTATTTCACTACTCATTATTTATATCTCCTAAAAACCACTGTCATCTTCATCTTCATCCTCTGAACTGCCTTCTTTAGCAATCTGAGCATCGATGATTTTAATGTCTTCTTCTGTCTGTCTTAGTATGTACTTTCTAACGTAATCGTCGGAGTAGTACTTACCAACATATTCAGAAGCTTGAGAAAGAGTATCTAACCTCTCTCTTAAAATCTCTGCATCCTTCAACTCTGTAAAATGGTTGTCGGTTGTAAAATCATACTGGAGAAAGTCCTTAAATTTATCGAACTCATCACCAGTTACTATTTCCTTCAACACTAATTGTGTATGAAGAACGTCTGTAAAAACTCTTGCAAACTTCTTTTGAAGTCTGTTTGTGAACTTATTAAACTTAAGTTCATCTCTAGAAATCTCTGAAGCACGACCCATGTTAAATCCATTGTCTGCTTCCATTCTAGATGAAGGTACGTTTAGAGACTGATATAACTTCTTCTTGAAGTATTCTATATCATCTATATCTGCTAGGTTTTGTCCGCCTGGCAATGTAGTAATCTCCGTTCCTCTACCACCTTCTCTTCTCGGTAACCAAAAATCTTCCAACATACTCATATGTTTTCTATCATCTTTGATTTCACCTGTATCTGCATTGTAAACCAACTTGTTCTTGTATCGGTTCATTACATCAGCAAGATACTGTTCTGCCTTTGCCTTTGGAAGGTTACCTACGTCTATGTAGAATATTCTTCTTTCAGGAGCCCTTGATATTCTGTAAATAACAAGTGCATCTTCCATCATTGATAACTGGTTTGCAGTCTTCAATGCTTTGTGCAGATACCCTATAACTACATTTTTAGTGTAGTCAAGTAATCCCGAAGTCGTATATGTAACCGCCTCGGGTGCAATTCGTACAGTATTTCCTTCCGCTGCACTGGACTTATCAAATCCTTTATCATTGAATACGAAGAACTCTTCTATCTTTGAAACTCTTTCAACCTTAGTCTTAGGGTCTCTTTCCTTTTCAATGTTTCTGACCTTCTTAATTTTAATAGGGTCAATGTTCCTTAAGTCGACTATACCTTTTTTAGTATTTTGAGCGTCGACAACTTTATGGAAGTATACTCTTCCATCCACGTACCATTTTCGAAATATTTCATGAGAGTTCTGATTGAACTTCATCATTGATAAGATATTATAAAACTCGTCTTGTATCTTTCCTTTGATACTGTCAGAGAGTTTCACATCTCTGAGGTCGAGTGACACTATCCTATCGGCACTATCCGAAGTGATACACTCATTAATGATATCTTCAATTGCAGAGTCACACTCTGGCACCAAAGATATCTCACGATATCGACGAATGAGTTCTGCCTCATTCTTGATACCGCCTTCCATATCGATGTAAGCACCATATGCTCCACCCGATACGAAACCACTTTGTTGTTGAATGACAGGTGTCCCATCATCGTCAACTGGTGGAACAAAAGAAGGTGCTCGAGGCAACTCCTTTGTTCGTAAGTCATCTCTTTTACGAGATATTTCAAATCCTAAAATTTCCATACTAATATTTATACCACTTAAAAGTGGTGTTTTTCACTCTTGTTAAAGAACTCTTTCCCAGTGAGAGAAGGTCAAATCAACTGTGAACTCTTCTAAAGCATCTACTGTTTCATAACTTAACGCTATTTCACCGATGTTTTTAGGGAACATGTTGAAGAACTCATATCTCGCCAGTACGGAGTCATCTTTATTTAACTGTTCTACAAACGCTCTACTTAGTAAGTAGTCTGTTGTCGTAGCACCTTCGCCACTATCCATTGCTTGGATTTCCATCTGCCATGCTTCTAGAGCAGTTCTTGCTGAAAATTCCATGTCATTGATGATAGTTACTGACCAGTCAGCAAAAGTTCTTTCTCCTGCTAACTTAAGGTTGTGTCCTCTGAAAGGAATCACAACTTCACCTAGTGTTGCAGCTGGGATGTTTGCACCTTTACACATGAACTCGATATTGTTTCCAGCTCTTGGTAAGAATACTCTAAAACGGTTTGCTCTTGGGCCACCACCGATTAGTTGTGCTTTAAATTGGTCTATTGTTGCCATGTTTTATACTCCTTAAACTGCACCATAAATTTCACTAAACTCAACACCCGACCTTGCAGCCACGAAGTTAAGAGTGATAAAGTTAATACTTCTAGAAGGTTTCACAAAGATAGAACATACAAATTCATTTCTATCGATGACCGAGTCAGTGTTGTTTGTTTCGTCACAAACTACTGAGAAATCTACTAGTCCTCTTCTGTTTTTTACATCTCTTAGGAAAGGTTCTACAGTACTTCTAAATTGAGCTCTTGTGAATGCATCATTGAATTCAAAGAGTTGTGCTTTAGCAGCTGTTGATATTGCCTTTTCTAATACTATGAATAATCTTCTGACATTAATTCTATCAAATGCTGATGGAGAAGTTAATGCTGTCTTGTCACCGTAAAGAATTGTTCCTTGGCCTGGGAATGTTACTACTGGATTAACTCTTGCTCTGTACAAGTCATCTCTAGATGCTTGTGAAGGGTTAAACGCAAGTTTAGTAATTCCTAGGTACTGTCCTCTTGAGAATCCTGCTGGTGAGAACCATGCATCTCTTAGTAGGTCAGACCTTGCCATTATGCCTGCTGTATGTCCGTTAGCAGGTACGTAACAGTACTTATCGTTGTAACGGTCATATTGGTATGTCCATCCGCTGTCTATTACGGCATATGAACTTGATGACATAGTGTTAGCAGTTGTGATAACGTTAGTTGACTGTGTTGACTCTGAAGTCACACCAACTACGTCTGCACGTCTTGGGGAAATGATTGCAATACAATCCTTTCTACCTTCACAGATTAATACTGCTTGGTTTGCTAATGTAGTCCAGTCTGCAAGAATATCTTGGTCTGTTCCACTTCCGTTGTCTGTTCTTGAAGAACCAGTAATTAAGAATGAGATGTCTGAAGTTTGTCCATCTTTGAAATGGTCTTCCCATGCACCGTACTTCTGAGCTGCTGTTGGTGTTCTTCCGTCAGCACCATTTGCTAGAGATGTATTCTCAGGCAATGCTGGTCTACCGAATGTTGTTCCGATTGAAACTGCGTGTGTTCTGTTTTCGTTTGCAGTAGCAACCATTGCTGTTGAATGATATGCCCAGAATACCCAGTCAGATTTAGAACCTATTACTTTTTTGTAATAGTTAGACTCACCACTTGAGTCTTTTGCGTCAGACGCAAGAGATACAAATCCGTAAGTTTCTAAAATTGCATGAGGTGTTCCTGTAATTGCACCGTCTTCGTCTGCAACGACTACGTGAATCTCGTCATGAGCTCCACCAGCAGTTAATGCTGATGCAGATTTACTTGGAGCTTTATCAAATGATGCATAGTATTCCCAGTATCTATTAAGAGTAGAACCGTTTGCAGCTGATGCTGTAAGTCCTGTTCCTGCTGGTTGACCTAATGCTTCGATTGATATCACGTCTGTGTTGATTGCTGTGATTCGATATTGTTGAGTTGTTGCACCGAATGTTACAAGGTCTCTAACCTTCAATAACGCACCACCACCACTTGCAAGAGTAATAGCAGTTTGACCTGCTGCCTCCGCTGCACCGAGTGTTGTTTTGGACGCTTTGTAATAAGCATCTGGCCCACCACATACTGAAACTTTAAGTGAATTACCTAAAGAACCAGCACATCTTGCTACCCATTTACCTACTGTTCCACCGAGAGCTCCACTCTCGTATGATTGAACGTATTCATCATGATTTTTAAGTAATGAAGTTGAACTGCCACCTGCGTTTGCACTAAACAAACCTGTGGAGTTAACTCTAACTACTCTTAATGATGAACCGTATCTTAAAAATGCTTCTGCTGTATAGAAGTCTTCTGCCCCAGCGTTAGTATTAGCTGGTTCTGAAAACTCATCGACTAAACCCTTCGTATCTGAAACTGTCTTAACTTCATCAACAGGGCCCCATTGGAATGTCCCAGCGAATGCACCAGTTGTGCTTGATACTGCTGGTACAACATTTGTAAGGTCAACCTCTTTGACCTGTACGCCTGGTGATACTTGAAATGCCATACTTTTTCTCCTGTTAATGTAAAAAGTTGTTTACTGTTTTATTTATAACTTTTATATTCCTACTAATAGCAATACTTTAACAACTCTTTAACTCTAATTAATGTTTTGTGTACCATCTATCACCTTCGCTGTCAACAAAGGAAACCTCTTCGGGGTTCCCTTCTCCAAAGACACCTGCTGGTAGCAAGTCGTCTTGGATTATCTTCTGTTGTTCAGCATACAACAAGTCTTTAACTTGTGTATCTGTCAAATGATAGAAATATTCTGTTGTGATAAACCAACTAAACATGACGATATTCATTACCATGTCATCGTGATATCCCCTATCCGCTTCAAAACTATTCCCTTTATTTATAAAGGTCATGAGCTCCGTGATTGTGGGTCTATCTACTAGTTCTAATCTATGTTCTTCTAACAACTCTTTCATTGTAGAACAACCGATACGTTTTATCTTCCTTGACATTGTAACTCCAATGTCCTCTGCCTTAGCAAAACCTTGTGTAAAAACGTTATCGTACTCTATATCATAGTGCAATTGATTCGCCACCATAGCACCTTCATTGTTATTTTCAATTATTACAATTGGTTTATTATAAGGTGTTACAAACTTATTTATAATATCGGGGAAGAGAAGGGGACTTATCATGTTATCTCGGTACACAGCAACCTGTTTAAAGGGTTGTGTGGACACATCGAAGATAGTAAATGTAGACCAATCCATGCCTCTACCCTTTGCAACATCGACTGTAACTATGTACTCGTGACCCTCTTGTGGTCTATTATACATAGTGAAACCGTCTTTCATCCATTCACCTTCAACTGCTTTCATCTCTAATAGTGTATTACTATTAATAAGAGTGTTACCAGTTCCTAGGAATGAGTTGCCATACTCTTGTTCAAACTGTGCTTCTGATGTGTTTGCAATGGTCTGTTTCTTCCACTCTTCATCTCTGCCTGGCACATCATACCAACTAATAAGGAAGTCTTTATACTCTGATTGTTGGTGTACTGCACTCTCATATATCTTATGAAACATATTACCCACACCGTTTGCAGTAGAGGTAATGATAACCTTGGAGTTTTTACCCGAGGTAACAACTGGATATGTTGCAGTATAGAAGGTTGCAGCGTCTTCTACGAATGCAAACTCATCTAGATATAGTAAGTTAATAGACATACCACGAATCGAACTTGAAGATGTTGCAGCTGCCACGACCTTCGAGTCGTTTGCAAATTCTATCGAACCTTTGTTGAGAATCTTAACGCCGGGCTGTAAAAAGAACGGAACAGATTCTAGCATGGTAACAATACGTGCAATCATCTCCCTTGCAATTGCACCTTTGTTTGCAAGAACGGCTACAGTTACTTCGGGATGAAACACTAAGAACCATAATAAGTATGCACATGATGTGATTGACTTACCACTCTGACGTGATGCAAGAACTACGTTAAATCTGTTTGTATCGTAGTGTTTAATTAATTTATCTTGATACCCACGAAGCTTGAATGGAACCATACCCTCATCCAAGGAAATTATTTGACAATAATTTTCAATGAAATGACATGGGTCTACAGAACACTTCATGTATTCTGCAAGCTCCGTCTCGGTATATTGGTGTTCTATACCACTTCTTTTAATAAGGTTATTACCTAGGTAACCCTCATTTGTAGGTTGTACCATAATCTAGTCTTTGTTTTTCTTCAGAAACTTCTGTAGTTCCGAAGTAGACCCGACATAAAGATGATTATGTTGTGTACCAACCTTCTTTATATCGTCGTCTTTTTCTAAGTCTTTAATTTTTCTCTGTAGGTCTAATAATTTCTCTGCAGTGTCAGCGACTGTTTTAAGTAACTGGCCTGCAACTTCATATGCACGTGGGTGTTCGGTTTCTTTTGCAACATCTAGAATACCTTCGATTGCATCCTGTCCACGTTCTACAAGACCATAGAGATTCTCTCTGGCATACTTGTAGTCGTTTACTATGGATTCCCCTCTATCGTGGACAGCGGGTAGCTTCTTTGGAATGATTTCCACTTCTGCTTTAATTTCAGTATTGATATCTAGAATATCATCCAACTGTTTATCTATTTTGTCTTTGGCCATTATTAACTCGCATCTGTAGTCCTATCGTCTGCAAAACTTCTAGTCGTACCATCATCATAAAACGTTACTGTTTCTGCAACAACAAAAGTATCGGTTGGGTCAACTGAACCAACAAATTTAAGATTGGTTTTTGTATCTATTGTCACTGCATTACTAACCACTATGGATAGTTTGTCTGCAGCGATTGAAGATATCGTTGGGTTAGTACCCAAGTTTGTTCCAAACACTTCGTCGTTTACACTTACCTTAGTATTTATAGCCACTGGAAAAGTGATTGTTGTAGAGGCAGAAACCGCATTTGATATCGCTGCAAACGCAGGCTCATAATGCTTAACCTCTTTAACTAGTCCACTACTATCTATCTCACTAGTAGTAAACAAACCACTTGCAGTCTTAACTTGACCTGCTACTCCGTCTGAGATATAGATTCTTTCTATAACATTCTTAATAACCTCACCAGTATATACTGGGCCGAAGAAGTATAGTTTCATAGAGAACTCTAGAGTGTATTCTATAACACGTCTTTCTTCGAATGTACCCTCATATGAGTCTTCCATTGTAACGGAGTTAAGGATGATTGGTACATCTCTGTAATCAGTCATCGAATCAATCATCTTCATTGTGACTGTGTATTCGGGTTGGAAATATGGTAGTATCTGTTCTACAATCTGCAATGCATCGTTCATGTTCTTTGCAAGAATTGATAGACTAAATGTTAAATTGTATGGTGCTGGTTGATATTGGAAACCTCTCTTTCCTGTATCTGCAGTTTCTAGAGTTGACTTACTATGTCTTATTAATTTGTTTTGTTGTCTAGTTGAATCGTATTCAAATCCAGTAAGTTCAAATGCAAGTCTAGGCATACTGATTGCAGTTCTCATACCGTCATTGAGATTAGCATCCTCTGCTAGTCTTTGTAGGAACTTTTGTTTAGGCCCGTAACTTATGGGTACTTTTTGTTCCGTGAGTACAACACCAGCAGCGTTTACTTTCTTAACTGTAATGTTATTAAAGAGAGTACCAAAGATTGATACTGCTCTCTTGAAAGTTTCATTATAGAAATATGTTCCGAACATTAAGTAACCTCACCAAACGGATTCGTCTCACTAAAGTCTAAGTAACCATCTGCCTTATCTTCAAAGTCTTTATTCTGTGCATCACCGTCATTAGCAAACGTTAGCACGTCTGTAATCGATTCTATGACCACTGTCTTACCACTTGATGCACCAACAAGGGTGTCACCAACTGCAAGCGTTCTAGTAACATCTTTGATAGTAAGTTTACGGATTTCATCTGATGCGCCTGGCGTCCAACCAATAACCTCACCAGTTGAAGCTCCACTATAATTGATAACTTCTTGAATGGTAAACTCTCCACTTGTATTTGAAACAACCATTTCGATTGTATATGCTTGTTCGGTTTCTACTAAGTCCACTACAGTTCCAGTATCGAAATCTTCTCCACTGTATTCGAACAGTTCACACTGCATCTTGAATACAAATAGTTTGCCGACTTGATAGAATGGATTCTCATGTTCTACAAATTTAATTTCAAACAAAGAACCACTCATAGGGAAGTATATTAAATCTCCCTCGTTAGGTCTTAGTGATGTTGTAAGGTTTGAATCTAGGGATATGAATCTCTCCCATGTTCTTAATGATAATACAAAGGTTGCTTGGTCTCTTACTTGTACACCAAACTTAGACATCAAGTCTCCATCACCTTCGAATCCATCTGTATTTTCTAGATACATCTCTACTGCATATGAATCACCAAATTTTGATTGTACGTCTTCACCGAGGATTGCATCCTCTTCAACTATCTCTCTTGGTAGATAATAGACTTCATGTCCATACATTCTAAGTGACTCAACAACTATGTCTTCGTATAGATGCTGTTCAGAATTAACTGCATGGTTAAAAAATACATTTGTTGGCATAGTTTTATCCCATTAAGTCCATGACTGGCATTTCGAAATTCAGTCTTGACTCTTCTTCTAATCTTATAATCTCTTCTTGTGCTTCGGACTTCATCGTAGCAGCGTCTAGTGTGACTCCGCCTGGCAATGCAATACCCGAGAACTTGGATAGGTTTTCACCCCACTGATACTTGACTAATGCTGTGCAGTACTTCTTCAACCACATGTCATTGTATACATCTGTCATATCTGTTGGGTCAATCTTTCTGTAACATTCGATGATAAGGTACTCACCAGCAGTCAAACTTGATGCATCTAAATCTAGATACAGTCTGTTAGAATGCATGTTGTATCTAATAGGGGTTCTTCCTACTAAGATGTTGTCCATCATTGATATGTTCTGTTGAACCATCTCGTAATATAAAACATTTGTTGATGACAAATCATGCATGTCATTCAGTCTTAATTGGTATCTTAAGTCAAACATGTTTAGGTTATGCTTGTCGTTAAATGGTAAAATGTTCAGTACAGATAGTACATGTTCGGGTAGGGTAAGATAGTTTTGTTGTTCTTTATATGTTTGGCCGGCAACTACTTGTCCACCCGCTGTCGCTGCATTGTGAGATTCATTAGACTTGAATGATGCAATCTGTTCTGTCGTTAACTGATGTTTTAGATAACACTTTATCGAACCGTCATAGCAGTATTCTCTGAAGTATTGTAATCCTTCATCGAGTCTATCGTCGAACTGGTCGTCATCTACGTTGATTTCCAACACAGGTGCGCCTAGTTTTCTCTTTACATACTCTTTGAGGGTTGCTTTTGAATTTGGTGAGGCCATAGTATTAATCCTAGTTTAATACTATTTATGCGTTTTTTATTCTTGGAAATAAGTCTTGGTGGCGAGTTTGTCGATTTTGTCTGAGATACGGTTCATTTGGTCTAATAGTTTAGTCATATCCCTCTCAATCTCTTCTCTAGTTACGTAGTCTTTTGCAATCTCTTCTCTCGTTTTATTGAGAAGAATGGAGACACGTGACATCTCTTGAAGGGTGTTGCGTAGAAGGAATCCGATAGGCACGATAATAAATACCGTAACAAGGTTCCAAAGTATATAAGGTGTAATAGTAAATTCCATACTACTATTTAGAAAATCTAATTGATTATGGGGTTGCCTAAAGCATCTAATTCAAAAGTAAATTCGTTTGGACAAACTCCTTCATCTTGTGAAGGTCTTCTATCGGTACGACTTGATATATGATGCACTCTTGAATTAAAGGATATAGAGTATCTTTCTTTGTTAGTAGGGTTAGGTTCTACCATATGCATTGCACCACTAGGAAACAACACAAGTCTTCCTTTAACAGGTTGATATCCTAGGCTCTCTGCATTTCTATCCACTGATGGATGGTCTGCCACGACTTTAGAGTCAGTGTTAATTAACTGAAGGTCTCCTTCATCACCGTCACCATAGATATAAAACACTCCACTATACCAACATCCATTGTGTAGATGTGGTGTGTTCCATGCACCTTTGTCATTAACGTTTGCCCATGTATTGTCTATTTTAATCTGAGCATCGTCGGGGTGAACTCTAAAGAATTGTTGCACCTCTTCTCTTAGTGCAGTTTCAATACATCTAATTATCTTTGCAAAGGCTGGATGTTTCTCTACACCATCATTGGATTGCCATCCAGTATATCTATTTGAGATTTGTCTACCCTTGGGGTCTCTTTTTCTCCATGCATCTATCTCATTTTTAAGAGTACCTAAGTATTCTTCAGACACCGCTGCATTTCCATACTTCTCTTGGTCTAGTAAGTTCCTTTCAAATATGAATGTAGGGAATCCTAATCTAACTGTCATCTTGGTCTCCAAATAACTCTAACTGTATTTCTGCTTTATGTTCTTCTAAATCGGGGTTATGCATAGGACATTCGGGTGGTGGATTGTCTTCTTTAAACATCTTACCCTTCTCATTCCAGTACTTAATTCTTCTATATGCACCTGCTATACCTTCGACCATCCTCTTAGATTCTCTTAACTCGGGTGACCTATTCCATTCATCCATAGTCTTAAGTTTATCACCCTCTTCACCAAGTCTATGAGTAGTTCGGCCCGAACGATTCTCTTGCCACGATTTATTGTCGTATGTTATATATGATGCTTTCCAGTTCTCTCTTCTATAAGGAATGATTTGAACAAGAGGTGTCCCTTCTTTAATGGTAAAATTTTTGTTTGTTTTTGGATAGAATATGATTTGTGAATTATCCATGTTAACATTGAATGCATCTGTGTCAATCATGCCTTGCCATGTTGCAAAGTATTTGTTTTGAAATAAGAAAGGGTCTAGGTATAAACAAGAATAGCCTGGTGGAGTAATAATATTCCATGGTGCTTTCATCTTGAATGCACCCATTGTTGGTGAATCTTCTTTACTTAAGTATGTAAAATGATGACCTGCTTGTCCCGCTGGATGTGTTGGGGAATGGTCTCTATTGGTCTTGTCGGTTACTGCGTGGTTCCCATGCTCACTCACCGTAACTTCCATATCTCTTTTTGCACAGATTAACCAACCAGTCTTTAACCAGTCATCCATTGCTGGACACGACCTTATGGTTTGAGTTTTATTACCACGAATATTCTCCTGTACCTTCATGGTTTTCCACCAGTCGGGGACAACCTTCTTTGCTAGAACTGGCCTCCAGTTCTCTGAGCATTCTTTATCGTATGTGGTGAATTCTATCGTAGGCATCGTTCCCCCAGTCTGTTTTTAAACTAATCTCATCTCCTCTTATCACCAAAGAACGTCTATCCATGTATCGTGCTTTAGGTGAAGGTGCATCTGCACCATGAGGTATTCTTCCGTCAAATATCAATAGTCTATTAGGTTTAAAGTAAATCTCTTGTGTTTGATGATTCTTAATATGGTCTGCTCTTCCATGAAGTCCTTGTTGCATTTCATTATACAATCTTAAAGAACCCCCCCATGAATCATTCCAAAATCTATTTGGGTAGTACAGAAAGGATAGATTCCAGTTATCTTCGGGGTCACAATCTGCATGTGTGGTTCCCTCTAACCCTTGTGTCTGAGAATTCAATCCAAAGTATTGGAATCGTTCCCACTGAAACCCAAAATCTGTTTGGAGTTTTCTATTAAGCCAAGCCATTAGATAAGTGTCTTTAGGTACCATACCGTCTTCTATTTTTTGGTCTTCACCTCTAAAGAACCCTGCTCCCCAAAAACTATGGTGTGGTAATCCTGTAGGACTATCTCCCCTAACTTGATTAGTTTTTGCCCAGAAACTTGATTGAACTATCTTTTGGTCAACTCTATGATGTAATGTTGGGCATAGATAGTCATCAAGTACATACACTTTTGTTAAAGGCATATCCTTGATATGAAAGGGCTCATCGATGAACTCTAACTCGACATCATCATACATTGATTACTGCCTTGTTTCTTCGGGTATATATGGTGAAGGCAATTCACTCACGTAAGAATCATATTCTTTAAGAAAATCTTCTCTTGTAGATTGAATTTCATTAACAAGTTGTTCTAAAACACAATTCACTGCGTCAGCATATTCCATTGCTCTTCTGGCATTGTTTCTAAATGGATGTGATGAACCTTCTCTTCCAGCATAAACAACTTCTGTAAGACTATCAAAGTTATATTGTTGGCATTCTTTGTCAACGTAATCCTTGGTTTGTCTGTACAGATTGTTTATCATCTGACTATTGAGACTATGACCCATAGGTGGTTCACTGTTCTCAATGTATTGTTCTATCATATCCTTCTCTTCGTTTGAAAGAGCTGTCTTTGCTTGTTGGTCGAAAGATAGACCGTCTTCCCAGTTAACAATCTTAACTTCTATATCATCATAGATGATAACATCAAAGTCAAAATCAAAAGCGGGTTTGTCTACGGTGGTGTAATCATACTCCAGTCCGTTTGGTTTACGGACGAATAACGTTCCCTTTTCGTCGTATATAAATGCATTCATAATTTAGTTCCTCTCACTAGTCTAGTATTATAACATATTAGTCGCCAATTGGCAACTTCCTTTTCCATTTTAAAAAGTCTTCAAGATTATTTATGGTTTTATAATCCATGCCTTTTACCCACGGGCCCCCACGAGTATAGTGTATACCACTATAGTTGTACTTCTCCTCATGGTTATCATACCCTTCCACAAAGATATAGTGTTCGGGTATAGGTGAAATTTTATCAGTCCATTCAAATTGATGCAACTGTTTTCCTGTCCATGTATTGACAGCTTCGGGTGTTAACTTCTTACAGTCTTCATGGCCATTGTTGAATACCATCATACTAGACCATAGCTTCTTTGGATAGTCGATGTTTACTTCACCATCAAACTTTGTCTCATCGTGTTTGTATTGTGGATACTTGATACATGCAACAGCATCGTTTGGATTTAGATAGTAGAACATTGGTAGTATGCTTTTCTTAAAGATGAAATCATCATCAATAAAGATACTAAATCCTTCATAGTTCTCTAAGTAAGGTATTAAGAATCTACTGTATGTAAACTCAGTACTTTGATTTGCATACTCTCTAGTATACTCGGGAATCTCAGCAATGTCAAGTATTTTAACTTCGGGTTCCCATTTAACTTGGTCATGCATCCATCCTCTACCGAATCCTTGCTTGATACTCTCAAGGATTGCAAACTTAGATACTTTTGATAGGTCTCCGTGCCTACTATCATGTCCGATATAGATGGTAAGGGGTTTGCCTTTTGCAAGGTCATAAACTTGTTTGTTGAATTCGTGTACTTCATCTCTGAAGTCTAAGTCCATTAGTGCAGTATTATATTCAATACACCCATCCACATATGTGAATGAACAATGCATAGGTTTGTCTAGTCTCTTTAACTTATTATACCACATCTCTAATACGCTGTCAAGGCTTGAAGGTTCCACCTTTACTACATCAAAGTTATCTAAGACCATGATTTCCATATCATTATTTTGCATCTCTTCAAAGACGCCCGAACGAATAGAGCCTGGATGTATTCTAAATGTATAAGATGGTTCAACATTAGAACCAGTGATACCACCGTTTATAACGTAACCTTGAATAGGAGCTCTGAGACCTTCCTCTTGAATACTCTGTATTAACCAATGAGCTTTTGCACCATGGTAATACATAGACAATAATGAACCTTCTGACTGTTGGGTTCTTTCTACATCTGTCCAATCAATTAGAGTGTCTAGGTTAACATATCCATCTGCATCTTTCATGTCCATGTTTGCTTGGCCTGGGATTACTGTCCTAGGTTTTTCTGCATAACCAACTGGTAGGAATTTATGATATGTTACAGACTCGTTTCTGAGACCATTGAATCCACCGAACCTATTGTCTTTTCTTAAGTATTCAAAGTCTGCCCACTTTGCAATTTTAACTGGCGGTAGTATTTCATCAAATAACCATTCAAGTATTTTATATGTTTCTGAAGTTTTATCATACCCTTCGGAGATATCAAAAGCACCAAGATGAAAATTACCAATATGTCTTCTATCTATGTTGCTTAGTGTGTTCCAATCTTGTCGAGTAATTAACTCTTTTGCTTGTTCTAAAGTTGTAATCTTTTCCACGGTGTCTCCATAATAACTGTCTTATATTTATAAGACAAAAAAAACCCCTCTTTCGAGGGGTCTTTTGTTCACTGTCGGGTAGGTTCCTATGATGTAATTGGTGTTGCAGGCCACTGTTGTGAACCAACTCCATCCCATCTTGCTTCGGGGGTTTGACCCTGTCTTGCATATGTAAACGGACTTCTATGTTGGTACGTAGCAGGTTGTTGACCAGTTCTATTATAGGTGAACGGACTTCTATGTTGATACGTAAACGGTGTTTGACCTTGACGTGCATAGGTGAATGGACTTCTGTGTTGATAGATAACAGGAGTCTGTCCAGTTCTTTGATACGTAAACGGTGTTTGTGAACTCCTAATGTTCGGCTCTTGAGCAGCTGCAATATAAGGATACGGTTGTTGTGCATCTCTAATATTAGGCTCTTGTGCATTAACAGGAGACCTATATGTAAACGGACTTCTGTGTTGATACGAAGCAGGTTGTCTAGCATTAGAAGGGTTCTGATAAGTAAACGGACTTCTGTATTGATACGTAAACGGTGTTTGTGAACTCCTAATGTTAGGCTCTTGTGAAGAACGAATATTGGGTTCTTGCTGACTTCTGATATTAGGTTCTTGAGCAGATACAGGGTTTCTATATGTAAATGGAGACCTGTAATTGTACGTAAACGGTGCTTGATTGTTTCTGATATTAGGTTCTTGCTGATTTCTAATATTAGGTTCTTGAATGTTTCTTATGTTTGGCTCTTGTGCAGATACAGGGTTTCTGTAAGTGAACGGAGACCTGTAATTGTACGTAAACGGTGCCTGATTGTTTCTGATATTAGGTTCTTGAATGCTTCTAATATTAGGTTCTTGAATACTTCTTATGTTAGGTTGCTGTGCAGATACAGGGTTTCTATATGTAAATGGAGACCTGTGACTGTACGTATACGGACTTCTATGTTGGTACGTAGCAGGTTGTCTAGCATCATTAGGTTGTCTTGCATTAGCAATGTACGGTTGTCTATATGTAAATGGTTGACGTGCGTTATTCGGTTGTCTTGCATTTGCAATATACGGTTGTCTATATGTAAATGGTTGACGTGCGCTATTCGGTTGTCTTGCAGACACAGGATGTCTGTAAGTAAACGGATTCTGAAATGTAAACGGTTGTTGACCATTTGCTGGATACCTTGCACTATATGTAAATGGTGCTTGGAATGTAAACGGTTGTTGAGCATTAGCAGGGTAGCTTGAGTTAACAGCTGTCTGAATGTTGTAATTGCTCTGACTATTTTTTATAGTCGGCTGCTGTCTGCTTCCTATCGGCATTGTAAGTATCCTGTTGTAGTAATATATTTAGTAGTTATAGTCATCAGCTTACGGCTCAAAGAAACCACCGCCCCCACTAAAGTAATAGTAAAATGGTGATTGATGTTGATAGGTGCCAGGCGACTGTCCGATACTTGGTTGTCTTGCAATAGTCGGTGCTTGATATGTGAAAGGGTTTCTCGCAGCGTTCGGTTGTCTTGCGTTAGCAATATACGGTACTCTATACGTGAAGGGGTTCCTTGCACTGTTCGGTTGTCTCGCATTACTTGGTTGTTGATAAGTAAACGGATTTTGGAACGTAAAAGGATTCTGTCCATTCGCTGGATATCTACTACTGTAGGTAAACGGATTTTGGAACGTGAACGGTGTCTGATTATTTCTAATATTAGGTTCTTGAATACTACGTATATTAGGTTGCTGAGCAGATACAGGACTTCTATATGTAAACGGTGACCTATGACTGTACGTATACGGAGACCTATGACTGTATGTGTAAGGACTTCTATGTTGGTACGAAGAAGGTTGACGTGCATCTCTAATGTTAGGTTGCTGAGCAGATACAGGACTTCTGTAAGTGAACGGTGACCTATGATTGTACGTATATGGAGACCTATGAGAATACGTTAAAGGACTTCTATGTTGGTACGTAGAAGGTTGTCTTGCCTGTCTTATGTTCGGCTCTTGTGCATTAACAGGAGACCTATATGTAAATGGTGACCTATGAGAGTACGTTAACGGTGACCTATGGTTGTACGTAAACGGACTTCTGTGTTGATAAGTCGCAGGTTGACGTGCATCTCTAATGTTTGGTTCTTGACCGTTTACAGGGTTTCTGTAAGTAAATGGTGTCTGACTATTACGTATGTTTGGTTCTTGTGCATTTACAGGGTTTCTATATGTGAATGGAGACCTATGCTGATATGTGAAAGGAGTTTGTCCTTGACGTGCATATGTAAATGGTGACCTATGTTGATACGAAGCAGGTTGTCTTGCTTGTGCAATATAAGGATAAGGTTGTTGATTATTCCTTATGTTTGGTTCTTGTGCATTTGCAATGTAAGGATACGGTTGTTGTGCAGCCCTAATATTTGGTTCTTGACCTGTTGCAATATACGGATAAGGAGTCTGACTGTTACGTATGTTAGGCTCTTGTGAATTTGCAATGTAAGGATATGGAATTTGAGTCGCAGTTTGACCCGATGCGTTATTCCACCCAGTAGGAGTTTTAACATAAATTTGGTCTACTGCTTTCCATGTGGTAGAACCAGTCTTTACCCATGCACCTTGAGTTGAATTCCAACCCGCTGGTGTTTTGACCTTTTGTGAACCTGTTGCCATTTAGTTATCCATTAATAATACTGTTTATTTATTAAGATTCTAAACCCCTATTCTAGGAGTAAAGAACCCACATGTCACCAACCGCTCCATCACCACTTGAAGGTGCAGAAGTTGATTGATACATATTTCTTGCAGTTCCACCACTGTTAGATGCATTTGTTATTGACAATGCTCCAGTTGATACTGCAGAAGGTGTTACTGATATCGCTCCAGTTGAAGCACCAGTTGCAGAGGTTGTACCAAATACAAACCCTGTTGCACTGTCATCCCACCCCATAAACACGTTACTTTCATCACCTCTTTCAATCACTATACCTGCGTCACCTGCTGGTGCGCCAGTAGTTCCATTTCCTAACTCAATCAATGAGTCTGTCATTGTTGTGTTAGTAGAACTTACTGTAGAAGTAGTTCCGTTAACTGTTAAGTTGCCCGATAAGACTAGGTTTCCAAAGGTAACATTACTTGATGTTGCCACTGCCTGTCCGATGGATATTGCACCACTACTGTATGTAACACCAGTACCAGCACTTAGTTGAGCTCTTACTTCTGTTGCAGAAGGCCCTGTGTAAGTATATGCACCTGTTGAAGAACTATATGCAAGTCCACCAATTCCGTTTGTAACTGCTGAATGTAATCCTCTGATTTCTGCATCTGTACTACCAGTAATTGTAAGTGTTCCAGCAGCGTCATCGTAAGTTTTTGTAATGTTAGTGCCTGCAGTAATAACTGCATTCATTCTGTCATCTACTTGTTCTTGGTCTAAAGCATCTGTTGCAATAGTTAATGTACCAGCAGTGTCATCATATGTTGATGTGATGTTTGCACCGTCTGTAAATAATGCATTAACTCTATCGTCAACTCTCTCATCTGTGTAGTATAAGTTTCCACTCTCACCAACGTGAGATGTGTTTAAAGTGACTGCTGCTCCTAGAGCAACTGCTTGTGAGTTAATTGTTACTGAACTATTTGCAAGTTTTGCGTTTGCAATTGAACCTGCTAACATGGCATTAGTAATACCAGTTGCTTTTACTCTTAGTGTGTCTGAATTTGTTTCTATAGAACTGTCGTCTACTGTTACAGAAATAACACCACTTGAATGTGCAAGACCGTCACCTGCTACTGTCGCAGCTAGTGTTAGGGTTGCATCACCCGAAGTTGCACCACCTGTTAGACCGTCTCCAGCTACAACACCTGTGATGTCCGCTGCGTTTCCGTCAATAGTAAGTGTTCCAGCACTGTCATCGTATGTTGCAGTGATGTTTGTTCCACCAACGATTAATGAATTAACTCTGTCGTCAACTCTTTCGTCTGTGAAGTATAGGTTACCACTCTCTGTGATTGAACCAGTGTTTAGTGTAATGTTTGCTGTACCGTCGAATGAAACACCCGAGATAGTTCTTGCACTTGCAAGGGCAGTAGCAGTTCCTGCTAGACCTGTTGTATCTTGGTTAAGTGTACCGACTGTAAAGTCTAGTGTATTATCAGCATCGACATATGCAACTGTAATACCCGATTCAGTATTACTTGTAACCATTGCTCCAACTGTGTCTGCAATATATTCTGTAGATACTGCAAGGTCAACTGCACCGTCACCAGCATCATCGTATGTTGCTGTAATACCAGTGTGTGAACCGTTAGTTGCTAACTGAGCTCCAGTTACGTCTTGGACTCTTTCTTCAGTATGATAAAGGTTAGTTGAACCTTCGCCTAAGTTATCTGAATCAAATGCACCCATGTTTACTGAGATTGCGTCTGCAGCCACCGAGATGCCTGTTCCAGCACCAATGTTTAATGTTGCATCACCAGTGGTTGCACCACCAGTTAAACCCGAACCAGCGACTACTGAGGAAATATCTCCAGCATCGTTTGTGAAACTTATTACACCAGTTGAACTGTTGTATGCTAAATCACCACCAGCACTAATTGAACTTCTTGCTCTGGCAGTAGTGTGATAAAGGTTACTTGAACCTTCAGTCATCTCATCTGTATTGTCTTTAGTAGCAATCTGTGTAGCAATATATGCCTTTGTAGATTGCTGTGAAGGTAGTCTAGTTGCACTATCTGAAGAGAAATCATCTTCATCAATCAATGCAGCTTGAACTCTTGCATCTGCATATCCATCGATTACTGATTGAGTAACCTCGATTGTATCTGCATTAACTGTGATACCTGTGCCTGCACCAATGTTTAATGTTGCATCGCCACTTGTTGCCGTACCTGTAAGACCAGCACCAGCATTAACACCAGTTATGTCTCCAACGTTCCCTGTGAGGGTTAGTGTGCCTGCAGCGTCATCGTATGATGCTGATATACCACTACCTGCTTGGATTAACGTGTTTGCGACATGGTCATCTATTGTTTCTAGAGCAGCGGTACCGAATGCACCTGCTACTAAGTCACCAGAGCTATCAAGAACGTCATTTGTTCCTACTGATAAACCATTTTTTAATATGAAATTCTTTTCGCCTGCCATTAGATGGTGCCTCCATCAATAGTCGCACTTGCTAATCTAGTATCAAATGAACTGTTAAATCTACTTGCTGTAAAGTAGAGGTTAGTGGAACCTTCTGTAAGGTTGTCTGAAGTGAGTAATGATATTGCAGTCGAAGCTAGTTTTCCTGCTGAGGAAATAACTTCTGTTGAACCTACTGTAAGTCCATACTCAATTACGAATGTATTTTGTGTTGCCATTTATGTGTCCTTTTAACGGTTACCTTGAGGTGTTGATACATTTATTTATCGAATTCACCGTCTTAAGACAACCGTATATTGTGTCTTTTAAAAGTTATTTTAGTTTATTTAAGCATCTACTAGTATCTTCTTAAATTTGAAGACCGTTGAATTGCTTGACGCAGGGGTAGTTCTGATTCTTAGAGTTCCTATATTTACATCGACACCGAACGTTGCAAGCTCTGTACTTCCTGTCAATACAGTACCGTATTGAGATATACTTGCAGTCGTTCCATTATGAACTATTGATAGTTCCGTGAACTGATATGTTCCACTTGTTGCATCTGAAATAGATACTTCATACTTTGCACTTCTATACGAAGATGTAGAGAACGTATCCATGTTTGTTTCGGATGTTGATGTTGTAGTTACTGTTCCGCCTTCTAATCCAGCTGGTGATGCAAAGGATAGTGTCCCACTACCATTTGTCGTAAGTACTTGACCATTACTTCCATCTGAAGTAGGGTAACTCATACTTGCACCTGTTAAACTGTTCGTTGCAGTCAATGTTGTTGCGACTAAGTCACCAACATGTAAGTCTGCTAATGCATAACCACTACCACCCATATTAACTGTGGTAGAAGGTTCTACTTCTAGACCATCAAACAACTTCCATGTGGAGTCTGACGCGTCTCTGAATAGACCTGTGTATTCACTTGCACCACCCTCTCCACTTAGACCGTCATTATAGTTACCATAGATTCCTATATCAATAGTATCTGCAGTAGTGTTACCACTTGCAAGTTCTATTAATGAATCTGTAACTGACTGCGTCGTAGAATCAATAGTCGTATTGGTTCCATTAACAGTTAGGTCGCCAGTAACAACTAGATTTCCCCCTATAGAGGTATCTCCTGCTGTTTGGATTCCTACATCTGCTAAAAATTTGGATTGAGTTGCCATATATCTATTTATAGCAAAAAAAAGGGGAACCGAAGTTCCCCTTAAAAGATTTTGATTCTTTTATCGTTATGCGTCTACTGTCGTTCTATCGAACTTTGTAACGGTTGATGAAGTAGAAGCAGGTGTGATTCTCAATCTGAGGTCAGCCCCACTTATATCTGCATCAAAAGTCGCCAAAGCAGAACCGCTTTTTAACGTGCCGTATGCTGTTAGTGTTACATTAGTACCGTCATGAATTAACATTAATTCAGTACTATGGAAATCACTCCCTTCAGACATTGCAATAACATATCTTGCAGCTCTAAAACTAGCATGTGCAAACGTATCAAGATTGACTTGAGTCGTTGCAGTAGTAGTTGAATCACCTTTAGATTTGTTCTTGTCTCCTAGGGTTTTGGTAGTACTGATTTCGTCACTGACGGTATCGTACTGAAACACACGGATTAATTCTGCTAATTTAAAACTCATTGATTTTGCCATTAGTTAATCCCCCCCTTAAGAGTGTCTAATTTGGAATGTATCCACTGTAGTGTTGGTGTTAGTTGGAGTTATGAGTAATCTCATATTCCCCGAATTAACATCAGCACTCAATGTAAACAAACTTGCTGTTGAATACACATCTCCGTATTGTACGAAGTATGCACTCGAGCCGTTATTAATAAGTAATACTTCACATGCATGTGTCCCCGCCGAAGCGTGAGTTGCATTAATGACATACTTGATGCCCTTAATTGCAACTGCATTTGAAGATAATACTTGGTTTGCTGTGGTTGCGGTAAGAGCGGATGCAGTATAATAACCTTGTACAAGGTTTGCTGCAGCCGTAATTGCCACGACTTCTAAAACATCACCACTTATTGCGTTAGCAACAAGGGTAATGGTCGAACTATTTGTTGCAGTGTAATCAACACCACCACCAATTAACTTAACACCGTTCAAATAAACTTGTTCACTACCTGCTGTATAAGCCAACGCATTACTATCATCATCGTTTCCGCTGATAACTGTAACTGTTGAACCTATTGTGTAGGTAAATGTGACAACTCCACTTGAGGCTGCTGAGGCAAAAGATAGTGTGCCTGACCCATTGGTCTGCAATATTTGGTTCGAAGTACCATCACTAGTTGGAAAGGAGTAGGCGTCATTAACAGATAAAGTCTTGGGACTGCTACCGATTTCAATAACCGCTGCTGACCCATCGTTCTTTTCAGTATACATTCTACCATGATAGGTATTAATCGCGACTTCGCCTAGTGATAAATCACCAGTAGTCGGGACTGCATTCTGAGTCGAACTTCTTTTAAAATTAATAACTGTTGCCATGTTACTCTCCTAGTATTATTGGTTTGATGAAATGTTAATTAAAACGTTCCGCCGTCAATACCAGTGATTGATACTGCTCCACTAGAAACCGTGAAGTTTGCTGTAGCAAAACTCGCGATACCTTTGTTGGAAACCGTAGCATCTTCACCACTTACAGTTGCTGTTCCGCCTGAGTATGATACATCCATACCATCTCCAGCAGATACAATTACAACACCTAAGTTAGATGCAGTAGATTGCTCAGAACTGATTGTAATGCTTCCAGCACCGTTAGTAACATCGATTCCATCACCAGCAGTAATAGTTCCTAGAGCTAAATCTGAACCAGTACCCATCATTATCTGACCGTTACTTGGAGTTGCTCCGTCTACTGAAGTTATTGAACCACTTAATGCAAGACCAGTTGCTTCAAGTCCACCGAATACACCGTCCATCGCTGTACCACTGAATACTGAAGAAGAATCTGTTGCAGCTTTAAGTGCAATAAATTTCTGATTATTTTCGTCCATACCGAAGAAACCGAGTTTAGCAGCTCCATCGTTATATTTGAATTTAATACCACGGTCTAAGTTATCGTCTGAACTATCTGAACCAATTTCAAAAACTGGGTCTGCGATAGAAACAGTTGTACTATTTACTGTTGTAGTAGTACCGTTAACACTTAAGTCACCTGTTACAATGACGTTACCACTTGCAGTCAATGTTGTTGCAGTGATGTCGTCTGAGTTTAATGTTCCGCCAACTGTTACGTTACCGAATGATACATTGTCTGAAGTTCCAACTGCCTGTCCAATTGCAAACGTTACCGCTTGTCCTGTTGCAGAAGTTGTTACACCTGTTCCACCTGTGAAGGCTATAGACTGAGAGTCTAAATCAACTGCTAATGTTCCACTGTCTGCAGTACCGTCAAGGTCTTGACCTTCTAGTTCTGTAGTAACCGCGTCTACATATGCTTTAACAGATTGCTGTGTCGGAACTTTAATTGCTGAGTCAGAAACCATGTTGTCTTCATCGACTAAGAAGTCAATGTTTCCAACTTGTACTGCGTTAGCTGCAATTGCTACTGCACCGTTAGCTGCTAGAGTTACGTCACCACTAAATGTTACGTTATCAAATGAGTTACTTCCGTCATGAACAAGTACTTGACCTGCTGTTGGGGATGAAATATCTGAATCCGTAGCACCTGCTAGGGTTGATGTTGTTGATAAAAATGATAATGCGCCTGAACCATCTGTACCGATGACTTGGTTTGCACTACCGTCTGCTGAAGGAAGAGTCCATGTTACTGAAGAGCCTAAAGTGTTTGGAGATTTAAGAGCAACGAAATTACTTCCATTGTCTGTGTCTTCCATTAACTTAATACTACCACCTGTACTTGCACTATTACCAACCTTAAGGTCGGCAGGAGTTGCTGATGTACCAGCAAGCATATCTGTATAGTACTTACCACCAATTGCTTGGATTAACGGTGTACTATTATCAGAATCTACTGATTCGATGTATAGTTTTGCTCCAGCACCTGAATTCGACCTGTCCTGTACGTATGCTAGTTCACCTTCCGATAGGTCGGATATAGCTGGTGCGGATACACCTGTACTTCTTTTAATCTGAATTACTGTTGCCATTTTATTTTTCCTTTAAAATAAATTATTAGTTTGCCTCGTTCACTATCCCGAGAATTTGAGTTCATAATATAGTCTGTCCACTCACAATGTGGGTCGTTGTCTCACTGTCGACAACCTTGATTTGTACACTTATTTAGTGTTTTAGAATGTTCCACCGTCGAGGACGGTAGTTGTAGTCCACCTCTCAGAAGCTGCATCATATGACAGAAGACCGTCATCGGTTTCTGTTGCAGTTACATCTGAAAGTTCGTTGATTGATTTAGTGCCTAAGTCAGCACCACCACCCACAGTTACCTGTTGAGCTTTTATATTACCAGCACCAGCAACTCTACCACCGACTGTTGCTATTCTACTTAATGTTCCTCTGATTGCCATGATATTACCTCGTTAC
>Ga0209302_10000175_pt1 | contig 40085 bp, 17 predicted proteins | sample ArcOceMetagenome_2_FD_187445 | JGI IMG/M metagenome (GOLD analysis project Ga0209302, IMG submission 187445) | Marine eukaryotic phytoplankton communities from Arctic Ocean - Arctic Ocean ARC135M Metagenome (SPAdes) (version 2) | ecosystem: Environmental > Aquatic > Marine > Oceanic | place...
ATTTAATGAATATCTTCGAGAATTGCGAATATATAATCCAGCGGAACAAAAGAAATCATTACGTCCCCATATTGTACACCCTACGTCTTTGAGAGCCGATTCTGCGTCCATAGACGTGACAGATTCGTCTGTTGCTACTCCACAGACCCATTTTTTTAGACCATCAGCGTCGACTTGAATTCCACATCCGGTGTCGCGATTCGAATACAAATCTTCGAGATGGTTCATTTTTTCGTCGGCACCTTTAAAATTCCCAGATAAACTGAGTGTTGGTGTAGTTGCAATTAAATATCCAGAGGATTTTTCTTTCCTGGTGTCTGCTACGTCCGTTTTTAAATTGTCATTCTTAAAAATTCTGTCTGACACGTCACAAGTCGGGTTAATAGGTCCGAGTGAAACAATGTAATCGAGAGCATCTGCAAAAGCGGCCGTATTTTGAAAAGTCCATTCGATAATCATGGAATTACACCAATGAATAGCGACATCTTGTGATGTAAATCGTTGTTCAATAAGGTCTCCGACTTGTTGTGATGATGCTGTGATATCAATATCCGGATAACGCGCAATGCACTGACAAGCTGATGTTGGTGTTAATGGTGACATGTACGAACACATACATGTATCAACGTTGTTATTCGTTGAACAGACTGGTGTTCTTTCTTTATCTGTGTTTGTGGATTTGTAACTGTTAAGTTCACAGGGGTCCCAGCGAAGTTCAGCTTCAGTATTTGGTAGTATTCGCGATGTACCGTCAACATTTGTGCCAAAAGTACTGTTCCATCTCGCAATTAATTGGAGATGATTTAAGCCGTGGCCACAATTAACCGGATAATTAAAAAAATGACCGGTCAAAATGTCTCCAAACGAAAGTACGACACGTGTTAATATTCGCATGGTTTCTATGGCTGTTCTCGTAATAGGAGGTAAAGCAATTGGTAATGCAAATGTAGTATCCATATCCACCTCGCTAATGTCAATTCCTATTTCACGTATTGGTGTGATAAAAGGGAAAGCATCACCGAAACCCGGACCTAAAATACCATGAGACACATGCATGACTAACGCATCCAAAGGGGCAAAGATATCTTGATTCAAAGAGGGTTGACCACACCAAGGGTTGTATTGTGGTACGTGTTCATCTAATGTCGTCCCATAATGTTCGTCACATTGACAGACTGCACGGTCTTGGGTCCAAATCCACCCAGTACTATTGTAATGGTTTGTCGTATAATCAAAAGCTGTTGCTGCTTCTCGTTCTTCACAAGTAAATACCTTTTTACGAGCAATGGTTGGACCTTCCCACCGTTGTAACGTACGAAAAACGTCTTGTCCTCCCGTAGTAAAGACTGATTTGAGCAGCAATTCCACCACCGACCCATATATAATCGCTCCCGCGTTGACCGATAATATACCGAAATTATACATGACACATCCCGTGGTATAGGGTAAATTTACATAACTTTGTTTATCAACATCGCGTGCCCAATTACAAGATAATTTCAATGGTGTGTCTTTATTTGAAAACACCGCAGATAAATCCTGTTTACCAGTCACAATCTGTTCGACTACGTACACAAACCATTGACCAATCACGGAGATTGTATATGTCGATTTATGGAGAAGAGCAAAGGAATGTTCTAATGACCATACTTTTGGATTAATCGCCGTTAATTTGGGATCATAGGAAGCCATCAAATGAAGTGGTCCATTCACAAATAAGGTGGCCGAAAAATGCAAAACGGACGACAATAATTGACCAATTATTGTAAATACAAATTCCTCCGGATATCGATTCAGTTCGAACTCATCATCAAAGAGTCCAATGACATTGCCAATTGTATTAAAAAAAATAGAATCGAGAGCCAAGCCACTCTCGATAATAAATCGTTCCAATTTAAACAATACCCGGTAGATATTCGGAAATTCGTTGAATAAGGTCTGGAAAAACAATTGAAATACCCGTATTCCAACCTGGTAAAAATTATCAATTGCTGCAACTATATGAGGTTCTTGTGTTACGAAAAAAAAGACGTCAAATACTTCACTGAAACGCGTACAAGCGCACGTTAATACCTGTTTACCAACATAGACCGCCTGCATTGTATGGTTGACTGGGATGGCAATATTAAAATCATTGTAAAACATATTGTTTGTTTCGGAGTACGCACCATCCCAACCAAACCATTTTCCGAACGAGACCGTCATCTCCACCAATGCCATCCCCAATTCTGTAAAAATTTTAAACATATTAATATGACTACACGCTGTAAACGTAATGTACCATGCTTTGAATAGTTGCGCATGCATAACAGTAAAACCATTCACGAGTGGTATAAATAACGCATAAAAAACGCGTGTAATTTGGAGAAAGGGTTCAATAATATTGTTCATTAAAGGAATCAAAAAACATTTCCAACTATCGTCCAAAATGGAAAGAATCTCATAATGATAATAATGCATCATCAAGGTACAGACCGTGAAGAAACCAAAGGCAATTGTCCATTTAAAATTACCAAATACGGAGAGAGAGACATCGGTGATGATATTCCATATACCAATTAAAGGGATAAATATGGTATTAAACACATTTGACACAATTTGTAGTACAACCTGTTGTAAATCCCGGTCCAAAGAAGAATCAGAATCACCCCCCATATTGAAAAACGTGACAATGAGATAGGAAAAAAACAAGCTGGATAAAGCTGTCAACAACAATAATATAATATCATTCATTTGATTAGTTATATTGTATTAAATACTGTATATTCCAAATTTGTTCAAAAGATATTGCAAGTATTCTCCACCCCTTTGTTGATATTGTTTTAGAACATTATCTGTTCGTTGTTTCTTCTGTTCCATCGAATGTCGCACAATTTCATCAGAAGATTCATATCGTCCGGCTGTCGACACCCAATGGAACACTGTTACTGTGTCTCCTTCTTGATGTGACCCTATTCGTGTTACACGACCGATAGCTTGTGCTTCGTCGGTGTATGTCCATTGTGGTTCCATGATATGAAAGAATTGTACCCCCACTAATGAAATTCCCAATTGAGCTTTTGATGTAATAAGTAACATTTTATTTTTTGAAGAGGTTCGGTTAAACCACTGAATGTCTTTTTTTGCGTCCGAAAAAATTCGGACATGAATTTTTCGAGCATTGAGCACCAAAATCAAAGAATATTGGGATTGTACAACGCATTCCAATGTATTTGACAGAAATTTGAAAAACCCATCGACACCATTTTCACGGAAAAACGAATAAATCACTGTTTTGGTACCGATGTATTTCAATATTTTGGTGAATTTTGTTGTCGTGTTACACAACTGACGACCTTTAGTCAAATAGGCGTCGTCTTTTTTTGTGGTTAAAAATGCACGTGTCTCATCTGTTGACATCTTCGCTCCGATATATCTATGATGTACCGCGACCATATCGTCCTGTGTCGGTATAAATAAAATACGATTGTGCAACTGACGCGAACGTAACATTCGACACAATCCACCTTCTTGTTCCGAATCGTTGAGAGGAGTCGCCGATAATAAAATTGTAAAATAAGAATGTTGACAAAACTTCGAAATCAATTGTTGGTGAGATGTATAGTTCAAATACTGTTGACATTCGTCCACAATTAACATATAACGCTCGGACGGGATACATGCGTCCAAAAAGGACCGATTATTTTCATCAATAATGTCTTTAAATGGAGACCATTCGCTTTTTTTTAAAGTTCTTTTTGCGTCGCGTAATAGCGTCAACCAAGGAATGTCGACATAGGCCGCTCTGTGGTTGGAGCTCTTTATGGACATCAATCGTATTAGCCGATTATAATGTGGAAGTACACTTTGGGAAAACCACCAATCAATATTTTGAACTTGTATTCGACCCAAGTCGCATTCCGGCTGTTCATTGACATTATATTTATGTATATTGTCGGACCACGAAGTGTCAATATTTGATTTCGTTGTGAATACAAAAACTCGACCAGATGGATTTGAATCCAAAAAAACCCTTGCAGCGTGCAAAGCACTTAATGTCTTACCACTACCGACAGGATAATATGTCAAAACACTTTTAGGGGCACGTTCTACAATTTCCCGTTCTTTATAAGCACAACAGGGACCATATTGATATTTTTTATCAGTAAACAACGAACATGATTTCATCGTCTCCTCCGATTTTTCCTCAGGTTTTTCCATTTCTTATGAATTGGAATAGTTAAATAGGGTAATAGTTAAATAGACTGTCACCTTTACAGAATTTTATTCCAAGAATTTTCTTCACAGTTTCTTCACAGAATCCCAAAAAAAATAGGAAATTGATATATAAACCACCCAATAGTGCGTACAATAACATGTTATATCTATTGTTTTTACTCATTTCTCTTGTATTTGCCCAAGATGACGACGACGAACCACTTTCGACCACCATTGGAATTGATTTGGGAACCACATATTCTTGTGTTGGGGTATTTCACAACGGTCAGGTCGAAATCGTGGCTAACGACCAAGGCAATCGCATTACACCATCTTATGTCTCATGGGCAGATGGAGAACGTCTTGTAGGAGATGCTGCAAAAAACCAAGCCACTATCAATCCGGAAAATACAGTCTTTGATGTTAAGCGGTTGATTGGACGCAATTTTAAAGACAAAACAGTACAACATGATAAAAAAATGTTTCCCTTTGACCTGGTGAACCGGAAAGGTAAGCCGTATGTCGAAGTGACTGTGGAGGGTGAGAAAAAACAGTTTGCACCGGAAGAAGTTTCTGCCATGATTTTACAAAAGATGCGGTCGACAGCCGAGTCGTTTTTGGACAAAGAAATAAAGAATGCTGTCGTGACGGTGCCCGCTTATTTCAACGATGCTCAACGTCAAGCAACTAAAGACGCCGGTACCATTTCTGGTCTGAATGTAGAGCGTATAATTAATGAACCCACTGCTGCCGCTATCGCTTATGGACTTGATAAAAAGGGTGGTGAAAAGAACATTTTGGTTTTCGACTTGGGTGGTGGTACATTTGATGTCACGTTGTTGACGATTGACAACGGTGTATTTGAAGTCTTAGCTACCAATGGTGACACCCATTTGGGTGGTGAAGATTTTGACCAACGCATCATGAAATATTTCATGAAAATATTCAAAAAAAAGCATAATCTCTCAATCCTTAAAGACAAACGTGCTCTGCAAAAATTACGACGGGAATCCGAACGAATCAAGCGCGCTTTGTCAACACAAACACAAGCACGCGCAGAAATCGAAGCATTAATGGACGGTATTGATTTCTCTGAAACATTGACACGTGCGCGGTTTGAGGAACTAAACAATGATTTGTTCAAAAAAACTCTGGGACCAGTTAAGGCAGTTCTCAACGACGCAGGTCTCAAGAAAAACGAAGTAGACGAGTTGGTTATGGTTGGTGGCTCGACACGTATCCCCAAAGTCCGTACTCTACTACAAGATTTTTTCAACGGTAAAACCCCCAACACTGGCATTAATCCCGACGAAGCTGTAGCATACGGCGCAACGGTTCAGGGGGGAATTCTGTCAGGAGAAGGCGGGGATGTCACGAAAGATATCTTACTGTTAGACGTAACGCCATTGTCACTGGGTATTGAAACAATTGGCGGTGTTATGACGAAATTAATTCAACGCAATTCGGTCATCCCGACAAAAAAATCTCAAACTTTTTCTACCTATCAAGATAATCAACCAGCGGTTATGATTCAAGTCTTCGAAGGGGAACGCACTATGACTAAGGACAATCATATTTTGGGTAAGTTTGAACTGACAGGTCTCCCACCAGCACCACGTGGTACACCGCAAATTGAAGTCACATTTGAAATTGATGCCAATGGTATCCTTCAAGTGTCAGCAGAGGATAAAGCATCCGGAAAAATTGATAAAATTACAATCACTGCAGAAAAGGGACGACTCTCTGAAGATGAAATTGAGCGGATGGTTCAAGAAGCAGAGGAGTTTGCAGAAGAAGACAACAAAATGAAAGAACGTATCGACGGTAGAAATAGTCTTGAAGGATACTGTTATAATTTGAAAAATATGCTGGAAGACGAGGACAAAGGCGTCGCAAACAAAATTTCGGAAGAGGAGAGGGAAACAATTGAAGAAGCAGTCAAAGAAGCACTGGAATGGTTAGACGATAACCATGAAGTTGAGAAGGAAGACTACGACGTCAAACAAAAAGAACTGGAAAGTATCATTAATCCCATAATTAAAGATGTGTATCAATCGGAGGACTCGGGGGACTCGGAAGATTCGGAAGACGACGAGGAAGACGACGAGGAAGACGAGTTATAGTAAAAATGTAAATATATTAATATATTAAAATAACTTTGATATAACTTTCAACAGTGATTCTTCTTCTACAGCAACGTTTGTCGTTGTCGCGCCCTTAAAAGTCCTATCGGTACGGTTATCAACCAGCGAATCCAGCGTCGATAGTTTTTTACACAGCGCTGGGTGAACGTAGGTATCCAGTGTCTCAGTACCTAACAAATAATAAATATCACAACGTTCCGTTTGTGAAATACGGTGAATACGGTCTTCCGCTTGTATCATGACACCCGGAACCCAGTATAATTCCCCAAATACGCATTCAGAGACACGTGTCAATGTTACACCGGTTCCAGCAGCCATAATAGATAAAATTGCGATTCTAATAGTAGGGTCATTTTGAAATGTTTCTACGTTCTGCTGACGTTTATGTGCGGGCGTAGAACCATCAATACGCATGTATCCGTACTCGGTTGACGATATTGCTTCCTCAACAGCATCCAATATTACCCTGTGATATGCGAAAAAAATGAAAGAACGACCTTCTGCTAATGCAGCCAGTACCCAACGGACGATGGCATCGCATTTTGCTTTGGACGTATTCACAAACAATTCCGAAATCACCTTTTGACGCTCGAACATTTGCAATCGCTGTTGTTCTGAACCCGATGGTAATTTGTATAACGTTTCATTCAATTTTTTCCATTTGCGAAAACCAGATTCTACCTCGATATCAGTTTTTATTTCTAACCAGACGGTATGGCGTGTCTTGGGTGGTAATTGTGTCAGGACGTCACGCTTGAGTCGTCTAACCATAAACCCTTGACACAAAATCCAATTCAGTTCATGGCTATTACTGGAACCTCTGTCATCGAACCCAAAAGGTGTCTGTTTGCCATTACAATAACGTGTTGCGTATGTTGTGTAATTTTTGACATAGGACGGTCGCAACATATTTAATTGGGCAAACAACTCTATAGGACGGTTTAAAGCAGGTGTGCCCGTAATTAACATTGCAAATTTAGCAGAACGCACTAATGGTGTCGTCGCTTTTGTACGTTTTGTTTTGCGCGATTTCACATAATGTGATTCGTCACAAACCACTATGTCAAAAACACCCGTTTTAATTTTTAGCGCATGCAACATGTCATACGACACAATACAGGCATCACCTTCCAGCGTTTCTTTTCCTTTTTTTACTAATTGGCCATCGATATCCAACCATTCTTTTAATGCATGGGTCCAATGGTATCGTAAATACGAGGGACAAATTACAAGAACACGCGCAGGTAAACAATGTCCAATAAAAGAGAGCGCTTGTCTCGTCTTACCCAGTCCCATATCATCCGCCAGCAAAACACGGGCTCCAAAATTATCAATCGCAGCACAAACGCCTTCTTTTTGATACTGAAATAGTGACGACCATAGTTTCTCCGGTATTTTGGTGTGGTCAAACTGCTTGGTTCGATGACGATTCTTCACATTCCAAACATGGGGAGGAATATCCTCCAACGTCAAATCTTTAACAACATCTTTCAATGAACGTAAATCGACGAGGGAGATATCAAACGTTTTACGTTTATCTGTAACATGACAAGCTTTTTTAATAATAGTCGCATCGACATTAGACACTTTGTGTAATTTTACACGAACAGTATTCTTATTCAATAACGTTAACTGTACATTTCGTTTGGGAGAACGTTTACGATATAATCGTGTCATAGTATGGTTCTATTAAATATTAGTATTTGATTATTAGATTATGTTGTACATTTTATATTAAATAACTTATCGATGTAACCATAGTTGGTGTTTTCGTAGAAGACTCGCCATTCTGCCTTTTTTGGGTCGTTTTTTTTCATTGAAAGTGGTTTGGAGACCTTTAGAGATACCCAAGTCCCGTCCGGCATTCGTTTCATATCCAAAACAATCCCGTCCGGCATTCGTTTCATATCCAAAACAAGTTCTTTACCAGCATCATCATTATTGCGGAAGCAAACAGTTGTTGGTGCACGCGTCTGTATTCTCGTTGTTGCCGTCGTCGCAAGCCTCTACACCCGCTTGAACAATGCCGTCACCACAGGTGGGTATTAATCGCTCTTTCACAGACAATCTCTGTTCTGTTAGGTTGTTGTGCGGCTGCCAGTGTTAAAAACAGTAGTTGCAACAACATTAAATTCTGGTGAGATTTTCCCCAAATCGTTGAGAATCCAAAACGTTGAGAATTTTTCCATTCAGTTGAGAATTTCTAAAATCGTTGAGAATCCAAATCAATTGAGAATTATTTCAAATCGTTGAGAATTTTTCCCATTCAATTGAGAATCCAAATCAATTGAGAATCCAAATCAATTGAGAATTATTTCAAATCGTTGAGAATCCAAATCGTTGAGAATTTTTCCCATTCAATTGAGAATTTCCCATTCAATTGAGAATCCAAATCGTTGAGAATCCAAATCCATATGAAATGTTTGTGGAAATAATCAAATTCTTTTTTGTTAGGGTTAGATATTAAAATATGCCATAGAATTTCTATAAAACTTCTATTTATAGTGTAAATTTCAACCAACTCATTTACTAACATGTTTAACCGACCCACCTCATGGCGCACTCGCGCCTCAACATTCACGACCAAAACCTTCTCAAACGATTCCAAAATATTTAGTAAATAAAACAAGTTAAATAAAAAAGACTATTTAACTTGTTCTTTTTTAAATAAAATGTTACGCCATATTGTAAAAAAATTTACCCAGAGAAGATTGGATTGTTTGCATTTAAGAACGACGGCACCAGTAACTGCATTCCGTAAAGATACCGAACACATACGAATGAATAACTGGGAAACCGTTGAAACGCCGAAACCTCTTCAAAAACGCTTTGTTGAAATTACCGGCCCAGGCAATGACCCCAAAATGGTCATCAACGCATTAAATTCCAAAGCCAACGGATATATGTTAGATTTGGAAGATTCAATGACTCCCAGTGTTGCCAATGCTTTGCAAGCCCATGAAAATATCCGCCAAGCAGTTCGCGGCGATTTAACCTACAAGGCTCCACATAAAACATATACATTAAACAAAACCATTGTACCTACATTCATGGTTCGCGTCCGTGGACTTCATATGGAACACGAAACGGATATACCAGCGACTTTTTATGACATTTGTGAATTTTTGGAACATAGTGGACAAGAATTATACGAAAGCGGCCGTGGTCCATTTATTTATATGCCAAAATTAGAAACATATGAAGATGCACTATTAATACAGGACGTTTTGTACGAATGCGAAGATTATTTATCCCTGCCGCGTGGTTCGACAAAAGTCACGGCACTCATTGAAACATTTCCAGCTATTTTCCAAGTAGATGAAATTATTCATGCGATGCGAGACCGCATCGTTGGATTAAATTGTGGCCGTTGGGATTATTTATTTAGCATCATTAAAAGTAATCCCACGCGTTTATTTCCAGACCGTGCTTTACAAACGATGGATTTACCCTTTTTGGAAGCTTATGTTCGCGAAATTGTTACGCGATGTCATAGGCGCGGTATTCATGCCATGGGAGGCATGTCTGCATTTATCCCAACGGTAAATAACTTTGAATCTGTGGTGGATATTGTTTTAAAAGACAAAGAGTTGGAAATTCAACGTGGTTGTGATGGGGCTTGGGTAGCTCATCCTGGTCTTATCGAACCCATACAACAGTTGTTTGAAGAAAGTGTTCCACACGACCATCAAAAAAATAGAATGCCCAGACTCATGTCCTCCCAATTGGATGATTTTGTACCCGTTGGGAAATGTGAGGATAAGGCATTGCGAAAAAATATATCTGTTGCATTACATTATATTTCTGCATGGGTGGATGGAAACGGCGCAGTGGCCATTGACGGCCTTATGGAAGACTTGGCCACCGCGGAAATATCCAGTTTACAAATAAGAAATTGGTTAAACCACAATGTTATAACGATAAACCAACTTGAAAAAATGGTGGACGAAGAGTGTACAACACCGCATTTGTGCTCGGCCAAAGATATTCTGTTAAAGTATGTGCAAAGCGACGCCTCTTTTTTATATGAAATCGGAAAAACATACGTAGAGAACCCATGTGGGTTTTCGCCCGTCAAGGATACTATTACATTACCAACGCCAAAATCCGGCATCGAACTCACCAAACAACGCGGTGAATTTCTTCATTCATATTTATACGAAGAAAAAAACCCAGCATATAGTTTTTTAGGTACAAGCAATGGTATATCGGCTGTAAATGTTGTTGCGGGCGGCCAAGGCCACATTGGGCCGTATGCGGGCGGTTGGCAAGGGAATGCTATGAAAAACAGATTGGGAATGCTTTTGCCCGATACATTGCATGTGTCTCCGGAAGAAACCGCCACAACCGCCCAGGAATTTAATCGCCATTTGTACAAAGCCCATTGTATACAATCTTTGTCTGAGACAAAAACGGTCGATTATGAAAAGATTGCAGTCTTGGCTGATTTGGAACAAGGCTGGAACACACCAGAAAAAACACGCATTGCAGTGCATCTGGCGATTGAAAACGGAGTAAATGTCATCCACATTGAAGACCAAGGTGACAAAAAGAGATGTGGACATTTGGGAGATAAAGAATTAAATACATATGAAGACTATGCCGTTATTATGCGTTCTGCCAACCGCGCTGCTCAAGAAATGTTGGGAGCAGGTCAATCGTGGGTTCGTTTTGTGGCACGTACAGACGCCTATTCTGCAAAACGCATACACCGTTCCTCACTATTAGAAGAACCATCACATCCCGAACATCGTTTTGTGGATTGGGAAAGGGGTCCTTCTCCCGATGGAAAATACCTGTTTTTAAAAGAAGGGGAAAATCCAGATACGGGGAAAAAATGGGGATTGGAATTGGCCATTGAACGCGGTGCCCGTATTGTAGATGACGGTCTTGCAAGCCATGTCTGGATGGAAACGCCAGATGCTGATTTGCAGACTGCAAAAGATTTTTTGGATGGCGTTAATAAAATATTAGCTCCAAAAGGAAAACGCGCATGGGGGTTATATAATCATTCACCTTCCTTTGATTGGGATGTTAAATTTGAAGAAGAGGGAAAACATTTAACCCAGCTGATATTAAAATATGTCAAACCGAAAATGTATGGATATATTCACAGCATGCATGACGATCTATTTCATAATAATCGACTCTTGACAAAACAATATAAACAGGTATTCGTGGATATTATTAGAGATATTCTGATTACTTACGGCTCTAAAATACAAGGGGACCATCTCATACAAGATGATGTTATAGAACGCATGATTCCACATATTATAGACCATATCTCAGGGAAACAAAACACAAACAAACACATTACAGAAATCCTCGTTGAACAACGCCTGTCAAATTTTAGCCCCATGCTAGCTTCCTTTGGATTTAATATACATCTTATCACGCTTCCAGAATTTCACATTACGGCGTTTCACATGCACAATCTGGCAAAACAATTTACGAAAACGGGAATAGAGGCTTTCGTATCCACTACACAGCGTCCAGAACGTATTAAACATGAAAATGACGATACATATACTTATTATAAACATCAAACAGCAACCGGGACAGGAGTAGAGGCGGCGTTTAATGCGGATGTTGGTTCTTCAAATACAAATGTTTTAACAGATTCCACCGAATCCGAGGATATAAAAAAACGAAATTTAAAAAGTTAGTTTTAATTTTTTAACCAATTTCGAACGCCTTGATTTTGAACATTTTAAATTTATTTTGTGTAAATTGTCCACTATATTCCAATCTTGTAAATCGGCGTTATTTGTTATTGCACTATTCCAATCTACAAATTCAAAGTTATTTAGGACGTTTAAGGACCCGTTTAAGGACCCGTTTGAACCAAATATGGTCATGGTTTGTGTGGCGTCGTCTTCCTTCTCCTGACGCGAAGACGATACTGAAGACTTTTTCTTGACCTTTTTTTTCGGCTTGTTTGTTTTATTAATAGATTTCTTGACAAGTTTCTGGGTAGAATTTTTTAATTTCCATTTTAAAAGGTTATTTACACGTTCGCTTGGCCAATACGTTATATAACTTGGACGTTCAAACTTTATATACTCATCAAAACAAGTTAATCGTTTGAATCGTTCTGAATATTTCAATACCTATCCAAACAAGTCGTAGTAAGGATATTCTGGCATTTTTTCCGGACGCTCTGGCATGTCAATACCCGCTCTCAACAATATATCATGATGAATGACAACCGTATAGACATGTTCGTGAAACCAATCAGCAGTCATTTTGTAAAAACCCTTCCCGGGACCGGTGGCGCCCCAACTATTTTCAATTTCAAACGCTCGTGGGACACCACTTTCATCAGTTTCAACACCAACTATCAACATAGCGTGGTTGCAGGCGGCACGCCCCCAGTTGATGCGGTCAATTTTGGACATAGATAGTTCATTACCATCCGGAATAAATTTGTCCGGTCTATACAAACCGTGTGCCATTCCTTGTAAAGTTGGTGAAACGTCCTCGTTCATATTACACGCAAACCACACTCCACGTTGTAGTTGTATACTGGTAGTGACAGCAGTACAAATCTGTTTTATATCAACAATATTCAAAAATACTTCAGGGACTCTACGTAACGACTGATGTTGTGTTGTTGACCACGTTAAGTTTGGCTGACGTGGGTCGTGAATAATTTGGATATATTGGTCAATATCAATCTTATTGTTGATAGTGTCGAACACAGAACGTGGTGTCCCTTTGAACTGTAGATGTTCGTTGCGAACTGTGTCGACTCTACTTATGAATTCTTTCATTGGAGGCGTCCCCATACACGAACATAATATTTGTAAAATTGATTTTAAACGCTCATTACGAAAGGTAACAAAAATCTGTTCGTTAGAAATCGAGTGACACTGTTGAATGTCACGTTGTAATAAATCACACAAAATTTTGTTCATTTCTGATGAATGTCCGGATGGCCAAGACTCACGGTACATGTTTTTAGGGACGACACCATATTTATGGACGAGTCTTCGGAATGTAATCCAATTCCCACCGTCATGGAGTGGCTTTTGTAACAATTCCGCCCTTTCTACCAATGGCAATTCTTTATTATAATAGAAAAGGTTCATCATTGCAGTGTACTGTTCAAAATAATGCCAAAAGAAAAGATAAGATTGACTCAATTCGAAAGTTGGCTTCAACGAATGATGATTGATAAGAAATCGACGACAGATATTTAATCCAGCAAACATCCAACATCGTCCACTGTACATCTGATTTGAGGGTACCACAGTGCCTGGTAGTTTGATATTGTAACGGCGTTCTTTCAATATAGACACTTTATCCGGGTCTTGGTCCACTTGCTTCAGTTGTGTACTGTGTAACACCATCGACAATCCATCCAATTTCAAAGTTGGCATCCAATCTTGAATGGTGCTAAGTTTAATCACTTGGTGGTGTTCTACTAAATCTTTTATTTTAACACGTTGTTTTTTGGCTTCCTCAAGGTCGTTTTTTGCATGATTTAAACGTTCGGTTGCGTTTTTAAGACGTGTCTCTACTTTTTGTATTTCAGTGATGGGTTTTGAATGGACAATGAACATATTGAACTCTTTTTATAATCTTTTATACTGTCAAATAGTAAAGACTTTTTTTTCTATGAAGACTCGCCGTGTCTCTCACAAGAACCCAAATCATATGGGATTTCGTTACAGTTTATACAACCCGTAGTATATAAGGGTTGTATAATTTCATCGGGGAGAGGGGAATCCGTTTGTATTTTGCATCTTATTTTAGGAATATGTGTTTTTTTTAATGGAGTAATAGAATATATCAAACAAAATGTCGGATTAACTCAATTCTCCAAAATCTTGTTACATATACATGGATGTGAAAGTAAAGCTCTTTCTAAAACATTTGTTGTTTCCTTGTCCTTCTCTTTACCATTCGGTCCCACATGACCTTAAACTGTCCGCACCGTGGCGCAGTTTGTTAGCGCGTTAGGCTCATAACCTAAAGGTCCTTGGTTCGAATCCAAGTGGTGCGATTTTTTTAGCTCACGAGTGTGAAAGTGCACACCGGTACCATTATTAACCGGAAGAACGGGAGCATTACCCGTGTGAACTTATGGGTATATTGGCTTGACTGGGTATGTTTGGCTTGATTGGGTATGTTTTGGCTTGACTGGGTATGTTTGGCTTGACTGGGTATGTTTGGGTACGTGGTACGTTGGTGTTTCTCTTTTTCCAGGTTTTTATTTTTCCAGATTTTCTTCTTTTTCCAGGTTTTTATTTTTTTTCTCAGGTTTTCTTAAGGTACGTCGTAACACAATGTTTATTATATTTATTATATTTATTATATTTATTAGGTATGTTTGGCTTTATTGGGTATATGGTACGTTGGTGTTTTTATTTTTCCAGGTTTTTATTTTTCCAGATTTTCTTAAGGTACGTCGTAACACACTGTTTATTATATTTATTATATTTATTGGGTATGTTTGGCTTTATTGGGTATGTTTGGCTTTATTGGGTATGTGGTACGTTGGTGTCTTTCTTTTTCCAGGTTTTTATTTTTCCAGATTTTCTTAAGGTACGTCGTAACACACTATTTATTATATTTATGAACCCATAATGCTGACACAACGTGCTGAACAATCACTCTAAAAGGTTTACCCGGAATTATCTATGGTAGAGTTTTAGTACTGGTTCGATTCCGGTTGATTCCCAAGGTGGTTGGTGTAATAAACATGCTGTGAGATAAAAGGTTAGGGGTTCGAATCCCTTATTAGCTGCGCTAATTGGCGTAATGGTGGCGCGTTTATCCATTATACAGAGTTGTTGGTATCCACTCCAACACCACCTTAGCTCCGAAAAGAGCAAAAACTACCGCTCCCTTAGCTCAGTTGGTAGAGCATCGGTCTTATGAGCCGAAGGTCATGGGTTCAAGTCCCATATGGAGCATGATTTTTTTAAACCAAACGAGTCGGCGTTTTACCCAGTTCGACCCTGGGTTGGTTTCATCCAACGGATTTTGTGCCGTACGTGTCATCTTTAGACTACTGGTAAATGTTTAAATTTTGAGTTCATATACAGACCATTTGACAGTATATTAACTCACTTGTACTATTAAAATGGACAAATATTTTTGCAAAGCTTGTTTAGGACTTTGGAAGAACGACAAGTATATGATTTGTTGTCCCGGATGTGTAGCTCATAGAGATACGGGGTGGTTGCCGACGACTCTTCTGGAAACTTATGGACCTATGTTTAAAGTTGCAGACAAAGCATATTTTCCCACTATTGCCCGCCCGTTTCCAGCACCAACACGCCTATCACCCCAACGCATTCTGTCACAAGTGTATCACTGGATTCAACAACAAGGTTTTTTACAAGGGTTTGTTGAACAACAAACACATTTTTTACACCAATATGAAAAACATGGTACTGTAGAATGGTGGAATGCTATCGACCCAATAGTACAACAATATTTCAATATTACATTTTAATTTTTTATATTAATAGGAGGACATACTGTATTTGTTATTATGTCCACGCATTCTTTCTTTTCTCAGTGCGGCTTTGTCCGGGCCAACAACAGGAACAGAAGAGCACGTATCGTCAGAAGGGTCCCAAGTCCATCGCAAAGTATCACCCGGCGTGAGTACTTTGGGTTCAGAAGATGTTTTTTTATTACCAATGGCAACCTTTTTCTTAATACTTTCTCGCATATCCTCTGGTAAAAACGACAACAAGTCGTTGTACAATTGTGGGCAAAATAATGTCGTTAACGCCATACCACCACCGAGTGCACCCATTCCACCGTGACGTAGCGCCCACAATAGATTAACGACAGTCTGGATATATCCAGCTCCGACAAGCATTTGTTTGAATTCCTCACTGTATGCTTCACAACTTTGTTTTGTTTTTTTTCCCTGGTTAATTTGCCATTCACACCAAATGTCCGAAATAACTTGAATGCTCGTTAATATCAGGATGATTTGGGCAGTACGACCTGAAGGGTAATATTGCTGCTTTCCATATCCAAGTTTATTTACAAGTTTATTGCCAATCACCCCCCCTAAACTCCCTCCAACTTGTTCGCCCAAATCAGTACCATAATTACCAGTTGCATGCGTTACTGAACCATCATTTATACGACTCGTGTGTTTAAGTGTATGTCCTACAATATTCGCTGTCATAGAAGGCATTACACCGAGTGCAATATACCCAAAGTCGCGTTGGACAATGAATTTAGTTGCTTGTACTAATCCTCTTAAATTTTCCAAGGCCCCTTCAATAAAGTCAAAAAACACTTTCAAAAATTCAATTTCTGAAATATATAACCTTGCTTTTTCGACATTTGCCGCAAGAAATGCGATTCCTTTTGTCCATTTGCCAATCAGTTTCATCAAACTGGGCATAGGTATGCCTTCCAACTTTGAGATTATTTTGTCAACAACACCTTTCAAATATGCGCTTGTTACATTCAATAAACTTCCAAGTTTATGGATACACCAACTTACGAGTGCTTTCATAAAATCGATACTGGCATTTACTTTTTCATAAATATATTCTTTCCATCCTTGTTTTTCTTCACTTGACATTCCTGAGAAATATGCATAGATATAGTAAAGAGCGAAACCAATAGCTGACAACGCAGTTATTAATAACACGGGACCAATCGAGGCGAGGACCGTCGTCATGGCGGCGGCGGCGGAGGCAACACCAGCAGACACCACCGAGCCCAAACAGGCCACTCCAGCAACACAGGCCATACCACCTGCGAATTTATTCGAGATTGCCCATGTAAACCATTCGGTAAATTTTTTACCCCATTCACCACTCCACACAGACGTAGTCAAATCTTTCATAATGTTGTATAATCCAGACATGTGGTCATCTTCACCAAATTCTCCCAATGATGGATGGACGTCGTCAAACTCTTTCAACAGAGCGATGTCAACAACACCATGACGCAATTCACAATGGTGTTTCTGCCACATTGTAAAATAACGCAGTGCATTGTAAATCATAGTTGGATGGAAAAACTCATCTGCGTGAACGCTATCTTGGATATAAGCAGGATTGGGTATATCCTGAAATTCTGTTGGGTGGTGTTCAATGTAGTCCAGTAATTGTGAAAATTCAATTTCCGAAAATTCGATTCCTTTTCCTTTCCATTTTGAATAAGTTTCATCCAAAACTTGGTCATGTTCATCATGACGGTCAAAATGTTGACCAATATTAGTGATTAAGTAATCACGGAGTTCAACACAATCATAACTAAAGACGGTATCGTCAGAGGTGTCTTTTTTAGGTATCGTGAAAAAACGCAAAGTTGATTGTTCAGCTTCTTGAAACAATTCTATTGGATGTTCATGTGTTTCAGTTTCCATCATAAATAGTTTATTGCTTTGCTTGTGATGGTGGTCTGACGCATAATTAATATTACGTATATCGACAATACTTTGACGATATTTCAGATGTCGGAGGTCTTTTTTTTCAAATTTATGACAATAATATGTTATAAGAGCTGCTGGATAATCTTTTGCAAATGACCGCATTTTATCAATGGCTTGTTTTGATTCAGATATCAAATGAACGTCAGGAACTAATTCGCTTTTAATATCTCCCCATTTAATTTTAGATTGAATACCATTTTTCATTGCTTCTGCAAGTAATCCAGTGGTGGTTCCCGTCGAACGATACCATTCTTGAAGACCACGCACTTTTTCATCCGAAGCGTCCAATTCACTTTCCGCCAGATTTTCAAGAATTCTCAAACGTTTGGAATTCCATGCTACAGCCACCTCTTCCGCACATTCTTGAAATGCAGACATTAATGGGTCACTCTTTAAAACTTCGCCTATTTTTACCAGTGCTTTTTTCATTTGTCCATCAGATTGTAGTCTTGTATGCTTTTGTTGTCCTTGTTCACGATTTTCAAGACCTGCTTCTTCTTTTTCAAGTTGTGCATCTAATTTTTGAATTTCTTTATCAACAATAGCAACATCTCCATTCGTCTTCCCACTACGATATTGATTAAATTTCGCTTTTTTTTCACGTAATTCTGTAAGAAGAAATTCCATTTTTTGAATGACAATCATCTTCTTTTTTGTTCTTTCGTCCTCTGACGCATTACCTTGCAATTGTTTGTATTTTTTTTTAGCAATACTTAGTTCATCTTTCGCCGCCCGCACCTTTTTTTCGTCGTAGTCGTCCCCGGTGCGATAAAGCCACCCGTCACCTTCAGAAGACTGGAATCTCTCCTGTATGGATGTGATGACGTTTTCTTTGACGTCCGAAGGCATCATTGACCATACTTCAGCAGCATGTTGTTCAGAAGGCGCACTGCCATTCGATGCAACATGAGACTGCATAATGTGTTCAATTATTTTGGAGCGCATTTTTGGGTTTTTTTTACGTAACATATTTATAAAAAAAAAGAGATGTGCTATATATGTCATTTTTGTTATTTTTTTGTCGATGAATCTTGTATCGCTGTGACAAATTTATCATAATATTCTCTGAATGTTATTGTTAACTGTGTCAATTCATCGAAAGTCGGTGGAGCTAATGGTGCAGGAGGTAAAGACCGTGCAGCAATCCAACCACACACAATACCTGCTGAAAATCTCAACATATTATCGGAGAGTCTTCCCATATAAATACAAGATAAATACAAGATAGTTTAAGCATATGCAAATGCTGATTACATATTATTAATTTTTATATTCGTTTTCCTTTACCTTTTCCGATTTGTAAATTCTTGTTTGGATTCTCAACTGATTTGGAAAAATTCTTGTTTGGAATAATTCTCAACAATTTGGGTTCAATTGATTTGGAAAATTCTCAATAGGATTCTCAACTGATTTGGATTCCCAACTGATTTGGATTCTCAACTGATTTGAAAATTCTCAACTGATTTGGATTCTCAACGATTTGGATTCTCAACAATTTGGATTCTCAACTGATTTGGATTCTCAACTGATTTGGATTCTCAACTGATTTGGATTCTCAACTGATTTGGATTCTCAACTGATTTGGGAAATTCTCAACGATTTGGAAAATTCTCAACTGATTTGGGAAATTCTCAACGATTTGGAAAATTCTCAACTGATTTGGATTCTCAACTGATTTGGATTCTCTACTGATTTGGATTCTCAACTGATTTGGAAATTTTGTTTGGAGATTCTCAACGATTTGGAATAATTATTGGGACATCCCCACTCTGGACGATTTTAGTTTTAAAGTTATTAGCGTATATCTTTGACCGACGGGTCAGAACGTCCCGTCATGAATTGAATAGACCAATATAATCCAATCATAAATGTCATCACCAAATCGTCATTACCTTGGTCTTTACCCGAATAAATAATCTTAGGAATATTGTAATCTTTACCACGTGGAACTACAATTTTGCTAAATATGCTCAATTGTTTACGAAACATCCGCTTGACACGAGCAGCACGCGCATTCGCATCGCCAAAAGGATTCGCACAGACAAATTGTGAGGCGTACCAGACAGATTGTGTTGCAAATCTTTCCACAGCCGTATTCGAATATAATTCTTTACGTCGATGGGTCGTAATAACGCCAGGTTCTCCTTTTTCCATCAATGAACGGCATTTGGGAATATCTTTAAGCATATGCGACATGTGTGACGCTTCGTGCCCAAGATTCGATTCGGGAATAAAAATAATCCAAGAGGATGGGAACATTGAACGAATAGCACGTACGTGTGTTTCCAACAGGGTTCGAATTTCCCCATGACCTTTAACTGCGTGAGATTCCATACCACACACCGCAAAGTTATTGGAATCTTGATATAATGACACAATTGCCATTTGACTGGAACCACCACCGTTGGGGTCACAGGCAATAAAAACAACTCTGGGAGTTGCTACAGATGTATATAGAGCACGGTTTGTAAAGGTGTCAAGCCAATCATCTTGGAATATAGCATTACTTTCACTGGTAGTGACACCCATCGATTCGCGTAACATATCTTCCGTATTATCACCGTAAATTTGTCGCACCATATCTTGTTTACCACCCGATTTCCATTTCGGTAACAAATGTTTCATATGTGTACATTTTTCCGGATGGGCTGACAATTTACAATCTTCACAAACCATACTAATTTGAATTTGATTGAATAATTTTTCACCTGCCGCATCCACCATTTCAAACATCATTGAATAAAAGTTTGACGAATTTTGTGGAGTGGAAATGCAAATCAACGCCGTCGTTTCAAGTTCTAACAAGGGGACAATGACCTCGTGAAACATTTTAATCGGCATAAACGCGGCTTCTTCCAACAAAATGAGGTCTCCACCAACACCTCTTAATTTATCCGAACCAGAAGGGTAGGAGGCCACTTTGCGAACATCGTTCCCTTCACCATGGTAAAACAAAAATTCACCTTTACGTTTGCAACTTTTATCGTAATTTGACCCCATTTGTTCATCAATTAGTTTAATAAATTCATGGATTTTATCAAGCATTGCATCTGAAGCACGTTTACCTGTTGAAAAAATACATAATTGTGCCTTTTCGACGGATAAAAAATAACTTGCCACAAACATGGCCACCGCCGTCGTTTTACCAAAGCGACGTGGTGTTAAACAAAGACATTGCTGCTTAAGATTAGGCCATTCATTCATACCCATAATTTTATCCATGTCAACCTCAGGGTCATCCTTATAAAGATGCAATGCAACCGCTTGTAAAAAAGATTCGTGGAATTGTTTCTGCATCTCAGACCGGTCGTATCCCTTTACGTTATCCAACAATTTACGTATATTGTTTAAACGAACATCGCCGTAATTTTTCTGTTTCACCTTAACTTGATTTGTCACAGATTCATAATGCGTTTTCGGCTTCAACGACACTAACGAGTTCAACATTTCCTTTTGGTAATATTCATAAGCACCCACCAAGAGTGGACGATACGAAACGCGTGAAGATTGGACTCGACGACGTTTTGACGGTGGTGATGACATATAGATTTACAACAGACCTATAAATACTCCGAATTTACTTTTATTTTCCGAATATTTGTAATATGTATCGGATATGTGTATATTTAATTAGTTTATATTTATAAAAAAAAAAATGTTTCGCCGTATGTGTGGTGATACAGAACGTATCGTCAAATCTTTTGTTAGTGGGCACCATCCAGACGCCATTGAATGGCAAAGGTCTTTTCGAGTATCCTTGTACACGACCAGAACCGGACGTCATGCACTTAATTCAGAAATACATGGGACCGTCTATCTAATTGCATCCAAACATTCAATCATGAAATACTTACATGCGATTCGCGTTCCCTATTATCGCCGTCTTCTCGTATTGTCTCGTTTTTTAACCAAAAAGGATTGTGACGTATTGGCATCCGGTGGGCTTCCAAAAGCATGGTATCCACGGAATGTATTATCCATCGTATTACGTTCTCTAAGAGGGTCGCCGATTTTAACAAATGACTACATAGATAGAGAACCACTTCCCTGGGAATCATGTAGTGGACAATGTTGTATACAAGAGCGACACAAAAGACGTCGGCGACAAAAATCAAACAAAAGAAAAAGGGTAACAACACAGGAGAGACTATAAATACAGAAAGAGACGGATGATGAAAAGAATGTCGAAGGAAGAACGCCAACTCCTTAGAAAAAATATTAAAAAGGAAAAAAGACGTATTTGGAACATGAACTATAGGAGATGGTCTCGCCTACGGCGCGGTGTTTGTACTTAAAAAAAAAGATTTTTTATTTTTAATATTTATTACCCTTCTGATATGGCTAATGAAATTTTTTTTGGAGTTGCTCCAATGGTTGCACCTGAAAAGATTCCGATTTGGGTTTCTGAGTATTCTGACACTGATAATAGTTCTGCTGCGGGATCAGCCGTCTTCTGCTGCCTTCCAGTATTTCTAGCTGTTCCTCGGTGGGTTCGATGGAAACATCTTCGTAAAACAGAAACATTGTGCACTTGTAAGTTTAACAACAACAATAAGAATGACATATGTCTTAAATATGTTTGTAACATAGGTGGAAAAAACATTTAAATTGGAATATTTGATAATAATTATTATAATACATTTCACTTGAATCTCTAAGCGAAGTCTGAAACGACTTAGGCGGCGAACGTCAACTTCCGACACCAATCCGGCAGGCCACTATTGGACCGCCCACGCACCTTCATAGTGGCGTTAAAGGACCCAGATAGCGTGACCTGCGCCAGTACGACTTCACGATTTCCATCCTGGTCAGGTCGGCCCCCGTCACCGTCATCGGGAGACATCCAAAAGACCGCTCCATTGGTCACGCTGAGACCTGCGTCGGCTGTCCACGTATCGAAATCAACGCCAATACTACTAATCTCGCCTATGTTATCTCCCTCGGTGATGCCAACGGTCAACCATCCGTCGAATTCTGCACCTGCATTAACAGCAATGAACGCAGGGTTCACCCCACCGCTATTTGCTCCGAAGGGTGCCGCCTCCTGGTAGGATGGTGGCATGGAGAGGTCGTGTTCTTCGTCGCCGTAAATGGCGTATATATTCTTTTGCCAGTTGGCCAGAGTATAAGACAGCCGCCAGGTCGTCCCAGCACCATCCGTCGAAACCTGGGGGACCGACGGGTTCCCATCTGTTGTTATATTATTTATATTATTTGTTGGACAGAATTCGGTACAGGACCTGTTAAAATTACCTCCGCCGCCGAAATCGTCCAAGACATTCATGAGGTCTGCCACGTTCACAGTACCATCATTGTTGGTGTCTGCCGACCCTTCGTCGCAAAACCCGCCGTCGCCGCCGTAATGCGCTAGTAATTTTAACAGGTCCTGCACGTTCACAATACCATCACCGTTAAGTTCAGTGATGGCAGATCCATCGCAAGTTGGTGCTGCTGCTGGTGCCTCTGTACTGTCACATTTACACCTTTTTATTGTACTATTCCATGCTGTCCCAGTGCCACATAGGGTTATGGTCCCATCTGCATTGCAATTGCCACCGTTGTTATACATGTCTTTAATATCTGTTCTGGAAGGTTGGGTGTTTGCACCCGTACTATCACATTTACACCTTTTTATTGTAGTACATGTATCCCATGCTGTCCCAGTGTCACATAGGTACATGTCCCCGCCTGCATTGCAATCGCCCTCGTTATACCTGGTTTTAATCTCTGCTCTTGTAGGTTGTCGAGCGGCTGCCAGTGTTAAAAAAAACCCCAGTATTTGCAACAACATTTTATAAGTAATTGGTTGCCCTTTTATATGTCTGAAATTCCAATTATTCCTAAATATTAAGGAAATGGTCAAGGAAATGGTCTGCCCGAGATGTCTACAAAATTCCACCGTCCAGAAGTATGCCGGAAATGGTCTGCCCGAGATTTCGTAAAAATTCCTAAATATTAAGGAAATGGTCTCGCCTACGGCGCGGTGTCTGCAACTGTGTTGAAAGACTGTGCAACTGTGTCAGAGAATGTCACCACGGATGATGAAAAGAATGGAAGAACGCCAACTCCTTAGAAAAAATATTAAAAAGGAAAAAAGACGTATTTGGAACATGAACTATAGGAGATGGCATGCATTAGACCCTAATTTTGATATGAAGTATGAATTGTGTTATAGTTATGTATACAAAGGAATTCCGTACGGATGGACCCTTTGTGAAAAAAAATGAAAAATAAATGTTTTTTTACGAACAATTCTCCAAAGCTTTAGAGATTCGCTGAGAATTTTACTATTTTTACAATCAAAATCCCAAATTGTTATGAATTGGGATGTTCTATTAAAGAAATATTTATGAATGTTAACATGTCTGAAAAGTCGTATATTTTCTTCGCTCTATTTTCTTTATTTGGTGTTGTGTTGTCCTACGTAATTCCAATCATTGGCAATTTGGTTGGAAATTGTATCGTTTGTTTTTCAAATATTATGATAATCTCTATTGTTTTTAAAAAACAATATCCGACCAATCATATCGCAGTACCAACTGTAGAAGTGGAACTTACTTGAATATTCAACTGGACAGTTTTTTCCAATGTTTGTAATCAATATTGACTGGTGTTAATACCAACACATTGGTACATTGTACGTGATGTGTTTTAAAAAGCACCGCAATAAATTCCGGTATTCGAAGTCCGACCACGTGAATATTGATGTATCGAGACGCTGCCGTGAGTATCAATAATTGTGTAATTTGACCAGGACTGGCGAGATGGGACAGGGTCAACGTTTCCAATGCATTGAATCCTCCAAATAACGTAAACGGTGGCAAACTGGTGTAAATAGTAAGGTATTCAAGGTGAGGTAAGAGTCTTACTTGTTCAATCATTTTTTTTGTAGGATTCCCGAGCGCAATAAATTTCAAATTTGGGAAAGAAATTGTAAAGTCTGTAGCATCGGGAATCGTTAACTCCAATACATGATTTATATTGAGTCGAGGTTCCAACGATTGTATAGATAATGTTTCTAAACGCCGCATTTTCTGGACACGATTTCCCTTCGTCGGGTTGTTCACAATAGCATTATGAATTTGTTCAATTTGATATTGACAAGACATCAATTCAACACTAACACCTTCGTTAATAAGAGTGGTGAGTAAAATCAGTACAGAAGGGTCGTCATTATCTTTAATATTGACAATGAGACTATCTTTGACGACATTGACGCGTTGTATCACTTCCTTCCAGAGGTTTGCATAAAGGGTTTGATGACCACGTGACTCGTTTTCCATGTCATCCATTTTAAATAGAAAAATAGAATAGAAACGTTTACAAGTTCTTAAATTTTTATATGTGCAAATGGACCTTTAAATGCTTTATATTTGGTGAATGTTTCCATCGTTTACTATTGATAATGATATAAGTCGAACGCTCATCGTGAATTTTCATTGGATGTAATTTTGGTCTAAATAACAATCCTATTTGTCTTATGTTACATATATGACATTTTTAAAATAGTTAGTATAAACTTATCATAAGTTATTAAAATGTCGAAATTTCAATTATATAGTTTTTGCTTAATTGTAACCGCGTCGTTGGTTGGATTATTGTCAATGTCGACTGATTTTTTCGTGTCGTATATAAATAACATTATTATCCCCTGTCAACATGATTCGTCTTGGACAGGAACCAATTGTAATTGTGACAATACACGAGGTGTGTTTTCTGGACAATACTGTGGCGCTTGTGAATGTAAACATTACGGCATTTGTACTATCAGTACGAATCACGGTTCACGGTGGGGTTGTCGTTGTCCCAATAATCAAAAATGGTCCGGGACATTATGTGATAAATGTTATGCGGTTGACCACAACGAAAGTTTAAATATGTGTTCCGGACCATGTCTCACGACAGATACTCATGTACATTATGGTGCAAAGTGTGATACGGTCTGTATTGCCAACTCTTCTACTGTCGACCCAGTTTGTAGTGAAATCTCCTCCGGTGGTGGCGTTTGTAACGCTTGTAATGGACACGGTACCTGTACAGGGACTGGTCAATGCGCCTGTGACCAAGGGTGGTTTAATAGCTTTGGTGGTGAACAATGTGATTTGAGTTGTAGTTCGAAGGGAATCAACTGTCCGACAGATAAAGGTATTTGTACATCAATCGGTGGTGAAATCCAATGTATTTGTAGACCAGGGTTTTATGGTGCAAATTGTGAATTGACTTGTGAATCTATTAATGACGAACCCTGTTCGGGCCATGGTACTTGTGGACTGACATCATTGGGCGCGCCCACGTGTACGTGCGACACCCATTATATTGGAAATATGTGTCAATACGTCTGTCCTGGTGATACTATATCACCCTCGTCTTGTTCAGGACATGGTAAATGTCTCGAAGGGGATAATAAGGCGGTCTGCCATTGTCGAAAAGATAGTAATTGGTTAGGATACGACTGTTCTTGCAATGAACAGTATACTTGTTCTGGTCATGGTAAATGTCAACCAGACGCATCTTGTTTATGCAACGAGTGGTCAACACCCAGTGAACAACATTGGAATGGTACTTTATGCCAAAAATGTCAAGAACATTGGTATGGTTCTGAATGTCAAATGTACTGTAATCCGGACGAAATCTATCTTTCGGATATTGATGCTGGTCGACAGAATAAAGACAGAACTGACGGACAACAAATAGGGTGCAATACCCGTGGTTCTTGTAAAGTGATTAAAGTGGGTAATAAAGAACATATGGAGTGTTCATGCCTTGGTATGGACCCCGAATCTTTTTGTGGAAAATGCGAAAAATACCAATTTCCAAAAACCACCATGGTCAATACGTCAGTCGATTGGTGTTCAGAGACATGTGGTGAAAAAACTTGTAACAGTGGAATCTGCAACGAAGGATATACCGGTTCCAATAATTTGTGTATCTGTAATAACATCACCATAGGGTCCAATACATTAGACACATTAGACCCTGTTCAATACTGCAAGAGTTGTCGGGAAAATTGGCACCCTTCGACTGGTAGTAATCGGTGTACGCGATATTGTGCAAAAGATGGACAATTAGAAGGTGAAATAATCGTGTTCGGCGTCGATTCTGATACACGCGACTATCAATTGAATGGAGACATCGACGCTCAATCGGTCTGTGTCGCCAATGAACATGGATTCAGTCCAGATGCGGATTGTAGGATTTGTTCTGGAGAAGGAACTTGCAACGACAACGCTCAGTGTTCCTGTAAGGATGGTGTAACCGGTATCTATTGCGAAGTGGATTGTGGTGAGGACAGCGATGGTATTGTTTGTTCCGGGCATGGTCGATGTATTCGAAACGATTTGGATATGTGGTTTGATCCTTATACAAAAAAATCAAGATGTGAGTGTATACCCTACGACACCTATACTTCAGAAACACGTCAACGACTCATTAAGCGCGGGTTCCAAGTTGAAAGTCCTCCTGACCCTAATTTCTACGGGGAATATTGTGATTATCATTGTCCAAGATATAATCAAAAGATTTGTACTGGTCGTGGTACCTGTAAACCACGCATCGCAGTGCCAGAGGTTGGTGAAAATGCAGGTCGGCCTCGGGGCTGTTTCAACGATACTGAATGTACAGACATACCAGGAGCTTTTTGTGCCCGATTATCAACACCCTGGGATTCACTGATGAATAACTCGAAAAGTTTTTTTAGTAACGGTATTGTGTCACCTGGATATAGTACGTGTGCAAAAAGCTCTGAATGTATCGATTCAATTTACAGTATCAAATGGGACGAATATTGTGTCAATATGTTGAGTGGATGGTACCCTCCAGTCCTAAATACAGCCCAATGCACTTATAAGAAAAACTCTTCTTGTCTCTCGAAGGTTGAGGATTTTTTTGCACAAAAATCCTCAAATTCGTCAAAAACGTGGTGTCAACAAGCCTTGGAAAAATTAAAACCGGATAAGACAAACTGTGGTAGTACGTCCTCACAATCGTCGTTTTACAATACGATTTGTATAGGATACGACTCGAGTCTATCATGTAATGCACAAGAGATGTGTATTTACGAACAACGCATACAATCCATACAAAATGTTGACGATGAATGTCGTCAGAAAACATCGCAATCCGTTTGTGATGGCGTCTGTAAATGGTCCAAAGGCGGTTGTGTCACTAAAACGTATTGTCGTGCAAAAACTTGCGAAGATGCGTTCATTAGTAATAGTATTGAATCTTTATGTGTCAAGATGGACCCACCAACCAGCTGTGATAGCGATAGTAGCGAGTCCTGGCCATTATTCTGCGCTCAGACAACTGGCCATTTACGTCCTACATCGTCGATGAGTGTTAAAGACACTTTTTTCAGTTGTATGATGTTACAAAACAGTATCAATCCTCAAACAGTCATTTCTAAAATCCCAGGTGGTATCCGTATCAACGGTGAGAAAACGATTGAAAAACCTATCCAAGAGACTACCGCAATCCAAGAATTTCGTCAGAAATTTATCGAATCAAGGACACTAATTGACACAACCACCTGTGCATTTCTTAGCGATAAAGATATGAGTGATTTCTGTAAACAAAAATTGGAAGTTATAATACCAAACTATTTAAAACCAAACGACTCCACCGACACTTGGTTTTATGAATGGTTGGTAGTCTGTCCAAAAGACTCCGACATTTTCTTTTATAAAGATTCCGTTCATAAAGAAAAAAAAGATGCCATCAATAGAGTATTGACACTCGCTGGTCGTATGTGCACCATACATTACAAATGCATACCAGATTTGACCAATTCGTGGTCGGGTTCGTGTGTTGAGCCCGATAGTGACGATTTTGAAGTGACGCCTTATAAATTAGAATGTTTGGAAGGCGAGGGCACTAATGTTCAATATTTGAATACATTGGACTATTCTAAATATCCAATAGACCCAACATCGTGTGTTCTGAACACTGACCATAACATGTTACGATGGGGCGGTGTTAAATGGCCTGTTGAACAATTGACAGACACTTTTGAGTCCAGTTGTAAATTAGACGCCTCATGGATACCTCAGAAAAAAGCCATTCCAAGCTTGTGTGACCTCGGTGCATGTGGACAGGATTCTACTATGTGTATGGAATGTCCAGATACACTCACCTGTCACAGTGGCGTGTTATGTGGTTCACAAGTAAATGTTGATTGTAGTGTCTATAATCCGTGTGGTGAGGGAGGTCACTGTTATGTTCCCGAGAATTTTTTTGCCACGCGGTATCTGTGCGAATGGGAACATACCAACGTTCGTGTTTTTGTTGATAATGGGGAATATAACGGCGAACTGACACCGCGGGGTGACCTCACAGTGTTTCAATACGTACCAGTGGACACTACTGTAGTTACCATCAACTTGACCATAGTTTATAATAATACGTGGTCTTCACAACTCGTAGAGGATTGGCATATCACTGACGTCGTCAATATTGGCATATCTGGACTCGTGGATGATTGGCATATCATTAATATTGGTAATAGTATCATATCTGGTCTCGAGACATTCAACACATCTGGACTCGAGACATTCAACACATCTGGTCTCGAGACATTCAACTTCAACAAATCTGGTCTCGAGACATTAATCCCTGGGGTTACTAATGTGGTTACTAACGTCGTTAGTAGTATTACAGATAGTATCGAGACATCTGGTCTCAACACATCTGGTCTCGAGACATTCAACACATCTGGTCTCGAGACACTCAACAATGAAATAATAGATTTATTTTGTCCATCTTCACATCAAATGGTCCACAGTTGTACAAACTGTAGTGCTTATACTTTTGAACGTGGGTATTATTGTTCGTCGATAAATTCCACCTGTACAGAGAACAATTATGGCTGTCCGAACGTAAAAGAACCAGTTATACCAACTATTATCAATCAATGTCCAGATAACAATGGTTTTAATTGGTTTGAATATTGTAATGATGAAAAAGAAAGAATGGGACATAGTCTGAGTACACTCGCACCGGATGCACTTATTTCACCATGGACGGGTACTGCGAAACTATTAGAGGCAAATGTCGTCTGGTTGGATGGTTCTGTTGAATTTGATTCGTTTATGGGACCCACTAATTTTTCGGTCACTATTTATTACGACCCAGAGTCGGCGTTAATCTTAACAATGGGTACGGTCGAATATGTAATCGACTCATCGACTTACACAGACATCGCCGAATTTACTATTGTGCGTAATTTAACAACAATGACCGTGACTTCACAGGTTCCGTCTACAAATTATAAACTTACACCGAAATTTGGGACAATTTTAATTAGTTCTATTCAAATTAACGATGAGGAACAAGTCAAGCTATACAATGAGTCATTTAATGACCGAAATATTTACAAAGGCACTGATTCTGTAAATTATGAATCGTGGTCATTCGACAAAGATGGTTCAATGATGTTTCGTAGACAAATTAATGACGATTTTATCGATAAGAAATGTACTTTGTCAGAAGGAGTCACTACATGTCCTATTGAAGACGTAAACAAGGGTAGTATGTGGGATTTACCAGAAGGGTGGGAGTTGACTGGAACGACTGAAAATCAGACGCCTCATGGACTTCGTTTTCATGGTTGGAGTAAATTTGACAACGGTGGAGCTCGTCTGGCACAATTTGACGAAACTTCAGACATCGTAAATATGAATATCCTCAACGGTGATAAGAGCGTCGTCGTTGGATTGTCTGTGAGACCGGTTGCAAATTTCGACGGTGGTCGCGTCTATGTCAACGATAGACCCACACAATGTTACACAACCATGAATAATTGGTGGCACTGGCAAATAGACATCGAAGCGAATGGTAATCACGTTCGCAATATATCTGAGACCGAAATGTACATCAATCGTGTCTTAATCGAACCAAATACGGCTTTCTTCACACAACAATACACGGCGACGGTTAGAATTGGTTCGTGTGAATACACAAACAATACTATCAGTATTAAAACCAGTGCTCGGGAACTTATGTCCCGCAATTTGATTGGGACAGCCTTTCATAATCTTAACAGTGGTAAGCATGAATGTCGACAACATTGTCATGGACATGTCGATTGTGTCCAATGGTCGTGGACACCACAAGACCAACATTGTTATTTGCATTCGTCAAGATGTCATGAGGAGGACACTTGTGTGCTCGGGACACATCATCTTCATGCATTACACCCTCAGAACCTGACACATTTTGAAGTGTATAACGAAGCACCGAACATTAAGACGTGGTGGAATTTCATAAGAGTAGAACCCCTACTCACGTTACCGTCGGAATTTGTCTGTCCAGTTCTGAATATTACAGAACAAGTTCCATTGTTATGGCAAGAGAGATTCCGAAGTATCTACGAGCCATTTAATGTTGATGCCACCAGTATTTGTAATACGATTCAGACACAGTGGGAAACAATACCGGGGTATACTTCTGGTGTGTGTGAGGGTCAAGCTTGCGATTACAATTCTAATGACATCTCCGCCTGTGCTTTGGCATTCAAATGGAAAACTCCTACCGTTACCAATAATGGTATTGACAATAATGACAACAGCGACATTGATTGTAAAGAGGATGTCTCAACTTTTCAAAATTTGGATTGGCGTTCTTACTGTTTCTATCAACAGTCGTTTGTACCTGAGGATGGTAACAAGATTGATTTTTTGGGAGATATGTCACTCACAACAAACAACGGGGTTGACATAGAGCCGGATGGTGCCAAAACGTCGTTTGTTATGATGTGTCAAAAATCGTTTGATATTATGAACAATAACACACAATGTGAGATTGATATCCCATGGTTTGAGAAATGTTTCGACCGAACTGTTGACTACGAACGTTTTTGTCCAACCGACTGTATTCAAGATATTGAAAGAATGTTAGATGAAGTCGATGACGACCCGAGTATTTGTACACAACGTCAGAAATTTTTAGACATCAATAATGAGGACAAAATGTCACAATTAGGCCTTCAACACATTGAAGACTGTGACGGATGTGAGTTGGATATTATTATCACAGATTTTTGTACATTACAGCAAACATATCACACCGACGATAATAAAGTCCACATTCCAGAACTCTACAACTCCGATTGTGGTGGGAAAGGTAGAGCGAAAGGGTGTCTTGAAACTTTACAAGATTCAATGGGTCGTATCGTTTTCCGAAATTGGTGTGAAGATTTATCAAAAGGAAGAATCCAAGGAACATGTTCAAAAACAGTCTGTGAATGTGATACAAAATCTTACGCTGGTGTTGCTGGTGGTGTTTGCGAATTAACATGTCCAACTGGTATGGACGGAGACGAAGAATTAGCTTGTTCTGGGAGAAATGGACAATGTTTCGCCAACAGTCCGAACGAAGTCACATTTGACTCCATAAGACAACAAAACAGTGACGAATACCGTAGTCCCAATGTCAGCAATCCTTTTATGCCGAAATGGGAACAAGGTCCGAGTCCGAGTGTCGCCGGAAGGTGCCAATGTGCATTGGGTTCCGGTATGGCCTGTTCCATTCCGTGTGACCGATGTAATAACGGTACGTATGGTTACGACATGGTCTCACAATATGGTATTTGTGATTCTTTCAATGGTATTTGTAGAGGTCTCGCCCCATTTATGCGCTACAATACTAAATACGTCGGTGACAATGACTATACTTCTTTTAATACCACGGCGTTCGACAATCAGAATGGTAAAGTTTTTTGGGTTTATCCAGAAAGATTCTTATATGAATCAGACGAAGTATTACTTGGAAGAATATCGTTGTATATCAATGATAATGATGGACTCATCCCAGAAGAGTTGAAGCAGACACAATTGGATGTCCCATCGAAATTACGAGTAAATTTCGTGTTAGAATCATTCCGTGATATCTGTTGGAATTTTTCGGCAGTTAAGAATTATACCGATTTTGATTATACTTCTAATGATGAGAATGTGACTTTCCGAGGCATTGATGTCACGACATCCAGAACAATGACAAGTACAACCATTCCCAGCGCGGATACTTGCACACTCATTTTAATCGAAGATGATGATTTTCATTTATGTTTTCATAATGGCAAAATAAACGCACATAATAAGACCGACAATAGTCCATTAATGGTGTTAGAAAAGGGAAATGAAAATATCCCCCTTATAGGTATGACTTTTTGCTGGCATTCCCCTGGTGTAGTCTATGGATTCGGTGGTAGTATTCGATATCCATCCACTACAGACTATTATAATACTATGTATAAAATTGAAGTCGAACGGCACAATTGGGAACCATATGATGTTATTATGGTTCGCTGGAACTTGGTTCGGATAAATAACAACATAGTGCCACCTATGCAACAATCAAGTCCGATTGTCTGTTATGACGAGGATATATATCTCATTTCAGAGTCGGAACGTGACGACACCAGAACAGTCTGGTCATTCCTTCTCCCGACGCGCGTCCAAAATGGTCGATGGAATAAGAAGCAGGATGTTATCTCGTCCGGACAGTTTGTGAATGTAAAAAAGGAACCTGGAAGAATGCAACTTATTTATGAAAACGCATCAAACAGAACTGCAGTTGAGTATACTTTTAGTACGGACGGGGATAGTGTGACCAATCCCTCCACCACTGCCAATGTCACAGATATCAATGAGTTTGAAAAAATCACAACAACATACTCTTCTCCTGGTGGAATTCAAACTTGTGACATTCAACTTGATGAAAATCAAGCCAAGATTGGCGGTAATGTCATTGCAACGTCAATAGAACCACCCACTTCCATTAAAATATTTATAGAGGAATGGACAACGATTGATGTTGCATCTGGAGCCGATATTTACACGAGATTTGCAAATACCATACAGTTTCACAACAACAAAACCAAAAACTCCGACCTATCTTTAACGGACATTCAAACAGACATTCAAACAGACTCACAGAAATTACACATTCTCAGTCTATTTGAAAGAATTTACATGCATCAAGGTCGGTGGGAATTGAACACGATGGTATTTACACAATACAAATTGTCACAGATACTCTGGAGTGACAATACCTATTTCATGATTCCTATACCAGTGTCGTCGCGATATAATGACAAATTCAACAATATATTTGATTTGGTCCCACTGGGTTTTTTTGAGAGTCCAATAGTAACCGATGATATCGACATCAGTGTCGACGAACAACTTGCCACTATCGAAGATTATAAAATCGCTTTTGAAGGATTAACGCCCGAGCGGGTTGTTATTATATCTGGTAATAATATAAGTGGTACGTATAAACAACAAGTATACATCGGAAACAATGTACTACACATCGAAACCCAGTGGGATTTGGCGACATTTGAGATTACATTATCGGATGGTGATGGTTTCGTCAAATGGGAAGTAAATGAACGTATCAGCAGTTTCGTACTGACGATACCATTAGAACAATGGTTGTATAAAACATCACAATTTACGTTTCGGGGACAAGTTGGTAGGGACGCTTTATTTCATCTGGTCGTCACCAAGAAACCACTGCATTTGTTTACCATGCAAAGACAACTCGCCGATTTTTTGTCATATTCATCCTCGCATTGCACAACAACTGCATCCATACAATGTCCGGGTGTATTGCCGTATGCGGGACTTCCTTGTAGTGGACGAGGTCGATGTGGAATATCGTGTCAATGTGTCTGTGAAATAGCACCGTCGTTTTTACAAAATAATATCAAATTGAAACCATTGGAAAAGCCAATCTGGCAAAACTCCCCTTACCGGGGCGTAGGATGTGAAAAAACATGCCCAGGGTATGACGGTTATAATTTGGAATCGATTTGTTACGGACGTGGTGAATGCCAATATGATGGTACCTGTTCATGTCGCGACCCTCTACGTTTTACAGGAGACGCTTGCCAATTTGAATGTCCACGTAATGAACTCGGCGAGACTTGTTCGAACCAAGGTGGATGTGGCACACGTGCCATCGAAACATCCTCATTTGTATTTACCGGTGATGAATATACTGATGGTGTCGTAGCTTTGAACAGACATAGTTACTCCTCAGCTTTAACTTCTTATTATGGATTATGTTCAGAACAAAACTATGTTGAACAATCCGCCACCATCACCAGTGATATCTGGATATATGGTCATCCACAGACGTATCTACAATTAGCCATCCAAAATTGTGATTCGACAAACGAACGAATTAGAAAAAATACCTCTCTGGTACAAAACCAAGAATTTAGAAATTACCCATTTGGTATATGTATAGGACTTCAACAAATTAAATCGTCAGATGTCACCTATTTTAGAACAATGATACTCATTGCACCGAAATGGATAGAATACAATCCAAGTTGTATTGTCATATTCGACTGTCCAATGTCAGAATGTTCCTTTATAGAACATCCCGACAATGAAGCAGGTATCGATGGGTTCTCATACAAAGTGCTACCCGCCTCGTTCGAATTTACTTTCAAATATGTCCATGGTCATTCGACTGGCGTTGAACAATGGGAAGTAAACGGACTTGATTTTCAATTCGAAACAGAATGGAATGTTGACAAATTCAAACTAAATTTATCAAGTTCTAATCTCACATCATCATCGTCGGACATCGTTGAATTGAGTGGTGAAATAGTAATGGTCGTCATTCGAATCGAAAACAAACAAATGACTCTTAAAAAATACATGTCGTTCGACCCAATTCCGGACAATGCAAACGTCATACAATTAGCACCGTTATATGAAAACAAATACAGACGACTTGTTCAGGAAATACCTCAATACGCGTTAGTGTCAGACAAAACACCAACTACTCTGACTGAAATTGAATATCACTGCGATTTAGAACCAGAATGTTTAGGAATACTCCAATGGAATACACCTTTTCGTGAAAAATGGTTTACCATGTACTCGGACGTCCCGAATGTTTCGGGATTTGAGATGTATCCGGTCTCAATATTCAACGAGTTCAAACTCTATAAAAAAATGTCACTATTCTACAAGGGTAGAACAGAAACGGATGAACTTTGTGATGTGATTCAACCAGGTATGTCGAAATATCCTTCTGTATCATACACAGAAATGTACGATATACCTATTGATGAAATTGACCTGTCATTATCGACAGACGTAGACACATCAAGTACTATCATAGGTAATGGGTTATGGACAAACTGTTGGACAAGAAAAAATGTAACAACAAAAACCGAGTGTAAAAATGAAGCTGTCCGAGACAATTGTTATGGATTCGGATTTTCAGACGATGAGAAAATTTGTATTATATATCACAAAATAAGGAAAACCAACCAGATACAACTGAGTAAATATAATAGCGAGTCACGACTGTCACTCTACAATCCTTGTGACAATAATTCAACACTATGGATTTCAGTATAATACATCAAATAATATATTTTAAACATATTCTTTTTTATTTATTCAATGTATTTAAGACACCATATTTGTATTTATTATGTTATGGATTTATCTGTTATTGATAACAATAAGTGTTAATGGTCAATGTTCGGTGGGGGGGTACAAGTCGAGAATAACCGGAAATTGTACACAATGTCCAGTTGGCGAGTATCAAAATGCATCGAATGCAACGAAGTGTCACCCATGTTGGTTTGGACAGTTTCAAAACCAGACGGGTCAAACAGAGTGTCTATCATGTACAAGTGGACAATTCAGTGTACCAAAGTCGTCGAATTGTACCTACAATAATGCCACTTGTCCATATGGTACCGGTGGTACCACCACTGGATGTGAGGTATGTAGTCCTGGACAGTATCAGGACCAAACGAACCAAATTGGTTGTAAAACATGCAGTCCTGGTTTTTTTACACGTGTTTTGAATTCTGCTTCGTGTAGTCAATGTGATATCGGTCGATTTCAAACGAACAGTAATAGTACAAACTGTAATAGCTGTCCAGAGGGATGGGAACAACCGAGAAAAAATGCGTTACTATGTACAAATTGTACAAACAATTGGATACGACACAATATTTCATGTACTACAGCGTGTCCAGAGCAAACATTTTTGAATGGTAGCATTTGTGAATCGTGTCCCATAGGTAAACAAAGATTTACAAATGTTACAAATGTTACATGTCAAGATTGTCCAATTGGTTTTTTTAAAGGAAATAATGGAACAACTCCGTGTACTGTATGTCCAGAGGGATTCATATCAAATGGAACGACAACGTGTACTCAGTGTAACGAAACACAAATAGTGGTCGATAACGCCTGTCAATATTGTCTTGTAGGACAATATTCACAGAGGGGTTGTAAAGTATGTCCTATCGGACAGTTCCAAGACAAGGTGGGTCAAATTAATTGTTCGGTATGTAGTCCTGGACAGTATCAAGACCAGACAAATCAATCAATGTGTAAAAATTGTAGTCTCGGACAGATAACTATTGATTATGGAACCGGTTGTGATTATTGTTCTTATAAAACGCACAATAATCAATTTGTCAGTTATGGATATAATAACACTTCCTCCGGATGTGACAGATGTTTACCAGGCCGGGTTTTGGACATGACAAATAATACGACAACTGGACAATGTATCGAATGTCCAGTGGGAGAGTATCAGAGAGGAACCACGTGTGTTAAATGCCAGCCTGGTTTCTACCAAGATAAAACTGGAGAAAATGAATGTAAGGCATGTCATAATAACACATATATTGACAAAGAAGGTCAAATTGGATGTCAAACATGCAGCGATACGGAAGAGACCGTTTACATGGGAGTTGGTAGTTATCGATGTTGTCCCAAGAATACGTGTGGTTTTTGTGGTCCCGGTATGATAAGGAATAATGACCATTGTGACGAATGTCCTTCTGGCTATTTTAGCATAGGACAATCTCAGACATGTTCATTGTGTCCAACCGGATTTATTTCAACTAATAAAAGCTACGATTGTGACGAATGTGGAGATGGTCAGAGGTCGGTGAATAATGCCTGCGAAAATTGTCCTCCAGGCACATACGAAACGGGATATGTCTGCAAAGAGTGTCGAAAGGGTAAGTATAACGACGCCAATGGGACAACAATGTGTACATCTTGTCCACTACCCAACACAACAACAACAACTGGTCAAACGAATGCGAGTGCATGTATCCCTTGTGAAGATGCTGACAATCTCGATATATCTACCGGGGAATGTGCTTCATGTACGGAGGGGAAATATAGTAATGAGGGTGTGTGTCTATTGTGTCCCCTTGGATACTATCAAGGAGACAGTAGTCAAGTAAAGTGTGAACAATGTGATTCGGGAATGACAACGTTATCAAAAGGTTCATTTGCTTGTATTTCCTGTAGGTCTGGCAATTGTGAATGTCCACCAGGTCAATTTGGTGCTGGCTGTACTGAATGTGAAGTTGGAAAATGGTCGTCTGGAGGTGAAGAGTGTATTAAGTGTACTCCGAGGACGTATCAAAATCAAAGAGGACAATCAATGTGCAAACAATGTCCTATGGGTCAGTTCAGTGACGATTATGAACTTGATTCGTGTAAATTATGCGAATCCGGACGTTACCAACCACAAATAGGCCAAGGTAGTTGTTTTGAATGTCCGATTGGTCAATATTCTAAAGGAGCGTCGACGGTCTGTGAGTTATGTGATATTGGTGAATCAACCAATCATACGAGCTCGGAATCTAACAGTGATTGTGTACCTTGTGTCCAAGGTAAATACGAAGATGGTCGGGTATGTAAATTGTGTCACGAAGGCCAATACCAAAACACGACTGGTAATACCACTTGTCGCGTGTGTCCAGACAAACAATGGAGCGCGCCACAGTCCACTAACATCAGTCACTGTTTTGACATGGGTTCCATGACAAGTTATGTCTTTGGAAATAACAAAGATACCACAGACGCCAAACCGTTCAAAACTACTTGTGAAATTCGTCCAAATTTTGTATTGTATTGTCCTGGATGTACATGTGTCAAGGACAGTCGTTCCGGATATTGGGCAGGGCCATTTTGCAACGAATGTCAACGAGGTTTTGCAAGCGCTACCTGTACCGCCATTTGTCCAGGGTACGACGGAAAACACGACTCAACAATATGTAATGGTAATGGAAAATGTTGGTTTGGACGTGAAGGTAATGGATTATGTTATTGTGGTGGTGGTTTTAATATCGACATAACTGGACAAAATGCATTTGTCGACGTCAGAACTTGTCCCAGAGGCCATATATGTCCAGGATATGGTACTTCATCTGTTGACAAAGCAGAATATACCCCCGTTTATTATGATATCAAATACAGACAATATTCAACATTCGTGTTTAAACTATCGACATATACACCAACACGTGGTCATATGATGTTTAAACGATTTCCACCATCAAAGGGACACGAAAACTCCTGTAATATGTGCATAGGTAAATATCAAAATTCTCTCACAACCGAAGTTGGATTTTGGTCGGTTAATGATGAGTTCAATATTTTCCCCCCACAAGCGCAAAGTACGAATGGATTTCATGGTGAAAATTGTCAATATGAATGCGCCGTCTGTTTGAATGGTGGGGAGTGTGTGCATTCACCACATCCATTTCGCTACTCTTATACTATATTAAACACCTATGTAGACCAACGACGTGTCGTCATACCAACCACTTCTTGCGTATGTACATCCAGTGTCTTTGATGGGAGCAATATGTGTTGTCCAAATGGATTCCAACCCTATGTTTATTACGGTCGGCGGAACACAGACCCATATACACGGTTTGACGAAGTTCCGTTCATTTCATCGGTCGACAATGATGTCGGATTAGGTTATTATAGAGACAAAGACCTATGGCTTGAACCAACTCAAGATTATCAGTACTACGAACCCCCCTCCACTAACCTTACAATCGCAGTTGGTTCTAACGAAGTGCAGTCAAACTACCAACAATTAGGTCCATATAACAAGCATATCTATCACGGTACGACACGAGAAATATGTCGTGCGTGTCCGGGTCTATTTTCAAAAGGTAAACGTGTACAAGACACTCTCATTCAGACAGAATCTGAAGCCGAAGATTACTGGTGGGATTATGCGGCAAGTGCCGGACAGCAAAAATGTGCAGGTCAAGGCGTTTGTGACTTTTATGCTGCTGACCGAGAAATAGATGTCAACTTTATGGGAAATGTCAACACCTGGTCCTTACTCCATAGAGGTGTCTTGTGTCGTGCACAGCGTCTCTTTGACTTCACAGACAAGAACACATTAGAAGATTGTGTCAAATACGCAAACAACGCAGGAGCTCGTTATGTAGGTTTCGCACCCGACTCATACAGTGGTGGATTCGATAAAAAACCGGCCGAAGCTTATAG
>Ga0209302_10000176_pt1 | contig 40062 bp, 35 predicted proteins | sample ArcOceMetagenome_2_FD_187445 | JGI IMG/M metagenome (GOLD analysis project Ga0209302, IMG submission 187445) | Marine eukaryotic phytoplankton communities from Arctic Ocean - Arctic Ocean ARC135M Metagenome (SPAdes) (version 2) | ecosystem: Environmental > Aquatic > Marine > Oceanic | place...
TTTGTCAAGCAAAATTTTTATATTCGATCTACCAAGGTTAAGAATGTTAATAAAAATTGCTGTCGGTAAGAATCAAACTCACGTCCTCTGCTTGGAAGGCAGAAAATTTATCACTAATATACAACGGCAAAACCTTTGATTCCCGCGTTAACAGTATTTAAGGGGCTTTTAATATTTCAACATGAATTTGATATAAGTTCAGGATTTTAAAAAAGCAATATTGTAACTTATTGAAATTAGTTGTTTTATCTTTCTAGTATTGATTAATTATAATTCCAGCCACATGTTCACATACGGCTACCTTGTTATGACTTCATCCCAGTTACTATTTCCGCTTTAAAAAATAAATTTTTTAAACATTAATCTAAAAATTATTTAAAAATTTTTCAAGTAAAAATAACTTCCGGCATGTGACAGGCGGTATGTACAAGGCTTAGGTACAAATTCACCGTAACATGCTGATTTACGATTACTAGTGATTCCAACTTTATGTTGACGAGTTGCAGTCAACAATCTGAACTAGGATAACTTTTTTACGATTTGCTCCAATTCGCATTATTGCTTCGTTTTGTAGTTACCATTGTAGCACGTATGTAGCCCAGTTTATAAAGACCATGAAGATTTGACGTAATTTTCCTTCCTTTTATTCATCATAAAAAGTATTTTTAAAGTGCATTTCAAAAAAGAGCAATTAAAAAAAAAAGTTTCGTTCGTTAAAGGAATTAACCAAACATTTCACAACACGAACTGACGACAACCATGCAACACCTGTAAATAAGAAAGTTTTAAGTATAAAAGAGTGTTTTAAAATAAAACTTTATTTAAAAATTCAAAAACTGGTAAGGTTTCTCGTGTATTATCGAATTAAACTACATGCTCCACCACTTGTATAAGCCCCCGTCAATTCCTTTGAGTTCCATCCTTGCGAATATACTCCTCAGGTGGAATGCTTAATGTGTTAACTAAGTATCAAAGATTTTATATCCTAAATACAAGCATTCATCGTTTACAGAATAGACTACCTGGGTCACTAATCCAGTTTGCTCCCTATTCTTTCGTTTCTCAATGTCAGTAAAATAAACTAGATTATTGCCTTCGCTTTCGGTATTCCTTTAAAGCTCTTCAAATTTTATTTCTCCCTTTAAAATTCTATAATCCTTTTTTATACTCAAAGTAATAGCGTTTTTAAAATCTTTGAAAAAAGATTGAGTCTTTTAATTTACTTTTAAACTGCCTTATTACCACCTACAAACGCTTTACACCAAATTACATCGAATAACGTTTGCCCCTTTCGTATTACCGCATCTGCTGGCACGAAATTAGATGGGACTTTTTTTTTAAGCTAGTCATCGTCTCTCTTATTAAAAGAAGTTTACAACCAAAAATAAGCTGTCAATCCTTCACGTAATATTGCTGGATCAAGCTTTCGCTCATTGTCCAATATTCCTCACTGCTGACTTTCAAAAAAGTCTAGTCCTTGTCTCAGTTCTAGTGTGGTTGATCGTTCTTACAAACCAACTAAAGATCGTTGGCTAGATTAAGCTATTAACTTACCTACTACCTAATCCTTTACAAGCATGTCCGCTGGCGATATAAATCTTTTTGTATTTATCTCTAAAACTATTTGGTGTTTTTTCCCAAACCAGGGGGTAATTTCTTGCACTTTACTCACCTTTACGCTATGCTTTTTAAAGCATTTAACTAGCATGTGTCAAGCATATTACTAACGTTCACTCTGAGCCAGGATCAAACTCAATTTTTTTGTTTATATTATTAAGATAAACTTTAATATGAAATTCCCAAAGAATAAAAAATACCCCGTTGAATATTAATAAAAGCAAATATTATATTTAATATTTATTTTTACTACTACATAGATAATAAATTAAATGTTAAAATTAAAATTTAAGTGCATTGGGGTTCGAACCCAAGGCCGATGGATTAAAAGTCCACTACTCTACCGCTGAGTTATGCACTTTTAAGACTTGAGCCACAGGAAAAGGGGATTTGAACCCATGACATTCTGTACCCAAAACAGATAAGCTACCAAGCTGCTTCATTTCCTGAAAAGTAAAATCAAAAAATACCTAGGTTAAAAAAGGATTTGAACCCTCATTATTAAATTTGCAATTTAACACATTACCAATTATGCTATTCAACCAAAACAAACATTGGTTAGAAAAAGGCAATTAATGGGGGTTGAACCCATGACATTCAGAGCCACAACCTGATACTCTACCAACTGAGCTATAACTGCCAAAAATTTATGGAACAAAAGGATTCGAACCCTTGCATAATCGTACCAAAAACGATAGCCTTGCCACTTGGCTATATTCCAAGACTCTCCAAGAAGGATTCAAACCTCCGACCTAATGATTAACAGTCATCCGCTCTATCACTGAGCTATTGGAGAATATAATAAGATTTTTCATCTAATTAATGCTAAAAAAGAAATAGGCTAACTATCTCTGTCTGCATCTAGTCCTAAAATACAACACAAAAATCACTTTAATGGCGTAAATACGCGCGTAGTAACTTATGTAAATAAACCCTGAGGATCAGAAAAAGAAGGCTCTAAATCCAAAAGGTCTACTCGATCCAGGCGACTACCAATTAAAGAATCGTAAGATCGATCATAAAACGACATTTTTATAAGGTTTTTATAAAATATTTTTTCCACCTCAACATTACTTAAAATGAAATTTTTAGTTTTTAACTCGCCGACACCTAAAAATGTCCAAATCGAAGCTTTTTCCTTAAAAAGGTTTAGAGAATATTTAACAATTACAAAAATTTCTTCAATTAATTTGTTAAACATAAATGTTGTGGTTTTCTGTTCTTCTGAAAAAACAGAAGCACCTTCGGAACCTTTCTGTAATTTTTTAACTCTTAGTTTCAAAACAGAAGCTAATTTTGGTAAAAAAGTCTGTAAAAAAATTAAGTAGAAACCTAAAAAAAAAAAAAATAACCAAAAAATTTGGATAAAAAATGTAACTTTATCAAATTGTGGCACAATTCTTTTTTTAAATTTAAAGTAAAATTAGCTAAGCAATTTTAGATATGGGTATGAACGGTCTACCAACTTGCCTTTTTAATAGAAGGCAGATCATTATTTCTTGCCAAATTTCGAGTTTGGATACGAGATAAGTTAAAAAAACGAGAGTAACCTCGGCCTCTTCCAGTTAAAAAACACCTATTTTTGAAGGAAAAACGGGATTTTTTTTTTAAAACTTTTGTTAATAATAAGCAAGCCTCAAAACGAATGAAAGAAGAAAGGGTTTGGTTACTAATAATTGTTTTTAGAGCGATATATTGCGTTTCGATATCGCTAAATGTTTGGCGAACTAAACGCTCTTTAAGAATTAAGTGTTTCATTTATTTATTATTCCCATTCTAACGCACCCATTTTCCAAACATAAACAAACCCAATACCCAATTCAAATAAAAAATCGATCATGGTCCAAAATCCCATCGAGCTAATTTGACCCAACGACACAGCCCATGGAAACAAAAACATAGCCTCTAAATCGAAAATAACAAAAAGTATAGCTACTAAGTAAAATCGAACATCAAATTTATTTCGCGCATCTTCATATGGATCAAAACCACACTCATAAACGGACAATTTCTCAGTATCTGGTTTTTGAACACCTAAAAAATAAGATGCACCTAAAATAATTAAAGCAAGACCGATACTAACGAAAAGCAAAAGCAAGATAGGATAATATTCATCAAGTAAAAAAAACATTTATCTTAAAAAAGGCATAAAGCCATATTTTGTGTAACTAAATATAATAAACCTGGGTTTATAAAAAGTAAAAATAAAAGTAAAAGACCTAACCCCATAGTTGAAGAACAAAAAGTATTTACTTGAAGAAAAAAAGGATTGTTTTTCTTAATTTCGAAATACATTGTTTTAATTAGACGAATGTAATAAAAACTTGCTACAACACTTGATAAAATGATTACTAAACTTACGAAAAATAGGGAGGAACTTAATGCACTAATAAAAATTTGCATCTTAGCAAAAAACCCTGCTAATGGAGGAACTCCTGCCAAGCTAAAGATAGACATCACCCCAGTAAAGCCTAAAATAGGATTAATATTTGAAATAGAGGCCAAATCTGCCAATGTTTTACTTTTTTCTTCATTAGCCGATGTATTTAATGAAACAACAATCGACCAAAGACAAAAATTTGTTATCATATAAACAACTAAATAAAAAAAAAGTGATTGAGTCCCCTCTAAAGAATTCGCCGAAAAAGCGAGTAGCAAATACCCAACGTGACTAACAGAACTGTACGCTAATAGTCTTTTCAATTTTTTTTGTCTTAAAGCTGCGAATGACCCAACAAGAACGGAAGAGATCGAAACAAAAATTAAAACTAACAAAAATGATTCTCCAAAAACACCCAAAGTAACCTGAAACAGACGTAAAAAAATAGAAAATAGAGCAATTTTTGGAACAACCGCAAAAAAAATAGTTGAACTTGTTGGGGAACCTTCGTAAACATCAGGCACCCACATGTGAAAAGGAGCAGCAGCGATTTTAAAAAAAAAGGCTACGGCCACACAAAGCAATGCTTTCTCTACAATACTACCTAGAATAAAAGTTTCTAAATCTAACTCTGAAAAAAATAAATAAAAATTATCAAAATTAGTTGTCCCAACGCACCCATAAAGAATTGAGATTCCAAACAGTAATAAAGCAGATGAGAAAGAGCCTAATATAAAATATTTTAAACCAGCTTCAGTTGAAAAAGATGAATCTTTTTTTGAAGCAGCTAAAACGTATAAGCATAAACTTTGCATTTCAATAGCTAAATACAAAGAAATCATATCATAGGAGCTTACGAGGAACATTAATCCCAAAACCGCACAAAGAATTAAAATAAAATATTCGAAATTATTTATTTGCTGTTTTAGTATAATATTTTCTGAAATAAGCAAACAAAAAAAAGAACTTAATAAGATAATTTGTTTTGCATTTAAAGTTAACGAATCAAAAATAAAGATATTCTGATATGTTAACATACAAACAAGAGAGTTGTTTTGAACAAGTAAAATAGTTAAAACTAAGATTAGAAGACAGAGTTTGTTTAAATTTTGAACTAGTAGAGGAAAACCAAAATGCCGTGAAGTTGCTAAAAGAGAGGAATGTAATGTTATTACTAGAACTGAGGTCGCTAAAAAAACTTCAGGCAAAATCATTTTGAAATGATTTTGGTGTAATAGAGCAAAATCCATAACTTCATTTATGTCGAACAATTCCCTAAGATCAAATGTTGGAAGTACAGCTGTCAGTGATAATAAAAAATTCATAATTTTTTAACAATTATCGGGTTTTTTCATTAAAGACTTCGTAGATTAAAGAAAAAATAAAAACTAAAACTTGAATTTACACAATTAAGCTTAGAATGCAAATAAAATAAGAAAAGCCATCATTAAAGCGAATAATGCAATTGCTTCAGTTAAAGCAAACCCTAAAATTGCTAATTGTTGTAATTCATCCTTTAAGGATGGGTTTCTCGATACTCCCAATACTAGAGCCCCAAAAACAGTACCAATCCCTACTCCTGCTCCTGCTAATCCAATTGTAGCTAATCCTGCGCCAATTAATTTTGCTGATTGTAACATATTATAATTAAAAAACTTTAACGTTAAAAGCTTTTTTTCAGCTACTAAAACAATCTAAATAGTTCAAACCGAAATAAAATTAAAAATTTACCTTTTTATAATTTTTTTTTAGAAAACCGACTTTTTTTGCTATGAAACTGAACAATTGTTGAATTTTTAGCGTATCTCGCAGATGAAACCAGATTTATAAGAAATTTCCAGTTTTTTTTAGAAGAATATTTCTTTTTTCGACGTAAAGCCTTAGTTTGAATCAAAATTTGTGTCATGCCTCCACCTTTTTTCTTTAAATAATGACTACTCGGCATAAACGTTTGAATACCCAAACACCTCGCGGTAAATCCACCTTTGATTCGTTTTGCAACTGCAAACGGATATCTTTTCGAAATTTTGTGTAATTTATTAAGAAAAATTAAATATTTCTTAAACTTTGTGATTTTTAAGTTTTTCTTACGAGTATATTTGATAACTAAAGAAAATGTTCGATAAATCTTTGAACTAAAACAAAAGCGCAAATTATTTATTAATCTTTTTGATTTTGAACAATTAACAATTAGATTTAAATGATCTAAATTCTTTGAATTAGAGTTTGCTTGCAAATAGGAATTAGAAGGTAAAAGTGGTAAATTAAAAAATAATGGAATGGATATGTTATTTTTAATTTCTAGAGCAATTTGTTTTTTTTTATTTAACATCTTTAACGAATCATAATTTTTGTTTTAATCGGCAACTTTTTCGCGCCCTTGAGCAGGGCTTGTTTTGCCTTAAGAAAAGAAACACCACCAATTTCTAAGAATATTGTACCAACTTTAATAGGAGTAAACCAATATGCGACTGAACCTTTACCTTTACCCATTCTATTTTCGGTAGGTTTTTCTGTAACTGAAATATGCGGAAACATATGCAACCATATTTTTCCCTTACGGTTTAAGTTTCTATTCATAGATTGGCGAACAGATTCAATCTGACGAGATGTTAATCGTGTACTTTCCAAAGCTTTTAAACCAATTAGGCCTTTAGTCAATCTGTTTGATTTTGTTTCAATGTAATGTGATAAATAATTTTTTTTATTTTTTTTAAATTTTGTTTTTTTTGGTTGTGACAACATTTTTTTACTCGAATATCCAAACTTTTATACCAAAAACGCCATAACTAGTGTGAACATGTGTTAACGAATAATTTATATTATTCGAAATTGTTTGTAAAGGTATACGACCTTTCTCAAAGATTTTAGTTTGTGTTCTAGGATCACCTCTAAAACGCCCCGATATTTGGATTTTTAAACCTTTAACTTGTCCTTTAAACCCTACCAGATCGCTACTCTCAACAAATTTTGAAAGAAAGGATAAAAATTTATTTAATTTTTTAGTTCTATGAAAAACCTTAAAAAAACGAGAAACAAATTTTGAAATTAAAAAACTACTGTTTTTTGTAGTATTCATTAAACAGAACAATAAAATTCCGGGTTCATAATAAATTTCCTTATTAAAGAAGGATAATTCTTTTTTTATTTGAAAATTTTCGTTAGAAAAAAAAGTTTTTTGATGCTTTAAAGCGACTTTATTTAAATTTTGTAAAACTAATCGTTTTGATGACAAATAGCCGAATTTTGACAAAACACTAAAAAAATTTTGAGCTACAAAAGATATTTTAGTCTGTTTGTCGGAAGAACTATTATTTCGTTTAATACTTTTAGGGTGTTTTAAGACTAAAAAGCTAATAAATAATGTTATAAACGATTTTTCATTGCTTAAGGTAAACAAACAATCTTTAACAATACAATTATTTTTTTCAAAAAAAGCAGTTAAATTCGCGGAAACAGTAAGGTACTCTTTTAATAAAAAGGAATACTCACTTGAATGTAAACTATTTCCAGAAAAATTAAAGCCTTTGATATTTTTTTGAAAACTATTAGGATTTGATTTTTGAGCCATTATTTTTTAGTTTTTTTTTTTTTATATATATGTCGAAGCCGGGTGTTTACAAACTCGCCTAACTTATGGCCAACCATCTCTTCTCTTATATTTATGGGAATAAAAAATTTGCCATTATGAATTTGAATGATTTTACCGATTAAAAATGGTAAAATGAATGTATTACGTGATGTTGTTTTAATTTTTTTACTATCCGAAAGATAAATAGCTTTAAAAAAATTTTGTTTAATAAAAGGACCTCTCCAAACTGAACGTTTTGACATTATTTTTTATTTTTTTTTCGTGTAGGTTGCCCCTTCGTAATTTTACCCCACGGGGTAACCGAAAATCTACCACCTGAACTTTTCCCTTCCCCACCACCGTGCGGATGGTCAATAGGATTCATTGCAACACCTCTCACAGATGGACGTCTGTTTAACCATCTGGATCGGCCTGCTTTTCCTAAATTAATTAGTTTATGAGGTGAGTTTGAAACTAAACCTAAAGTTGCTTCTGTTTTTAAAGGAAACAAACGATACTCACCAGAACTTAGACGTAATCTACAATTATTTTTATCTTTGGCAACAATTTGAGCGCCACAACCCGCTGAACGGGCGAAACCTCCTTTTTTGTGTGAAAAATAAATATTATGTACGAAAACTCCTAAAGGTAGATTTTTTAAATAGAACCGATTTCCAACTTTATAATTGAAATCTTTATTCTCTAGTTGCGAACTAATAAAATGCCCTTTTTTTAGACCTTCCGGTGCTAAAATATAGAAATGCGAAAAGAAGGACTTATTTTCTTTAATTTTTTCAACAAAAATTCTTGCTATATTTGCGGATCGATAAGGATCATATTCAATACTTTCCACGATTCCAGATGAAAAAGAATAATGATGGGAGGAGATTATACGATATCGCTTTTTATGACCTCCCCCACGATTAAAAGCGGTAATTCGCCCTTTATTATTCCGTCCTGCTGTATTTTTAATATAACAAATCTTGTCTTTTAAACTTTTTACTTTTTTGATATCAACCATATTTAACGACAACCGATGGCGTTGAGATGATGTAATAGGAACAGTTTGTTTTAATAATTTCATTATTGAAAAAGACTTTTTTGTTAATTTATTTTTGTAAGTAGGTAAAAGTATATAATTTATTTACATTCTACAAGATTCGAACTTGTGACAGACGGTTTAGAAGACCGATACTCTATCCAACTGAGCTAAGAATGCTACAATTAAACGATGATTTACATATTAAATACAGAAATTTCAAATAAAAAAACAGTATCTATTGCTTTACAAAATATTTTTGGTCTTGGGCATAAAAGATGTATTCGAATTTGTTTAAAATTAGGTATTTCAGAACGAACACCGATAAACTATCTTACATCAGAGATGAAAAATAAAATAATTTTTTTTGTTGAAGCTAATTTAAAAATTGGTGATGATTTAAAGCAAAAATTAATACAATTAAAAGAGGAACAAATCCGTTTAAGATGTTATAAAGGGCAACGTGCAAAACTTAAACTACCGCGCCGAGGACAAAGAACAAAAACAAACGCAAGAACGGTTAAAAAACTTAATTAGAAATGCTAAAAAAATTATTAACGAAAATTGAAGTTAACTGCAGCGCTAACAATACTATTCTGCATGCATCTAACAGAAAAACAAAAAATATTGTGGTAAGTCCTGGGTTAATCGGATTTAAAGGGGCTAAGCGATCTACAACTTATGCAGCACAACAAATTGCGGAACATTTGGGTAATAAGCTTATTGAAAACAAAACAACAAACGTCATTTTAATCTTCAAAGGATTTAATAAAAGCAAAAAATCAGTTGTAAAAGGGTTGGCTAAAAAAAAAATTAAGATTATTAAAATAATTGACAAAATAATATCAGCCCATAATGGGTGCCGTTTACCAAAACAACGTAGGTTATAAACTGCAACTTTTTTATGTTATTCGTATTTTTAAAAAGCTGAAGAAATGACTGAGTGGTTAAAGGTGGCAGACTGTAAATCTGTTAGAAAATTCTTACGTAGGTTCGAATCCTACTTTCTTCAAAACAAATATTTAGGCTTAACAAGATTTGAACTTGTAACTTTACCGTTATGAGCGGCATGTTCTGCCGTTGAACTATAAACCTAGGGAAATAACCAGGAACTATTATCCTGAATATTTTTAGAAATTAGTGCAAATGAATCGCGTCATTTAAGTAAATACAAGTTAAAATGGCAAAAACGTATGCCTGAATAGTTGCAACTCCTAATTCAAGTAACATTAAAATTACTAAAATTGCCAATGGAATAACATGAGCAACAAACAATCCCCCACCTGCCAACATCATAGTCCAGGCAAAACCTGCAATAACTTTTAACAAGGTATGTCCCGCCATCATATTTGCAAACAATCGAACTGACAAACTGATAGGTCTAAAAATATAAGACACTATTTCAATTGGAACTAATAAAAAAGCTAAAACTATCGAAGAACCTGGTGGAAAAAATAAAGATAGCATATTAATACTGTGCTCACGTATACAAATTAGATTGATACCAATAAATGTCATTAAAGCCAACGCGAAGGTAACAATTAAATGACTCGTTACAGTAAAACTGTAAGGAACTAAACCAATAATATTTGAAATTAAAATAAAATTAAATAATGTAAAAACATAAGGAAAAAATGATTTTCCAATCGGACCAACATTATCGTGTAATAAGCCATAAACAACACTATAAATAGTTTCAAGGATATATTGAATTCTATTTGGTACAACGTAAAAATTCCCTTGTTTTGCCAATAAAGAATGTAAGACATAAATAAAACTCGACAACCCAAGTGCTAGAATAATAGATGAATTTGTAATAGAAAAGTCAAAAATCCCCAATCTAATCGAAACAATAGGGAGAATTTGAAATTGTTCTAAAGGACTTGAAAAAAAAAGCATAATATTTAATTTTGTTTAAAAACATTAAGAACCCCACCAATAGACAGTGACAAATAAAAATAACCAAACCACATCGACGAAGTGCCAATACCATGCCGCAGCTTCAAAACCAAAATGTTGTTCTCTAGTAAAATGATTTAATCCTAATCGGAATAAGCAAACAGTTAAAAAACAAGTACCAATAAACACATGAAAACCATGAAAACCGGTAGCTAAAAAAAAAGTCGACCCGTAAACACCATCTGAAAGACTAAAAGGTGCGTCCACGTACTCAAAAACCTGCAATACAGTGAAAATAACCGCTAAACAAATTGTAAGTATTAAAGCAATCTGCGAACTTTTTTTAGCACCTGCAACAATACCATGGTGTGCCCAAGTAACTGTGGCACCCGAAGTTAGTAAAATAACGGTATTTAAAAGCGGAATACCCCACATATCTAAAGTCTCTAAACCATCTGGCGGAAAAATTCCCCCGATCATAGAGGATGGCTTAATACTTGAATCAAAAAAAGCCCAAAAAAAGGCAAAAAAAAACATAATTTCTGAGACAATAAACAGCAAAACCCCTTGTCTTAGACCCTGTTGCACCATAAAGGTATGCTGACCCTCAAAAGTACCTTCTCGGATGATGTCTCTCCACCAAACATACATTGTAGATAAAATAGTTAAAAAACCAATGGAAAAAAGAGTCCAACCTCCCGAATAATTATGCATAAGCATTACAGCCCCAAAAGCTAACCCAAGAGCACCCAACGAAGCGACAAAAGCCCAAGGACTTGGATCTACTAAATGAAATGGATGAGGTTGCTTTTTTCTTATCGAAGGAAGTCTTTCGCTACGTGCATCTTTAAGATAATTTAGCACTGAATCGGCGAATCGGTCAGCTTGATATTCGTTTCTTTCAACCCACCATCTTTTGATGAGAGTACTTTTATTGCCTTTTGCAACGACGTCTGATTTTTTGTGAGCGTATCCCATGATGTTTATCAATTCATAATTTATGTCAAAATCTGAGCCCTTTAATATCCATACTACATAAAGTAAAAAATAATTGGATAAGGTACCTAGTTTTTAAATTAAAAAACCGTATAAAGACAAAAAAGCAAGCAATACAGTTAATACGAACTCCAACACCATTCAAAATTTTTCGTAAAAATTTGTGCAGCTGTTTTTAAAAGGGTTAAACGTTATAAAATAGGCTATATTTTGCGAGTTGAAAATGTTATTTTGATTTTTGATTAATATATTAAAAACAAATTAATGCAAAGCGTTTTCTTTTTCTTGATAGAGAAGAGCACCTTTACCTTTTTTATTTTTGCCAAATTGAAGGTCAATTTTGCTACTTATAAGTATCTTTAAACTCTACAAAAGTCCTAAAATATTAAATATTTTTTTAAATTTTACTTTATCTTTTACAGAGTAACTTAAGAGAAATAAAATGTAAAATACTTCAGCGAAAAAAAAACTTTTACAAAAAGTCAACGTTACTAAAAAAAAAAAATAAGGCACGATAAGGTGCTATATTTCCTTTTTTAATAACAAAAGAAGCAATAAAACTTCGACCAACCAAAGATAAAGGATTTTATTGTGCCTTTCGTAAAATAATGTAGAGCTCTAGCTCGCGGTCTTTTCACACACTGATTTTCAAAACCAGCGGCACATATTTTTTAAAATATTTGTTACTCTTTAACTTAGACAAAAAAAGTTATTTTAATCTTACTTTTCTACCAAAAAGTTTTTAGTTTAGGAATTGGAATAAAAATCGTCAAAACAAGCATCAATGAGAAGGACAAAAAAAAGCTTTAAATCGAGCACAACAGCGAGTATTTTTAAATAATTTTTAGATAGAGCAAGAGTTGCACTCGCACTTTTCCAACCCTAAAAAGTAACCCCCCCCCCAACGGTTTAGGGGAAATTTACCTTTACTTTTTACCCCTTCCCCAATAGAGGGGGGAGATACCCACATCAAACAATAATTATGCTTCTTAAAGGATTACAACCAAATTTTTCTTCTTTTATTTACAGGAGTACCATAAACTAACGTATGATAAACCACATAAAAGAAAAAAATACTTGAAATAGCAGATAAATATGACCCATACGAGGCTAATAAATTCCAATCTTGATAAGCCGACGGATAATCAGGAATTCTTCTGGGCATTCCAGCCAACCCTAAAAAATGCATTGGAAAAAATGTAATATTAACACCTACAAAAAAAATCCAAAAATGAATTTTACCCAATATTTCTAAATATTGCAATCCTGTCATTTTTGCAATCCAGAAGTAAAAACCAGCGAAAATTGCAAAAACAGCACCCATCGATAGAACATAATGAAAGTGGGCCACAACGTAATAAGTATCATGTAATGCAATATCCAACCCGGAATTAGCTAAAGCTACACCAGTTAACCCCCCAATAGTAAATAAAAAAATAAATCCAAGAGCAAATAACATAGGAGTCTCTAATGAAACTTTTCCTCCCCACATAGTAGCAATCCAACTAAAAACTTTAATACCTGTTGGAACAGCGATAATCATAGTAGCAGCAGTAAAATAAGCTCTAGTATCGACATCCATACCAACAGTATACATATGGTGTGCCCAAACAATAAAACCTAAAATACCGATCGATAACATTGCGTAAACCATTCCTAAATACCCAAAAACCGTTTTTCTTGAAAAAGTTGAAACAATATGACTAACAATACCAAAACCTGGTAAAATTAGAATATAAACTTCTGGATGACCAAAAAACCAAAAAAGATGCTGATATAGAACAGGATCTCCTCCTCCAGCAGGATCAAAGAACGTGGTGTTAAAATTCCTATCAGTCAATAACATAGTAATAGCTCCTGCTAAGACTGGCAAAGAAAGTAAAAGTAAAAAGGCTGTAATTAAGACCGCCCAAACCATAAGAGGTAATCGATGCATAGACATTCCTGGCGCTCTCATGTTAAAAATCGTCGTAATAAAATTAATGGCTCCTAAAATAGAAGAGGCACCAGCTAAGTGTAAACTAAATATTGCTAAGTCTACAGAAGGACCTGAATGTGCTTGAACACTACTTAACGGCGGATAAACAGTCCAGCCTGTACCTGCACCAGCCTCAACAAGAGTTGAAGCCAACAACAGTAAAATAGAAGGGGGTAACAACCAAAAACTGATATTATTCATTCTAGGAAACGCCATATCAGGTGCCCCAATCATCAAAGGAATAAACCAGTTACCAAACCCACCGATCATAACAGGCATTACCATAAAAAAAATCATAATAAAAGCATGACCAGTCACAATAACATTATACAATTGATAATTCCCTGCTAAAATTTGACTTCCTGGATGCGACAATTCCATACGAATTAAAACAGAAAGAACAGTTCCCATCACACCAGCAAAAGCTCCAAAAATTAAATATAAAGTACCAATGTCTTTATGATTTGTCGAAAACAACCACCTTGATGACCACGAGTAAAATGAGGCTTGCGATAAGGTATTTACAAACATAGCAAAAAAGACAAAATAGCTTTACGGAAAATCGACTCTTAAAACAAACCCAGTAAACTAAAAAACTAATTAGCTAATTGGAAAATGTAGAAATCGACTTTTAAAATAAAGCTCTTTTTTGCCAATTTTCGGCGAAAAAGAAAATAAAAGACGTAAATTTGAGCAACTTTTAAAAAAAAAATAAAAAAAGTTTAGCTCCGAAAAAACTAGTGGATCTGGGATAACAAACATCAACGAGTCTAATTGATTTTGTTTTAAGTCTGAAAAATTCCTTTTCAGGTGAAAATTTTTAATCTTCGGAAGAATTTCCCAGATAAAGCGTAAAGTAAAGGAAGTGAGTGAACTTTTTCGTAAAGTTACTTTAACCCCGGAAGGATTTCCTTTTCTAATTTTTAAAAAAGCAGAAGATTTTTTTGAACGAAGAAAGTACGCACGTTGGCCCGTAATAAGTTCGAGCAACGCTCCTAACTTAAGTAAGGGTTTTAAAGAAAAATCCTTTTTTAAAGTATAAAAAAGTGTTAATTTTTCAATAGTAAAAGAAACTTGATGAACATTTTTATAAACAAAACATCGATTTAATTTATTACATTTTTGTAAGGTGAAACTCATAAACAAGTGAATATTTTTTAGTGAAAACGTTTTTAAACTGTGCCCCCGGCTAATGAAACAATTTTTAAAAATTTATTAGTTCGAAATTCTTTTGGCACAAGACCAAAAACACGAGTTGCTAATGGTTTAAATTGTTTATTTAACAATACCACCGAATTTTGATTAAACGAGATCGATATCCCAGCTTTTCGCCCTAATAAAGAATTTGTTTTTACTATAACTGCGAACAAAACTTCACCCTTTTTTACTTTAGAGGTAACCCTATTTTTTGAACGAATTTTTTGAATAGAAACAACAATTACATCGCCAATTTTGGCATAACGTGTTTTTGCTCCTTTTTTTAGAATTTTCAAACAACGAACAAGTTTACCACCTGAGTTATCTGTTACTTTTAGTAATGTCTGAATTTGTATCATAAAAATTTATCTACGAGCTCGCAACAAGCCATCGAGTAAGATCGTCTGCTTATCTTTATAATAAACAGTAAAAATAGCTAGACCAATTGCGGATTCTGCCGCAGCAACAGTAAGTATATATAAAGCAAAGATTTGTCCAAAAAGATCATCTAAATATATTGAGAAAAATATAAAATTTAAGTTTATTCCTAATAACATTAACTCTATCGAGATCAGTATAAGTAATAAGTTACGCTTATTTAAAACTAGACCTAAAACACCAAATAAAAAGATTAAAGTTGAAAAGGCAAGTAAGAGCTTTAATGAAAAAACCATTTTTGAAATTTTTAATTTTTCGGGAAATAAATAATTTCGCTAAATTTTCGAATAAAAATTAAAACCAGCGATAGTTCGTAAACAATCGATTTTGAGATGCTAATTTATGTAAAATTAATGTTTTTTTTACAGCTTGACTTCGCCCAAATGACGAATTTATTAATTCTTCAACTAATATATTTTCAATTTTTTTGTTTCCTTTAACTGTTTGTAAAAAAAGTTTAAAAGACGCATTAATTTGACGAGAAAATTTAAGAGGAAAGGGGACAGTAAAAGATTTTCCTTTTAGTCGCACATTTCTAATTTCAACCAATGGTTTAACATTATTTAAAGCTAAAATTAAAGTACGAGTTGGAGAATAACCCTTCAATGAAATTTTGATTAGTACGTTCTTTAAAATTTTTTCAGCCTTAATCTTTTTACCGTCTTTCATTAATAAAGCGATAAATTTGCTGACAAGTAAAGAAAAAAAAATAGAATCGTTATTTTTTAAATTATTATTGTTTTTAACCATTTGTAATTGCAGAAGAAGGATTTGAACCTACGACCTTCAGATCATGAGCCTGATAAGCTACCTAACTGCTCTATTCTACAATAATACTTAAAAAAATTAAACATTAATTTATTTTTTGGTGCCATATTTAGACCGTGCTTGTTTTCTTTTTTTTAGGCCTAAAAAATCATATTTACCACGTATTAAATGATATTTAACACCAGGTAAATCTTTCACCCTTCCTCCACGCATTAGAACAGACGAATATTCCTGTAAAGTATGGCCTTCACCTGGAATATAAGCGGTTGTAAGTTTTTTAGTGGACAGTCTTAAACGTACAACTTTTCTTAGAGCTGAGTTAGGTTTTTTAGGAGTTCGCGTAAAAACTTTTAAGCAAACACCTTTCTTTTGAGGCGATTGTTCAAGTGCAGGTGACGAGTTTAAACTTTTTTTTAGTTTTCTAATGTTTTGGCATAATTGATTAATTGTTGGCATAATTGAAAATTATTATTTACTCACTGCCGGACTTGAACCAGCACTCTTTATAAAGAAAAAGATTTTAAGTCTTTCGTGTTTACCAATTTCACCAAATGAGCCTTAAAAACGAAAAGAATGGGATTTGAACCCATGATGTAAAAAATACACGTTGATTTAGCAAACCAATACTTTCAACCACTCAGCCATCTTTTCTAGGATAGCGAAAAAGGGACTTGAACCCCTGACATTTGGATTATGATCCCAATGTTCTAACCTCTGAACTATTCCGCTTCAAAATTTAGTGTTTTTTCCAGTTGTTTTTTACAAAATTTACGTATAAAACCTAACAAAGTAATAATCTTTTACAAACTTAAGAAAATTTGTTTTAGAGTCAGTTTCTCACTTAGATGCTTTCAGTGATTATCTAAAACAAACGTAGCTACCCGACGATGCCACAAAAGACAATCGGAACACCATAGGTTTGCGTTTCTCGGTCCTCTCGTACTAAAGAATAATCTCCTCAATTTTCTAACATTTATCGTAGATAGGGACCAAACTGTTTCACAACGTTCTAAACCCAACTCACGTACCACATTATTCGGCGAACAGACGAACCCTTGAGACCTTCTTCAGCCTCAGGATGTGATGAGTCGACATCGAGGTGCCAAACGTCCTTGTCGATAAGAACTCTAAAAGGACATCAGCCTGTTATCCCCAACGTACTTTTTATCTGTTGAGCGATGGTCTTTCCGCGAAGAACCACCGGATCACTATGACCGATTTTCATCTCTGTTCGACCTATCAGTCTTACAGTCAAGCAAACATATGCCATTACGCTCTAAAATAATGAAAATTATCTGAGTTTACCTTAGTACACCTCCGTTACTTTTTAGGAGGTAACCGCCCCAGTTAAACTGTCTAGCATACAATGTCTTTAAATCTTAAAAATGAGTAAACAGTTTATTAATGGGTGGTATTTCAAGGATGCCTAAATAATTTGCTTAAACAAAGATTTCAAACAGCTACCACCTATCCTACACAAAAATAAGCTCTTTACAATATATGTTAACAGTAAAAGTGTATGGGGTCTTTCCGTCTAGCGACAAATAATCCGCATCTTCACAGACATTTCAATTTCACTAAGACTTTATTGGAGACAGTGGGAAAGTCATTACACTATTCATGCGGGTCACTACTTAAGTGACAAGGAATTTCGCTACCTTTGGACTGTCAGAGTTACAGCCGCCGTTTACTGGGGTTTATTATTGAAGCCAAAACAACAATATGTTTACCTTACAGCACCGGGCAAGTGTCAGTCCCTATACATCTTTTTACAAATTAGCAGAGACTTGTGTTTTTATTAAACAGTTGCTTTCCCCATTTTTGTGACAACGATTTTTGGTTACCCAAAAGTCGTTACTCCTTATTCCGAAGTTACGGAGTTAATTTGCCGAGTTCCTTCAATAAAGTTATCTTAAGCGCCTTAGTTTACTCAACCTGCCCACCTGTGTCGGATTAAAGTACGATTTATGACTAAAAAGCTATTTCTTGAAAAATTTAATAAACTATTACGAATCAATAATAATAAATATCAATTTCTGTCACTTTCTTAAGAAAAATATTAAAAATTTCCCATTAGCACAAACATTAGTATGTTACCTTAGGGGTCGTCTTATATCAAAATCATTCGATTTTTACTAAAAAGGATTAGCCTTGTTTTAGAACCCTTAGGCTTACGGCGACAATGTTTTGCACACTGTTTTTCGCTACTCATGCTAGTATATTCACTTCTGATTTCTTCAAAAAACTTTACAGCTTTTCTTCGCTAAAATACAGAACGTTCTGCTACCATCGTTTTGATTTACCACTTCGGTTAATTTTTTGAGTCTCTATACATCATCAACATAAGAAAACTAGATTCATGAGCTATTACGCTATCTTTAAAGGATGGCTGCTTCCAAGCCTACCAAATGATTGTCATAGTTTAATTATCATATTTTTCACTTAAAAATTATTTAAGACCTTAACGAGTAATGAGGGTTGTTTCCCTTTTGATAAAAGATCTTAGCACCTAATATCTGTCTGCTTTAATTTTGTTTGTCGTATTCGTAGTTTCATTAAGTTTGGTAAATTTTTAAAACCCCCTAGCTTATCGAGAGCTCTACCACAACAAATAAAAAAAAACGCTCTACTTAAATAGATTTCGCAGAAAACCAGCTATCTCTGAGTTTGATTAGCCTTTCACTCCTAACCACAAATCATCTCAGTATTTTTCCACATACACGAGTTCGGTCCTCCAACATTTATTACTAAATTATTTTCAACCTGTTCATGGTTAGATCACTCAGTTTCGGGTCTTATTAAAATGACTGAAAAACATTGTTAGTATTTGATTTCTCTACGCTTCCACAGAATAATTTAAGCTCGCCATCTTAAAAAACTCACTAGCCCATTATACAAAAGGTAAGCTGTCGTTTTAAAAAACTTCAACAGTTTGTAAACAATAAGTTTCAGGTATTTTCACACTATTATAAACGCATTTTTCACCTTTCCCTCACGGTACTTTTTTGCTATCGGTTACCAAAAATTTTTAGAATTGAGGGCGGTTCCCCAATATTCAAACAAAAAATTGTTTTACTTTATTTTTATAAACATCAATTTGTACAGGGCTAAAACCTTCTATGGCAAACAATTTCCAAATTTAGTAAAAAACATCTCTGTTTTCGCTCGCCGCTATTAACAGAATCTCGTTTGATTTTTTTAAGAGTTACTTAGATGTTTCAGTTCACTCCATTTTTTTATAATTTTATATTATTCAAATTTCTTTGCAGAATACAATATTTTTATTACACTATATGTGAAAAAAATTGTTTTTCGTTAAATTAATCGTCTAGTTTTTTGATACCCAGGCATCCACTTATTGCACAAAAGCTTAAGTAGACTCGAACTACTGGCCCCACGCTTATCAGGCGTATGCTCTAACCACTGAGCTACAAGCTCGTTAAAACGCTTTAAAATTCTAATTTTTGCGTCAACCAACTAACATAACCTTCCAAATCTACTGATTCTACACAAATAGGCATAAACCCATGATTCGTACCACATAATTCACTACACTGACCGTAAAAAACACCAGTTTTTTTGATAAATAAAGTCGTTTGATTTAACCGACCCGGACATGCATCTACTTTTACGCCAAATGAAGGAACAGCCCAACTATGAAGAACATCAGCTGCAGTAACTAAAACTCTAATATGGGTCTTAACCGGCAAGAGTATCCGATTATCAACTTCCAACAAACGAAGTAAACCTCTACCTAAATCATCATCCGCAATCATATACGAATCAAAATTAATTCCTGTGTTTGTTTCTGTCAAATGATTATAATCTGAGTACTCATAACTCCAATACCATTGATGACCTAAAACTTTTATAGTAAGAGCGGGATCTAACATTTCATCCATTGAATATAGCAAAGCAAAAGAAGGTACTGCGATTACCATTAAAACGATTGCAGGAACAACGGTCCAAAAAATTTCAACGGTCGTTGCATGGGTAAACTGATCTCTACTGTCTTTCGTCTTAGGGGAATTATACAAACTGAGACACCGAGCTAGTAACCAAATCACAAAGACACCGACACCAACTAGAAAAAGCATAATATGGTTGTGAAAATTAACAACACCTTCCATTAGAGGAGTTGCTGGGTCTTGAAAACCCAACTGAAAAAAATCAGCAGAATCTAAATTAGTTTTTTTTGATACCAGAAAAAAACTTAGTAAAAAGATAGTGAAGCTCGATAAATAAGTTAATTTGTAACGCATTTTTTTTCTCAATACCGAAGGTTTTACAACCCTCATTCAAGTTTAATACTTTAAGCAGCTTACTTTAATTATTTAGTTACTGAAAAAAGACTTTTTTATTTCTGTTTTCGAATTTTACAAGGCTTGAAATGCTTTTAAGACTCTAAAACTAGTAAATGGTTTCTTAATTCTAACGATCTTTGATAATAATAATTGAATGCACAGAAGTTTTGTCTCGACAAATCAGCAATTGTCTATTGAGGCAAACTACCTAAAAAACTATAAATAGAGACATTTTCTAGACGCCCACTAAATAAATGATTTAAACTTAATTGAATTGTTTATTGATTTAGCGAGAAAAAACCAAGGCCGATGGGTTAAAAATACGATACAATTAATTTTATGGTTTATTTAAACACAATCTTTTTTGGTGAAAAGCAACTCAACAGCTTTGCGTGTCATACTCTACTTATAACAAAATTTAGGTGAAACGATTAAAAATTTTATTTGGAGAACCAACTTGTTTTCCTTAATATCCGCCAAGGTTTTCTGCTTCCAGATTAAGGAGTATAGGAAAATAAGTTTTGTGCCCACACATTGATGTCTTAATTATAGGGTATAGATAAATGAGTCTTCTGCCCCTACATTAGGAAGCATTAAGGCGATTGATTAATTCTGAAGAATTAATCAATCGCCTTAATGCCCTAATCATGGAGCATATGAAGTGAGGCCTTCGGCCCCTACTTTTAGCTGAAAAACGTGATTAGGACAACGTTTTTCAACTAAATTAAAGTAGGGACGAATCCAGAATTTAGGTCGATTTTCACATCGCACACATCGTTTCAGCCTGGAGGGGAGTGGCCAAGTCCCCATACACAAAAAAAGGCTTTTGTGCTTCTAGAAGGAATTAAAATTAATCAAAAAACAACTCTTCTCAGCAAAAGTTAAAAAATTACTCAAAACGATGGGTTAAAAATACCATACAATTAATTTTATGGTTTCTTAAAACACAATTTCTTAAAAGTTTTACAAAGATTAAATATATTTTTTAAAAAATCGACCTTTTTGAACAAAAGTTAAAAAATTTACCTTTAAAAAAGGGGGGAGTAAAAAGTCTCCTCTTTTCGCGAATGATTAACGATTTTACTTAAAAAATCGATGTTTATGATATGGCAGTTATTTAAAAAAGTGACCTTCTTGAGCAAAAGTTAAAAAATTACTTGAAACAATGGATTAAAAATACGTTACAATTAATTTTATAGTTTATTTAAGCACAATCTTTTTACTAAGTTTTTTCCTGGTATCAAAAAAAACTAATTTAGATTCTGATGATTTTTGCCGTGTGGTTCTTTTTTCAGTAACTAAACCATTAAAATAAGCTGCTTCCACTATTAAACTTGAATGAGGGTTGTAAGATCTTCGGTATTGATAAAAAATTAATTTAAAAAGCGACCTTTTTGAGCAAAAATTAAAAAATTTACTTAAAACATCGGTGCAACGATTAAATGTTTTACAGAACTTTTAAAACAATTTTAGGAAAAAGTAACGATTTTTTTATGGCTTTTGGGACGTTTAAACCCTTATAAGGATGGTCAGAAATAAAAGTAAAATAAACCGTAAGGGCATCCCCTTCAGTTTGTAATTTTTAGCAAATTGGAGGGGAATTCTGTGCAGTATAATCACGTTTAAAGAGCACAAAAATCGCAAAATCTTCAATATTTTTTAAATTTTAGTTTATTTACAAGAATCTTAAAATATTCGAATTTTTACTTAAAAGAACAAAACTTTTGCAAGAGTTTGACGAAAAGATAACTATTTTTTAAACCCCCCTAGCTTATTGAGAGCTCTACCACAACAAATAAAAAAAACGCTCTACTTAAATAGATTTCCCAGAAAACCAGCTTGTTTTCTTTAATACTTTCGATAGCCATGAAGGTTTTATGCCCCACATTGATGCTTAATTATAGGGTATAGATAAATGAGTTTTTTGCCCCTATATTAGGAAGCATTAAGGCGATTAATTAATTCTGAGGAATTAATCAATCGCCTTAATGCCCTAATCATGGAGCATATGGAGCGAGGCCTTCGGCCCCTACTTTTAGGTGAAAAACGTTATTAGGACAACGTTTTTCAGCTAAATTAAAGTAGGGACGAATCCAGAATTTAGGTCGATTTTCACATCGCACACATCGTTTCAGCCTGGAGGGGAGTGGCCAAGTCCCCATACACAAAAAAAGGCTTTTGTGCTTCTAGAAGGAATTAAAATTAATCAAAAAACAACTCTTCTCAGCAAAAGTTAAAAAATTACTCAAAACGATGGGTTAAAAATACCATACAATTAATTTTATGGTTTCTTAAAACACAATTTCTTAAAAGTTTTACAAAGATTAAATATATTTTTTAAAAAATCGACCTTTTTGAACAAAAGTTAAAAAATTTACCTTTAAAAAAGGGGGGAGTAAAAAGTCTCCTCTTTTCGCGAATGATTAACGATTTTACTTAAAAAATCGATGTTTATGATATGGCAGTTATTTAAAAAAGTGACCTTCTTGAGCAAAAGTTAAAAAATTACTTGAAACAATGGATTAAAAATACGTTACAATTAATTTTATAGTTTATTTAAGCACAATCTTTTTACTAAGTTTTTTCCTGGTATCAAAAAAAACTAATTTAGATTCTGATGATTTTTGCCGTGTGGTTCTTTTTTCAGTAACTAAACCATTAAAATAAGCTGCTTCCACTATTAAACTTGAATGAGGGTTGTAAGATCTTCGGTATTGATAAAAAATTAATTTAAAAAGCGACCTTTTTGAGCAAAAATTAAAAAATTTACTTAAAACATCGGTGCAACGATTAAATGTTTTACAGAACTTTTAAAACAATTTTAGGAAAAAGTAACGATTTTTTTATGGCTTTTGGGACGTTTAAACCCTTATAAGGATGGTCAGAAATAAAAGTAAAATAAACCGTAAGGGCATCCCCTTCAGTTTGTAATTTTTAGCAAATTGGAGGGGAATTCTGTGCAGTATAATCACGTTTAAAGAGCACAAAAATCGCAAAATCTTCAATATTTTTTAAATTTTAGTTTATTTACAAGAATCTTAAAATATTCGAATTTTTACTTAAAAGAACAAAACTTTTGCAAGAGTTTGACGAAAAGATAACTATTTTTTAAACCCCCCTAGCTTATTGAGAGCTCTACCACAACAAATAAAAAAAACGCTCTACTTAAATAGATTTCCCAGAAAACCAGCTTGTTTTCTTTAATACTTTCGATAGCCATGAAGGTTTTATGCCCCACATTGATGCTTAATTATAGGGTATAGATAAATGAGTTTTTTGCCCCTATATTAGGAAGCATTAAGGCGATTAATTAATTCTGAGGAATTAATCAATCGCCTTAATGCCCTAATCATGGAGCATATGGAGCGAGGCCTTCGGCCCCTACTTTTAGGTGAAAAACGTTATTAGGACAACGTTTTTCAGCTAAATTAAAGTAGGGACGAATCCAGAATTTAGGTCGATTTTCACATCGCACACATCGTTTCAGCCTGGAGGGGAGTGGCCAAATCCCCATACACAAAAAAAAGCTTTTGTGTTTCCAAAAGGAATTAAAATTAATCAAAAATCAACTCTTTTCAGTAAAAGTTAAAAAATTACTCAAAAGGATGGGTTAAAAATACCATACCATTAATTTTATGGTTTGTTAAAACACAATTTCTTAAAAGTTTTACAAAAATTAAATATATTTTTTAAAAAATCGACCTTTTTGAACAAAAGTTAAAAAATGTACCTTTAAAAAAGGGGGAAGTGAAAAGTTCCCCCTTTTCGCGAATGATTAACGATTTTACTTAAAAAATTTCAATTGCGTTAACTTACTGATAGCCTCGACGAATCACAAAATACCAATTAGAGGTGACAAATGAGCTTTAAATCCTAAAAAAAAAATTATTTAGCATTGGAAAAAAGGACTTTTTTGAAAGTTTTAATATTCCTAATATCACCCCTCGTTAAGTTTAACGAATATAGTTTATTAGAAAAAACATGGAACACACTATCAAAAACACCTTTTTTTTAATAATTGAATTTTTTCTAGGCGCTTTCGCCGCCTGTCCCAAATAGGAGAAAAATCTTGTAAAATTTCTTTAATAAAAGTATTAAAAGGCTTACCCTCTAAAACGACAGCATAAATATTGAAAGCCTTTTCTTCGTTTACAACCTGTCTAAAAAATTCTTTTATACAGTCCCACTCCAAACGAGATTTAGTCGTTATTTTCGTACTTACTGAATTTAAATTTAAGTCAGTAGGAATTTCTAATAGAACGTGCAGAATTTCGTCGTTTGATGATTTCAAAAGGCCTAGAGTCAGAAAGTACAAATCCCCTGCGGTAATAACCTCCAAATAAAGTTTGTTATTGTTTGATAAATTCATTGTCAATTTTTAAGCTTTTGTGTGCTTCTAGAAGGATTTAAAATAAATCAAAAATCAACCCTTGTTAGCAAAAATTAAAAAATCACTAAAAACGAGGGGGGTTAAAAATACAATACAATTAATTTTATGGTTCCTTAAAACACAATTTTTTAAAAGTTTTACAAAGACTAAATATATTTTTTAAAAAATCGACCTTCTTGAGCAAAAGTTAAAAAATTTACCTTTAAAAAAAGGAGGTGTTTTTTACTCCCCCCTTTTTGACTAACGATTAAAGATCATATTTAAAAAATCGATGCAACGCTTAAATATTTTACAAAACTTTTACAGGGATTTTACGAAAAGGTAACTATCTTCTTTTTAACTTTCGTGATATTTTAAGCCTCATAATAGCAGACAGAAATAAAAGTGAAATAAACCGTAAGGTTACCGTCTTAAAGGGGCGTAGTGCAGTTGTAAAATTGTGAACTTTTAATACCACATCGGTCTTGGGTTTTTTCACTAAATCAATAAACAATTCAATTACGTTTAAATCATTTATTTGGTGGGCGACTACTAAATTCTTCTATTTATAGTTTTTTTTTAGATAATTTGCCCTAATAGGCAATTGCTGAGCTGTCAGGACGCGAATTTTTTACATTCAATTCAACTGTTAAAAGTCGTTTATAGGATTAATAAACTATCTACTCGTTTTTAGGTTTTAAAATTATTTCAAGCCCTATAAAGTGCGAAAACATAAATAAAAAAGTTTTTTTCATAAACTAAATCATTAAGGTAGTAGGTTTTTATTATTAAATTTGAATTGCAATTCGAAAATCTTCGGTACCGAGAAAAAAAATGCGTTCCAAATTAACCCATTTATCGAACTTTCACTGTCTTTTTACTAAGTTTTTTACTGGCATCGAAAAAAACTACTTTGGTGGAATGCGTTAATGATCTTAACAACAGTATTATGTTTTTTATAATGGGTGTTTTTGTGGTTTGGTTACTAACTCAGTGTTTCAATGTGTACAACTCCCCTAAAACGAACGATATCAGTTTATCCATGCAACGACTGTTGAAATTTTCTGGACCGTTGTTCCTGCAATTGTTTTACTGGTAATCGCAATACTTTTTTTGATTTACGATAGCCAATGGGTAAAATGTTAGATTCTATTTTTAAGATAAAAGTTTTCGGTCATCAATGTCATTAGCGTTATGAATCTTAAGATTATAATCATTTGACAGCAAAAAATACAGGAATTGATTTTGATTGCGTGATAATTTAGTTGGATGTTGCTCATAAAATATTATTGCCGATTAAAACCCATATCAGAGTTTTAGTTACTGCAGCAGATGTTATTCTTAGTTGGTCGGTTCCGTCATTTGGTGTAAGCGTAAATATGTGTCAGTGTCGGTTAAATCAAGCGATTATATTTGTCAAAAAAGCTGGTGTTTTTTAGGGCCAGTGTAATAAATTAGTTATTTATCCTTATTTGCGAATCGTTAAACTTGGAAAGTTATATTAGTTGGTTAGCGCAAAAATTAGAATTTTAAAGTTCATCTATTAAGCAGGTAATATTCAAAGCTCACTAGTTTTTTTATTTTTTAATCCCCACATTGCAAAAACATATATGAATTATCATGGCTGTATTTATTTTATCTTTATTAGGTTTACTTTCTTTTGTTATTATTCACACTAAAAATCCAGTTCATTCTGTTTTATCTTTAATCTGCATTTTTCTATTGTCTTCCATTTTGTTGATTTCTGTAAACGTCGAGTTTTTGGCTATCTCATTTGTTATTATTTATGTAGGTGCTATTGCTATTTTATTCTTATTTGTTGTAATGATGCTTGACATAAAAATTAGAAATCGTCCTTTAGAGATCTTTTCCTACGGCTACGTTCCTTTAGGTTATTTTATTGGTTTTAGTATTTATTTAGAATTCCTACTGCCTTTAAAAGTTCTTAGTTCGTTTTCCGAAAATGCCTTTATTTCTACTTGGGTTAACTGGTTTGCTGAAATGGAAGCACTTACAAATACTCAAAGTTTAGGGCAAGTTTTGTACACTTATTATTATGCATGCCTTTTAATGGCTGGTTTTATATTGCTTGTTTCTCTTTTAGGCGCTGTAATGCTAACTCAAACCCTAAGTAAACCTATTAAAGGCTATACATATTATAAAAAAAAACGCATCGATAAGAAGTAGAAAACATTAACTTATTTTCACCAACTTCCAATAATTTGTTAAGTATAATGAAATTTTTAAAACAAAAAAATCAAAAAAATTGTATACAACACTTAAAAACAATTTTGCCCGCTATTTTGTCTTATGGTTATGAAGATCATACATTAATCGTTACGGTAAAACCAAAAAATTTATATTTTGTTTTAAGTGTTTTAAAGTTAAATAATAATACTCAATATACTCTGCTGACTGCTATTTCCGGTGTTGACTATACATACCGAAAGAAACGATTTGAAATTTCTTACGAATTGTTAAGTATTCGCTTTAATAGTCGAATTCGAATAAAAACTTTCGTTGAAGAAATTACCTCTTTAAAAAGCATGGCTTTTGTCTTTTCTGCTGCCACTTGGTGGGAAAGAGAAATTTGGGATCTTTTTGGTGTTTTTTTTGAGCAAAATGACGAAATTAAACGAATTTTAACCGATTATGGTTTTGAAGGGCATCCATTACGAAAAGACTTTCCATTAAGTGGTTTTGTAGAGTCTCGTTATAATGATAAGCTAAAACGAGTTCTTTGTGAGCCATTAGAACATGCACAAGAATTTCGTAGCTTTGATTTTGCTTCAGGTTGGTCTTTACAATCAATTAAGTAAATTTTAAATGTTGTCTATTTCTAAAAAGGTAAAAAAGCAACTAAAAAGTGTTTTTGGTTTGTGTCACAAAAATTTCGTTTTAATATTTAATATGATTGGACATTTTCGTTGGACTAAAGATTACGTACTATCCGTTTTTAATAATCATTTGATTGATTACCCGAGTCCTATTAATTTAAGTTATGCATGGAGTTTTGGCTCTTTAGCAGGTATTTGCCTAGTTATTCAGCTTATCACTGGGATTTTTTTAGCAATGCATTATACTCCTCATATCGATTTAGCTTTTAGTAGTGTTGAGCATATTATGCGAGATGTTAATGGAGGTTGGCTGATTCGTTATATGCATGCTAATGGTGCTTCTATGTTTTTCATTGTAGTTTATACGCATTTGTTTAGAGGGCTTTATTATGGCTCGTATATTGCTCCACGTGAATTTTTATGGTGCTCTGGTGTCGTCATCTTTCTTTTAATGATGGCAACTGCATTTATGGGGTATGTTTTGCCCTGGGGACAAATGAGCTTTTGGGGTGCTACTGTGATTACTAATTTATTTTCAGCAATTCCTGTTGTTGGCCCATCTATCGTTGATTGGTTATGGGGTGGTTTTTGTGTCGACAATGCCACTTTAAATAGATTTTTTAGTTTGCATTTCGTGTTACCTTTTGTTATTGCCGGATTAGTTATAGTTCATCTTGCATTATTACATAAAGATGGTTCAAATAATCCTTTGGGAGTTGACAGTACGACAGATAAAATTTCTTTCTACCCTTATTTTTATGTGAAAGACTTATTTTCTTTTATGTGTTTTGTTGTTGTTTTTTCAATTATTTTATTTTACTTTCCGAATCTTTTGGGTCATCCTGATAATTATATTCCAGCAGATCCAATGGTAACACCTGCGCACATTGTTCCTGAATGGTATTTTTTACCTTTTTATGCAATTTTAAGATCAATTCCTGATAAATTAGGTGGTGTCGCAGCAATGGGAGGTGCCATTGTTATTTTATTATTTTTACCCTTTACCAATACGTCTAAAGTTAGAAGTTCAACGTTTAGGCCAATCTATAGGGTTGTTTTTTGGTTCTTATTTGCTGATTTTTTATTACTGGGTTGGATTGGGCAAGAAGTGGTTGAAGAGCCTTTTGTTATGGTTGGTCAAATTGGTACGGCTTTTTATTTTTTGTATTTCCTAATTTTTGTTCCTTTAGTCGGTGTTTTAGAAAATTCACTTATTAGAACTAACGCCTAATTTTCATGTTTGTAAAAAGTTTTTAATAAAAGAATGTATTTAAATATTGTTTTTTTGCCTTTAATTGGGTCTCTTATTTGTGGTTTATTTGGACGTTTTATTGGTCCACAAGGTTCTGGAATCATAAGTATTTTATGCGTAATGTCCAGTTTATTTATTTCTTTTTTTGCATTGTACGAAGTTGGTTTTTTAGAGACTCCTTGCTACATAGAATTGTTACCTTGGTTTAAAAGCGAGTATTTGTGTGCGAACTGGGGTTTTCAATTCGATAGTTTAACAGTTGTTATGCTTATTGTCGTAACTTTTATTTCTAGTTTGGTACATCTTTATTCAACAGAATATATGTCGCATGATCCCCATTTACCGAGATTCATGTCATATTTATCGTTATTTACTTTTTTTATGTTACTTTTAGTTACTGCTGATAATTTTATGCAACTCTTTGTTGGATGGGAAGGCGTAGGACTGTGCTCGTATTTGTTAATTAATTTTTGGTTTACTAGAATCCAAGCAAATAAAGCTGCAATTAAGGCTATGATTGTAAATCGAGTTGGTGATTTTGGCTTAGCTTTAGGGATTTTTAGTATTTATATTACATTTAATTCGATCGAATACTCAACTGTTTTTGCTTTAGTTCCTCTATTTGAGGCGGATGTTTTAAATTTTTTAGGATTTGAAGCTCATTTGTTAACTCTAATTGGTATTTTATTATTTGTCGGAGCTATCGGTAAATCAGCACAATTAGGGTTGCACACTTGGTTACCTGATGCAATGGAAGGTCCTACTCCTGTTTCCGCATTGATTCATGCTGCAACAATGGTAACTGCAGGTGTTTTTCTTTTAGCGAGAACTTCACCAATTTTTGAATACGCACCGGGAGCTTTGATTGTTGTTACCGTTATTGGGTCTATGACTGCATTTTTTGCTGCTACAACAGGTCTTTTACAAAATGATTTAAAACGGGTTATCGCATATTCCACATGTAGTCAATTAGGTTACATGATTTTTGCGTGTGGTGTTTCAAATTATTCGGTCGGTGTTTTTCATTTAGCAAACCATGCGTTTTTTAAAGCACTACTTTTCTTAGGAGCAGGTTCTGTTATTCATGCGGTTGCAGATGAGCAGGATATGAGACGAATGGGTGGGTTGAAACGTATTGTTCCATTTACTTTTGTAGTGATGAGTATTGGCTCTTTCGCTTTGATGGGGTTTCCTTTTTTAACTGGTTTTTATTCTAAAGATGTTATTTTAGAAGTTGCTTTTGCTAAATATACTAATGCTAGTCATTTTGCATATTGGTTGGGGACTTTCGCTGCATTTTTTACAGCTTTTTATTCAATTCGATTATCTTTTTTAACTTTTTTGTCAGAACCTAATGGTTTTAAACCTATTATTTTAGGGGCTCACGATTCACCGATAAAAATGGCTTTGCCCTTATTTATTTTAGTTTTTCCCAGTATTTTCATTGGTTATTGTTCAAGAGACCTTTTTATTGGAATAGGTACTGCCTTTTGGAATAATTCAATTTTTATTTTCCCAACTAATTTAAATTTAATTGATGCTGAATTTGCATCTCAAATTTTTAAATTATTGCCTGTTTATTTAAGTCTTACTGGGGCATCTTTTGCATTTTTATTTTATACTTCTTACTCAAAAGATTTATATATTTTGAAAACGTCTATTTTAGGTCGAAAAATTTATAATTTTTTAAATAAAAAATGGTTTTTTGATAAAATTTACAACGAATTCATTAATCAACCGCTGTTAACATTTGGCTATTATGTAAGTTATAAAGCTGTTGATCGTGGTTTTATTGAAATGGTTGGACCTTTTGGGTTATCTAAAACCGTTATTAAAAAATCAAGTTTATTATCAAGATTACAAACTGGAAGTTTTTACGATTATGCGTTATGGATGTTTTTAGGACTATTAAGTGTAGTTATTGTTGTTGAATTTTGGGAATTATTTAGCTTTTTTATTGACTCAAGTTTAGTTATTCTTTTTTTTATTTTGATCCTGTTTTCTATTAGAGACAAATAATTAAAAAATAAAATTATTTACTTTATCTAACAAATTTTATGAAAGAAATGTGGGGATATAACTTAATTGGTGGAGTATTCGTTTTGCATACGAAAGGTTGTAAGTTCAAGTCTTACTATTTCCAATTAAAAATTTAAAAAAATTGACTATGTTTAGCACATTTGATAACACATATTTATTGCCTATTTTAGTTCTAATTCCACTGTTAGGCTCATTAATTATTTCATTTATTTCTCATCGGAATTTTAATCTTATTCGTCGTTTAGGTTTATTTTTTTCTTTTTTTACTTTTTTTTTGTCTTTGTTTTTATGGTTGTTTTTTTCTCGTTCCTACGGGAGATTTCAATTCGTTTTTGATATTGTTTGGTTATCTTTTTCCAATTTAAATTTCTCCTTAGGTGTTGACGGTATATCCGTTTTTTTTGTTATACTAACCACATTATTAATACCGATTTGTCTTTTAACGAGTTGGAATACTATTACTAAAAATTACAAAGAATATGTTATTTCATTTTTAGTGATGGAATCGTTTTTAATTTTAGTTTTTTGTGTTCGAGATTTGCTTTTATTTTATATCTTTTTTGAAAGTGTTTTAATTCCTATGTTTATTATTATTGGCGTTTGGGGTTCTCGGGAGCGTAAAGTTAGAGCTTCGTACATGTTCTTTCTTTACACATTATTTGGGTCCGTATTAATGCTGCTTTCCATTTTATACATTTATTTTGTAGTTGGTAGTACAAATTATGAAATATTATTGTCTTTTGATTTTAGTTTTTACGAACAGCGGTTTATTTGGTTAGCTTTTTTTGCTTCTTTTGCATCTAAAGTACCAATGATTCCTGTTCATATTTGGCTTCCTGAAGCTCATGTTGAAGCTCCCACTGCTGGTTCTGTAGTATTGGCTGGAATTTTACTAAAACTTGGAAGTTACGGTTTCTTACGTTTTAGCTTACCACTTCTTCCTGAAGCTTCTTTATATTTTACACCTTTTATTTTTGCCCTAAGTATTGTTGGAGTAGTCTATGCTTCATTAACTGCGATGCGTCAAACAGATTTAAAACGAATTATTGCATATACTTCTGTAGCGCATATGAATTTAGTTATGATTGGCTTATTTAGTTTTAATATTGTTGGGTTAGAAGGAGCAATCTTGCAAAGTCTAAGCCATGGTTTTGTCTCTAGTGCACTATTTTTAATTGTTGGGGTTATTTATGATCGACATCATACGAGAATGGTCAAATATTACAGTGGATTAGCTCACACTATGCCACTGTTTACAATTATTTTTTTACTCTTTACTATGGCTAATATTGCATTACCCGGAACTAGTAGTTTTGTTGGTGAATTTTTAATTTTATCAGGAGCTTTTAAAGTTAATACAACTGCAACTTTCTTTGGTGCTCTTGGTATGATTCTTGGAGGAGGTTATTCTTTATGGTTATTCAATAGAATTGTTTATGGTAATTTAAAAATCCAATATTTAACAGCTTTTCAAGATATTAATCCAAGAGAATTTTTTGTTTTTTTTCCTCTTCTTGTCGGTACGTTTGTGATGGGTATTTACCCAGAAATTTTTTTAGATGTTATACATAGTAGTGTTCACTTGTTAGTCACTCAAATAAACCCGTAATTTTATCTAAACTTCAAGTCTTTTTCGTCTAGTGGTTAGGACATTGCCCTTTCACGGCGATAACATGAGTTCAATTCTCATAGAAGATGGTTTTTTTAATTAACTCTATTGGTAATTTTCTTAACAAGAGTATATCATAACAGGCTTTGTGTAAATAAAATAGTAAAATGATTAAAGTATTTGTTAATAATAAACCGGTTTTTGTTCCAAGAAATAGTAGTGCTTTAGAAGCATGTGAAGCAATAGATGTTTCAGTTCCTCGATTCTGTTATCATGAACGCCTAAATGTTGCAGGAAATTGTCGAATGTGTTTGGTAGAAATAGAAAAAGTGCCAAAACCTGTTGCATCATGTGCATTTCCTGTAGCACCAAATATGAGAATTTATACAAATACTCCTCTAGTACATAAAGCCCGTGAAAATGTTCTTGAATTTTTATTAATTAATCACCCTTTAGATTGTCCAATTTGTGACCAAGGGGGTGAATGTGATTTGCAAGAGCAAACAATGGTTTTTGGCGCAGATAGAAGTCGTTTTTCGTATACAAAGAGAGGTGTTGGGGACAAAGATTGCGGGCCTTTGGTAAAAACAATTATGACTAGATGTATTCATTGTACACGATGTGTTAGATTTTTTCAAAATATTGTAGGCCAAGAAGATTTTGGTGTAACCTTACGCGGTCAAGAAACTGAAATCGGTACTTATATTGGTAAACATTTAAGTTCAGAACTTTCAGGGAATATCATTGATTTATGTCCTGTTGGTGCTTTGACTTCACGACCTTACGCGTTTACCGCTAGACCTTGGGAAATAAAATCTGTTGAAACTATAGATGTTAACGACAGTGTAGGTTCGAATATTAAAATAAATTTTAAAGAAACGGAGATTCTGCGGGTATTACCTGCTTTAAATGATTCGTTGAATGAAGAGTGGATTTCGGATAAAACGCGTTTTTCGTTTGATGGTTTGAAAGTTCAACGAGTAGGAAATCCTTTTATTATAAATATTCCAGAAGGACTGGAAATACCCGAAAATAGGATTACAAATATTAGTTTTGGCTCTAAAGCTTATTCAGATTCTGAGATTCGCCGATGGAGAACATGGAAAATTAGGAAGGACGGTCCTCTAAAAAAGACTGTTTGGAGAAAAGCATTAAATTATTTTTCTTCGGAAATAAAAAATATGTCTTCGTATGATATTGTTTTTATTTGCGGTAATAATACAGATCTAGAAACAATCTATATCTTAAAATCACTTTCACGACTTTTAAATGTTCAATTAATTAGTGAAACTTTTTTAGATTCGAGTCCTAATTTAATGTCATCTGGAAAATCAAATACAATTTTTAATGATATTTTAAATTCAGATTTGTGCCTTACCGTAGGAACCAACCCTCGATTCGAGGCTTCGTTATTAAACGTTCGTTTAAGAAAGAGAATACAAAAAGGCGGTTTTATAAAGGCGTCAATTGGGTTATGTGAAAATTTAACATATAAAAATTCGTCGATCGGTAATTCGTTGAAAACGTTAATGGATATTGCTGAAGGTAAAGATTTATTTTGTCAAAGGTTAAGTAAGGCAAAAGCTCCCTTTTTAATTATTGGCTCGAGCCTTAAAAAAAGGTTGGATTCAAAATGTGTTTCATTTATAATTCCTCGACTATCGAAATACATAAAAATTTGTGACGAGGAATCTTTTGGTGTAAATTTTTTACCGTTAAATTCAAATGATGTTGGTCAAAGTTTTGTTGGATTAAACACAAGAAATAGAATAAATTTAAAAAAAAAATTTTTCATTTATTGTGTCGGTTTAAACTCTTATGGAAGTATTCAGAATACCAAATTTGACAAAATTCCGTTTATTGTTAATCAAACACCGTATTCAAACGCTTTTTTAGGACAAAGTAATTTAATTTTACCTACCACTGCTTTTACGGAAAAAGAAGGAACATTTTTAAATCTTGAAGGTCGTGCTCAAAAGACAGCAACAGCTTTAATTGGGCCAACCATGGCAAGAGATGATATTGAAATTGTTAAAGCTTTATTTAAGGGACTGTTAGAAAAATATAATTCACCAAAAATAAATTCAAAAATATTGGTTGATTTTAATAAAACTAGGAGTACATTTACAAAAAAGTTATTTTTTAAAAAAACAACAATGTTCGTAAAGATCTTTAAAACGACATTGAAAGTTATTTTATCGAATTTTTTTTTGTCAAATGCAATAACAAAAAACTCATCAACAATGGCTAAATGCGCTTCATTGTTTAATAAAAATTATACAAATTTTGTTTAAAGCCTTTTAAAAAAAATAATGGCCAAAATGGTGGAAATGGTAGACACACTAGGTTTAGGTTCTAGTTTCAAAAAGAAGTATGGGTTCAAGTCCCTTTTTTGGCACTCTTGGTTATTTGTAAGATGAAACAAATTAAAAAAGATATAAGGTCACTTTAAGTGGAAATATTATTTTCTGCTCCCGTAAAAAATATCAAATATTGAAAATGTAGATCATTATATTTTAAACCCTATTTTCAAAGTTTGAATAGCTCAGTTGGTAGAGCGAAGGACTGAAAATCCTTAGGTCGATAGTTCAAACCTGTCTTCAGACAAAAAAATAAAATAAAAAATGAATTTACTTTGTAACTTAATTTCCATATTTAAAAACGCCATTAAATGTAATAAAAACTTTATTTTTTTGCCGAAAAATTTATTTTGCCTTCAATTCTTAAAACTTATGTTTGAAGAAGGCTTTGTCGCTAATGTTAGGGAAATAAACTCAGGTAAGTTTTTAAAAGTTCAGTTAAAATATAATTTAAATGGTAACTCAACTTTTAGGGATATTAAACTTGTATCGACACCTGGTAAAATTGTCTCTTTATCTTATCGACAATTAACAAAATTAAGTGAAGGTGTTGGTATTTTTTTTATTTCAACCAGTAAGGGATTGTTGACTAATAATAGCTGTTTAAAACGTAAAATTGGAGGTACCGGTCTTTGTTACATAATATAAAAAATGAAAAATATCTTTAAAAATAATCCTATTCTACCGGCAAATATAAAACTGGTAAGAAAAAATAATCATCTATTTGTTAATGGCCCTAAAGGGTCTATTTGTTTAAACATATCTTTTTTAAACCAATCTAACCTAAATTATTCGGTAAAAAAAATTAGATATTCTTCTTTTTTACGGCTGTTTAAAAAGGCGTTAACTGATGTAAGAGTGAATTTCGTAGTTAGTTTAACTTTTGTTGGTGTTGGTTTTCGTATTGAATCCGTTGAAAATAATTTTATAAACTTGAAATTGGGCTTTAGTCACTTAGTTCGTATACGAATACCGGAACGTATCCAAGTTTTCACGACAAAAAAGACTTCTTTAATTTTGCAATGTATTGACGAACAGTTATTAAAAGAATTTTCTTCAAAGATTTATTCGTACAAAAAACCTGACATTTATAAAGGGAAAGGTATTCTTTACAAAAATCAGTTAATAACCTTCAAAGAAGGTAAAAAAAAATAAACCATGAAGAAACAAGCAAATAATTTTTTAAAATCCGTTATACTTTCAAAAATTTACGTTGGTTCGTCTGTTTCCCACGTTGATCCAAGTAATTTAAATCATATTTTAGGTACTCGCTATTCTTTATTTTCATTAATTAATCCTTTTTTATTGCAATATTCTTTAAAAACAGGTTTTTTATTTCTAGAAACGTTCGTAGATAAAAAATATGATTTTATTTTCATTGTTGATATTAAAGACCCAATCCTATTTCTTAAATTTCAACAAATTTGTAAAAAAAAATATTCCTTATTGAAAAGTTCAGATATATCTTCAGGATTTTTAACAAATAAAAAACTCTCAAAAACAATTATTATTACTCTGTTTCTTGATTATAGAAAAACAGAATTAATTCAACAAGAATCTTTGGTAAGAAATATACCGTTAATTTCTTTTAGTGATTTATCTGTTAACCGCTTTTCGAGTTTATTATATGTTGGCGGCACTTATAGGTCATATTTAGTTCAAAATTTAATTTTATCTTTGTTATTTCTTTGTTTAAAAAAAAATTATGAATAGCCCTAAAACAAAACCAACAGTAAAAAAGTATTTAAAAGCAGGTATCTCTTTTAATATAAAAAAACATAAAAATTTAATTTTTAAAGTAAAAAAATTACGTTTTTTTTCACCGGATTTTGCTTATTTAAAGTCGAAGGGAAGTAATAAGATTGAAGAATCTTATGAGATTTCTTTTCTAAATCACAGAAAATTAAAATTTCTTTTTGGTTTTCCTCGAACATCACTTTTAAAAAAGTTTATTACTCAAGATTTATTAAAAAAAAAGTCTTCATTTTTTTTAAAAGAAAATGAATTTTGTTCGTTACTGGAGTTGCGATTAGATTTTCTACTCTTTCGCCTCGGGTTTGTAAAAACACTTTATGAAGCCAAACACTTAATTGCATATAAAAAAGTGTTTGTTAACGATAATTTAAATAGTTCTTACACACAACGTTTAAAAAAGGGAGATGTTATTTCCTTTGAATCTGAGGCTAAAAGCTTGATATTAAAGAGACTAATTGGCGAATTGGCAAACCGTGATTTTTTTTTTAGTACGTTTGGTAATTTAGAAGTCAATTTTAAAACGGCAAAAATAATAGTATTAACTGAAAAAATAAAATTTTCACAACAACTACAGCATTATTCAGTCTTCTTAAATTGGAAAAGTTTTTTAAAAGGGTAATTAACTCAACGGTAGAGTATTTCGCTTACAACGAAAAGGCTAGCGGTTCAAATCCGTTATTACCCAAATAAAAAATAGATAAAAAGAACACTTTAATGTAAACAATTTTTTATTTACCTTACCCTTATTACTATTAAAAAACAGTCTATAAAATAACACTTAATAAACTGTTTTAAAGCTTTATCTCATGCTTTATTGTTTGTTAATTTGTCTAGAAGATTAAAAAAAATGATTTTTGTTACCTTTATTTATATTTTACAAATTTTAGCAATTATTGTCCCTTTGTTAATTTCAGTCGCCTATTTTACGCTTGCTGAAAGAAAGATTATGGGTTCAATTCAGCGACGACGTGGCCCAAATGTTATTGGTTATCTTGGATTACTGCAACCGTTAGCGGATGGTTTAAAGCTATTCGCTAAGGAGACTATTTTACCAAGTACGGCAAATTTAGGTATTTTTATTTTAGCTCCCTTATTAACCTTTGTTTTAAGTTTGATGGGGTGGGCAGTTATTCCCTTTGGTAATGGTATTGTTCTTTCAAACATTAATGTTGGTGTTTTATATTTGTTTTCTATATCCGCTTTGAGTGTCTATGGTATAATATTGTCGGGATGGTCAAGTAATTCAAAGTATGCCTTTTTAGGTTCACTTCGTTCAGCTGCACAAATGATTTCATATGAGGTTTCCATTGGTTTTATTGTAATCGCTGTAGTTCTATGCTCAGGATCCTTTAATTTAAGTGAAATTGTTTTTGCTCAAAAACAAATTTGGTTTATAGTTCCCCTATTCCCAATGTTTTTATTGTTCTTTGTATCTGCTTTAGCGGAAACAAATCGACACCCTTTTGATCTACCCGAAGCAGAAGCAGAGCTTGTTTCTGGTTATAATGTTGAATATTCTGCTATGGGATTTGCATTATTTTTTTTGGGTGAATATGCTAATATGCTCCTAATGAGTGCATTAGCGTCTATTTTTTTTTTAGGGGGGTGGCTGCCTATTTTTAATTACTTTCCTTTTTACTTAATTCCTGGACCGCTTTGGATGGGATTAAAAATTTGTATTTTTGTTATAATGTTTTGTTGGATTCGTGCAGCGTTACCTCGTTATCGATATGATCAATTAATGAGTTTGGGCTGGAAAACATTTTTACCGATTTCTTTAGGTTGGACATGTTTAACAGCGTCTATACTAATTAGTTTTAATTGGTTGCCCTGTTAAATTTTTAGTTTGTTTGCTTTACACTATTTAAAAAGACTATTACGATCGATACCTTTTACCAGAATTCTTGTTTAAAGAAATCTTTTTGCAGTTATGTACGATCTGTAATTTATTTTATAGTAAGTGGTTTACTAAAAATGAAAGCTCATTTATTTTTTTCAAATTTCTTTGTTTGCAGTATATTTTGTGTGGTTATAGTGTTAATAAATTTGTGGTTCCGTATTAACTTTATTAAAAAAGTCCGTTAAGTTGGTTTCGTTTGTGCGTTTTAGAAAGCTAGAAAATTTTGTGATCAAAAATTAAGTAAAAATTTATTCTTAAAAATTTAAAATTAAAAATGAGTTTAAAAAAAAAAGATTTAAAAAAAAAGGTAAAAAATTTTAGTTTAAATTTTGGACCGCAGCATCCAGCAGCCCATGGTGTTTTACGTTTAATCTTAGAATTAGATGGGGAAGTCGTTGAAAGAGCAGAATCTCATATTGGTTTGTTACATAGAGGGACTGAAAAACTTATTGAATATAAAACTTACTTACAAGCCTTACCTTATTTTGATCGTTTAGATTATGTTTCAATGATGGCCCAAGAACACACGTATTCTTTGGCTGTAGAAAAACTAATGCAAATTTCGGTGCCTTTACGTGCACAATATATACGGGTTTTATTTTTAGAGATTACTAGAATTTTAAATCATTTATTAGCTGTTGGATGCCATGCTATGGACGTCGGGGCTATGACTCCATTTTTATGGGCTTTTGAAGAACGTGAGAAACTAATGGAGTTCTATGAACGTGTTTCAGGGGCAAGAATGCACTCTGCCTATATACGACCGGGTGGTGTTGCACAAGACATCCCAATTGGTTTAGTAAATGACATTTATATTTTTGTTGAGCAATTTAGTACTCGTATCGATGAGATGGAAGAGATGCTTACGACAAACCGAATTTGGAAACAACGGTTAGTTAATGTTGGTACTGTTACCGCTAAAGAAGCCGTTAAATGGGGGTTTAGTGGTGTTTTACTACGGGGCTCTGGTTTAAATTGGGATTTGCGAAAACAACAACCATATGAAGTTTATAATCAAATGAAATTTAATACGTTTTTGGGGACTCATGGTGACTGCTATGATCGTTATTTAATTAGAGTTGGTGAAATGAGACAATCTTTATTAATTATTGAGCAATGTTTAAACTTACTTCCAAGGGGGTTAATTAAAGTTGATGATAAAAAAGTAACGCCTCCTTCTAGGTATGAAGTTAAAAACTCTATGGAATCTTTAATCCATCATTTTAAATATTTTACAGAAGGCTTTTGTGTACCTAGAGGCGAGACATACACCGCAACGGAGGCGCCAAAAGGGGAGTTTGGTGTTTACCTTATTTCAAACGGAACAAATCGGCCTTACCGATGTAAAATTAAAGCTCCAGGTTTTGGGCATTTACAAGCGTTAGATATGATGAGTAAAGGGCACATGATTGCCGATGTTGTTACAATTATTGGTACCCAAGATATTGTTTTTGGGGAAATTGATCGTTAAGATGGTTTTACGTAATTTTATAACAACACAAGGTTCTCTTTTAAGTAATTCTCTGTTCCATAAACCGCTTTATTTTCTTAAATCTGATCCTATGAATCATAAACTTTGGAAAAATTTAAAAAATAATCCTTCTTTAACTCGTGTTAAAAAACTTGAGACTTTTAAAATTCGTTTTTTAAAAAATTAAAATAAAGAGAAAGTAGCTCAGTATGGTTAGAGTGCTGGCCTGTCACGCTAGTTGTCGTGGGTTCAATTCCCATCTTTCTCGAAAAAGTATTGAAT
>Ga0209302_10000179_pt1 | contig 39601 bp, 37 predicted proteins | sample ArcOceMetagenome_2_FD_187445 | JGI IMG/M metagenome (GOLD analysis project Ga0209302, IMG submission 187445) | Marine eukaryotic phytoplankton communities from Arctic Ocean - Arctic Ocean ARC135M Metagenome (SPAdes) (version 2) | ecosystem: Environmental > Aquatic > Marine > Oceanic | place...
AAACGAAATCAAAAACGAAATCAAAAACGAAATCAAAAACGAAATCAAAAACGAAATCAAAAACGAAATCAAAAACGAAATCAAAAACGAAATCAAAAAGTCCTTACGTTAAAAAAAATATATCGATAAAAAAAAACAAATCTATTTGATATGTCAAATGATAACATAATGAAATTATATTATCATTTTCCGCATAATCGGAATCAAACCGATGACAACTCGATATTCTACAATATGTGTTCTACCTACACTACTACAGTCGAGAGCTCTACCAACTGAACTATATGCCGCGATGTGTATGACTACACATGTTACTTACAACAAAAATAATATTACTATTTACACGTTACAATCTACATTAGAATCCAGCATCATATCCATCATCGCACATACCAGTATCTTCGCGTTTAATTGCTTCCAAGTTGTTACGTATATTTATATTATCAGTAGAACAAATATCAGTTTGGTCTTCGATACCACCAAATAAATTGTCAATTTCGGTGTCTACGTTTGATTTATTTACTTCAATATCTTCCATATTCTTCATCTTTTCCATATCTAAAACTAAACTGAAGTTTCCAGTTCCACCTGTAAATGTTTGACCGGTCATAACGTTCGCAGAAACACCTCGCATATAATCAATATCCGCGTGTCTTGATGCATTCAATAATACTTCTGTGTGAACCTCAAATGTTGACTTTGAAATAGGACCAATATCATCATTTAATATACCCGAACGGAAAATCGCAACCATATCCTCGTTTGATGTCATACGGTCACATAACAAACTGAGATGATGATAATTGATATAGACATCTGAAAATTCCATCACTTCAACAAATTCATTGTAAATCACTTGTCTCGCGGCTTCAATACCCAATACATTAAATATCTCACGAATATCATTACTGTATGTGTTCATCGCATCTATGAAATCTAATGATAATGTCTCTAATAAATTTGATCCGGTGGTATCTAATACCCATATATCTTTGCGGCTATATTTACCATCTTCCTTTCTTACAGAATTTTGAAATTTTCTAGGAATCACATTTGAAATTCCGGTAACGCCGCGTAATACAATATTATTCAAAATGTTTTCTTGGAATGTTCTTAAAATATAAATCTCGTCCGTTTGATCCAGTGGTGAAACACTTCCCTTTTTCTTTTTTGCCATCTTGTCGGATATACGAATCCTGAAAACCAGATTGTCAGAATTATAATCAGAATATACACACGATATTTCTTCATATCCACTATTTGTAATCGCGAAATGGATGTCGTCCATTGTAATGTTTTTATCTAACAATGTCTCGGTATCCATAACTATACGAACCACCCATTTTGACTTATTTGTCACAGCACTGGTTCTATCCGTTTCATCCATACATTCATTTGTCATACTTTCAAATTCATAGAACTCATCTAATACTTGTTTATCCTCCAATATCTGTGTATTATTATCATTTGGATCAAATACGATTTGGACCGAACGCACCACATCCACTAATTTTGTATGACTAATCATATTCGAATATTGGGTCGCTTTTTCCTTGTCAAGTTCATCGCGCTCGTGCATTTGAATAGTTAATGATGGATGTTTGGGGTTCTTTGTCAACCGCAAAATCTCTTCAATACGAGGCACACCACGAGTAACATTGGATTTTGATGATACACCAGATAAATGGAACGTATTCAAAGTCAATTGAGTTGTAGGCTCACCAATTGATTGCCCTGCAACTACACCCACCATTTCACCCGGATGAACGATCGACTTTTTATACTTTAACAATACGGTTTCTAATAAAAGCACCAATGCTGCCTTATGAAAACGCTTGTTTACAATCAAATCGCGAGGAGTAAGATAGTAATAATATACTATTTCAAAAAGCGAATTGGGTTTTACAAAATGAATCTTTTGGATTTTACGGTAATATTCTTCGATGAGTTCAAATGCTTCCAATGGCGTAATATCTACAATTGTATTACTACCTAATCGCAACTCACCTTGTATATTTGAGATAGTATGTTGAAACGCAACCGGTAATTTTACGCCATTCTCGTTCTTTTTATTAAACACGCGATGAACTATATCTTCTCTCGCTTTCAACATCATCGTAATATATTCGTTACATTTATCCTTTGTTGCCTGTTTTTGTTTTGAGATGCGTCTTTTGGTCGCAGGATTATATACTTGCATTGTTTCATTTCGTTGCTCGTTTATACCAACTATATCATAATGTAAATAGATATCCTCGCTCGTCATTCCTACTAATGGAATAAACTGATTCTCTACTTTGGTAGAATCAAACCCATCATCGCCATACGCGAACTGAATTATCTTTCCCTTATTATTTCTAACAGTCATATCATATTCTACCTTCAAATCTTCTAGACCCTTAATTAATCTTCGTTGAATATATCCTGTCTGAGATGTTTTCACTGCTGTATCAATCAAACCAATACGACCACCCATCGCATGAAAGAATAATTCGGGCGCAGTTAATCCGGAAATATAAGAATTCTCAATAAATCCACGAGCACCAGGTGTATCGTCAAATTTACTGAAATGGGGCAATGTTCGATTTTCAAATCCGTATGGAATTCGCTTACCATCAATATTAGTCTGTCCCAAACAGGAGATCATTTGAGATATATTAATCAATGAACCCTTTGAACCTGAATTCACAATCATGATAAAACGATTATCTTTGTTTAATGATTTACGACTAATTGTTCCTGCTTGTTTTGTTGCCTCGTTCAATATATTGTTTACATTTGTTTCAAATTCAACGCTATTTGAAGCAGAAGTTTCATTCATAAATGAACCCATATGCACCTGGTCGATCAATGTATATACATCTCGTTTTTGTTTTGTTATTTCTTGAATAATCGCATCCTGGGTGCTGCGATTCGCTACTAAATCACTAATTCCTACACTGAATGTACTTGATTTCATATATTCGGTTATTACATTTTGGATATCATCGATAAACTGGGCAGCATGTTCGTTGCCATAGTCATTTGTTATGCGATGAATTATACCCTTTGTAGAAGACCCCAACACACCTTTTTCAATTTGACCACGAATGTATTTACCATTGCGGATTTCAACTATATTATTTGATGTATTTGGGTCTTCACTTTCTTCAAAATATTTTGTTTTAAATTTCATTGTCAATGGTTGTAATATTTGAGATAATATCTCAAAACTCGAGATTGACCCGTTTTTTTTTGTTAATTCACGAATACTATTTACATCTACTTTTGAATACATCATCAATAAATTCATCGCATCACGCGGCGTAAACTTTATGTTTTCACGTGTAAAACGATAACACCCCAATAATGAATCCTGGAATATACCGATAATTGGGGAATTACTGGCTGGACTAATTATATGTTGGGTTGTTGCAGCTAAGTGTTTTAGTTCTGTTTCTGCCATTACATTCTGTGGCATATGCATGTTCATTTCGTCTCCCGACTAATCCCAAAAGTTTCCTAGAGGGTCGGACTGTATCTTAGACAAATTCAAGTTGATTAGACTATCATCATTCACCAACACCCGTTCAGTCTCTGAATGCCTATCATATCCTATCATAACGGACTTAGATAGTAACACTGCGGATTGCCCAATCCTACGACATTATTACCATTGGGTTCGGCTATTAACCGAGTTCCCCCAATTATGTTTCCATTATATTGGGGTGGTAGTCGTAGGCTCTAAGGGGTTTCCCGCATCAAGGTGTTTTGCTAATTCTTCTAAAAATTCTATTGTCATTTTTTTACTATCATCTATACTTATATGTGAACCACCGAAATCTGCTTTATATGAAGTTCCATTTTCGGTTATGTAAATATACCATCCATATTGTTTTTTGTCACGATTTAATGGTCTAATATATTTTTCATAATTCGAATCTATGGTTTTTAAATTCATAAATCTATCAAATTTTTGTTGTTTGTAATACTTCATTACACCAGCAGATACTCTTTTTTTACTTTCATCACAATGTCTAAATGTTTTACCTCCTATTTTCAAATTATATCCATTTGGATATATTGAATTAGATTCGATAATATATTTAGTTTCTAAATCATCCGCATCCTTTACTTCGCAATTATCAAGTATCTCTAATTCAAATTCACAACAACCATATTTTTTTATTGCTGAATTTAAATAATGACACTGATTTTTTTTACTAGAATATGCTTCTGATATATGACATTTTAAACGACCATTTCCACCATATGGACGATATCGTTTATGATTAAGTATGTGTGAGACTGCTTGACCTATATAAATCTTATTATTATTCATATTTGTAATTTTGTATATTTCACAATATCTTAATTTTTCATCATCTAATATTGTGTTTGACAGTTTCATTCGGTTTGATAGTTCCATTTATATAGTATGATATTTTTATTTCTTTATATTATTTTTGAAGAATTAACTAGGGGGTAGCAACCTTTTCAGTCCCCCTGTTTCCGACAGAGATTTATTCACTGCTTACACGCAGTGGAAACCTTAGTTTATCGAAATCCGCATTATACGGTTTAGTGCAGGCAACATTCATCCTAAATGTATCACCTTCTTTCATCACCTTTACAATATGACACATCATACTCATTCTATGCAGACTGGGTTGTCTATTGAATAAAATCGCATCACCATCCATCATATGACGATGGACGACATCACCATTTTCAAGACGAATCGAGCTACGGTCAACATACCGGAGAGAGATGTTATCGCCATTTTTCCTTTCCAGAATATTGGAACCTGGGTATTTATCCGGACCATTCTGTATTAATGACAATAGGAAATCACGATTGCGATTATTAACCACCACCGGTTTCGTAATATTCTTTGCGATTTTCATCGGAACACCCAATTGACGAATAGATAAGTTTGGGTCGCCGGTAATGACAGAACGAGCACTAAAGTCTACGCGCTTACCCATCAGATTACCACGGATACGACCCGTCTTACTGTTCAGTCTACCCATAATACATTGGAATTGACGACCAGACCGCTGACGTAAACTATCAGCACCCTTCACCTTATTATTTACAACCATCGCAATATAATATTGTAACATGGTTGTCAAACTTTCAATCGAATTAGATGCCGCATCTGTCGCGATTTTATCGGCCAAGTCCTTGTTATACTTGATAATATTGCTGTAAATATGTGTCAAATCATCTTCACTTCGTTGCTGTGCGTCGTGTTTTACAGAAGGTCTCATCGCAGGTGGTGGGACCGGTAGAACTTGACATACCATCCATTCAGGACGAGACCAAATTGGACTATATCCCATAAATGAAACATCTTCATCCGAAATACGCTTGAATTGTTTTAAAATGATTTCTGGAGTATATACAACGGTCGCTTCCTCTTCAGCACCATTCAATCCCTTTAACCAAGTCGCATTGACAGTTGCGATATTATCTAAACGTATCTTATCGGGTTGTTTACATCCACAGCCATCAGTATTACCTTCGGTTTTACCGTCTCCACCGCAACGTTTTACCTTATTTTTCATAGTGGTGCTTGTAACATAATCCCAACGTTTTTCAGGGGCAAGATCTAAGATATGTTTATGGTCTTCTTTATTAATTAATAATTTACTACATTTATAGCATACGCATTTACAGATTTTCATAATTTCTTTGATATGTTGAATAAAGAACACTGGGCGTGCTAGTTCAATATGACCAAAATAACCAGGAGTATCTATATAGGTATACCCGTCGGTGGGACATATCATACCAGGTTCCAATACACCCATACGCGAATCAAACAATCCATTTGGAACTGGTTTATTATTCTTATATGTGTCGCGAGTTGTTACTTCCACCACCGAATTTTTACGGATTTCTTCTGGTGACAACATACTAAATTGTATACCGATTATCCGCGACGGTTGTTTCATTTCATTAGTCGACATTCTAACTATTACCTTATATATTATACTACCTTATATTTTTATGTTGTTATTCAATTTTTTCATAAAATTGAATAGTTTTAATTTCTCTATATTATGGTAACTTTAATTATTATTATTACCTAATTTTGTAAACGACCATGCCCGGAAAACTCCAGCCTACTCTTATTGAAACCAAGAAAGTTTCTGATAAAAAGAAAAAGACTCTTGAACGCAAGCGTAAGCTGAATAAACATTCAGAATCAGATAGTAGTGACAGTGACGATGATAATTATGAAACTATGTCAGAATCGGATAGCGATTCTTCTTATGTCCCACGTGCAAAAAAGAATAACAAAAACAAGAAAAATAAAAAGACAAACGACTCTTCTGAATCTGAAAGCATTGGTTCATATGACACCGACGATGACAATATTGTTATTGGTCGTTCGCAAATCCAACAAATCGTTTCCAATATATTTCCATCACGATATATGACAAACAAGGTGAAGCAGAATGAAAAATATAAAAATGCAAAATCAACCAAGAAAAATAACAAACGTCGCGCATCATCGAATGGGAAAAATAAATCTTCTATCACAAGCAGTGAAGAAGACGATGAAGAAGAAATCGGTTCAGATGATTCTGACTCTGTTGATTCTGATGATTCTGATGATTCTGACGAAGACGAAGACGAAGACGAAGACTATTTGGATACCAAGGAAGACAAGGACGAGATGTATAATATATTACTAATGGGTGGTGATATGGGTGAAGATGATGAAAATGAATATAATGAAGAAGAAGACCGAGATGAATGTGATAGTGATGACGAAAAAGCATTTATGAAAGAAAAATACGAACAGGTGGATTTACCTGAAAACTTACAACGCAAAAAGACGAAAAAGACACATCAAACAAATATTATTAGTAACGAAACCGATTTATCTGATATTGAACTAGAATATACTGAATTACTCGATACCAAAAAGCAACTCACAAAACATTTAACCAAGCAACCAAATAGCAAAGTTTTGAAAAAGGCGGTTCACGAGTGCGACCGTTCTATCAAAAAATTAGTAAAAAAGACACGAATTCGTAATACAAAAGCATATCACAAGTTGATTAACAACGATAAACAACGCACCAACGAGGTCGATTATTTCAAGAAGAAGCTATCAAACAAAGAACAATTGCGTATTATGAAGGATTTAAAAGAGATTAACGCGTATATCAATATTGATAAACCATATCGTCTTGCATTACTCGATTCTAGTATGCCTACTAAATTTAAAGCTATCGCAATGCAGAAGCTAAATATTTTAAAAAGCATGGAACCCGGCGATTCTGAATATTACAAGACCAAGCATTGGGTCGATACGTTTATGAGAATTCCATTTGGAGTGTATCGTGAGCTAACTATTAAAATGGAAGACGGACCCGACAAATGTAATGAATTTATGAATAATGCGATGACTACATTGAATGACTGTGTGTATGGTCTGGATGAAGCAAAAATACAAATCTTACAAATGGCCGGACAATGGATTTCAAACCCAACCGCAATGGGCAGTTCAATCGCAATCCACGGACCGATGGGCACTGGTAAAACATCTTTGGTAAAAGAAGGGATCAGTCAAATTCTTGGTCGTGAATTCGTTTTCATACCACTTGGTGGAAATTCAGACGCAAGTTTCTTGGAAGGACATAGCTATACATATGAAGGTTCAAAACACGGTGAAATCATTCAAAAACTTATTGATTGTAAGAGCATGAATCCGATCATCTACTTTGACGAACTTGATAAAATCTCGGATACTCCGAGAGGTGAAGAGATTATCGGTATATTGACTCATCTCACAGATACGAGCCAGAATAGCGAGTTCCACGATAAGTATTTCAGTGAATGTCATTTCGATCTAAGTAAGTGTTTATTTATATTTTCGTATAATAATGAAAATAGCGTAAATCCAATCCTTAGAGATCGTATGTATAAAATTAAGACTAATGGGTATAAATCTAAAGAAAAAGTGACGATCGCAAGAAATTACTTGCTCCCGAGGATAATACAGCAAGTGAACTTCAACGAAACCGATATTGTTATACCCGACGAGACCATCGAACATATTGTTTCAAATATGACCAAAGAGGAGGACGGGGTGAGGAATTTGAAACGATGTTTGGAAATCATTTACACAAAGCTCAATCTATTTCGACTTGTTAAAAATGGGTCAGAATTACTTGGAAAAGATATTAAGCTCGACGTATCGTTTCCGTTTACAGTCACAACAAAAGACGCTGATTTATTAATCAACTCGAAAGAAGATAAGCACAACGAGAGCATGCTTGCTATGTATGTCTAAAAAAACGAATAAAAATAAAAAAACCCTAATAAAAAAGAATAAAATGTATATATTGTTTTTTTTACACCTTTGAAGATTTAAAATGGGACAACATATACTAAAATGAATATAAAAATTTGATTGCACGTTAATGCAGATACTATGTTTGAATATGATAAATGTTATGGTTGTGCTAATAACAAAAACGACATAATTTCAAGAATGATTCAATGTCAAAATATTCTGAATGTAACTGCTATTGGTGACCAAAACGAACAGTATAGACGAATTGTTAACGAGATCTCCGCCTATTTACAGGACAATTGCTATCATAATCTGAACGTAGATACAAAACGGTCTAACACTAAAATATACTGCACAAAATGCAACACGAAATTCTAATATAATTCGTTTCCAAAACGGTATAAAAATAGATTGCAATAATATAATACTATCTAGTTGAAATGGCAAATTTGAATGGAAAAGAACAATTAAATTTAAAAAAAATGATAAACGAATCAGAGGCTGAGGATTATACTGATTACATCCGCGAAGTCAAACACAGTGTTCTCATACGCGATGATATCCGTAAAATAGATACTTTAAAAAATACTCATAGCGAACTCAAGCTTACCAATCATGATGAGTTCGTTACACTATGCATGAATGAAAGCCCATTTTTGTATAATACATATGCTGATATATTTAATCGTATTACGAAAGATGAACTTGATATGACTATTATGACAAAAATGTTAGTAGTATTAAAGTTGATCGAGGACGCGAAGCTTGACCAACACGAAGGTTCTGTTATGATTGGTCGTGTTCTCAAGGAGTTGTATGTAGATAGTGCGGTCAAACGAGCAGATGCATTAGATGAAAAATACAAATCGGATAAAGAAGAAAAAAACGATGGTTCTTCCATTTCATGGACGGAATACAAAAAATTGAAATAAACAATTACGAGATGTAGAGTGTATATCTCATAGTTATAATGAATACTGTTTTTAAAAGCGTAATTTCTACCGTTTCGGATGATTTGAAAATTCAAAATTCAAATCATAAACCAACCAATTTTGCGTTTCTTAAAATTTATGTCGAAGACAACCTCCTACGCAGTAAGTACGCAAATCAAATAGAAAAACATAATAAAACACTCTTTGAAAATCCATATCCGGATGCAGGTTTTGATATTCTTGTTCCCGAAGATGTCACATTTAATAAAAATATAACAACACAATTCATTGATTCGGGCATAAAAACCGAGATGTATTACTACAATGCTGATGATAACACTACTATCAATACTGGATATAGCGTCCATCCCCGTTCGAGTATATCAAAAACACCTCTTATGCTTGCAAATCATACAGGCATAATCGATTCAGGTTATAGAGGCAATCTTATCGGTGCATTTAGATGGTTTCAAACAAATGAACCAAATTATACTGTCAAACAATATACTCGTCTCACACAGGTGTGTCATCCTTCATTATGTCCCATTTATGTTATGCTTGTAGAACAGTATGATTTAACAGATACTTCTAGAAATGAAGGCGGTTTTGGTTCAACCGGATTGTAAATATATACTATCAAATTGTAAATATATCTGTAATTTAGAAAAAATATATAGTTTATATACTATTTATTTTTTTTTGTATGAATCCGGTTATAAATCCCGATTCATATATTTCGATTTATAAACACAATAGACGATACAAAAAACGGAAAAAACATATCTCCCGAGTGATTGCGTTTGATATGGATGAGACGCTTGGGTCGTTCCCCGAATTAGAAATGATATGGCACGCTATTCATATAGACCCCAAAACACCAATTTATAATACACTATTCAATGAACTACTTGATTTATATCCCGAATTTTTAAGATACGGCGTTTTACATATAATGGAATATATTGCGCAGAAAAAGAAACAAGGACTATGCAATGGTGTGTATATTTATACCAATAACAAGTATCATAAATATTGGACGCGTATGATTTCAAATTACTTCAACTATAAATTACAAATAGATTACAACCTCTTTGATGAAATTATTTGTGCTTTCAAAATTAACAACGAACGTGTTGAAATGTCACGAACCACAAAAGAAAAAACGTATTCTGATTTTATACAATGCACATTATTACCAGAACAAACCGAAATTTGTTTTATTGATGACGCATTACACGAGAATATGAAACATAAACGAGTCTATTATATACGACCAAAACTATACAAACATCATTTATCTACGAAAGAAGTATTGGACCGATTATTTCGTTCCAATGTATGGAAAAAAATTATCAATATTACAAAAAACAATAAACAAAATGAACAATTATTAGAATATTTTATACAGCGAGACAAAATTCACACCGGAAATTCGTCATTAAAAGATATGGAAATCGATATTTTAGTCGCACAAAAACTGATGTTCTATGTTCGTGAATTTTTTTATTTAACAACAAAAACAAATAAGACCCGAAAAAAACAGTATAAATTAAACTATACGCGAAAAGTAAGAAACTAACTCATCTAATCATTTTATTCAATATCATCCTTTTCAATTTCATCATATGCCATCAATATCAATTGCTCGTCTGTGTTTAATTTTTGAAATGTAATACAATCATCCCATTTATATTGAACAAAACGCTTAGATGAGTTCATACATAATATTTGCGTACCATTATCAGTAAATTTTATGTCGGTCACTATACCACCAGTCGTTAATTTATTATTATCATTTCGAATCCATCTTACGTGTTTGCCTTTGTGTAGTTCATTTAATTCATCTACAAAGCGATATTCTAATAAACGATTACAATAGTCTACTCGCAAATCTTTTTCAAGGTCGAGCCTATTTATTGTATTATATACAGTTTCGGTGATTGATTGCAATGTTTTATCATGTAAATAATCATTATGTTTGTTTTCCAAACCATCTAATAATCCATCTACGTCAATTGTAGACAATAATTCTGGGTCTTGTTTTGCTTCTTCAAATATTTTTTCAATATCGCGTTTGTCCATTCTCTTTGATTATGGACGAAAATGTTTATACTGTTTTTATTGTATTTAGTCTCGTGTCTAAAATTGAAAATATTTGATATTACAATTCTGTGTAAATAACCATGTCTGAACCAATAAATTCAACAGAAGCTAATACAGATATTTGTATATGGAAACATATTTGCATTACCAACAATATTGACCTAACAAACACGTTTTCTGTAATCACCTCAAACGATGTAAAAAAATGTAAGGAATCGTGGAAAGGAAAACAGAATCAATTTGAACCACGATTATTATGTAAAATGGATAGCAGTAAATCCAGACCTCAAATCTTTATAGATAACAATATTTGCATCTTATCTATAAAAAACGGTGTATATGCTCTAATCAAAGAGAACATATATGCACCATTGAATAAATACCAGTGTGTTCCAATTGCGTTCGTAATAATAATAATAGTTTGATACTGGATATAGGAGAAAGCGAAACGAGTATGTTAGATAAATTGTATTACAATAAAATTTTCGATGATATTATTGGTGAAAAAATCCATTATGGTCCACTATTAGGTGGTAGACACCGATGTAATTTCAATACTATTATTGGTTCTGAAACTATAGAAATTCAAGGTTCTCAATACGAAACTGATGGATGTTATGAAACAGATAATTATGTTTGTATTGTCGAAGCAAAATCGATTGAATGCGATGATTTCAATATTAGACAATTATATTATCCTGTTAGAGAAGTCTATAAAAAAATAGGAGATAAGAAAAAAATAATTTGTTTATTCATATTCAAGGACAAAAACCAAATCATTCATATTCACAAATACAAATGGAATAATTATGAAAAAATGTTAGATATCGAAAATATAGGGTATTGTCAATATGTATTACAATGAATTGTAAATAATAACTTCTGTTGTAGTTGCTCCTGGGTTTTTTGAATTAATCGAACGTCTGGCTGTTATGTCTTGACAATGATAATCTTTGAAATAATCAGTTACTAATTGTACTTTCGCATTACTCATCGCAAATTTAATTTTGCCTAACTTTTTTATTTCACTGAATAGCGTATTGTGTAATTCTAAACCAAACCCATCTGCTACATAACCTACAAATGATTTATCATTTTCCGGAGCATAAGGCGGGTCTAAATATACAAAATCGCCTTCTTTGACATTTTTTATAGAATCACTAAAACTTGCGTGTTTGAATTCGACATCTTTAATCAGGTCACTAATATAATGTAAATCTGTTTCAGATATTATTGTCGGTGTTTTTTTGTAATGTCCGTATGGAACATTATATCCATTTGGTCCTTCACGATACATCCCTCTAAAACAAGTCTTATTCAAAAACATAAACAGTGCAGAACATTCAATCGTGTTTTTGTCAATATTATTATATTTATTTCTTATCCAATAATAATAACTTTCTTTTGAGCTTTTTGATTCTTCAATAGAAGTAGGTTTTCTATTAATTATTGTTCCAGTTATGCTATCATATTCATTGATATACAAATTAATAAAATGGTATAATTGAACTTTGTTATTTTGAATATGTTTGTACACATTAATTAGGTCTTTATTTATATCACAAGCATAAATTTTATTTGTAATTACTATTTTTTTTTGTTTTTGTAATGATAGAACAGTCAATAAAACACTTCCACCACCTAAAAATAGTTCGTGATAATTGGTTATTTCTGTTGGTATTTTTGAAATAATATCATTCATAATTTGGGTTTTACCACCTACCCATTTTAAGAATGGTTTTTGCATTTTGGCTTCGGTCATTTTTATGTTGGTAGTAATTATATCTTCTTCGATATTCAATTTTTCATATCTTACTGGTTCTTCAATCATTGTGATACTATATGTAATAGACATCTATTTGCTTTCATATTGTTTCACGGTACTCTCTAGATATGGTATTTTCGTACGAATCAAGATTTTTTTCAATATTTCAAATGTTCCCAAATTGAATAACAAAAATATCGCACTGCTAAATATGATTCGTTGGTCGTACGCTTTTAGTGTTGCTTGACGTAATGGATTGAAGCGTATTACCAAAAATATACATACAAATATTTGAACGAACAAATTATAATAATACACATAATCAATATCTATGCGAATGATTCCTGTAAAAATTATTACCGGTAACAAATATAAACCTCCCAAAATGTATACAAAACGGTTGCCAATTAGATCCATACCGTAATCTACACTATCAATTAAATTCATTTTTTCAGTATAGAAACTACATAGAAATATCTGGTTATGATAACATAACATGAATGAAATAATTGTAAATAAATATAATATTATCAATACACTATCTCAAGGCACGTTTGGTAATATATACAAAGGTTCTCATAGGATTACTAACAACCTTGTCGCAATCAAAACGGAAACGAATACTACACAATTTCCATTATTGAAACACGAAACTACGATTCTAAAATATTTACACGATAAAAATACCAGAAATATACCATTGGTTTATTGGTTTGGAATAGTCAATCACAAACGGTGTCTCGTTATGCCATTATACGATTGTTCGTTGCACGATTATATACAAGAAAAATCTTTAACTGATACTAAAATTAATACAATTATGACTACTATGATTTCGATTTTACAATCCATACACGATAATCTTGTTATTCATCGTGATATCAAACCACAAAATATAATGCTTCGTCAAGGAGAACTTTTTATCATCGATTTCGGGTTCGCTACATTTTATATTGATGAAAATTGTAAACATATACCCGACAAGGAAAGCACATCTATTATTGGAACACCTAAATATGTGAGTTTTCATATTCATTGTGGTTCTCTTCCTACCAGACGAGATGACCTGATATCTCTTGGATATATGTATATGTTTCTACACTTGAATTCATTGCCGTGGGACAAGATTGTTGTTGATTGTTCTGATACAGAATATGACGAAACGCATATTTTATATCCAAAAAATAAAGAATTTGCTAAATTGAAACATTATAACTCTATCGAAACTACTTTTATCAATACAAATTTTACTAAATTTTTGAATTATTGTTATTATCTTGATTATGATGATACACCTTGTTATAGTATTTTATTGTCTTTGTTTTCTTTCTAAAGTTCCTTTGCGGTTAATTTCGCAGACAATGGCTCAAAACCTTCTTTCTGTTCGTCTACCTCAATTGACTCATCGGGTTTTACATCTTTTTTTTCTTCAACCACAGGTACTACGTTTTCAGCAGATAAGACAGATTCGGGGGTTTCTGATAGGTTATCCATGTTCTCATGAATGCCATTTATTTTATATATGGATGAAACACCCAAAGATATTAGTAAAACTAAAACTAAAAATATCATTGATACTATTTGACGACTAAATAGAGTGCTCAGCATAATCTATATATTATTGAAAGATTAAATAAAATACTATTGGTAAAATAGTATAAACAAAACTTTGTTATACAATGTATACTATGAGTTCTACATCAGAAACACCAGTTATGAAATTGATCGGTCGCGTTAAGTGGTTTAATAAGAAGGCCGGATATGGATTTATCACTTATAAGGAGGGCACCACGTCTGATGAGATTGACGTTTTCGTCCATTATAGTGGTCTTAAGGTAACCAATTCTCAATATAAATTTTTGGTTCAGGGTGAATATATCGAGTTTGTTCTTGAAAAGTCCACTTCAGGACCTCACGAATTTAAGGCGGTTGATATCACCGGCATCCAGGGCGGGGAACTAATGTGCGAGGTTGTGCGAACAACACCCCCACAGTTACAACGACCAAATTCATCACACGGAAATCGTCGTATTGCCGATGATAGTGCAGATGTGTAAGGTAACCCTATCAGTTTTTTGTATATATTTGGATTATTTCAAATGTTTACAGTTTTACACGGTTCGCAAAACTATTATTCCACAGTAATAATCTTGTTTCCCTTCTTTATTGCTATGTCATCCAGTATGTTTGTAAATATCTTATTGCGGAATATAGGTTCGTTTCCATTCAAACGATTATTCCCCAAACAAACTGTGCTATATTTAATTCCTTCCTCAACCAGTGGTCCCTCCTCCTCGACATGTTCCGGGTTCTCTTTCATCCATTGATACATCATCCTTTGATAGGAAAGGTCAATCCTCCTTACAATATTCTTGGTTTTCTTGTTCTCAATATCCTTCGCCCATTTATCATTTTCTTTTACATAGATTACTTCGCGTTTCACATCCGTGCATTGAAGTGGTCTGTTATGCGGTTCCAATTTATGAAGTTCCTTTCGGAAGATATCAGTGAGCCCCGTAATGAACCCCACTTCGCCCGTATTCACATAATCCTGCGAGGTTAGTTGGATGGATTGCAAGAATTCGTCCAGATTGATTGCATCCTTGCACGTTTCATTCAAATAAAACTGTAAATTGAACTGATTGTTCTGGGTATTGGTGTTATTGGTTGTGTTACCAAGAGAACCATTTTTGATTGCCTCTAAAAATTGGTGTTGTAAATCCATCATTTGTTTTTGTAATTCACCCTTTTCTTCGTCTGTTTTTCGCCGATCTTCTTCGTTTTTCATAAGCAATTCCTTATTCTCTTCTCTTTCTAATTTTAACTCTGTAAGTAAGTCACATAGTATATTACTTGTAGAAACAGGTGTAATTGTTTGGTTGACTGGTACGGAATTGCACGTTTTCTTGTGTATATGTAGTCCTTGTCGATACTTATACGACTTCCCGCACGTACAGATATGCAACATTTTGTCATCGTTATTGTCATTATTTGTCATCATCGAGTGTTTTCGTGTTAGTAAATGCTTTTTCATACTACTGCTATATAAGGTGTGATAATTACAGTTATTACAAATAAAACTTTTTGAAACTTTTGTCATTAAAAGTTGTATATATTACAATGACAAAAAGTTTCTCTAAATCATTTGACACGAAAATGACTTATTTACAAAAAAATGATGCAGTGAAATAAAAACACGTGAAAACCCAATTTAAAGCATTTTGCAGTGAAGTGAAAAAAACACCTATTTGTAAAAAGTCGGGACCGATTTTCAAATCTGGACATTTATAAATGTCCATTACTGAAACTCCATTTGCTTTTTCAATTTACGTTGTTTTTTATAGGTTATACAATTATAATTATTAATTTACAATTGTAGTTATAATATGATACAATTATTCCACAGTAATCACCTTGTTACCCTTCTTTATTGCTATGTCATCCAGTATGTTTGTAAATATCTTATTGCGGAATATAGGTTCGTTTCCATTCAATCTGTTATTCCCCAAACAAACCGCGCTATATTTGATTCCTTCCTCAACCAGTGGTCCCTCCTCCTCGACATGTTCCGGGTTCTCTTTCATCCATTGATACATCATCCTTTGGTAGGAAAGGTCAATCCTCCTTACAATATTCTTGGTTTTCTTGTTCTCAATATCCTTCGCCCATTTATCATTTTCTTTTACATAGATTACTTCGCGTTTCACATCCGTACATTGAAGTGGTCGGTTGTGCGGTTCCAATTTATGAAGTTCCTTTCGGAAGATATCAGTGAGCCCCGTAATGAACCCCACTTCGCCCGTATTCACATAATCCTGCGAGGTTAGTTGGATGGATTGCAAGAATTCGTCCAAGTTGATTGCATCCTTGCATGTTTCATTCAAATAAAACTGTAAATTGAACTGATTGTTCTGGGTATTATTAGTAGTATTCGTTGTGTTACCGAGAGAACCGTTCTTAATTGCCTCTAAAAATTGTTTCTGTAAATCCATCATTTGGTTCTCTCGTTCTTCGGTTTTACGTTGATGTTCCTCATTTTTTCGTAATAATTCATTCTTTTCTTCTTCTGATTTGCGATGTTGTTCTTCATTCTTCAATATTAATTCTTGAAACATAGTATTTTGCTCTAATAATACAGCTACCATTTCATTTTGGGGGTCGGGTTCCGTTGGTGTTTCATCACATAAGTTGTCTTGGTGTAATTGCGAGCACGTCTTTTTATGAACGTGTAAACTCTGTCTAAATTTGTATTCTTTGCCACAAACACAATCGAACGTATTATTCCGCGTCAATGTTGCGTCAATGTTGACCGACTTACATTGTTTACGCATAGATAAATGCGAACAACTCGTTTTATGAGCGTGTAGGCTTTGTCTATATTTGTATTCTTTACCACAAATACAATCAAATGTGTGTTTTTTTGTCAATGTCCCGTCAACATCTGTCAATGTAAGATGTTTATTGGTGGATAAATGTCTGGTATAATCGTGTTTATTCACACTATAAAAAGAACATTTATTACATACATATTCATTTGATTTGCGTTGAGTTTGTATGTCAATCATTCCTTATATATACCATTGACATATTTTACTCTAAATCATTTGCCACGAAAATGACTTATTTACACAAAAAAATGATGCAGTGAAATAAAAACATATAAAAACCCAATTTAAAGCATTTTGCAGTGAAGCCAAAAAAACACCTATTTGTAAAAAGTCGGGACCGATTTTCAAATCTGGACATTTATAAATGTCCATTGCTGAAATTCCATTTGCTTTTTCAATTTACGTTGTTTTTTATAGGTTATACAATTCCAATTACAAATTTACAATTGTAAAAATACAAAACTGACATAAATATGTATAGAAGTATTATAGACCATTATGATATCTAGAATAATAAAACCATATCTAAATCGAAAAATAATGGTTTTATTGGTTTCAGTGTTATTATTTACATTTTGTTATTTATTATTGGGCGACCAACATTTTAGTGGTGTAAATGTAATAAAAGAAACAATAAAAAAGGAATTGATAAAAAAGAAAGTAGGTGAAAAGATAGACCAGCAAGCGAAAGAGGGTCTTTCAAGTATGCAATATTACGAAAACAAGGCAAATGTGGATTCTCAATTAAAAAAGGCGACAGATGTAGTGAAAGAAGATGTAGAGGAAGATGCTATTACAACAGATAAAATCGACACCCCAATATTCCAGCGTTTTTTCGACCGTTTATATTTTTCAATACAAAACGCTACATTATTAGGTTATGGCGATATATACCCAATTAGTAACATATGCAAATGTTTTGTAATTCTACAATCATTATTTACTATTTCACTAATTGTATATTAGTTGTGTATCCAAAATATTTCTACAAGTAACGTATAGTAATGTTACAATACGTTATATCCGCGATAACAGTACTTGCTTTGGATTATGTATATTTGAATACATTTTCGAAAGCATTTACTAAGCAAATTGAGAGTATACAGAGAAGTCGATTTACGATGAATATGTATGCCGCCGTCGCGTGTTATATATTCATAATTTTCGGGTTGAACTATTTTATTATCAACAAAAAAGGGTCTTTACTCGACGCCTTTTTGTTAGGATTTATCATATATGGAATATTCGATACAACGACATTGGCTTTATTCAAAGATTGGTCTGTAAAATTGGCGGTAATTGATAGTGTATGGGGAGGAATATTGTTTATGACAACAACATACGTAACGTACAATATACTAGATTTTCTGCGAACTAATTAGTTTTTTGTCTTTGTTTATCACATATTTTTTCTTTTTTTGTGTAATAGTGTAGTCATATTTTTCACAAAAGTCATCGACGTCGATTTGTTGCGTTTCGTCTGAACCAATGAGTTTATTTAGAATAGTAGTTGGGATTTCATCCGGTTCATAATGCCATAAATGATAAAATTGTTCTTCATCATCTTCGTCGTCAAATAATACGGAACGGTCATTATTACATACGATTCCATTATATTCTTGAATCCGTTGTTTCCATACTGGACTCTTCGATGCGTAATATAACCACAACGTTTGTGTATTATGAACGTTTGGTGCGCCATCAAAGTCAAATAAGTGATGAATTTCATTATGTATAGGTAATAATGTAATCTCTTGCAATGTGTTATATGCTCTGTATTTATCAATATTCTCATTCTCATTCGGTGGTTCGTGTGTTTGATATTTGAGTATATGTCTGGGTTCAAGACGAACCAAGTGTATGGTGCGACGAAGGTCAAGTATATTAGAAGTAGTAATATCTCTGTTATAAAACATTTTGACGAAGGGTGTAAGATTGTATTCCGACCAAGCAATGGTATACGCTATATTGCCAATCAAGCAGTCATTTTCAACCGAATCTTCATTTTCAAACCATACAGTATAGCATTCGTGTATATATTTATTAATATGAGGCGTGGTGTGTATATATATTTCACTGTATATGAGTAATAGGTATTCAAAGCATTCTTCTCGGAATCCGGAATAGTATAATTCATAAATCCAGAATAAAGAGGCGTTCTCATCTTTCTCTAATAATGCGATTAGTAAACTATATTTTACATCGAGTTTACGGTATAAATAGCGTGTTAGAACCAATGGTTCTTGAATAAAATGGTTTGTCAAATTCATATTGTTAGTGTATATGAAAACGTATCACATAAAATATTTCAATTTTCTCCGCAATATGGGAGACAAACCAAGACAAATCCAGAAAAGAGAAAAAAGAGAAAAAAAGAGAAAAAAGCGTGGTAATACACGAAAAGTTGAATAATTATTTTATAACCAAATAAAAGTAATCTAATCAAAATCAAAATCAAAATCAATAACAAGCAATATGTCAAAAATGCCAACCAACTACTATAGTATGATAGATACTATCAATAAGCGATGTGTCACCGCCCCATTAACTGGTAAGGAGTATCAGCGCAAAGGCGTTGAATGGTGTATAGAGAGAGAGAGAGAACCAACCACTGGGTTTATAAAAGGAGGATTGGTTGCCGATGAAATGGGTTTGGGTAAGACGCTCACGATGATAATGGTGCTATTACTCAACTATAAAGAGCGAACGTTATTCGTAGTTCCACCAAATATATTATATCAATGGTACGACGAGATCTACAAATTTACTGGTCATAAACCAATCATATATCACGGTTCCAACAAAAACAAAATAACCAAGGAGCAATTAGAAGAGAGTTCTATCGTATTAACCACATACCACACAATATCGGCAACAAAGTTACAATATTCAGAAAAAAAGACGCGTCTACTTCATCAAGTAGTCTGGGAACGTATTATATATGACGAAGCCCACAATCTGAAAAACCGAAACATTCTCCATTATGGTGCGATGAGTATGACGACAAAGATTTGCTGGTTTATTACAGGAACCCCGATACAGAATAAGCTAAGTGATTATCGAAATCTATGTAGAATCATGGGGTATTCTTCGCGTAATCCGGTCATTCCTGTTCTAAGGAGAACACTAAACGATGTGAACATTCATCACAATGGTATCAGTCAATACACGACAATTGTTGATTGGAGTGAGAACTCTTTACGATTGGCCGCATTGAAACATCGTGAATTAATTAGTGCGAATGGAGATTATGTAATCGCTAAAATGCAGAGATGTCGTCAGATATGCGCTATGCCCTCGCTATATAATCGTATTGATAAAACCAACAACACTATATATGAGAATGATAAGATGGTTGAGGTCGCAAACCATATATATAGTCGTCGTAAATCGGGCAACGGCAAGTTGGTATTTTGTAACTATACCGCGGAGATGAACGAATATAACGCATATATATCAGGTATGGGATTGAAAGTAGTTTGTATAAACGGGAAAATGACAATGAAGGAAAGGCATAATTTGCTTTCCAGTTACCATATGATTGGTGACGAAGAAAGAGAGCCGTTAGACAATAAACATATTAATTTATTGTCAACTATCACGGATGATATAGTACAATATATCAACGACTTCATCAAGATAGACGTATGCTTGATACAGATACAATCCGCTTGCGATGGTCTCAACTTACAACATTTATCAGAAGTGTATTTTCCGTCCCCAGCGTGGAATCCCAGCACAGAAGGACAAGCAATCGCACGTTGTTATAGAACAGGACAAAAAAAGCGTGTTAACGTGTATCGCTTCTATATGAATTCATTAGGTGAAGGATTATTTAATATGGATGAGTATGTATGTCACACCCAAAAAAAGAAGATAAACACAATGAGGGAATTTTATTCCGATATCGCCCCCATCTTGTAAATACAATTTATAATATAATATTACAGTTAGTAAATACAATACATAACGTGTAACCTAATTTAGAAAAAAAATAATCACATTACAATATATAACTATAACTATTATGCCTTCGAAAAAAACAACAAACACTGTCAATAAAAACAAAAAAACAACAACAAACACTGTCAATAAAAACAAAAATAAAACACAAAAAAAGAAATACAGTATACACAATACAAAAAAAATGAGAGCAAATAAGAAGTCGCATTTAGTTCATATATTTTTGGAATTGTTAAATATGGTGAAACTGTATCATTGGAACACGCGTTCGTATGCGGAACATGTTGCGACAGACGAATTGTATAAGAAAATAAACGAAAACGTAGACAGATTTGTAGAGATTTTATTAGGCAAAGATGAGACAAGATTAAGAGATTTAGATAAGAGATTGGATTTAATCAATCCAAAAAACACAACCGAATTAAAAAATCGTGTTTATGAATACAGAGAATTCTTTGTAAACTTAAACAACTTTTTTAATAACAAATATGACACGGATATTTTGACGGTGAGAGACGATATTTTATCAGATCTAAACCAATTTTTGTATTTATTGACACTTAGTAAGTAAATTAGGATGAATACATCGACAACATACCTTTCAAACGAGGCATGAAGTTGATTTCATATGTATATTTCCCGGTATTTTCAAACAATTGTCGCGATGTAATAGATGCGCGTTGTTTTATCATTTTTTTTCGCTCTTTCATAAGAGTTTTCCAATGACGCTGAACCAGACGTATCCAATGTGTTTTTAATACAACTGTGTATAATTGGTGTGAAGATTCAGTGTCTTGTATTTGCAATTTCATAATTTGCGTTTTGGGGTTTTGTAATGGTATCATATTGAATGTCAATAAATAGTATTCAATATGTTGAAGTGGGAAATTGAAAAACGTGGTATTACTAACTGCGTTCGCAAGTAACATGTTTGGATCTTTATGATATGAAAAGTGGAAACCAATATACATTTCGTTGTGTAGTTTTTCTTTGTCGAGGAAATCCGCTTCTAGACTGTATATTCTGTCAATAACATAGCTATTATCTTCGTATATCTGGTCTATTTCATTTTCCAATTCTTCGAATGCGTCATATGTATGAAACGATACTAGGTCTACATCAACGTCAGTTTGTTCTTGGTCGCGATTCGAGAATGAACTGTCACTTTCGCTACTGGTATAAATAGTGCTCGTGGTATTTGTATATATTTCATCATATACATCATCTGTATATTCTGACGACGATTCTTCATTTGATTCAAACATTATATTTACTGTAATTACTCCATATATGCGCGTTGTTTGTAATAATACGAATGTTTCAATTTTCCGTGATGAAAAAACATATTTAATTATTTATTATCTTACACATATAAGCTTTGACAGGTAGTAATATATTTTAACACTAGTGGTTCGATTTGTTTTAGGGTATGTGTCATTTCGACATTTTGAATAACATTAGATACAACTATTAATTCGTTGGTAATCGTAACAATTTTCAGCATTGCTTTCGTGAAATCGCCGATGGATATGTTTTTTTCCGCGACTTCATTTTGAATAAACATTTTACACGCGACTTCATTATTACAATCACACCATTTCATTGCGAAATCCGCCATATCAAATATGATTGCGCCATCATAATCGAAACCAGTATTTAGTTGTTGTTCGCATTCGATTTCTGCATATTTATCGTAATATGATATCATATCTTTAATCTTGGTTTCTACAAATGAATCGTCGCACGATGGGAAGTTGAGTTTAGAATCCATTTGAACCTTTACGTCAGTAAAACACGAAAATAGACCGACCAACTGTTTTGGTGTAAAATCAACGAAATAGTTCCACTGGGTAATTAGTTTTGCGGTAATTAGAGGGTGAATTTCAGCGATATTAGAAGCAATCGTTCCCATATCAGTAAATGTATAATGGTTTGTGTTATCTACTATTTCATCAGCGATGAACTGTTCTTGTTTCATAATATCGCAAATAAGTTTGGTTTGTTGTTCGATATACGCGTGTGTGTATTCTGCGGTAGATTGTTTGTCTAATAGAGTTTCATTCAAATTATCAATACAGGAAACAGACCGAATATCTTGTTTTACATTTCTATGTAAATCTTCTATATTACGTATCTTGCGTTCTGCTTCTTTCCGTTTTTTATTGGTAGAATTTTTCAATATGATTTGTGTATCGATATATTGTTTGCATATATCGACGGGTGTTTTCAAATATTGTAGAGATGCGGTTTTCTGCTCTAGTTCATTTTGTAGCGTATTTATTTCCAATAACTGTCCTTTGATAGAGGAATCTATTTCACGTTGTATCATACTTTTTTTGGAAAAATCGTGAAAATCGTGTGTTTGTCCGTTTTTAATTAGATTCAAAAGTAATGAATATGAAATATGATATTTCGAAACAAGTTGTTGTGGTTTTCCTCCCAAAATAGTCTTGTAGTCGTGTAACATAGGGAGATTGAATAAATTCGAACAATGAATGACGTTGCCGATAGTATCAATACCTCTACGTCCTGCACGTCCCGCCATTTGTGTGTATTCGTGTGCCATTAAATGGCGTTCAGTATGTCCATCAAACTTGGTGACACTGGTAAAGATAGCAGTTTTGATAGGACAATCCAGACCAATTGCGAACGATTCTGTTGCGAAGAGGAGTTTAATATAGCGCTTTGAAATCATTAGTTCAACGATTTCACGTAAAATTGGAATCATACCGGAATGGTGAATGCCGATTCCCTTTTCAAGTAAACCAACAAGTGAGTTGTATTCAGGCAGTTCCAGATATTCGCGATAGTTCGGTAGACGACGAATGATTTGTTCGCATTCATTACGAACTGTATATCCGACTTTACTATCAAATTCCAATAATGGGACAGTGATTTCCTTGGCGCATAATTCCACGTTTTTTCTCGAAAACACGAAAGCAATCGCGGGTAACATTTCTTTTTCACAAAGGAATTTTGATAATTGGTTTAAGTAGTGCTTACGATTGATACGAATACGATTATTTTGGAACAGTCCATTGACTTTGACAATTTGTTTGTATCCGGTCTCATTGAATTTTCCGTGTGCGTCTTGTAACAGAATCGTTTTATTTGTAGTATCTCGTATTTCTTGTTGAACTACCTTATCTTTAATCGTTTTATATACTGATTCGGTTGTGGTCATAAATCCATAATGTGTTAGAGGCACAACGCGATGACTGGTAGAAGCAAGATATACTTCTTTTCCGCCCTTTTGCAATTGGTCTTTTTCGCACCATTGAGCGAACCCTTCCGGGTTGTCAATGGTAGCGGAAAGCATTACCATTTGGATATGTAACGGTAACATGAGAATCGTTTTTTCCCATGTTTGTCCTCGGTCTGTGTCATTAATATAATGGACTTCGTCAAATACAACACACCCTAGGTCGTTTTGAATATCGATTTGAAATTGCAATGATGAGTCGATATTGTCGTTAGTAGAATTCAATGATGTGAATAGATAGTTCATAAGAATTTCAGTAGTCATAATAAGAACGTCGGCTTCTGGGTTGGTTTTAATATCACCAGTGAAGAGTCCGAATGAAATATCTGGGTATTTTCGTGTAAATTCGTAGTATTTTTGATTAGAAAGGGCTTTGATAGGACTGGTATAAATGACTTTTTTTTTATTTTGGATGAAATGTTGAATTGCGAATTCTGCTGGTAGTGTTTTGCCCGAGCCGGTGTGGGCGGTAACTAATACGTGATTGCCGGTGACGATAGATTCAATCGCATATTTTTGGAAATCACTAAGTGTGTATGGGTACGATTCAAAATATGAGTTATATTTTGAATCGGTAGGATAGGGTTCGTTGCAGATTTTGACCATTATGTGTATTTTGTTATGAATAAATTATATGATTAATATTGTTTCAATTTTACAATAATATTATTGGATAAAAATGATATAATATTTTGAATTATAGTATATGTATATGCTTACGTTAGTTACTTGTTGGTATAAGATAAAAGCAAAATTTCCGTGTGAAATATATAAAGCATGGATAAAAAATTTTGTAATGAATGTAAACGAGTTTAACTTAGTAATTTATACAGATGAGCGAAGTAAAACTGATATAGAGCCATATATTATAAATGAAACTCGTATCTGTGTAAAGATTTTACAAATGGAAGATTTTTACTGTTATAAATATAAAGATAATTGGATAAAGAATCACGACAAAAATGATTTATTAAATGGTAATCAAGGATGGAAAGTAGACTGGGAATTAAATATGCTTTGGTCTGAAAAAATAAATTTCATAAAAAGGGCTTCGGAAGATAATTATTTCAATACTGAATGGTATGGATGGTGTGATATAGGTTATTTTCGGGGTAGAAAAGATATAGATTTAGACCCCAGGTTAATACCGCGTTGGCCGAATAAAGATAAAATTAAAAACCTGGATAAAACCAAAATATACTATAATCTGGTAAGCAATAATAATATGTTGAATACAATAGGCAAGTATATAATAAATTTAAATGAACATAACCTTCCTACCGTGCCAATACCACCGGAACAAAATACTATATCTGGTGGTTTTTTTTTAATATCAAAAGAGAACATCAATTGGTGGTGGAAAACATATTATGAAAGATTAGAATTATATTTTAAACACGATTATTTGGTAAAAGACGACCAGATAATTGTAATAGATAGTATTTTCCATAATAAGGACAGGTTTAATATTATTCATAAACCAGATGGTAATATGGATAGTAAATGGTTTTATTTTAGTTTTTATTTGCTGTAATTTTGTCCGTCTCCATGCCCTGCATCATAATATACTAATGGCTCATTCAGAAAAACGCAATTGGTATGTTGCAATGCTCGTAACCAGTAATCATAGTCTTCTGATGTATTCGCAATAATAAATTCGCCAGTATTATCTATTATTGTGTTTTCAATAACAACGCTACTACATATAATACAATTATTTATTTGTAAAAATGATAAATCCCATATATTAGGTAATCCATTATCGATATTAATATTTGATTTAGTCTCGTACATATGAGATATCCAATTTTTACTATATTGTGATAAATAACACGGATAATTGGCGGTTGACCTATATGTGCCATTTCCAATATATGCTTCAGTACATGAGAGTTTACAATTCGTTTTTTTCATTTCTAATAATTGTTTTTCTATTTTGGTTGGAAACCAAATGTCATCATCATCGCAAAACGCAAGATATTTACCCGTTGATTGTTTAATACCAAAATTACGTTGGTAACCACCAGGACAAGCAAATCCAAATAAACATTTACTATTTACATCAAGATGTATAATTTTGATATCTTTCCATTCATGTTCATAATATTCTTTTTGTGTGGAACAATCATTTACAACAATGATTTCAATATTTTTATAAGTTTGTTCTCTTATAGATTTGATTGTATTCAATAAATAATGAAATCTATTATATGTCGGTACAATAACACTTACTTTATCCATTATACATATAATAGTGTTGTTATTTATTTTTATGTTATTTTTTGTTATGAATAAATTATATTGTTTCTATTTTACATTTTAGGATGATTTGAGAGAATAAATTATATAATGAAAAATGTAGTTATAGATGAGTTAATAATAATGTGTATAGAATAACATGACAACCATAGTATCTTGTTATTATAAATTAGACCAATCAAAACATACACAAGAAGAATATGATACATGGATAAATAATTTATTATCAAATATACGATGTAATATACTAGTGTTTACTTGTATGAAAGATAAATCTTATTTGAAAAATAAATTGGATTTGAACCGCAATATCAAATATACAATTGTTACAAAAGAACTGTGTGATTTGGAAATAAACAAACAATATCCAGATATATGGGATAATCAAGAAACAATTGATCCGAATAAAGAATGCGGTCGTGGACGAGGGTGCTATATGCTATGGAATTCAAAGTTTCATTTTATGAAAGAAGCAATAGAACTAAACCCATATCAAAGCGACTATTTTGTATGGAATGACGTAGGAAATGTGAGAGATAATCGCATTATACCATTTTTGAAGTGTTACCCAAACAAAGACAAAATCTCAGATAATAAAATGGATATAGTGTTATTAAATGGATTTCGAAATCAACCAGATTTTTTTTGTGATGAAGTACATTTCTCGGGTTCAATGTTTGGATGTCATAAAAATACTATATTAACTGTATGTGATTTATATTACAAGTATTTTCAATATTATATTGAAAAATCACGGTTTATTGGATGCGACCAACAGATAATTTCATCAATATTCATAAAACATATGAATTTATTTAATCCGGTTATACCAAACAATTGTAATGTCGATCCTTGGTTTTTTCTGTATCAGTACTATAGCAATTAGTAATCAACGCTTATATGATTATTGAAACCAATATGTTGTACATGACCATTAGGGTCATCTAGAATAGCCGCATAAAATCCTAATTCAGCAAAGTTTCTATTTGTTGTATATTCACCATGAGTTGGATAAGATTTACCATTCTTAATTGTCAGTTTACATTTATTTGAGAATGGGTGTATTTTATACATATCTGCGGTTTTGCGTAATCCAGGATTGAATGTAACGCCACACCATGTATATCGTTCTCCTCTATCCATATATGAAAATTCTTTGTCCATCAAATAAAATCCACGTTTTAAATCATCTTTAATAATAGGATGTGCTGAAGTGCAATTATGTGCACGTAACCAAACAGTAAAAATTTTTTCATCGGGGTAATTTTTAAATATATTCAACGATTTTTCAATGAATTCGTGTTTTTTAAAGTCCCAATCTTCTTCACAATGAAAAATATATTTTGTATTGACATATGAATAGACCTTATCAATAGATTTCAATTGTCCGATATTCGTTTTATTATAAATAGACTTGATATTCAAAAAACAACTATATAAGTCAAGTATTTTATCATTACATCCAATTTTTCCAGAATCATCTATAATTATACAAGATTGTATAGGATAGGTATTGAATGTAACAAACGACTGTAATGTTTTTTCTAACAAATCAGGGCGATTACAAGATGTAATTACCAGCGTGACTGCATCATTCGTTAAATCTAATTTATTTAGTTTTACTTTGGATATAATGTCTTTGTTTTGATTATATAAAATATGGTCATCAATTTCATTTATATCATAATTATCAAAATATTGTCTATTTCTTTCTAATTTTTGATGATCGAACCAATTATTTATATCACCACGTGTGGATTTTATTTTCATAAAAAAATCAAGCGACTGTACGGCATAATGATTGATAATTAAATTTGGCTTATTTATATCGTCATATTTCAAATGTATTGTTTGACCATCTACTCGTTGTGAATGAACATCAAATGATATTAATGAACGTGTTTGGTAAATCGTTTTATGACTGTGATATGGTTTACTTGATTCATATATAGCTCGTTTTGTAAAACCTTCAACAACCGAATGAGGTTGAATAGTATGTTCATTACTTCAAAATGTAACCAATCTACCCGGATTTGAGCGTAATTCTCGTATGTATGTAATATATTTTGAATATTTATGGAAGTTGGACTATATAAAAATTCGTCCAAGTCAATAGATGCCATCCACTTCGTTTTCTCAAGATGTTGTCTGAAATATTTTTCATATATACGTCCCTGTCTTCCAACATCTTTTGTTACAATATCATTATGCATAAGTGTAATATAATTTGAGTATTTATCTATAATCACCTTATAATCATCATTACTATTATCATTCACAAGATAAAAATGTTCTACACCGTGATGTAAATAGTGTAATATCCATTCTTCTAATATATGTGCTTCATTTTTAAAAACAGAACAAACTGAAAAATAATACATAATAATAAATATTACTATATGTTTCTAAGTTTATAATATGATAATATATTTTATATCCATAATAATATAAATGGTATAATATATTTATATTATTATGCCTAATATTGATTTAACTTTTATTACCGATTTACAAGCAGACTATACAAACTATCCCAATTTTATAGAAACTGGAACATATCTTGGCGAGACTATATTAAAGGTAGAACCATATTTTTCTAATTTGCATACTATAGAAATAAAGAAAGAATTTTATGAAAATGTAAAAAAAAGTTATAGTGGAAATAAAATAACCTTTTATCTGGGTGATAGTTCAAACGTTCTTACTGAAATACTCCCCGACATTAATGGAAGAACCATATTTTTTTTAGACGGTCATTGGAGTGCCGGAAATACCGGAAGAGGAGATAAAGATTGCCCATTATATGAAGAGTTGAATTCTATAATATTACATCATGCGGATGAAGCAATAATAATTATAGATGATATCAGATTATTCGGAAAGGGACCAACCCAAGGAACAGAAATATGTAACTGGGAAGAAATTAATGTTGAACATATACTTAAAATAGTTGAAGACAGAATAACACATAAATATTATTTACCATCCGGCATAATTGTAGATGATAGACTTGTAATTCATATTTCAAAAAATAGCGAATGAATATAGTTGATATCATCACTTATATTGTTGTTATGTTTTATCATATTTAGTCTACAACTACCAAATAAAGTAACATTCAAATTGGTTAGATATTGATTGAATGATTTGGCATTACACATAACAATCCACAAATATATCTCATAATAGTATAATATTAAACATTTAAGAAGAATGAATCTACACGAAACGAATCAAATACACGGCGCTCATTCTGGGCTACAAGTAGGACAAAATCAACGCGTAGACGAATTAAATACAAGAATTGGTAGCCGTATGTTCTCTGATAGCCAATTGGAACCGAATTACGACCCCAGACCCGTCGCAACAAAACAATCTATCTTTCCGGTTATTAATCGCAGAAAACCCGTTCAAGAAACGAGAATACCTTATCCTGAGTACAATCAACAAGCAGTATTCAATCCCGGAAATGATAGAGCACCTGTTTCTGGATATATCAATAATGTTGATACCGAAACCGTATTGCGAAATCAAACATTTTCATTACAAAAAGACGATAAACACGTATATGTCCCTTCTTCCAATAGCGACTTGTATAAAACAACGGTTATCTCGAGACCATCCGTACAACCCCACCCTAATTTATTCGCGCGACCAGAATTTAGCAAAAAACAACATCCAAATGTGGAGAACGTCCCGATTGGCAATGATGAATTTTTTAATCACACGAGAACACAATTGCGAAATATGATGTAATGCTACAAATAATATACCCTTTTATCATATACATACAACGGATATGATAAACCATTTAATAAAAACCTTTACAAATCATTCAAAGGATAATATCGCATATAAATACTTGTTATCTATTGCTTTGATTTATGGTGCATTTATATTTTATCGTAATAGAGAACAAGAATTGTTTGTTCCAGAGGGTTTCCAACAAAGGGAACCATTTGTTTATAAGCAGAATAACAAAATATATGATACGTTCTATGCCGAAATATACGATGAATTGACTGAATCCGAAAAAAGGGCTCGGTGGGAACTTACGCAATTAGTTCGTTTAACAGACCCTGACCCGAATAATAGTATATTTTTAGATGTAGGTAGCGGAACGGGCAACATTATAAATGAACTGACAACCGCTGGATATAGAGCACACGGCATTGATAAATCAAAGGATATGGTTGAATATTGTGAGACAAAGTGCCCGAAATCGGAGTTTACACACGGCGATGTGACTGATAATATGATGTTTGACAAAAATGTATTTACTCATATATTATGCACTGATTTCACGTTGTATCAAATGGAAGATAAAACCAACTTTTTCACGAATTGTTATCATTGGTTGAAACCTGGTGGATATTTACTAGTTCATTTAGTTGATAAAAAGAGGTTTAGTATTACTACTCGCAACGATGACCCGGAAACCCAATGGCAACCCATGTTCAAAACTGACACGAAACGCAAAACAGACGTTAAATTGGAATACGAAGATTTCAAATATCACGGTGAATATCAATTCGCCGAAAATACCAACAAGGTAACATTTAAGGAAACATTTGTAGACAAAGATACAAAACACGTTCGTATTAACGAACAAGTGTTGTTTATGGAAGATATCCGTGAAATTACAAATCTTGCGAAATCCATTGGTTTCATTTTTCATGCAAAGGTTGATATGGGAAATTGTAATAATGATGATAACCAATATTTATATGTTCTCGAAAAACCACAATAAGTAATAATCGTAGAAAAAAATTCACAAAATATAATAGATGCTTGTGCTCCAATATATTTTGATTACAGTAACCCTTACCATTCTTGTATTAATTGCGTGTATTAAAATAAAATATCCTTTCTGGAACCTACAACCTGTATACCACACATATGATTACTGGCGTTATTTATACGTATATCCATTTATGATTTATAAATACCGTCCTGTAAAAACCAAATTTTGCGACTTTGATAGAACCATAACATTACCCTATCTGGATTGTTCTCTCGAACAGAAAAAAAAACTTACTGATTTGATACAATGTTACTATATTAATAATGAACGTATCATTCATACAATGACAGAACAGGATGTAGACGCATATTTAACTGGTAGCGTCGAACCGTCGCTTGTATCTTTCTATTACGAGCAGAAGTATGACGAAAAACACGATAAATCGTATATTAATCCAATAGGTTGTATAACATCGCGCGCCAAAACATTCTATTATAGAGTTACCAATCTTGAAAACACATATGAAGAAAAACCCATTTATTTTTTAGATTATATTAGCGTTCATAGAGAACAAGATGTATTACACGCGAACCGTACATTATTACAAACACACGAATATAACCAGCGTATTCAAAACAAAAACGTCCATATTTCTTTACTAAAAAAGGAAATAGACTTGTTTGATGGTGTAATACCACTTACTACATACGACACAACCACTTATTATTTGAGTAACCATCCAATCTCCTCTTTGCCCGCACATTTCCATATATCGTCTATCGGGAAAGAAAATATTTCATTGTTAACAGATTTTATTGAAACATTGACAAAGACCAACTTTCAACATCAGTCTTGTTTATTTGAGATATGTATTATAGAATCTACTAGCTACTTGTTATCACTAATAGAACAAGGATTAATATATATATATTGTTTGAAAAACAAAAAGGAGGTTCTCGGGTTTTACTTTTTTAAAGATACAAAAACACAGTATGATGAATTTGAAGGAAATACATTACAATGTTATGCGAGTGTAATGAATTGTAATACCGAAATAGTATTTTTCAGAGGATTTTTACATAGTTTACAAGAGATACGGAAACAAAAACCGCAATTCAAAATGTTTCTTTTTGAAAACACAAGTCATAATCAAATTTTATTGAAACATTGGAGAACCTTATATACACCCATATTTACCAATAAAACTGCTTATTATTTGTATAATTTTATTTATCCTTGTTCTCCAATAGCACCTGAAAAAATATTATTTGTAAATTAGGTAACCTCTACTAACCTGTTTATCGCGTATATTTACCTACCCTTGCGAAAGAATCGGCAACAAAAATGATGAATATTCCTAAAAATGTATATAATAAAAATTCTTCTGTCACATTATCCGTTTTTTCATATTGCTGTTGTTCCATTAGATGTATCATGTAGTTCATCTTCTCTGTAAGGTTGTCATTCACGCCAGAACCACCACCATTGATACCCATTTTGGCGTAATACGGGACCGTTTGCGCTGTATTATATGAGCGATTGTAATTACTATATACGTTTTTATCATTATCATTTGCGTTATAATTCCGATTTGGTTCTCCATGTATGCTTGAAGCAACCCCCGAAGACTTGAATTTGACGGGTGGAGGAATATACAACGGTTTATGTTCGTTTTCGTTACTGTAATCTTGTTTGACATTTATCTCTGGGGGGGACAATGGTTTGAATTCGCCCATTTTATTGTTCTCTTCGCCATCATTCATGGTTATTTTATTTAATAATTCATTTACTTTGGATTCTCTATTTTCGTTTGTTTGATTGTCTTTCACAATGGAATTCATAGTAGTATAAGATTCTTTATTGAAATCACTTGTATTTTGGGGTCTAAGTTTGACTGTCTTTCTAATAGTGGATATTCGCTTTTTATTCGGTGATTCGTCATTCGACCAGGTTGATGCGGTATTTAATAAAGACATTTACAAATAATTAGTAACTTAAAAAATAAGCAGATATTATTTTGGGAAATACGACATCAATTTGTATAGTTGTATTGTAAAAAATATCCTATAAAAGTAAGTAAGAGTAATGACGAATACAAATACAATCGCGCAATTTATCCCAATTGTATTTATTTTTGTATTATTGTCTAATTATACTGGTTGCATATTGTTCAGTCATACGATTTTAGGAAAGTTATTGGCTATAAGCGTTATCTTATTTTACACGGCAATTGATAAGACAATCGGTTTGTTTGTATGTGCGATTGTAATCGTTTTCTATCAAATGGATTGTGTAGAAAAACTGCTAAATATAGAGAACTACGGAAATATTGATGGAAAATATAGGTCTGTCACAGAGAATTTCGAAAGTTACCAAGAAACAAAAGAATTCATGGCGACTGATCCCACCGCACAGCAACAGTTTTTAAAAGAACATTGCAATGAAGGTTCGTTAAAATATAAAGATTTAGCGGTGAAGAATGACATGGCAGAACACGTCTTCCCCGAATTAAAGTTCAATAATAAACCGTGTAATGTATGCTCTGGTGGTTGTTCGTTTTCGATTATAGAGTCTAAAATACGTGCGGAGAAAGAGTTGGCAATAGAGACACAAGAGTAACACTTATGATGAAATACAATATCGTTTGGATATATTGTATTGCAATTGATTTACATATTAAGGTTTCTTCTTGATGCAGTCTCTATTACCATCGCACTTGTCTATACATTATTAGTCCGTGGGTCTATGGATTTTAACCTTTTTTCAAAATAATTGAATGTATTTTACTATATTTACATTTTGCAGTAAATATTAACGCACAATATATATATATCAATTACATGAATAAATTTGGTAAATATGTTTATACATCAGATACAAATTTTGCGATTGAAGGAAAAGAGAGTGATTTTCTTTATATAAAAGCGACGGAGGTAAATGAATTACGAAAAGATACTCCATTAAAACGATTAATAGAACAGAATATATTAGATATAACTGAGACGGAAGTCAGTTTAGATAAGAAGGGCGGTCTTGATAACAAAGTAAGTTTAGCAGATAAAGACGGTAATCCTATACTATATAATAAATATAAATTCAAATGCACACTTATTCAATCGCCAGACCCTGACATAAATGAAAATGATTGTTTGGAATTTGCAGAGTATTTAACATCAAGAGTCGTACATCAATTAAATGAAGATGACAACTCGCTGAAATTACTTCCCTATAGGTATGATGCGATAGTATTACAGTCAAAAGATTTACCAACTAATTTACCAATATCAATTCAGTGTCTGGATAATGACTTGAATGTTATTTCAAATGACAATATAAATAAATTCGGGGATTGTGATGAGAAAAATGAATATATAACAAAGTTGGTTAACATCGACCACAAAGATGAAAATGCAAACCCGAATGAAGGAGAAACTTACGCAATCGTAACAATTGATAGTCTAACCGAAAAAGAAGAGCGCAAGTTAATAAAATCACGCGAAAAAATTATTTTATCGGAGGAGGATATGGATACGGGTTCAAATAAAATACCGTATCATATCGCAAGTGTAATATATAAATCAGGCGACATAAATATAACTTTAGAAGCGGCAGAGGACCCATCTATTACTGAAAAACAGCCACATTTTTCATTTTATACTATAAAACCCAATATGAATAACTTTCATAATTGTAGAAAAAAATCGTATGACAATTATAATAAGGAGCGAAATGGAAGAGAATTATTAATGAATACGATAGTATTAATGCCTCGTAATAAAGATATATTGCTGAACGAAATACACAATAGTGTTGAATATAAAAAACAATCCAAGGTATCATCTAGTAAAATAGCAGATGGGAAATCAAAGAAAACGAAAAAAAACGTAAAAAACACGCCAAAAAATGAAGGACAATCTAAATCTAAATCTAAATCTAAATCTAAAACTAAAACTAAAACTAAAACTAAAACTAAAAGAAAAAAGTAGTTTCAAATACTACGTTTTGTTGTTATAACAATAATACAAAAACACGAAATATATCACATTGGTAACACCCGCGCGCACTAACACTTTCACTTTCACTTTACACGCATTATTGCTCTTAATTATAGGGTCAATAATAGCCCTTACCTTAGTCTCTACGCCACGATTATTGGGCGAACGCTTTGACTTACTAGCCGATTTCGCTACCGTCTTATTATCCGATTTTACAATGTTTGTCGATTTCAATCTGTAATATCTCCATATTTCTGTTCTGCTTCGGCGTGTGAATGTTCTTCACACCATTCATCAACCGCAACCCGTATGTTGCGACGATTAAATATAAATTTTTATGTTCCACTCATTGTAAATGTGTACGGATGTATACTATAGCTAAATACAAAATCGAACTATCCAAGATGAGATAGAATATATCCGTGCAATGTATAAATGAAAAAAGAGAAACACGATTTTTTTACGAATATTCATAACCATATTCAAGTGATAAATGACAGTAAGATATTCGCAGGACTAATGATTATTATTCTAAATATTGCAACCCGTTTTGTAAGTTTCAAGTTTAGTAAAAGTGTCGAGTCTTATGTAAAAAATACATTTAGCCATCAATTATTAGTATTTGCGATTTCGTGGATGGGAACCCGAGATATCTATATAGCACTCGGGATTACAACCATATTTATACTCTGTTCCGAATATTTGTTTAACGAGGAAAGTAATTTTTGTATATTATCCGAAGAGTTTCAAGATTACCACAAGACATTGAATGACGAAGAAGAGAACCACAAAGAAGTTTCCGAGGAGGATATAATGAAAGCAAGAATTGTAATGGAAAAGGCAAAAAAACAAAACAAGTTACAAGATGATGAATTGCAAGGAATTGCGATGAAATAATTATGCGAATTTTTGTGTTCGCATAATATAAAGTAGAAGAATTCAATATGCCATATGAAATAAGAGAATTAGTAATAAAACTTGATACAAATATAAAAGGTGATAAACCTATCGATTTCAATGGGAATATGTTATATTTTCCAGAAGAAGAAAAACCACAGCAGGTTGGAGGTAACCCGTATATTTGCGTAGATATAAAATATACCAAGGATTTACTCAGTGTAATTGACGAAGCCGATATATATAAGTTTTTTTTTGACAAGCCGTATTTAATGAGTGTATTAGATGAATATACAGACAAAAACGAGACAGAAACAGATGATAAAGACGAACACACGATTAGTAAACACAATATTATGTTTTGTATAAAAACAATTTTCCCCACTAAATATTATACTATAAATAATATTCATCAGTCAATCCAGTTAAAATATCCAATTGGTGCTGTCCCATCCCGCAGTCATTATTGGTTTAATCCATTCAATACTAAAAATGCCTATCTAAAGATAGGTGCTACCGAATATACAGTTGCAAAAGTAACATGGTTAAATGATGTATTAAATCATCCAGAATATAAGGAGTTACTTGATGTTACGAGCAATGTTTTAGGCAATTACAATAGAGATATAAAACAGTCGGCATATATAATTCGTAAACATTTCGAAACATACAAAAACAAATTATTGGATTTGTATCGGGATGCGTATTATAAGAATAATAAGTTTGCAACCGAATCAATCTTCATTGGAGACAATTCCGCAGATCACCTATCATTAATGAAATCGCTTGTTCAATATTTTATAAAAGACCCACAAGAAATAGAGCAAACGAAGAACTTTATCATACAAGTTGGTCCTAAACCCGTTCATAAGATTTTTAAGGACCAGGAGAAATTGAATGATTTGAATGATTTGAAAGATTTATTAAAGTCAACTAACAACATGCCCGCCGATTCGAACTCGGACATATCGGACATATTCAGACGTCAAGGCGTAAATAACAACAATGTATTTTTGAACGGACGAACAATTGAAGCACATAATAAGTTTTTCAGTGTAATTGGTAAAATACAGGAAGTTATAGACAAAATAATCAATAAAAACTATGAAATCATCAAGAATGATTCCTCTGAATATTTATACACTACACTTGAATCCTCACCAACTATTATTGAAACATCCGTGTTGAACGATGATATTAAAAAAAAACTATTCGATAAAGACAAACTAATTGATAATTATAATATGCTACTAACATCCGGATTAGTAACAGACAACAATGTTTTATATAAAAATGATAATATGATAAACTATTTTAATGTGATTCGATTGTTTACCGAGATGCGGACGAATACAGAATTGGATGATATTCTGTTAGATTTACAAGTACCTGACAATGAAACTGTGAAAAAAGCGATTCTTAGATTAACCGAAATTTTGAATATCATACATAAAGGAACGAACAAGGAAGACAATCTTAAGTTATTAGATATAGGTAGCAATACTATTACAGTTGACGGTGTCCGTAAAAACGAAATATACGTACATTTAGATTTAATACAAGGAATTGTGAATGATGATAATAAGAATGATGTATTTTGTCGTTATACTAATCGACTACTTGGTGATAAATTAGATAAAATTACAAGCGGACATCCAGACTGGATGGTATCCGAACATATGGAATTGGTCGAAGTAAAAAAAACAGAAAAAAGCGATACCACGATGTTAACAAAAGCAGAACAAATAGTCAAAGACGGTTTTAATAAAGTAAGTCAAGGTTTTAATAAAGTAAGTCAAGGTTTTAATAAAGTAAGTCCAGTTATACGTACAACTACAAGTATTTCACAAGATAAGGATAAGAAGGAAAATGATGTTCGGTTGCAAAGATATTTAACAGGTAAAGGTATTAACAAAGTTAAATATAGGAACACAATAGATTCAGATGATAAATCGGTTTTAGAATTTATTCAAAAAAAAAACGACGATAAATTATATAATTTATTATTGGAATATGAGAAACTTCCCAAACCCAAAATGAATAATATAAACGAGCCGAATTCAGTTATTAATGAGATAGAATTATTGGACACAAAATATAAAAAAATCATAGAACAAAACAAATTCAAATTAATTAATAAACTCATTAAGAAGGACGACATAAAAAAAATTACGAAAAACAATTTGGAAAACCAACTGTATATAGATGTTATACGGAGTTTTATTCCGTTGAAACAGGGTGGCAAAAAAAGACATACAAAGAGAAAGAGTAGGATTGTTTCAAAACAAAACAAAAAAAGACATACAAAGAAACAATATAAGAATAGATAATTTTTCTAAAATGTAAAATACAGAGAATATGATAATATATTTTACATTTATGAGTTTACAATTGTGGAGAATGAAATATGTGTTTACTTATTTTTTACTGAAAACCGCCTTTCCCTTCTTGAATTTACCAACTTCATCGCCAATATCTTCATCCTCGGTGATTTCGAATATAATACCATTTTGTTCGTCCGTAGTATAATAAGATTTACTATTTATTTCTATTTCAAACACTTCTTCTTCCTCCTCCTCTGCAGATACTTCTTCTTCCTCCTCCTTAGCAGATACTTCTTCTTCCTCCTCGGCAGATACTTCGACTTCCTCTTCCTCCTCATCGGCAGATACTTCGACTTCCTCTTCATCGGCAGATACTTCGACTTCCTCTTCCTCCTCATCGGCAGATACTTCGACTTCCTCTTCCTCCTCATCGGCAGATACTTCGACTTCTTCTTCCTCCTCCTCCTCGGCAGATACTTCGACTTCCTCTTCCTCTTCTTCCTCCTCCTCCTCGGCAGATACTTCGACTTCCTCTTCCTCCTCATCCGCAGATACTTCGACTTCCTCTTCCTCCTCATCCGCAGATACTTCGACTTCCTCCTCATCCGCAGATACTTCGACTTCCTCTTCCTCCTCATCCGCAGATACTTCGACTTCCTCCTCCTCGGCAGAT
>Ga0209302_10000180_pt1 | contig 39575 bp, 31 predicted proteins | sample ArcOceMetagenome_2_FD_187445 | JGI IMG/M metagenome (GOLD analysis project Ga0209302, IMG submission 187445) | Marine eukaryotic phytoplankton communities from Arctic Ocean - Arctic Ocean ARC135M Metagenome (SPAdes) (version 2) | ecosystem: Environmental > Aquatic > Marine > Oceanic | place...
CTACAAACCAAACCCCTTGATATGCCCAACCAGGTATAGATGGCCTAGATGGTTGGTTTAGAATCGAATTAAAATTATTAGCAGATGTAGGTTTGGTGGGTTTCCCAAATGCAGGAAAATCTACTTTACTCTCTGTTTTAACCTCTGCAAAACCCAAAATTGCAGATTATGCTTTTACAACACTAAAACCAAACTTAGGGATTGTAGAACATAGAAATCAACAAACTTTTGTAATTGCAGATATTCCTGGAATTATTGAAGGCGCTGCAGACGGAAAAGGTTTAGGACATCGTTTTTTACGTCATATTGAACGTAATTCTACGCTTTTATTCTTGATTCCTGCAGATAGTGACGATATCAATAAAGAGTACGCTATTTTGTTGAATGAACTAAAGCAACACAATCCAGAATTATTAGATAAAACGCGTTTGTTAGCGATTTCTAAGACAGACATGTTAGACGATGAATTAAAGGAGGAAATTAAAGCAGAACTCCCAAAAGGAGTTGAGGCCTTGTTTATTTCTTCCATTGAAGAAACTGGTTTACAAGAACTAAAAGACAAACTTTGGGCAATGCTAAACGAAGCAACATTGTTGTAATTTATAGGGAACACACATTCTGAAATTGATTTTAGAAGAACTTATACTAAAAAAACTCAAACAGCTGCTGTTTGAGTTTTTTTTATTCTTTTAACTGAATTAATATCGGCAGCCTGTACTTTGTAGTTACAGGAATTCCTCTTTTAATTGCAGGATACATATTGGGAACTCTAGCTATAGAAAGTCTTAAAATACTGTCTAATTTTGGCAATTGAATTTTCATGTTTTGTGATGATTCAATGGTTTCTAAAATAATTTTCCCTTTTGAATTGATCAACAAATCAACGTACACCGTCTCTGAAATTGAATTTTTGATACTAAATTCGTACTTCTTGAGCGCTGCTCCTATTTTTTGATGAATTGTAGTTCTAAAGCAATCAGACTTTTTTTGTTGGTCTATAATGGAATCACATTCTTTAAATGAAGGTGAAGTGTCTACGGAAGAAAAATTAACAATCGTGTCTAATACTTGGGTGTTATTATTTTTTAAAAATGATAGTTTATCACAAGAAGTGATCAAAAGAAATAATATAAAAAAATAAGAAACCCGTAAAAACATCATGCTATTTAAAAGGTGAATTTACTAAAATTTAATGAATATTTACGTGAAGTTTTCTCTACAATAAATTAGTTAGTTTTAGTATTAATTATATTGTAACAAAGGTTTTGTATTTTTGTTCTACTATAAAGTTTACAATGGATATATTCTTACTCACAATTGGTTTTTTATTTGTAATACTTGGTCTTATTGGCTCTTTTTTGCCAGTTTTACCAGGGCCATTAACAGGCTGGTTGGGTTTATTAATTATACATTTCACTTCCGTAATTCCAATGAATTATATGTTCTTAGGAATCACCTTTGGCGTTGCCATAATCATTTGGATACTAGATTACATAATTCCTGCTTTGGGTACCAAACATTTTGGGGGAAGTAAGTATGGCATTTACGGGACTACTATTGGTGTACTGATAGGATTGTTATCTCCAATTCCTTTTGGTATTTTAATTGGCGCTTTTTTAGGTGCATTCATTGGAGAACTCCTCTTTGACAGCAAAGACACAAACAGAGCACTTAAAGCTTCTTTTGGTTCTTTTATTGGATTATTAGCTTCGGCAACGATTAAGTTTTCAATCGCTTTTGTGTATGTTCTTTTATTCTTGATGAAATTCTGGGAATACAAAGCGAAGTTTTTGTAAGTTCTAAGCGATGATTGCCTCATATAATGAAGAAGTATCTATTACCCTAAATGAAATATCTCTCAGTTCTATTGAGAAACAACTATATTACTGGCAATAAAAAAACAATTAAAATTATGAAGTCTTCAAAATTTTTATAATTTTTAAGTAAAATTTCAAATAAAATTCGAGTACTTCTAGTAGTGGTTGCAGCTCTTTTTTATTCTTTTTTCAAAATAAAAAAGCAGAAACGCTGACACCCTAAAACGCCAACAACAAGAAAATAACCTATATCAAAAAGTATCCATCAAACACATCCTGCAGAAGAAGAAGAAGAAGAAGAAGAAGAAGAAGAAGAATCTATTCGCATAAGACGAAGTCTGGAAAGATAAATTATTTCGTTACATTTGATCTAAACTAATAATCTTCTCTTTGAATGAAACAATTCTTAGCCCTGTTAATACTTAGCATCTCTACCTTTAGTTTTTCACAAGTAATTAGTGAAAATAATCCATATACCAAGGAATTTGCCTTAGAATTAAAAAAAAATGCATCTAAAAATACAGCCTTTAAAAGCGGGAACACCAAACCCACTTTAGAAAGAATATCTTCACAGTTTGATGCTTTTTGGAAGCAAAAAGACTACTCCAAAAAAGGGAGTGGCTATAAACCTTTTAAACGCTGGGAACAACACTGGTCTCATTATTTAATGGAAGATGGATCCATAGCACCTCCTTCGGTTTTATGGGACGCATGGAGAGAAAAAAATGCTTTAGAGAGTACTAAGAATAAAACAAACCAAAGCCCAACGAGCACTTGGACAAGCATCGGTCCTGCAGTTGTTGCCAATACTGCAACAAAAACAGCTGGACAGGGAAGAGTAAATGCCATTGCATTAGACCCTAATGATCCAAACACCATATATGTTGGTGCTCCTGCTGGTGGGATATGGAAATCTACAAACAATGGAATAGACTGGATGCCTTTAGCAGATAACTTACCTCAAATTGGAGTCTCTGGAATTGCTATAGACCCTAATAATTCCAATGTTATATACATTTCAACTGGAGACGATGATGCAGGTCATAGCTATAGTATTGGTGTTTTAAAATCTTTGGATGGCGGTGCTACTTGGAATACTACTGGTTTAACTTTTAACTTTAACTATAAAGGTTCCAATGAGATCTTTATAGACCCAACAAACTCTAGTATTGTTTGGGTTGCTACTAGCGAAGGGTTATACAAAACAAATGATGCAGGAGATAATTGGGATGCAATGCTTGAAGCTAATATTAGAGATTTTAGACTAAAACCCGGAGACCCATTAACCATTTATGCGGTTAGTGATTATAACGGAACTCCTTCAAAATTTTATAAATCAATAAATGGTGGGGTTCAGTTTGACGAAATTACTACCGTTCCAACTAATTCTAATCGACTTGCTATTGAGGTTTCGGAAGCAGACCCGTCAATTGTATATCTTCTTAGTAGTTATGATAATGGAGAAGATACTCGTGAAGGGGAAAATGCGTTTCAAGGACTCTATAAATCCACAGATAGTGGAAATAGTTTTACAAAGACATTAGAAGCAGACGATATTTTTGAAAGTAGTCAATCCTGGTATGACATGGCTTTAACGGTTTCGGACACCAATTCAGACATTGTATTTGTTGGAGTTTTAGATATTTGGAAGTCTACAGATGGTGGTGATAATTTCTCACAAATAAACTACTGGTATGACCATAATGCACAATTTACACATGCAGATATCCACTTTTTAAGATATTTTAACAATGTACTATACGCAGGAACGGATGGCGGAATTTATCGCTCAGCAAATGATGGTGCCATTTTTGAGGACTTGAGTACCAACCTATCTATTAGTCAATTATACACCATATCTGTTTCTAAAACCTCCTCCCAAAAAATTGCGGGTGGACTGCAAGACTGCGGAGGGTTTGCATATAGTAATAATGCATGGAATAGTTATCATGGTGGAGATGGAATGGGCTCTGCAATTGACCCCGCTCTAGATGATCATTATTACGGATTTACCCAATATGGTCGCAACTTATATTTAAATACAGCAGGAGGAAATACAAACTCAACTTTCATAACAGGATCTCCAGAAGAAGGTGAATGGGTAGCGCCATTGCAGTTCAATAAAAACAGTGAACTGTACGCGGGTTACTCTCAGTTGTACAACTTAGAGAATGGTGCTTGGAACCAATTATCTGCTCATGAATTTAATGGTAATTTAGACCATATCGAAATTAGCCCTGTTCATAATAATGTAATTTATGTAGCTCAGGAAAATATTTTATTTAAAAGTATTGATAAAGGAATTTCCTTTACTCAAATTTTAAACTCCAATGGTCGAATTATGTCCATAGAAGCCCACAGCACAAATCTTAACAATATTTGGGTAGTGAGCAGCAGTGAGGTACTAAAATCTACGGATGGAGGCATAACGTTTAGTAATATCACGAACAACCTCCCGTCTGAAAGTAAAAGAGTTATCAAACACCAACCTTATAGCGAAAACAATTCTTTATATCTCGGTACCTCTTTGGGTGTCTACTACCTTGACGATTTATCAGAGACCTGGAGCTCATTTTCAGGAAGTCTTCCAAATGTTGCCGTAACAGATTTAGAAATCAATACAGAGGATAATATCATCACTGCATCTACCTTTGGTCGGGGAGTTTGGCAGTCCCCTATTCCTTTGGCGAGTAAACCAACTGCTGATATTGAACTATATGGAGTTTTATCTACTTCACCAAATTACACCTGTGATCCTGAAAACACCATGCTACTTAAAGTTCATAATAATGGGACCAATACAATCACAGCATTTGATATTGTTTATACACTCAGCACCCAAAATCCTGAAACACGCCCATGGACAGGAACATTGCTTCCTGGACAAACTTCAGAGATTACTTTAAATAATTTAGGAACACTAGATGCTGGAGAAAACTCCTTAAATATTAATATAGTACTCCCCTCCGGATCTGACGAATATCCCGAAAACAATACAGACACCGTCAGTATTTCTGAAATAATTCCACAAAATACGGCGAGCGAAACAAATGATCTAAAAACATTTGAAGTTAGCGGAGAAGATAACTGGGTTGTCAAGGGCGATCAAGATGTATGGTCTATCGCCGTTCCTAATGGAACTGTTCTAAACTCAGCAGGATCAGGAAGCAAGGCATACACTACAAATCCAGATGGAAACTACGCTTCCAACAAACAAGCACAACTCGTATCTCCTTGTTATGATCTCACCACAGTTTCTAGTCCAGTACTTAAATTTAGTATGGCCTATCAAATTGAAGAAGACTGGGATTATTTATATCTAGAATACACAATCAATAAAGGAGCTACATGGAACAATTTAGCAACCTATACAGGTAATAATGCAACACTTTCAGCCTATGAATTTGATCTTGAAAGCTTTGCGAATGCTTCCAGTATTATCTTTAGATACCGTTTTGTAACCGACACTTATGTCGAAGAAGAAGGAGTTGTTTTAGATGATTTCATTATCGAAGGAAGCACGTTAAACCTTGAAGAGAATATTCAGAATAATATAAACCTGTATCCTAACCCTTCAAATGGAAACCTAACCGTGACCTGGAAACCGACTTCCGAAGCATCAAATATAAAAATTTACAACCTTCTAGGGCGCCTAATTTTGAACCAAAACATAACCGAAGGACAACAGCGGTTAGATCTTAATATGACGAAAGAAGCCTCTGGTATCTATTTTATAAAACTTAAAGTTGGTAACCGTTTCATGCGAAAGAAATTAATCATAACTAATAATTAAAGTTTCTGTTTTTTTTTAAATACCTAAATGATAGCGTCTAAAATCGTTTGGATTTTTATATCACCTTTCATCCGCTGTAGACGTCTAAAACCTCTTTAATAAGGGACACAAATTCTTTTTTATGTAAAATTCAAACACATTCAACTTGAAACACGCGCGTTAAAATGTTTTTTATTGATCCTATGGAAAACTAAAAAAATAAAATTTTCTATGGAAAAGTAACTCAAAAAAAGTATTTTTTTTAGGTACTCCTAAATTATATTGTTTTGAACACCCATTATCACAGACCTCCACTATCTCATTTTGAATACTTTAAAAGTAAAGCACAAAAAAAAAGCGTCCCATTTAAGGGAAGCTTTCCATTGGTTAACAAAACCACGACACTTTTTATAAAGTGCCAAACAACACAACTAAATGCTACTTCAACAAAAAGTAGCTCACAAATATACAAAGATTTATGATTCCTACATCAATTTATTATTATTATTTCGAATTCTGTAATTGCTAAAATAGTGAAAGATTGTACATTTGCAGACATAAAAATTCATCAATATATATAAGCAATGCAATTATCAGAACAAGAAGTTGTACGTAGAGGAAAACTAGCAAAATTGAGAGCTTTAGGAATCAACCCCTATCCCGCAGACTTATTTCCCGTAGATGCAAATTCGAAAGAAATAAAAGACAATTTTGCAGAAGATAAACCCGTAGTCATTGCAGGCCGATTAATGGCTATAAATATTCAAGGAAAAGCTTCATTTGCGCAAATACAAGACGGCGAAGGAAGAATTCAAGTATATTTCAATAGAGATGAAATTTGTACTGGGGAAGACAAATCTTTGTACAATGATGTCTTTAAAAAACTCTTAGACTTAGGAGATTTTATTGGAATTACAGGTACTCTATTTACTACACAGGTTGGTGAAAAAACAGTCATGGTAAAAGAATTTAAATTACTTTCTAAGGCTTTAAAACCTTTACCAATGCCCAAAGTTAAAGACGGTGTTACTTATGATGCTTTTACAGATCCCGAGATGCGTTACAGACAGCGGTATGCAGACTTGGTAGTGAATCCGCATGTGAAAGAGGTATTTATAAAAAGAACAAAATTATTCAATGCCATGCGTTCTTTCTTTAACGATGCTGGTTATTTTGAAGTTGAAACGCCTGTATTACAGCCCATTCCTGGAGGCGCAGCAGCAAGACCATTTATCACACATCACAATTCCTTAGACATTCCTCTGTATATGAGAATTGCCAATGAATTGTATCTAAAAAGACTTATTGTTGGTGGTTTTGATGGCGTTTATGAATTTTCTAAAAACTTCAGAAATGAGGGAATGGACAGAACGCACAATCCAGAGTTTACAGCAATGGAAATCTATGTTTCTTACAAAGATTACAACTGGATGATGGATTTTGCAGAACAACTTTTAGAACATTGCGCAATTGCCGTAAATGGAACTTCTGAAGCGACCTTTGGAGCTCATAAAATTGATTTTAAGGCACCCTATGCTAGAGTAACAATGGCAGATTCTATCCAGCATTTTACGGGCTTCGATATTATTGGAAAAACAGAAGACGAAATTAGAGCAGCTGCAACAGCAATGCACATCGAAGTGAATGCAACGATGGGGAAAGGAAAATTAATTGATGAAATTTTTGGAGCAAAATGTGAAGGGAATTATATTCAGCCAACATTCATTACTGACTACCCGAAAGAAATGTCGCCACTTTGCAAAGAGCACAGAGAAAATTCTGAATTGACAGAGCGCTTTGAATTAATGGTTTGTGGTAAAGAAATTGCGAACGCATACTCTGAACTCAACGACCCCATTGATCAACGGGAACGTTTTGAACAGCAATTAAAATTAGCCAAAAAAGGAGACGATGAAGCTACCGAGTTTATCGATGAAGACTTTTTACGTGCACTGGAATACGGCATGCCACCAACCTCAGGAATGGGAATTGGAATGGACCGTCTGATCATGTTTTTAACGAACAATCAATCGATACAAGAAGTATTGTTTTTCCCTCAAATGCGCCCTGAAAAAAAGACGACTTCTATCGAATTAAACGCCGAAGAAAAAACAGTGCTTGCTCTTATTCTAAAAGCAGAAAAAATTGAGCTCAACGAATTAAAAACGCAAGCTAATTTATCCAATAAAAAATGGGATAAAACGATCAAAGGATTGACAAAAAAAGAGGCTGCTAAAGTTTCTAAAACAGCTGAAGGATTATTTGTAGAAGGATTGTAAATAAATAAAGCTCCAATATTAGCTTAATAAAAAGGAATTACATTGCTGTAATTCCTTTTTATTTGGCCTTAAGTAATGTGTTGTTACTTCAATAAAAATGAATACGTTTGTATCCCTAAAGAAAAATGCTTAGCCATGGAACAGTACAAAAAAATCATAGCCGACGTTTATAACGATGTGAAAAATGTTCAGAATCTTGGAAAAACAGCTCGTTTTATTCCAGAGCTCGCATTTGTAGGTACTGATAATTTTGGTATTCAAATCACCATGAAAAATAAAGAAACTTTTGGTATTGGTGACTTTCAAAAAAAGTTTTCAATTCAAAGTATCGCTAAGGTATTGTCTTTAACATTGGCGTATAAGTTAGAAGGAGAAAAATTATGGGAACGGGTAGATGTAGAGCCTTCTGGAAATCCCTTTAACTCCTTTTTACAGTTAGAATCAGATCTTGGAAAACCTAGAAATCCTTTCATAAATTCTGGAGCAATTGTAATCTGTGATGTTTTAATGAGTCACTTAAGAAATCCCAAAGAAGATTTTCTAAATTTTTGTAGAACGCTTTCGAATAACGAAAATCTAAACTATAATGAAAAAGTATCAGCCTCAGAAAAAAGTTATGGTTCAAGAAATATTGCGCTGTGCAATTTCATTAAGTCTTTTGGTAACATAAAAAATGAAGTTACTGAAGTGCTTGATTTCTATTTCCTCATCTGTTCTTTAGAGATGAGCTGCGAAGAAATCTCTCAAACATTCCTGTTTTTAGCAGATGAATATTTCACTACAAAAAAGCAAAAGAGTGTAATTACAGTGCCACAAGCAAAAAGAATTAATGCCATCATGCTTACCTGCGGTTTTTATGACGAATCTGGAGAGTTTGCTTTTCGTGTTGGCTTGCCAGGTAAAAGTGGTGTTGGTGGTGGTATCATGGCAGTTCATCCAGATAAATTTTGCATTACCGTTTGGAGTCCAAAGCTTAACGAAAAAGGAAACTCATACAAAGGAATGCTATTTTTAGAAAAATTTACAACCAAGACCGCTTCTTCTATTTTTTAAAAAAAAACAGCTGCCGACAACAAAAAAGAAAACGACAACCTTAAATTTGCTCAAAAAAAATTTCGATTAAAAAAGGTATGACATTCGAAATTCGAGGCCTTACTTTTTAACAGTGTCTAAACTCATAATTATCTACCGGAAAGATAAAATATTTTTTTAAAGATCTACCGAATCGCACTACAGCGCTTGACCTCGTCAAACTATGTAAACCAAAAGGCATGGGTAGCTGATAGCAGAATAAACTTCAAAAGCTTTTTTATTTAAGCCTTGGGATACATCCCATGCCTTAAATACCTATCTTACTTCTGTCGAGGATAGTTCGCTTTTTTACTCTTCTTACTTGAGTCTATTATATTCCATATGGTTAAACCCATATATAACCCAAAGATGATACCTCCTACTATAAAAAATCCTATATTCATGTCGTTCTTCTTTGTCTAATTGCGATTGCAAATAATAATATTGTACCCGGCCAATGTGCCGAATATTGCGCTTCATCTGTCATTCCTAAGATTCCATATCCAACAGAATATAATAAGCATAGGAATGCTAAAATAATGGGGTACCATTTTAAAAAAACACTTTTCATCGTATACTATTTTACACTATTAATAACCGCTATAAGGTACAAACAAGATTATATTCTTCATAAAAAGAGGATACAATTTTTTGTTAAAAATCAAAGTAATCGAGACGTACTAGATGTATTTATTTTCTTAAACGTTTCATGATCTCTAAAAATTTAAGAAAATAGCCTCTATTTATGTAGTTCTTCTTTGTCTAATTGCGATTGCAAATAACAATATTGTGCCTGGCCAGTGCGCTGAATATTGCGCTTCAGCCGTCATCCCTAATATTCCATATCCAACAGAGTACAACAAACATAAAAATGCTAGAATAACAGGATACCACTTTAAAATTATACTTTTCATCTCTTAATGCTTTAATATTTTATCTTACTAATTATTTATCTAAGGTACGAAATATCCACACATGGACTTAAAAAAAAGAAACTGATTTCCCTTCAGATGACTATTTAAATCAACTATTATTAATGGGAATGTATATTCACAATCTAGCAAGAAAGTGTTCTTCAATATTAAAAACTAAAACACATGGAATTTGCTATTCTCTATACAATTACCATAACTTTGTTCCTTAGCTAAAAATCCCGTTGAGAGAAAAAATAAAACACTTCGAATTATTTATAAAAAGCACCGATTTTGATCGCGGAATTCGGCTTGGAGTTGCAATTTTAGTTCCGTTTACAGTGCTCTACTTTTTAGGATTTTTGGAATACGCCCCTGCAGTTGTAATTGGTGCTGTTTTAAATACACCTGGCGATATTCCAGGAAGCACAAAACGAAAAGTGAATGCTATTTTAATTAGCATTGGATTAACGATGCTTATTACAGCGACCATTCTTTTTTCAAAAGCTTTTTTACCCCTTCTATTGTGCACACTTGCGGCCATCTCTTTTAGTGTCTCTTTAATTTCAGTATATGGTTTTAGAGCCTCTTTGGTCTCCTTCTCTGGATTGCTGGCAATGGTTTTAGCCTTTGCTATTGAGAAAGATACTGAACGTGAAATACTGGTTCAGGTAATCTTAATGGGCATTGGTGGTCTGTGGTACCTGTTATTGTCTCTTATTTTTCAAAAAATTAGTCCTAAAAAGGATAAAAATCAACTCTTATCAGACAGCCTTTTATTAATAGGATCCTACCTAAAGTTACGGGGGAAATTATTGACTCAAAAAAAGAAGCGGGATCAACTTCTAAAACAAACCTTTGTACTTCAAAACCAGATCAACGAAAAACATGAGACACTAAGAGAAACATTGCTAAGTGCTCGTAAACGTTCTGGCCGCTCTCGATATGAAGAAAAGCAACTACTGATTTTCGTTTCCTCTATCAAAATATTTGAGTTAATAGAAGCAAAGTACTTAGATTATAAGGTAATGGACACCCTTTTTGGCCATCGAAAGGAGTTTCTAAAAGCTGCGAAAAAGCTAAATAAAATAATGGGAAACCACCTTATCCATTTGTCTGAACTACTGATTCAAAACAATAAAATACCCCCTAAAAAAACACTGCTAAATGCCCTCGAAAATGCGAACGCAGCAATTACAAAATATATAGAAACCATTAAATTACCGGAAGCTCGCGAAGGTGCTTTGGTACTAAAAAACCTGTACGATTATCAAGAACTACTGCTGCAAGAAATTCGTGCGATTCGCAGAGTAATGGCAAATGTTCAAAATGCATCAAAATTTTCTTTAAAAAGAAAAGACTCAAAACAGTTTTTAACGCTACAAGAGTATAGTTTGGATGTTCTTGTTCAGAACTTCAATCTAAATTCAACGATCTTTAGGCATTCTTCGCGACTTACATTCGCAATTGTATTTGGATATTTGCTAGGGGTTATTTTTGACATTCAAAACACCTATTGGATTTTACTCACTATTATCGTCATCATGCGCCCAAGTTATGGATTGACAAAGGAGCGTTCAAAAGATCGGATTATCGGAACACTTATCGGTGCTGCTATCGCAATTGGTATTGTATTGATAACTCAAAACATGGTGGTCTATGGAGTATTGGCCTTTATTTCAATAATTTTAGCCTTTTCTCTAATCCAACAGAATTATAAGTCGGCAGCGGCATTGATCACTATTAGTATCATTTTTGTGTATTCTTTAATGAATCCAAATACCTTTGAAGTCATTCAATACCGAGTTCTAGACACGTGTATTGGAGCTACCATTGCTATAGTTACCAATTATCTCATTTTCCCAAGATGGGAAGCCAGCAATCTAAAACAGATATTGGTGAACGCACTAAACATGAATAAAAAATATCTTTTAGCAACACAAGAACTGTATCAAGATCCAACAACACAGAAAATTTCTTATAAACTAGCTAGAAAGGAAGCCTTTTTAGCCATCAGTAATTTAAATGCCTCTTTCCAGCGATTGACACAAGATCCAAAATCAAAACAGCAGGAATTTCAACTCATTTATGAAATGGTGACGCTAAACCAAACCATGGTTTCTGCAATTGCCTCTATTGGTACCTTTGTCATCCACCATAAGACGACAGCTGCCTCTGAAGAATTTAATAGAGTCGTTCTTAAAATTTCGAATACATTAGAAATCTCTTGCGACCATCTAATGAATAAAAAAAATAAGAAAATAAGAACAACACAGCATACTGAAGTGCCAAAAGATTCATTACTGAATACATATCAAAAGCTGTCAACACTGCGGGATGAAAATATCCGAAAAGGAAATACCGAGTTGGATCTAACAACACTTCACGGACTGCAAGAAGCCTATTTAATTGCGAACCACATGAATTGGTTACAATCGCTTTCAGAAAACCTAAAAAAAACAACGGAAAGTTATCAGCAGTCTCGTGCAATAGCACTTGAGCGTTCATAAAATAATATACCCCGTTGCAACCCATTTCCAGCGCTAAGCTTCAACAAAACCGTTGAAATGAACTATCTTCAGAAAAATAAAAGAGCTTTTAATACCGCTTCTTAGATTTTATACTACCCTTTAAATTTCATTCCCAAATGCACCACTTTTTTGGTTTCGTAAAAATCTTCTTCAAAATAATTGGGTATTTCGTATATGGTAGCAGAAGTATACAATTTTAACTCCTCCGAAAGATCCCCTCCTTTTAGATACAAAATTCCATTTTTTAAATCATGGTTTTGCTTTTTAGAAATCCGACCCCTTGTCCAACGCACAAAAGTTTCCATTTGTGCTACAGCCCTACTCACAATAAAATCATAGGTGTCTTTCAGTTCTTCCGCCCTTCCATTCGTAGTCTTTACGTTTTCTAAACCCAAACCTGCTACTACCTCATCTACTACTTTTATCTTTTTACCAATAGAGTCTACCAAATGAAATTGTGTTTCCGGAAATAATATTGCCAACGGTATACCAGGAAAACCGCCACCGGTTCCAACATCCAATATCTTAGCACCTGGTTTAAACTGGACCACTTTCGCAATCGCTAAAGAGTGCAGTACGTGACGGAGATACAACTCATCAATATCTTTTCTAGAAACCACATTAATTTTCAAGTTCCAGTCTTGATACAGTCCCTGTAATTTTTCAAATTGTTGAATTTGATTTTCTGATAAGTTTTTAAAATATTTATGAATAATATCCATCTAAAAAAGTTTGAAATGCAAAAATAGCTATACTTCCCAAACAATTAGCAACAAAATCTTGCGTTTATCGCAAAAAGCAAATTCAAAAGCATTATTTTTGTAAAATAATAATTAGATACTAAATGAAAACTATTAATTTCTCAAGAGTAGACAAAGCTAAATTCTTTAGAACTCTAAATAAAAGAGTAAATACTTATTTTAAAGAAAATAACATCAAAAGAACAGGGAACTGGAAGTTGTATTCTAAAGCAGTCGTCATGTTTTCATTATTTTTAATACCCTTTATAGTAGTTTTGAGCGTATCTATGCCACAGTGGGCAATGGTTGCATTGATGGTGCTTTCAGGAATAGGAATGGCAGGTGTTGGTATGAATGTAATGCATGATAGTAACCACGAATCATTTTCTAGTAAAAAATGGGTCAATAAGTTAATGGGGAGTAGTATCTATATACTCGCAGGAAACGTATACAATTGGAAAGTACAGCACAATGTATTGCACCACACTTTTACAAACATAAAAGACCATGATGAAGATATTGATGCTGGAAGAATTATTCGTTTTTCTCTGCATTCTAAATGGTTGAAAATTCACAAACTTCAAAAATATTATTCCGTTTTCTTGTACGGGCTACTAACAATAAATTGGGCAATTACCACAGATATTAAGCAAATGCACCGCTACTTAAAACGCAAGTTATCGTATGGTACATTTCCAAACCCTGCAACAGAGTGGACAAAGCTCGTAATCTCTAAGGTAGTATATTATGCACTTTGGATTGTATTGCCTTTGTTGGTATTAGACCTTTCTTGGTGGAAAGTATTCATTGGGTTTTTTATCATGCATTATACTGCGGGTATGATTTTAAGTATGGTTTTTCAATTGGCACATATTGTACCGAATACAGAAATGCCACTTCCAGATAAAGAAGGAAATTTAGAACACACTTGGGCAGTCCATCAATTATATACCACCTCTAACTTTGCTCCTAGCAATCGGTTGGTAAATTTCTATACTGGCGGCTTAAATCACCAAGTTGAACATCATATTTTTCCACATATTTCTCATGTGCATTATGATAAATTAGCTAAAATTGTTAAAGAAACAGCCAAAGAGTTTAACTTACCTTACAATGAATATGATACGATGCGTACCGCCATTATAGAACATTTTAGACACCTAGGCGTGTTAGGACAACAACCTAAATTAGCATAACAACAACAACAACAACAACAACAACAACAACCAAAAGTAAAATGACACATCCATTATCGGACAGAATTAACAGCTTACCAGTTTCTCAAACGCTAGCTATGGCTGCCAAAGCGAGAGAATTAAAAGCAGCTGGAAAAGACATTATCAGTTTAAGTTTGGGAGAACCAGACTTTAATACTCCAGAATTTATTAAAGACGCTGCAATCGAAGCCATCAATCAAAACTACAGTTCGTACTCTCCTGTGGATGGCTATGTAGAATTGAAAGAAGCAATTTCCACAAAATTTAAACGTGACAATAACTTAAAATACGAAGCAAATCAAATTGTAGTTTCTACTGGAGCAAAACAATCTATTGCTAATGTAGCACAAGTTTTACTAAACCCAGGGGACGAAGTTTTACTTCCAGCTCCGTATTGGGTTAGTTATTCTGCCATTGCTATTTTAAGTGAGGCAAAATTTGTAGAAATTCCTTCTTCTATTGATGACAATTTCAAAATCACTCCTGCACAACTAGCAGCAGCGATTACACCAAAAACAAAAATGGTCTTCTTCAACTCACCAAACAATCCAAGTGGATCGATGTACAGTGAAGAAGAATATAGAGCGTTGGCAGCAGTTCTAGAAAAGCACCCTAGAATTTATGTTTTATCAGATGAAATCTATGAACATATAAACTATGGATCAAAAATATTCAGTTTTGCCGCTATTGAAAGTATGTATGACAGAACCATTACCGTAAATGGCTTGGCAAAAGCATTTGCTATGACCGGTTGGAGAATCGGTTATATTGGGGCACCACAGTGGATTGCCAAGGCCTGCACAAAAATGCAAGGGCAAGTGACTTCTGGTGCAAATTGTATAGCACAAAGAGCAGCAATTACCGCAGTTTTAGCGCCAGTCTCTAAAATCCAGTTTATGGTAGATGAATTTAGAGTGCGTAGAGATATTGTCGTTGGTTTGTTAAGAGAAATAGACGGATTTAAAGTAAATCTTCCAGAAGGCGCATTCTATGTATTTCCAGATATTTCTGCATTCTTTGGAAAAACAATTGAGAATATGAAAATTGAGAATGCAAACGATTTTTCTTTATTTCTTTTAGAAAAAGCGAATGTTGCCACCGTAACAGGAGATGCTTTTGGTGCACCAAATTGCATTCGAATGTCCTATGCAGCCTCTGAAATACAATTGCGCGAAGCGATCAAAAGAATAAAAAATGCGTTGAGTTAAAAACAACTTCATAGCTACTAAAAAATCCATCTTATAAAGATGGATTTTTTTATGTAGGGCATCTTAGTACTTTTTACATGCACTCAAAAAGGCAAACTTTACACTACTCCTTCTCTGCCATTTTCTTCACATAGTCTGTAATAATTACAATTTGCGTAGGTCCAACCTTACCTTCTATAAACTTAGCGTTTTCATGATCTAAAGAAATTCTTCTAACGGCAGTTCCTTGCTTGGCAACCAAGCTAGATCCTTTTACTTTCAAATCTTTAATTAAAACTACAGAATCTCCAGCCTCTAGAATAGCCCCATTTGCATCCCTGTGAATTATCTTTTCACTCTCATCTAAATGGTCCCCAGATTCTTTCGCAAAGCGCAAGTCGTCATCTTCAAGGTACAGCATCTCTAATAAATCTTTAGGCCAACCCTCATTCCTTAAGCGAGATAACATTCTCCATACCACCACTTTTACAGCTCTAAACTCGCTCCACATGGCATCATTCAAACAGCGCCAATGATTTACATCCATATCGGACAAACCGTCTATTTGATTTCTACAATTTTCACAAGCCAACAAACTGCCATCAACACCACTTCCACCAACAGTTGAAGTAGGTTTTACTTCATAAATTGATAAATTATTTTTTAAAGTACACAATTCACATTGATTTCCACCTCTATTTTCTAAATCTTGTTGTAAACTCATTGGATTATTTTAGTTGAACAAAAGTACATTTTTTAATTAATGTGCTTATTTTTATTGGCTTAAATTAAAAAAGAAGTCTCATAACTTTGATTATAAAACTCTAAAACAGATATATTTACATTCAATTTTTTTACATAAGATATGAATCCAGAAAAAACAGTTTCTGAAGCGATCCTTTACAGGCGTTCAGTAAGAATTTATGATCCAGCAAAGCCAATTGACAAGAATATTGTCAAACAATGCATTGCACAAGCTGCTTTAGCTCCAAACAGCAGCAATATGCAACTCTGGGAATTCTATCACATTACTTCTAAAGACACTATTGCTCAAATCACCCCCTTTTGTTTCAATCAAAATGCAGCAAAAACAGCACAACAATTAGTAGTTTTTATTACTAGAAAAGATTTATGGAAACAACGCGCAAAAGCAAACTTGAGTTTTATGGATTCAAATTTTGGTAAAAACACCTCAAAAAAGGAACAATCAAGTAGAGAAAAAGTAGCCAGAAACTACTATGGGAAAATAATCCCTTTTGCTTATGCAGACTTTCTGGGGATTTTTGGTTTCTTTAAATATTTGATGATGCAAATAATAGGAGTTTTTAAACCGGTGTATCGACAAGTTAAAAATAATGATATGCGCATTGTAGCGCATAAAACTTGTGGTCTGGCTGCACAGAATTTTATGATTTCTATGGCTGCAAAAGGCTATGATACCTGCCCCATGGAAGGCTCTGATACGCTGCGCATAAAAAAACTACTTCAATTACCTTTCGGAGCGGAAATAAACATGCTTGTTTCTTGTGGAATTAGAGCAGAAAAAGGCATCTATGGCAAACGGTTTAGAATTCCTTTTGAGGAAGTGTACACCGAAATTTAACCAAGAAAGATGCCCCTTATTTTAAAAACTAAAATAGCAGGTACTTTACTTTTTTGACTTCAAAACTAAAATATTTTTACTTTTAAGAATTGCTGCTTGATTTAATTTCATGGAAACAAATTCTCCCTTTAAATATTTTTGTGCTTGATCTTTATAGTGCGGACTAAAAACACGTCCGGATTGCCCTGTTGGTATAATTGCCAAACTATTATCTACATCAGAAAAATCTACTACTCTTCTTGTTGAAGGACCTGCCAAGACTTTATAGTACCCTGTAGAGTCTATATTATAAATTTGATTATTGATCACTTGATCTCCACCAGAAGTTACAAAAGGCCCCACATTGAAAAATTTTCTTAGCAAAGAAGATTCACCTAAAGGATGCTTGTGTTCTATGGAAATTACACGTTCCCATTCCCAGTCTACTACATTTGCTCCTAATTGGCCTTCTAAAAAAGAAAAAGCTTTTTTAAAGGATTTGGCAACAATCTCTTTTTTAGTTTCTACCTTATCTTTTGTTGAAATATCGTCCCACCAAACTGATTGCTCTCGTTTTACTTGAACAGGTAGTACCTTCTCTATCAGAGGAGTGTTTGCGAATTGATGGAAACCTTCCCCCATTTCATCTGCAAATGTGTTTTTCTGAAACTCATAAATCCATCTATTATAAACAACAGGTGCGACTTCATTTTTATCAAAATTCCCTTTCCAGTTTTCCAAATAGTGCACTGCTGTTTTTTCGCTTGGAGAAAGCGCAGATACCGATAACATTTTTAGCAAATCTTTAATAATCTCTGGTGCGGATGGTGCCGTTACATCTAGCATCATTTTCGCAACCTCAGACAACGTCCAATCGTTTTTTGGCGCAACTAGATCAACAATTCTTCTCGCTCTATCTTCAGACAGATAGTAACCAGGATAGAGCATATTTCTAATTGAATCTGGTTGATTATTTGCAGAATATACGTAATTACTTTTTGGATTGATTGCCTGCGGATTTTCTTCAAAATCTAAGTATTCTGAAATTTCATCTTCCCCAGAAGCCCCCTCCAAAAAAGTCTTTGTATACAAAGGACGATCATGAGTATATAGTTTTCCCGATGCAAACCAAGCAATGTTATTCTTTGCATCTCCATACATCATGTTTAAGCCAGGGGCGTGCAATCTACTGGCGCCCTCTTTAAAAGCAGTCAGACTCTTCGCATGGGACATTGTATAGGCTACATCTAATATCTGATTCTTTAATTTCGTGTAAATCCATTGCATTGAAATTGGCTTTTCAGTTGCTAAAGGGTCAATAATTCCGTTCATTAAAGGCCCGTGCTTACTTACCTTAATAGTATATACAGAATCTTTTTCACCTTTCACTTTTAGGCGTTTTTCAACAAAATCATATGCTAAATACCCGTCTTTAAATTTATATTCATTCTCGTTTTCTGGATTATTCTCTTCAATATAAAAATCAATATCATCATTTTCTAACATGGTTATACCAAACGCATAGTCTTTATTATGACCTAACAAAGGAAAAGGAAGCAACGCCAGATGAAAACCATACATTTCATAGTCTGGTGTTTTTATATGCGCCTGATACCAAACCGAGGGTTGTGAATATCCAATATGCGGATCATTCGCGAATATTACTTTTCCATTTTTAGTCTTATCAGCCCCAAGAACCCAGGAATTACTCCCTATAAAAGGAGAGATTGGTAAAACATCCATTAACTGATGCATTGCTTTAGAAAAAGCAGCAGTTATCTCTGGGTTTTTCTCATTCTTGATCAATGTTAGGTTTTCGTGTTCAGTAGCGGTCAACTCATTTAAATAGGCACTGCCCAGTTTCTCTTTTATTTCATTCAACATTGGATCCGTCTTATGCGCTACTGCAAAACTAAAAGCCATATAACCAAAAACATTATAAATATCTTTTAACGTATATTTTTCTTTTTCGAGACCTATTAAAGTAAATTCTAATGGTGTTTTTCCTTTTTCTATGTATTGATTGATACCGTCTAAATAAGCCATTGCCATGCTATATGAAGCAGTTTTTTTATCTAAATTTCGCATTGTGACTGCAGATATTTCTTCGATTCCTAAACCAGAAAAAAGCTTATCGGTTGGAATGAGTTCCTTCCCAAAAATTTCTGATAATCTTCCTGCAGCAATCCTTCTAATTAATTCCATTTGCCACAATCTATCCTGCGCATGCACATACCCCAAAGCAACATAGGCATCTTTCTGATTTTGAGCATTGATATGTGGAACTCCGATCGCATCAAAATAAATGGTTACATCGGTATCCGTATTTTCTATGACAATTTTTCCATTATACTGAGGGTTAAGCGTAGATGCATAGCACCAAAGGGCAGCAAGTAGAAGTAAAACAAAACCTATTAAAAATAGGATCTCTTTTTTAAAAATTTTCATGGAAATCTGTTTGAGAAATTCAAAGGTAATAGATTTATATTGTATTTTTGTTTTCGTTAATAAATTCTACTTCATGAGAAAAATTCAAATGGTAGACCTCCAAGGTCAATATGCAAAAATTAAAGAATCTGTGAATGCTTCTATAACGAAAGTTCTAGATACCTCCGCATACATAAATGGGCCTTTAGTCCATGAATTTCAAGCAGACTTAGAAAAATATTTAGATGTAAAGCATGTGATTCCGTGTGCAAACGGCACCGATGCTTTGCAAATTGCAATGATGGGATTAGGCCTCGAACAGGGCGATGAAGTTATTACCGCAGATTTCACCTTTGCCGCAACCGTAGAGGTTATTGCACTCCTAAAATTAACACCTGTATTAGTAGATGTTGAAGCAGATACCTTTAACATAAATCTTGAAGCATTGAAAAAAGCAATCACACCAAAGACCAAAGCAATTGTGCCTGTTCATTTATTTGGACAAGTAGCAAATATGGAAGCGGTTATGGAAATTGCCAAAGAACATGACTTGTTTGTGATTGAGGACAATGCTCAAGCGATTGGTGCAAGTTACACCTTTAAGGACGGCACAAAACAAAAAGCAGGAACGATAGGAGATGTAGGTACCACTTCCTTTTTTCCTTCTAAAAACTTAGGTTGCTACGGAGATGGAGGAGCCATTTTTACAAATGATGACGCACTCGCCCACACGATTAGAGGTATTGTAAATCACGGAATGTATACACGGTATTATCACGATGTTGTTGGCGTGAATTCTCGACTGGATTCTATGCAAGCAGGTGTTTTACAAGCCAAATTACCAAAATTAGATATGTATTGCAATGCTCGTAGAGATGCGGCACGTTTTTATAACAAAGCTTTTTCCAACAATCCTAATATTAGCACACCCGCTGCAAAATCAAACACAACAGACAGCTGCGGTCAAATTTGCGATGTTTGTGACTGCCATGTTTTTCACCAATATACCTTGCAAATCAAAAATGGTAAAAGAGACGAACTGCATCAGCATTTATTAGCCCAAGGAATTCCAAATGCGATCTATTACCCAGTTTCTCTGCATGCACAGAAAGCATATAAAGATGCCCGCTATAAAGAAAGTGATTTCCCAGTAACCAATGAATTGATAAAAACAGTGATATCATTGCCGATGCATACAGAACTTGATACTGAACAATTAACGTTTATTACCAAAACCATTAATAACTTTATCAACTAAAAGCTATGAAAAATATTTTAGTAACTGGTGGTTTAGGTTTTATTGGTTCTCATACTGTTGTTGAATTACAAAACGAAGGTTTTGAGGTTGTTATTATAGACGACTTGTCAAACACTTCTCTTAGTGTTTTGGACAGTATTACAGAGATTACAGGTAAAAAACCTGCATATCACAATGTAGATTTAAAAGTTAAAAAAGAGGTACATCACTTTTTTGAAAATAATCTGGTAGACGGTATTATTCATTTTGCTGCTTTTAAAGCGGTGGGGGAAAGCGTACAAAACCCTTTAGATTATTACGAAAATAACGTTGGAAGTCTCGTCTATATTTTGCAAGAAGTAAGAAATCGAAAACTAGATCATATTATATTTTCCTCGTCCTGCACCGTTTATGGCCAAGCAGATGAGTTACCTATTACTGAAAATGCAACTATTAAAAAAGCGGAGTCCACCTACGGAAACACAAAGCAAATTGGAGAAGAAATTCTTCAAGAAAGTTGCAAGGCACACCAACTAAATGCAATCGCTTTGCGTTATTTCAACCCAGTTGGTGCGCACGAAAGTATAAAAATTGGCGAATTGCCTATAGGGGTTCCTCAAAATTTAATTCCTTTCGTAACGCAAACTGCCGCCGGTCTTAGAAAAGAACTATCGGTATTTGGAGATGACTATCCGACCCCAGATGGGACGGCAATAAGAGATTACATTCACGTAGTAGATTTGGCAAAGGCACACATTGCTGCATTACAAAGACTACTCCAGAAAAAAAATAAAAAGAAGTTCGAGGTTTTTAACGTAGGTTCTGGAAAAGGAAGCTCTGTTTTAGAAGTTATAAAAGCTTTTGAAAAAGCCTCAGGACAAAAATTAAACTATAAAATTGTGGGCAGAAGAAACGGCGACATTACCTCTGCATACGCAGACACCACAACTGCGAATAGAGAATTAAACTGGAAAACAGAAAAATCCTTAGAAGAGGCTTTGGCAGCAGCTTGGAATTGGCAATTGCAGCAATAAAATTCTTACCATATCTAAATAATAGTAAAAAAAAATTAAGTTTACCAATTATTTCTGAAATCTCATTTTAGACATAAAAACGCCTTTTTTTACTATTTTTTAGCTATTTATGGCTTTTTTTTAATGTTTTATTCAATATTTAGACCGTTTTAGGTTTTTATATGATAAGAAAAGTTATCTAAAATTGGCATATCAACAATCTAAGCAGCACATAATTTACAGATTTGTATTTCTAAGTCCATTTTTGGGGTTTTAACAGTTATAATTTCGGAGCACTCCAGATACCCTGTAACTTTGTAGTCTAACTAATGCTTCTGGAAACCAATGAGACTAATAAAAATTAGAAGAACAACGAGACTAGAAAAACGATATACCTCAAAAATGGGTAGATTGCATACCAATGTTACGTATATTAAGAAAACCTTATTACACATCATTCCACTTCAAACCCTTCATAAGTACAGAGAAACGTATTACGGCAAAATTAAAGATTGTGAAGAATGTGTTTTAGCTAAATAAATTTAAAAAATCCCAAACAGTTGTTTGGGATTTTTTTTGAATATTATTTAACATAAAATATGCTATTTTCTTCTTGTCGATTCAGTATTTTTAATGCTTAAAAATATGCTCCTATGAAAAAAATAAGCATCACTATTTTAACCATTATTAGTCTTGTGTCCTGCAGCCCTAGCGCTGAAAGACCTTCGACTGAATTAAGTATCAACTATGAGAAAATTGAATTGGAAAACGGACTCCATGTTATTTTCCATCTGGACAAGTCAGATCCCGTTGTTGCTGTAGAATTAATGGTGCATGTTGGCTCTGCCAGAGAAATTCAAGGAAGGACTGGATTTGCACATTTATTTGAACACTTATTATTTTTAGAATCTGAAAACTTAGGAAAAGGTGGTCTGGATAAAATGAGTGCAAGAATTGGAGGATCAGGTGCTAATGGATCTACCTCTAGAGACCGCACTAACTACTTACAAACGGTACCAAAAGATGGCTTGGAAAAAATGATATGGGCGGAAGCAGATAAATTAGGCTACTTCATAAATACCGTTACAGATCCTGTGCTCGCAAAAGAAAAACAAGTTGTTAAAAATGAAAAAAGACAAAGCTACGACAACAGACCTTATGGTTATAACCAATATGTAATTGGTAAAAATTTATATCCCAAAGACCATCCATACAATTGGCAAGTAATTGGTTCTTTAGAAGACTTACAGAATGCGACTTTGCAAGATGTAAAGAATTTTTATAAGAAATGGTATGTTCCTAACAATGCAACCTTAGTATTATCTGGAGATATAGATATTGAACAAGCCACAAAATGGGTACATCACTATTTTGATGAAATTCCAAAAGGTACAGAAGAAATTACGGCTTTAGAGAAAAGACCAGGGTTTGTAAAGGAAACAAAATTCATTTACTATGAAGATAATTTTGCTCGGGTACCACAGTTAACTATGGTTTGGCCAACAGTTGAATCTTACCACCCAGATGCTTATGCTTTAAAGGTATTGTCACAATACTTAACAGAAGGAAAATCAGCACCATTAAACCAAGTTTTAATAGCGGACTTAAAATTAACCTCTTCCACTAGTATGTATAGTGGAAACTCTGAATTAGCTGGGGAAGTGCAAGTCTCGGTAAGAGCATTTAACGGGGTCCATCTGACGGAAATAAAAGCAGGAATTGAAAAAGGGTTTTTAAAATTTGAAAATGAGGGGATTTCAGTAGACGATTTAAATCAAATAAAAGCCGGACAAGAAACTCGCTTTTATCGGAGTCTTTCCAGTGTACTCGGAAAAGGAAATAATTTAGCCTCTTACAACACCTACCTAGGAAAACCTGGTTTTGCAACCGAAGACATCAAAAGAACTTTAGCCGTTACCACGGAAGACGTGCAGCGTGTTTATGAAAAATACATCAAAAATAAAAATTATATTGCCACGAGCTTTGTCCCCAAAAACAGTGCAAAACTCGCTTTAACAGGTTCTAAACTGGCCGAAATTATAGAGGAAGAAATTGTAACGGGAGCAGAAGAAAGCTTTGACCCAAAGATCGCGGCTACTTATGAAAAAACACCCTCTTCTTTTGATAGAAGTATCGAACCATCGTTCGGAAAAACACCTACTTTAGCTGTTCCTGAAGTATATGAGAGTAGCTTAGAAAACGGCTTGAAAATCTATGGAATAGAAAATAATGAAGTGCCTTTAATCCGTTTTAATTTAATAGTTAATGGAGGCCAATTACTAGAATCTATGGATAAATTAGGCGTTGCCAATTTAACTGCAGACTTATTAAATAAAGGTACGAAGAGGAAAACAACACAAGATTTAGAAAAAGAAATCAAAGAATTAGGTGCAACTATATCTGTGTATTCTGATAAGGAAAGTATCACTTTAAGTGGAACTACTTTAGCTAAAAACTATGCACAAACCTTAGCGTTGGCGCAGGAAATGTTATTAGAGCCAAGGTTTGACACCCTTGAGTTTAACTTACTTAAAAATGCGACTATTGCTCGATTACGACAACAAGAAGCGAGTCCGAATACTATTGCTAGTAATGCTTATAAAAAACTTATTTACGGAGAAAAAAACATACGTTCCAAGAATATATTAGGAACATTAGCTTCTGTAGCTGAGATAACTTTAGATGATTTAAAAGTATATTACAATAATTATATTTCGCCTTCTGTAGCAAAAATATTAGTTGTCGGTGCAATTCCAAAAGAAAAAGTAATTGCATCGTTGCAAAGTTTAAATACAAATTGGAACGCCAAAAAAGTTTTAATTCCAATATATAAAACTCCAGAAGCACCGACAAAACCTGTCGTTTATTTTTATGACATTCCAAATGCAAAACAAAGTGTTTTACAATTTGGTGCACCTGCATTAGCAGCAACAGATCCCGATTACTATGCCGCTACAGTGATGAACTATATTCTCGGTGGTGGTGGTTTTGCTTCTCGATTGACTCAAGAATTAAGGGAAGGAAAAGGATATACTTATGGCATTCGCTCTCGTTTTTCTGGAACAAAAGCAAAAGGAACTTTTACAATTTCCAGTGGAGTGCGCTCGAACGTTACCTTAGAATCTGCGCAAGCAATTCAAAAAATATTAGCAGAATATCCTACTACTTTTTCTGACAAAGATTTAGCAACAACAAAAAGTTTTTTAATAAAAAGTAATGCAAGGGCTTTTGAAACTGGGGGTGCAAAATTAGCCATGCTTTCTAACATGAGTGCGTATGGCTTAAAAGCGGATTATATAAGAGATCAGGAACTTACGGTGCAAAATATGACAAAAGAAAGAGTTGAAGAATTAGCAAATACTTATATCAATCCTAATAAAATGATTTGGTTCATTGCAGGAGATGCAGAAACCCAATTAGAAAGAATGACAGCATTGGGTTATGGAGCGCCCATTCTTTTAAATAAAAGACAAGGTAAAATTAAAAACTAATTCTTTTAATTCGAATACTAAACCACTTCGTTTGTAACGGAAAAAAAATAGGTGAGTTGTCCTTTTTTTTTAAAGCCCCAATTTTAAGTTTTAAATTGGGGCTTTAAATTTTATCTATGCTGGCAAAGAGGCACCACTTGCAGCAACACTTCTATCTATTTTTCGCATTAGACCTTGTAATACTTTACCTGGTCCCACCTCTATAAACTCTGTTCCACCATCTGCAATCATTGCCTGTATCGATTGTGTCCATCTTACAGGAGCAGTCAACTGAAGCATTAAATTGTTCTTAATCTCTGCGGGATCTGTAACTGCACTTGCTGGCACGTTTTGATACACCGGACAACTAGGTTGGTTAAATGCAGTTGCTTCAATTGCAGCAGCTAACTCTGCCCTTGCAGGCTCCATCATTGGAGAATGAAAAGCACCGCCAACAGGCAATAACAGTGCTCTCCTGGCTCCTTTTTCTGTTAAAACTTCACAGGCTTTTTCAACTGCAGAAATTTCACCAGAAATCACCAATTGTCCGGGACAATTATAATTTGCAGCCACCACTACACCTTCGGTTTCTTCACAAGTTTCTTCTACAGTATGATCTTCCAAGCCTAAAACTGCAGCCATCGTCGAGGGTGCCATTTCACACGCTTTTTGCATGGCCAAAGCTCTTTTAAAAACTAGCTTTAATCCATCTTCAAAAGATAAAACACCATTTGCCACCAGAGCAGACAATTCTCCTAAAGAATGTCCTGCAACCATTTCTGGCTGAAAAGAAGCTCCTAAAACCTTTGCTAAAATTACTGAATGTAAAAAAATAGCAGGCTGCGTAACTTTTGTTTCTTTCAATTGCTCTGCGGTTCCTTCAAACATAATATCTGTGATTGAAAAACCTAAAATATCGTTTGCCTTTTCAAAATATTCTTGTGCTAGTGCTGAATTTTCGTACAAGTCCAATCCCATTCCTGTGAGTTGTGCTCCTTGCCCTGGAAAAATATATGCTTTCATAAATGTTTATTTGTTTAATCGTTCGCGAAAATACTCATTTTTATTGAAAGCTATTTCCTGCATGCAATGAGATCTCTTTCGTTGCAGGTTCAACCCTATTTTCTGAGAAATAAAATACTTTCAAAATCGCGCAATACCTCTACCTGTTTTTAATCTCATTCTGATGTTTAAATTTACAAATTTCAATTCTAAAACTGAAAATAATACTTGGTAAATTTGTTGCACGACAAAAAAAGACAAACAGCTGATAGTATCGATATATCTGGTATTGGCTGCCCTATTTATAGCGTCTCCAGTTGCTTCTAATTTAATCTTTCAAAAACTCTTCTATTGAGAGTTTTTTGGTTGGTGTCGTTTTGAAATTTCAGCAGAAAGTAGGCATTATCCATTTATTTTTTTAACTACGGATATTCTATCAGAAATGTATGGTTAAAAAAAGAAAGTCAAGCAGTGATTGCTCGTGTTTTTTGGCACCTTTTTCTCCCTGCTAATCCTTTTAATTGAAGGCTTTACGACCACTATAGCGAACTCCCCAATCCATAATAAAACTGTTCATTAATTTTTTGGTTTGTCTCCACTTGCGGTATTTGCAGCTATGTTGGCCTACCAGTTCGATTCGTTTGCAGGTATTCCAATTTTTCACTTTTAGCAAAAACGAACACAAGGAAAATATTTATGGTTGCGCAACAACCTCTCAACTTTCTACTCACAATTTATAGAAACCTTTACCGTTGTTTTTCTATTCTGCTGATTTAATATTTTACCCTGCACTATTTTTGTAAGTTTGCTTCTGAGCGGCTTCCTTTTTAAAGTGCTTGTTACCGTGCTAGAAACTTCTATTTTATATGGAATTATTTTCCTTTTCAAAAGAAGGTTCCGTTTAAAAGTGGGTTCAAAAATTTTAGACTAATTTTATGTAATGAACTCAAATAAATTTCGTCTATCACAGCAGAAAAAAATATGGGAATGAAAAAAATATGCATCGCATCTATTATGCTGTGTCTAAGCTTTATTGGAAATTCACAAACGACAATTTTCAATGACGTTTTACAAAAACACGTTTCTAAGCAAGGCGAAGTGGCTTACACAAAATTGAACGAAGCAAAACTAAAAAAATACCTCAACTATTTAGAAAAAACAACTCCCGATAAATCCTGGTCAGAGAATAAACAAAAAGCATTTTGGATAAATGTCTATAACGCATATACCCTAAAGATAATTTTAGATAATTACCCTTTAAAAAGCATTCGAGATATTCACAAAGAAGGCAGCACCGCTTGGGAAACCCCCTTAGCTCGGGTAGGTGGAAAGAGGTATACTTTAAATAACATCGAACACACGCTACTGCGTAAAAACCTTTTTGACCCAAGAATTCATGTGGGTGTAAACTGTGCTTCGGTCTCTTGTCCTAAACTTTCTAACATCGCTTTTACTGAAGCAAATATAGACCGCGAATTAGAGCGATTAATGAAAGAGTTCATCAATGATTCCTCTAAAAACAATTTCACAAAAGACAGTATTCAAATATCACCAATTTTTAATTGGTTTGAACAAGACTTTACTAAAAATGGGGGTATCATCACCTTTTTAAATAGGTATTTAGAAACGAAAATACATCCAAAAGAAAAAATTAGTTATCTAAAATACAATTGGACTTTAAATGGAAAATAGTACCTTTAATTTTCATCAGAAACACAAAAAAAATGTCTAAAAACTATTATGATGCTGCTGATTTAAAAAAATTTAGCAAGATAACAGACTGGAGTCCAGAGCTTGGAAATAAGTTTTTTGAGTACTACGGAAAGGTCTTTGAAGAAGGTGCTTTAACAGCACGTGAAAAATCTTTAATCGCTTTGGCCGTTGCACATACAGAACAATGTCCTTATTGCATAGATGCCTACACAAAGGACGGATTGCAACGTGGAATTACTAAAGAACAAATGATGGAAGCTATTCATGTAGGTGCCGCTATTAAAAGCGGAGCCACTTTAGTACACGGAGTTCAGATGATGAACAAAGTTGATAAATTAGAAATGTAAGCAACGATTAATTATATTTTATTTAGCAAAATTTAAGTATGCACTAATTTCCAACAAAATAGAAGTCTAGAAAAAAATAATTAAAAAACACTTCGACTGCACTCGAGAAGAAATGTATGAAGAAATCATTAAAAGCAAGAAATAACGACATCGCAAATACAGCACGTCAAATGGAAATTCTTTCTAATGGCGTTTTCGCTTCAGGAGAATTACCAACCTTCGCTGCTAAAATCAAAAAAACGCATCAATTTCCATTGCGTCCTAATAAATTAGAAATTCTACAAATAAACTTAGGATACATGTGCAATCAAGTTTGTGGACATTGCCATGTAGATGCCGGTCCAGACCGAAAGGAAATCATGACCATAGACACCATGCAACTATGTTTAGATGTCATCAAGACAACGGAAGCACATACGCTAGATTTAACCGGTGGTGCACCGGAAATGAATCCTAATTTTAGATGGTTTGTAGAAGCGGCATCCAAAGCGGGAATCAAAGATTTTATCGTACGCTCGAACCTCACGATTATTCTGGCCAATAAAAAATATTATGATTTGCCAGCATTCTTTAAGAAACACAATATACATGTAGTTTCTTCCATGCCACATTGGACGCGCGGAAAAACAGACAAACAACGTGGAGATGGTGTTTTTGATAAATCGATAAAGGCTTTGCAAGAATTAAATGCAGTTGGATATGGTTTAGAAGGATCTGATTTAAAGTTGGATTTAGTTTACAATCCTTCGGGAGCATTTTTACCCGGAAATCAGCAAGCCTTAGAAAATGATTTTAAAAAAGCGCTTAAAACCGAATTTAATATTGATTTTCATAGCCTTTTCGCTATTACTAATTTACCCATAAGTCGTTTTTTAGATTATTTAATTGCCTCCGAAAATTATGAAGAATATATGGCTTCTTTAGTAGAAGCCTATAATCCTGCTGCAGTGACCGATGTAATGTGCACCAACACAATCTCCGTTAGTTGGGATGGATGGCTTTATGACTGTGATTTTAACCAGATGTTAAATCTAAAAGTAGCGAGCACAGTGAAACACATTTCCAATTACAACGAAGCAAAATTACAAGATAGAAATATAATTACAAATCAGCATTGTTATGGCTGTACTGCGGGAGCAGGCAGCAGTTGCCAGGGTGTTCTTGCTTAACCCCTCCCTAAACGATTCAAAATCTTACAGGAAAATAAAAAACAAAAAACATGAGTTATTTAGAAACTACACACAATGTATATAAAGAAGCGGCTTTAACCCCTGATGTAGGCCTTTGTTGCACTACGAATCCTGTTTGGGAATTACCGGGATTAAAAATTCCTAAAATCATGCAAGAAATGAACTACGGTTGCGGCTCCACTGTGCATGCAAGAGATTTAACAAACAATCCTAAAATGCTGTATGTTGGCGTAGGTGGTGGAATGGAGTTGTTACAATTTTCATATTTCAATAGAAGTAAAGGAGGTGTGATTGGACTAGATGTTGTAGACGAAATGCTAGAAGCATCACGTAAGAATTTTAAAATTGCAGAAGAACAAAATGATTGGTTTCAGCGTGATTTTGTGGATTTACGCAAAGGAGATGCAATGGCACTTCCAGTAGCAGATAACTCTATAGATGTTGCCGCTCAAAACTGCTTGTTTAATATTTTTAAATCTGAAGATTTGAAAAAAGCAATTGCAGAAATGCATCGTGTATTAAAACCCCACGGACGTTTAGTGATGAGCGACCCCATCTGTGAACAACCGATGAATGCTGAATTGCGAAATGACGCGCGTCTGCGTGCACTGTGTCTCAGTGGAAGTTTATCAATTGCAGACTATATAAAAGCACTCACAGATGCGGGTTTTGGAACCATTGAAATTAGAGCTAGAAAACCGTATCGCATTTTAGATCCTAAAAATTATCCAACAGATGAATTGATCTATATCGAATCGATAGAGGTAGCAGCAATTAAAGATCCAATGCCTAAAGACGGACCTTGTATTTTTACAGGAAGAGCAGCTATTTATTTTGGTGATACAGCTTACTTTGATGATGGTTTAGGACATACTTTATTAAAGAATCAACCTTTGGCAATTTGTGATAAAACATCAGCAGCATTGCAAGCATTAAAAAGAGATGATATCTTCTTTTCTGAATCTACCTTTCATTATGACGGTGGTGGATGTTGTTAACTAAACGTGAGAACAAAGAATGCATACTAAAATATTTTTAATTGGAACATAAAGAACATCAAGCTGTGCACGAAAACTTACTCTTAATTTTTACAAGAAATCCTGAATTAGGGAAAGTAAAAACACGTTTGGCAAAAACAGTAGGTGCTCAAACTGCACTTTCAATCTATACCTTTTTACTTTATAAAACTAAAGAGATCGCTACTAAGGTTGCTTCAGATAAAGCCGTATACTATTCTGTTCGCATCCGAGAAAATGATCTTTGGGATGCAACTATTTTTCAAAAACACCAACAAATTGGTGCAGATTTAGGGAGTCGTATGTTACATGCGTTTAAAAATGGATTTATAGCAGGTTACAAAAAAGTACTTATTATTGGCAGTGACTTATATGATTTAACTCCTGAAATCATAGAACAAGCGTTTACTGATTTAGCGGATAATGATTTGGTTATCGGGCCTGCAGAAGATGGTGGGTATTACTTATTAGGCATGAAATCTATGCATCCTAAAATTTTCAAAAATAAAGATTGGGGCGCAGAGAACGTAAAGGAAAAAACACTAGAGGATCTAAAAGATAAAAAAGTACTTTTGTTGCCAGAATTAAATGATGTAGATATCTTTGAGGACATTGAACACCACCCAGCATTTCAACATTTTTTAAACTAAATATTATTGCGCGTGCACTAAATAATCTCTGAAGCGAACAGTAAATAAATTTGTTTGCATACTTTCAAGAGTACAATAACTAATCATCTATGAAAAAACAGCAATTACAAGAAACTATCAATTTTTTGAGGTCAAAAGGCATTACAACTCCAGAGATTGGTATTGTTTTGGGTACGGGACTTGGCAAACTAATAGCTGAAATTGATATAGAAAAAGAGATTGCCTATTCAGACATTCCTAATTTTCCAATGGCCACCGTTGAATTCCATTCAGGAAAACTGATCTATGGAATCTTATCAGGAAAAAAAGTCGTAGTTATGGCAGGTCGTTTTCATTTGTATGAAGGCTATAATGCATGGGAAGTTACTTATGGTATTCGGACAATGCACGGTTTAGGTATTAAAAATTTACTAATTTCTAACGCTGCCGGAGCCATAAATCTCAGTTACCAAAAAGGTGATTTAATGTTGATTGAGGATCATATTAATCTGCAGGGAAGTTCTCCTTTGGCTTTTAAAGGAGCCAACGATTTCGGTACTATTTTCGCAGACATGCTTGCACCCTATTCGAAAGAAATCAATGCTAAAATTACAACCCTTGCAAAAATACATAGTATTCCACTGCACCATGGTGTATATGCAAGTGTTTTAGGACCTCAATTAGAAACAAGGGCTGAATATAGAATGTTACAAATTTTAGAAACAGATGCCGTTGGTATGAGTACTGTGCCAGAAGTAATTGTAGCAAAGCAATTGAACTTGCCTTGCGCAGCCATTTCTGTTTTAACAGATGAGTGTGATCCTAAAAATTTACAACCAGTAGATATTGCAGAAATTATTGCTATTGCAGGAACTGCCGAACCTAAAATGATTGTATTATTTAAAGAGATAATTAAACAACTTTAAATTATACGCAGACGAAAGTCCAAAGATTTCATAAAAACTATTACGAAACTGCAGCGATCATAAAATAATTGTGACTCTTAAATCAACAATATGCGTATTGCCCATAGTATCATAATTGCATTTTCTATAATAAGAGGCTCAGTCATTGGAAGCTTTTAAGCAGTTCCTAAAAACGCGCAGCGAATAAATAAGGTGCTTAAAAGTATTTTGGTAACTCAAATAATACTAATTTTTTTTAGTTACTAAGAATTAAGACAACTCCAAAAAATTTAAAGCATTTAGAAGCAGCTGTGTTCATAAATATTCCTTTACCAGAAATAATTGTGTTCTTCAAGAGATACAAACAGGATTAATTTATTGAAAATTAAAAAAAAAGCTATTTTTATTCAGTTAGTATGCTTTACATGCTCAACCTCAATTACAAAAACAGGTATAAATACCCTTTTCGTAATGCAGCTTATATAGTACTTTAGACTGGATTTTAAGCGGCAGTTCTAAAAAAGAATAAATACTATTAAACTATTTATTCACTTTGCTTTAATTGCCAACAAACAACAATTCTTCAGAGTAACACCCCATTCTTCCATGAATAAAAAACTCTTTTTAGCAATTATCCTACTGCATGCCCTTCCTACTTTGTCACAAATACATAATAACTCTAAATTTCAAAAAAAGTTCTGCGAAATAGCTCGTCTTTCTTATACTTTTCCTCCTATTGTAGCTTTTACCATTACGAACTGCATACGACAGAATAACGCTTCAACTAATTTATTACTGCCAAAGCAAGTTAAAGTATTGACGCTAATAAATTTTTTTATAGATACGTTTCCTGCTAAAAACTACATACTTTCAAAAAAAAAACAATGGGCTAAGAATAAACGGATAAAAATATGGGTATCCGCTACATTATCATCTGTTCTAACCATCATATTCATAATTAGCTATAAAAAGAAACTCATACTAAAGAGGAGAAAAGAGCAAACAGCATTGCAAAAAGAGAATATCCTAAAGTTAAAAGTAATTGAATTACAAGAGGAAAAAGAAATTAGTAAATACTATAAGAGATGTTTGGATGAACTTAAAATAGCTTTTATCAAAAAAACAAAGCAAGTCGTGGACCTAAAAAGACAGACGAACAAACTCGGTGTTCAAGAAGAATTGGCCCAACTGAGGGCTTCCGTGATACTAACGCACAAAGACTGGCTTGCATTTAAACAATTATTTGATAGAAGTTATCCTAATTTCACAAAACAACTGAGGGCTAAAAACCAATATTTAACTGCGGCAGAAATACGATTTATGATGCTTAAAAAAATAAATATTTCCAATCAAGATATGGCAAAAACGCTAGGTATTGGAAATAACGCTATTCATAAAACGAACAGTCGCATTCGACAGAAACTACATTGTACGAACGAAGAATTGAATACCTTGATAAAAATATTATAGCCAACCTTTGTGTGTCTTTTTGAAACCAGCCAAGGATGAAAATTTGAAATAACAATCTTTTATATCTCAATAATTGACCGCCCTTTTGTAAAAAAGTTAAATTGTCAGCTATTTGTCAGTATTAACTGCCTTATTTATATTCAAACAACATTAAATTTGCTTTGAAAAATAGGTTTTAAAAGGAAAACTGTTTAGATTCATATCGTTGATCTTATCCCTCCTGAATGCAAAAACGTACGCATTAAAAACGAACAATGCGCTTTTCGCACCTATTCATGCTGGCATTCTGATTAGGTTAGCCCCCAACTACCTATGCACACTATCATTCAAAAACATTTCGAAATTTAATTTGCTTTTTAGGAATAATAAAGAGAAAAACAGTCTTTCTAAATATTTTAAATAAAACTCCTTATTATTTTTGAATAATATCAAAAGTATCTTCATAAAATAAAAGAATGCTTCTTTCATTTCGTTTTAATTAAAGTAGCGGCAAAAAAAAATCCCTAGTTGATTTAGAGCTATGAAAAAAAAGGTGATTACACAAACCAACTTACTATTTGTATTCTTTCTGGTCATAGCGTCTGCCAGTCAAGTATTCCTGTTTTTTTTTCGAAGCAAAAAGAGAATACCCAAACCCGCTTATAAAAAGGCACTTCATATTCGCGAAACTTCACGAATAGAAGACAAATTAATCTTTACTAACTGTACAAGTATTTTAAAAGTACAAGTAATTGACGGACAACTTCTTATATATAAACATAATCACGATTTCTCGAACCCCTTTATTTGCTGTTCTGTGAAATCTAATTTTAAAAAGGACCAATTAATACTCGAAACAGCAGGTAACTTAATAGTGTCTGCAGAAAGAATCACTGAATGGAATACTAATAACCATTATGTATTCCACAAAAAATTTAAAGATTCCTTGATCAAACCCGTAAAAATCGTATTGAAAAATGATGGTAGTATAAAGTTATACAAAGCTAAAGATACTATTATTCGGTCTTCTAAATAATTTTTAAAAAATATCTTGTGTTTTACGTTTAAAAGAAAATAGGGGAACTGGGAAGTCTATTTTGAAATACTTTTGAGAATAAATACTAAAAATTTAAAAAAACAAACAATTTTAGTACCATCCTCTGCAATTGCAATTTATTATACTTTTAATTGTTATAATTTTATAAAACAAACCCTATTTCGCAAGACATTAAAAGCAGTACTCTTGAAAATAAGCGACTAAACCATAAAACCAGTTGTTTACAAGTATTGTATGCTCCAACTGATCAATAAATTTTAATCTTTAAGAAATAACAAAATTATAGTTTATGCAGACCTACCTAGATCTTATAAAAGCAGCTTACACCAAGTATTTACACTACCTAAAAACAAACTATTTTAATCCAAGTGAATTGGGAAAATTACTTTTATAGACTTTTTATAATAGCACTATTCGTTTGGGTTTGGAGGCTGTTTTTCTTTGGTGAAAAGAACAATCTCTGTTCCGAAAATATTTTTGGCTAGATACTTTTCACCTGTTTTTTATTTTTTTCATTGAATTTTAGTGTGCTTATCGCACTGTCAAATGCTACAGCGTAGCTTTTTGAGGACTTTCTTAGCCTTATTAGCTTATCTGTTTTTAGTTTTTACCTAATCAAAATAAATTCATTACCCTTTTTTGCAAGAATTTTTATATTGTTCGTCGTGATAAACTTTACACAATGGTGCATACACAGATTAATCCACAGAGTTCCGTTTCTTTGGAACTTCCATAAAGTACATCACTCCGTAAAACAAATTGGATTCACCGCTCATTTACGATACCATTGGATGGAACCTATACTTTATAGTTCTTTAAGACACATACCTCTCGCGATTATTGGAGGCTTTTCTGCACAAGATGTGGCACTCATACATTTCTTTAATATTATGATTGGTCATCTAAACCATGCAAATATTCATTTGGATTATGGTTTGTTAAAATATGTTTTAAACAACCTTAAAATGCATAGCTGGCATCATTATAAAGTGCTGCCAACGGAAAGAAAATATGGTCTATATTAATTATACAAATGTTACTAATTACTTAGATTAAGTGCAAAAATAGTATTAGTTTGCGTCAAGTTTTTAGTGGACAAACATTAAAAGACTTATTACTTTTGTAGCGTAACAAACTACCTGCAATGAAACATAGACAGCAGGATTCATTCCGAGAGACCAAAAAAAAATTCGATACGATGAAAATTAAAAAAGTACTTGTTGCCAATAGAGGTGAGATAGCCATAAGAATTTTTAGAGCTTGTACAGAAATAAATGTTAAAACCATATGTGTCTATACTTTTGAAGATAGGTACTCCCTGCATCGCTATAAAGCAGATGAATCTTATCAGATTGGCGAAGACACAGCGCCTTTAAAGCCCTATTTAGACATCGATGAAATTGTACGAGTAGCTTTAGAAAGCGGCGCAGACGCCATACACCCTGGCTACGGTTTTTTATCAGAAAATGCAAATTTTGCACAGAAATGTGAAGACAACGGAATTATTTTTATAGGACCTAAAGTATCTGTCTTAAAAGCATTGGGGGATAAAATTACTGCTAAAAAAGTGGCCATTGCCAATAATATTCCGGTTATTAGGAGTAGTGAAAAACCTTTAATTAATATCGAAGTAGCCCTGAATGAAGCTTCTATAATTGGCTATCCAGTGATGCTAAAAGCGGCATCTGGCGGCGGCGGAAGAGGCATGCGTGTTATTAGAGAAGCATCAGAATTGACAGGTGCTTTTTATGAGAGTAAACGGGAAGCTTTGAATGCTTTTGGAGACGATACCGTATTTCTTGAGAAATATGTAGAAAACCCTAAACATATAGAAATTCAAATAGTTGCAGATAATTATGGTAATACTGTGCACCTTTATGAACGCGACTGCTCCGTGCAGCGTCGCTACCAAAAAGTGATTGAATTTGCTCCTTCTTTTGACTTAAAACAAGAAATAAAAGATGCGCTTTATACCTATGCTATAAATATCTGTAAAGCAGTTGCCTATAATAATATTGGAACTGTTGAGTTTTTAGTAGATGATGATGATGCGATTTATTTTATCGAAGTAAATCCACGAATACAAGTAGAACATACGGTTACAGAAGTTGTTACAAATATAGACTTGGTAAAAACACAATTATTTATTGCTGGAGGATACCGATTGGCAGACCAACAAATAAAAATCACCAATCAAGATGCCATTAAAATAACAGGTTATGCACTGCAATGCCGAATTACCACGGAAGACCCTCAAAATGATTTCAAACCAGATTACGGTGAGATTACTACCTATAGAAGTGCCTCTGGTTTTGGAATTCGTTTAGATGCTGGTAGTGTGTATCAAGGGGCAATTATCTCTCCCTTTTTTGATTCTATGTTAGTTAAAGTCACCGCAAATAGTAGAACTTTAGACGGTGCCTGTAGAAAAGTACGCCGAGCCTTAGCAGAGTTCAGAATTAGAGGTGTAAAAACCAACATGCCATTCTTAGACAATATATTAAAACATGACACCTTTAGAAAAGGAGCTGTTACTGTGAACTTCATCAATCAAAACCCTGATTTATTTATTTTTAAAGCTCCTAGAAATAGAGCGACAAAATTAGTTACCTATTTAGGTGATGTAATCGTAAATGGAAATCCCGATGTTAAGAAAATAGACCAAACAAAAACATTTATAAAACCGATTGTCCCTAAATTTGACGCCCATGGAGAATACCCAAAAGGAACCAAGGACTTACTAACAAAACTAGGTCCTGATAAATTCTCTGAATGGTTGAAAAATGAAAAGAAAATTCATTTTACAGATACGACGATGAGAGACGCTCATCAAAGCTTGTTGGCGACTAGAATGCGAACCTATGATATGCTGCAAGTTGCAGAAGGGTATGCCAAAAACAATGCGGCCATCTTTAGTATGGAAGTTTGGGGCGGCGCAACTTTTGACGTGTGTATGCGCTTCTTGCAAGAAAACCCTTGGGAACGTCTGAGATTGTTGCGTAAAGCGATGCCAAATGTATTGCTTCAAATGCTTATCAGAGGTTCAAACGGTGTAGGTTATACAGCATATCCAGACAATCTTATCGAAAAGTTTGTAGAACAATCTTGGGAAAATGGTATAGATATTTTTAGAGTCTTCGATTCTTTAAATTGGATGCAATCCATTGCTCCCTGCATTGAACACGTGCGGAAAAGGACAAATGGTTTAGCGGAAGGTGCCATCTGCTACACCGGTGATATTTTAAACCCTAAAAACACAAAATACAATCTTCAATATTATACCACTTTAGCCAAAGATATCGAAAATGCAGGAGCACATATTCTTGCGATTAAAGACATGGCTGGCTTATTAAAACCGCATGCAGCTTTCGAATTGGTTTCGGCTCTAAAACAAACGATAAACATTCCTATTCATCTCCACACCCATGATACCTCCTCCATACAATCTGCTACTTATCTAAAAGCAATTGAAGCTGGTGTAGATGTCGTAGATGTTGCATTAGGTGGGTTGTCTGGATTAACATCACAACCAAACTTTAATTCGATGGTAGAGATGATGAAATTTAATGAGCGAGAGAGCCACTTAAATATTGAGTCTCTAAATGCATATTCAAATTATTGGGAAACTGTTCGGGAGTATTACTATCCGTTTGAGTCTGGTTTAAAATCTGGCTCTGGCGAGGTATTTAAGCATGAAATCCCAGGAGGTCAATATTCGAATTTAAAACCACAAGCACAAGCCTTAGGATTGGAAGACCGCTTTCACGAAATCACCAAAATGTATGGGGATGTGAACTTACTTTTTGGAGATATTGTGAAAGTAACACCCAGTTCTAAAGTAGTTGGCGATATGGCCCAGTATTTAGTAAGTAATAATTTAACAATACAGGATGTATTAGAACGTGGAGACAGCATTTCATTTCCAAAATCGGTAGTCAGTTTCTTTAAAGGAGACTTAGGGCAACCTGTTGGTGGGTTTCCAAAAGACTTACAAAAATTAATTCTAAAAGATGAGATACCCTATACTGATAGACCAAATGCGCACATTGAACCTTTAGATATTGAAGAAGAATATAAAAAATTTAGAAAAATATTTGAAAATGATTTGAGTAGACCCATCGATTTCACAGACTTCTTGTCTTATAAATTATATCCAAAAGTATTTACAGAGGCCTATAATCAGCACTTAAAATATGACAGTCTACTCAATTTGCCAACTAAAAATTTCTTTTATGGAATGGAAAGGGGGGAAGAAATTATTATTGCATTAGACAAAGGGAAAAATATGCTTATTTCTTTAGATTCTGTTGGGAGACCTAACCTGGACGGAATGGTAACGGTATACTTCAAGGTCAACGGACAAGGAAGAGCTGTTCAGATAAAAAATAATTCGATTCAAATTGACAAGGTTGTGAACACAAAAGCTGACAAAAATAATGTGAAAGAAATTGGTGCACCTTTGCAAGGATTACTATCGACTATTTTAGTAAAAAAAGGAGAACAAGTGACAAAGAACCAGCCACTTTTTATCATTGAAGCTATGAAAATGGAAACAACCATTACTGCAATAGAAGCTGCTGGAATTTACAATATATCACTAAAGGCAGGCACTATGGTAAACGCTGAGGATTTAATTTTAACGCTAAAATAACTCTGAATAACCTCAAAAGTAAGAAAGTTCAGTGCACTATTTTATATCAAATTCAAAAATCATCTATCTACCTATTACGTCCTTTTTCATCTGGATATAAGCTCGGTAATGTATCACTTTGAACAAAGTCTTTTGTTTCAATATTAATACCGGTCACCCTTCCTTTAAAAGCGGCACCCGTATCAATATTCCAGACGTTCATTGCGTGCATTGGGGCCGTCTCCTCCAGATTGGTAGTGGGAGTATGACCAATATAAATCTCATGGTACTGTAGTAGTCTTTTAGGATATCTTTTGTGCTTTATGTCTATGCGCTCGTCTGCAACCAAAGCCATTTCCCATAAAGTTCTATCCAAATAAAAA
>Ga0209302_10000181_pt1 | contig 39417 bp, 36 predicted proteins | sample ArcOceMetagenome_2_FD_187445 | JGI IMG/M metagenome (GOLD analysis project Ga0209302, IMG submission 187445) | Marine eukaryotic phytoplankton communities from Arctic Ocean - Arctic Ocean ARC135M Metagenome (SPAdes) (version 2) | ecosystem: Environmental > Aquatic > Marine > Oceanic | place...
CCGCCGCTGGCATTTCGAGCGATGGCATTCGACGCGGAGCAATGACGGAGCAATGCCGGAGCATTGCCCTGCTACGATGAGCAGCCCTCGAGTAGTGTGCGCGGCTATGTGCGCCTCAATGTGCGCCTCAATGTGCGCGCCTCAATGTGCGCGCCTCAATGTGCGCCAGGGCTATGAGCGCGGCTAGGCTTTGCCGAGTAGGCGCTGTATGTTGCGCTGCATGATCGCAGCAAACTCGTCGGGGCTTAAGTTCGCTTGGTGCTGTACCGCTTCGATGAACATGCTGTAGTCGGGCGTCTTTTGTGCGCGCGGATAGACGCGCAGTGGGAAGTCGGAACCAAATAGAATTTTTTCGGCACCTACGGTTTCAATCATCCGTCGAAAGATCGATGGCTCGTAGAGTAGGGGGGTGGCTGAAGTATCGTAGTAAACATTCTTGAGGGCCTTACGCAGTCGCGGGTTGAGCTCAAAGAAAGCGAGTCCACCGCCCCAGTGCGCGAGGATAAGCTTCAGTTCGGGGTGCGCTTCGGCCATGCGCAGGAAGTCGTTGAGCGGAGTGGGCACACTGCCCGGATGGTCGTGGCCGACGGCTTCGGTGGCGTGTAGATTGATCGGCCAGTCGTGGGCGACACACCAATCCGCTAGTGCATGCCAGCCTGCGCTGCTGGAGTCGAACTGTTGAATGCCTGGGTGCAGCTCACCCACGCCGCATAGCCCGAGGCTGAGGGCATGTTCGCATTGAGCGATGACTGACGCTACGGTGCCACCGGGGTGGATCGAGGCGAAGCCGATAAAGCGCTCGGGTGCTGCCTGCACCCATCCCGCGATCAGATCATTTTGCCAGCGGCAAGTAACTTCGTTTTGCCAATACCAACCGAGTAAGACGGTTTGTTGGACGCCTGCGGCATCCATTGCAGCTAAAGTTTGCTCCATCGTCGCCCAGCCTTGAATGGAGGGGCGGTCGAGTGGGGCGACTAGGTCGGCCCAGTGTGGCTCGTTATGAGACTCTGCCCACGCACGCGGAGCTGCCGCGAGTTCTACGGAGTAGCAATGACTGTGGCTATCGATGATTTTCACGGTGAGGATCGTTGGTGAATTGTTGTCATTTAATCGACGAATCAACCTGCAGGCACGTTCCTTTTGGCGTACAGCCAGTCGCTACAAGGCTCCCGAACTGCCAGAGTTTGTAGCAAGCGGGATAACACCGCGATAAATTTATAGTCGCACTGGTAAACCGCGACTTTGCAGATGCTCTTTGGCTTGTCGAATCGTGAAGGTGCCAAAGTGAAAAATGGATGCGGCGAGCACGGCACTGGTTTTGCCATGATCGATGGCGTCGGCGAGGTGATCGAGGGTGCCTGCCCCACCGGAGGCGATGACGGGCACTTCGACGGCTTCGCTGACGGCGCGGTTAAGTGCATTGTCAAATCCGGCCTTGGTGCCGTCTGAGTCCATACTGGTCAGGAGGATTTCACCGGCGCCAAGCGCGACGACTTTCTTAGCCCATTCGACTGCGTCGAGTCCTGTGTTATTACGCCCGCCATGGGTGTAAACTTCCCAGCGATCTTGGTCCTTAACACGTTTGGCATCGATTGCGACGACGATGCACTGGTTGCCGAACTTAGAGGATGCTTGATGGATGAGATCTGGATTGATGATGGCTGCGGTGTTGAGGCTGACTTTGTCGGCCCCAGCATTGAGCATATCGCGAATGTTTTCTACGTTGCGCAGTCCGCCACCGACGGTGAGTGGCATGAAGCACTGGTCGGCGGTACGTCTGACCACGTCGATCATGGTGTTGCGCTCGTCGCTGGAGGCGGTGATGTCGAGGAATACAAGTTCGTCGGCGCCTTGCTGCTCATAGGCTTTGGCTTGTTCGACGGGATCGCCGGCATCGATCAGATTGACAAAATTCACGCCTTTGACAACGCGACCTTCATGAACATCTAGGCAAGGAATAATTCGGACTGAGAGCATAGCTATAAATTTAAAAGCGGATTGGATCTCTGTAAATAAAGAATGCCGCAAACGGAGGGTTGCGGCATTCAGGAAATTGTTGGTAACGAGGTCTTACTCGTCAGCAAAGGTGATGTCAGGCTCGAAGGAGAGCGCGAGGCGATACTGTATGCCGGGGCGCATAATCAATGGATGATCGCGCTCAAGGATTTGCAAGTAGTGCATGTTGCCGTAGTAGGTGCGGTAGTCCGGATCTTCGGATACAACCTCGAGTTCCTTCCATTCTGCCTGAAAATCATCCTTCACCACGTTGGTGCGATGGCCTTCTTCGCCAAGTGCGAAAGAGGTGGCGACACGATAGCGACTGTGCGGCGCGGCGATCGCGAGGACGTAGCGCATACGATCGAGCTGTACTTGCTGTTTCACAGTAAAGCAGTACTCGCAGGAGATAGTGCCGCCCTTAAAGGACCAAATGACCTTACAGCTACCTAGACCAGGGACGATTTTTTCGTCTGTGGTAATAAGCTCGGGTTGGTCATACTTGAAAGTCAACGCATTGCGCAGACCCATCGCAGTGGTGCAGTTTTTACCATAAAAGGAAGGCACAATGACCTTATCACCAAAGGTCAGTTCGGGCATCATGATCGGCAAATACTTATGAACCGGCCAGTCGAAGATACCTGGTGAGTGAGGGAACGCGAGGTAGTCGGACGTTCCTTTGCCCTGTTCGCCAGAAGCGATGAGTGGCAATTGCACTGCTAAGCCAGAATCAGGGTCTTGGTAAACGAACAGACCTTGTTCTTTTTTGTGCGATTTGTCGAAGCTGATAAAGCGAGCCACCTTACGTGGTGTAACTGGCTTGGATGGAGCGGCGCTGCCTTTGGTGGCGCGTGCGAGACGTGCCCATTGGCAGAGGTAGCGCGCGGCATCGAAGTTTGCCATGCGGGTGGTGTGATATGGCACGGTGTCACGCTCATCGTCGCGGATGACTAAGTAGCCATGTTCTTGATCGAGGTAAGTCGCGAAGAAATTCATGAATAAACGACGCACGGTGTCTGTGTAAAGATCACGTTTGTCGTCCGCTATCCATCCATCACGGAGCGCTTGCAATATGAGACTGATGCAGTGCATCTGTCCATATGCTCCGAGTGAGCGCCCGTAAGCGAAGCCACTGCCGTCTTGGCGTACAAGATCAGGGATCATCTTCAGGTATTTCTCCGAATAAGTGCGCAGGCTGGGTAGCTTGCGCTCGCGAAGGTGAAGATTTGAGTGAAGCTGAAGTGCTTGGCGGATGAATACGAAGCTCTGAACACCGTAAATGTCGAATGCGCCGCCGAGCTTACCTTCTTCGCCACTGGCATCATCGAAGTAGCCAGTTGAAGAGGTCGATTCGATGCGCTCAAGAAAGCGATCAATTAGGCGTCCAGTCTCATCTTTCTTGGATAAGCCGAGACTGAAGCGAGTGACTGCCTTCGCGATATTGAAACTCTGAAAGTGGTTATTGTAATCGCTGCGTTCAAGCAATTGCTTGTCGAGCTGCTCACGAGTCGGGTCGAGCAGGCGCTCCCACAAAGGATTACGATCCTTGGCTGGGCCGAAGGAGAGTAGCCCGAGTGCAGAGTATGCCAAGCCGTTTTCGTGGACGTCCTCAGTAAATACCTGTGCTGTGACGCAACGAGCAGCGAGATCAACTAGGTCGAATTCGCCGAGTGTGGTCTCATTAGTAGCACGGTAATACTCGCCAATCGCAAGAGCGGCGTGTCCAGGTTCGTCGAGGCGACTGTTTTCACCAGGAACAGGGGATATAGTGCCCTGTTCGCTGATCGATTCGAGATTGTGACCCAGAATTGACTGGGCCATGTCGAGGCACTGATCTGCAAAATTTTCCATTGATTGAAAGGCGTCATATGAACGCGAAGAGCAAGTTTTGATGTTCAGCGCAGGAGGGCTTGTCAATAGCTTTCTAGAAAGTATGAAAATCCGTTTTGGTAAAGCGAAATACATTGACCCTAGATTGCTGTTACATTGGCTGGTAAGCTTCTGTTAGACTTGCGATTTTGCAAGCTTAGTTCTACTGCAAACCTTACCCTTATTACTGCTTTACTATGTCGACTGCACCTTCTTCCAAGGAACCCTTCTCGAGCGAGAACCGGAAATTTTTGCCACTGACGGCTTTTTCAGAAAATGCCCACATAGGCAGTATGGAGGTCTACACTGCGCTGTACGAGAAGAGCATTCAGGATCCCGAGGCTTTTTGGGCTGAAGCAGCAGAGGATCTGCATTGGTTTAAAAAGTGGGATACTGTGCTCGATGCTTCCGAAGCTCCGTGCTACAAGTGGTTTGACGGTAGTCGCACCAACCTTTCTTACAACTGCCTAGATCGTCACATTAATGAAGGACGTGGCCAAAAGATCGCGATTCACTGGGAAGGCGAACCAGGCGACACGCGTTCTATTAGCTATGCACAGTTGCATGAGGAAGTCTGTCGCTTGGCTAATGCGATGAAAGCCAAGGGCGTACAAAAGGGGGATCGTATTGGGATTTACCTGCCGATGATTCCCGAGTTGGCGGTGTCTGTGCTCGCTTGTGCGCGTATTGGTGCGGTGCACTCAGTGATCTTTGCGGGCTTCTCTGCGGACGCCATTCGCGATCGTGTACTCGATAGTGAGACGCGTATGGTGATCACTGCGGATGGCGGCTACCGTCGTGGTAAGATTTTAGAGTTAAAGAAGATCGTCGATGAGGGGGTTGAGGATTGTCAGTGTATCAAAGATGTGATCGTGGTGCAGCGTGGTGACGCGCATCCGATCGATTGTCCGATGAAGGATGGCCGAGATTGTTGGTACCATGAAGTGGTCGCAGCGATGAGTGTGGATTGCCCCGCTGAAGAGATGGAAGCAGAGGATCTGCTGTTTTTGCTTTATACTAGCGGCACCACCGGTAAACCCAAGGGCGTGATGCACACCACTGCAGGTTATCAGGTGTTCAGTTATCTGACCTCAAAATATGTGTTCGATTTGAAACCGGACGATGTGTACTGGTGCACTGCGGATGTCGGGTGGATCACCGGACACACATATATTATTTACGGCATCATGCAGAATTGTGCGACGCAGGTGATGTATGAAGGTGCGCCCAATCACCCAGATGAAGGGCGTTTCTGGGAGATTATAGAAAAATATAAGGTCTCGATTTTCTACACCGCGCCGACAGCGATTCGTGCCTTTATGAAATGGGGTGACAAATGGCTAATTGATCGCGACCTATCCTCCTTGCGCTTACTTGGAACTGTGGGTGAGCCAATCAATCCAGAAGCATGGATGTGGTATCACAAAATGATCGGTGGCGAACGTTGCCCGATTGTAGACACTTGGTGGCAAACGGAGACTGGTGGGCATATGCTGACGCCGATGCCAGGCGCGACACCGACCAAGCCAGGTTGCGCGACGCTGCCTTTTTTCGGTATTGAGACTGCGATTCTTAACGATGACGGAGAGGAAGTCGATGTGGGTATTTTGGCAATTAAGCAACCATGGCCAGGGATGCTGCGAGGGATTTACGGTGATCCGCAGCGCTTTAAAGAGGCGTATTGGTGCAAGTGGGGTGGGCAGTATTATTTCCCTGGTGATGGCGCCCGTCGCGACGAAGATGGCTACATCTGGATCACAGGTCGAGTGGATGACGTGGTCAACGTATCGGGGCACCGCATCGGCACTGCTGAGTTGGAGAGTGTTTTTGTCGAGCACGCAGATGTCGCAGAGTCTGCGGTGGTCGGTGTGCCGCATGAGATTAAGGGGCAGGGCCTGATCGCCTTTGTGACTGTGATTGATGGCCGTGATCATGATGATCACTTGCGCAAGGAGCTCGTGACTATGATCGACAAAAGTATTGGTAAATTTGCTCGTCCTGAGCGAATCTTATTCTCGTCGGATCTGCCGAAGACACGCTCCGGTAAGATTATGCGCCGTATTTTGCGTGACATTGCAGAGGGCAAAGAATTGGGAAATACCACGACACTGGCCGATCCTAGCGTGGTAAACGCGCTACAGGCACAGTATGTTGAAATAAGTCAGTAATGTCTGTTAGATTTAAAATCGACAAGCCCTGCTAGATTTTAGCAGGGCTTTTTTTGGGTCGTCTTCGATTAGTGGCTATAGGAGGGAGGGCGACTCGCCCTTCTTTGCCGTAACACGAGATCAATCTGGGCGAGTCGCTCATACTTCTATCGCGGTCAGTTACTCAACAAGCTCTTCATCAGGGACCCATAGCCCTCAGATAAATCGGTCTGTCGTTTTACCCGAGATTGACTAACTTTTATAAAAGTAGCTTCATTTAATATGAAAGTGTAGCAAAATTAGGCCATTTGTTAGGCGTGCATTTTTAATTAATTGATATCACCGGCCAATATGAATTATAATTACTGCTCGAGGTGATGAGCTAAACAGTACCCAAGCTGGTCCATTTAAACACGTGACGGCCCGTCCAAGAGGGTTAAGGGACACCACATAACAGGGTACTTAAGTCTAAGAACCTAAGCCACAGCAGATTGGATTAGGCTGAATTGTACGAGTTATATATTTCTCTGCATTTCAATTGAGATTCTTTCGCAAGTAGGCCATTCTACCAGTATGATTGACGTACAAACATTTGATTACCGCCGAGTCCGGACTGACTTTCCTATCCTCGCGACCGAAGTGCGCGGCAAGCCGTTGACCTATTTGGACAGCGCGGCGACTGTACAGAAGCCACTTGCCGTGATCGAAGCCTTGGAACGCTACTACCGAGCGGAGAACTCAAATATCCATCGCGGTGTCCATTACTTGAGCGAAAAGGCGACGGATGCCTATGAGGCGACTCGCGCCAAAGCGGCGGCTTTTATTGGTGTGGCGGATCCGGATGAAGTGATTTTTACCAGCGGTACCACTGAGGGGATTAACCTAATCGCACATGGCTTTACTGAGTCTGTGTTGCAGGCTGGGGACGAAATTCTGATCACGCATATGGAGCATCATGCCAATATTGTGCCGTGGCAGATCGCGGCACAGAAGACCGGGGCCGTCTTAAAGGTGGTGCCGGTCGATGATCATGGCGTGCTCGACATGGAAGCTTATGAGGCGATGCTATCGGAGAAGACCAAGCTCGTCTCGGTGGTGCACGTGTCTAATTCGCTAGGTACCATCAATCCTGTCAAAAAAATGATCGAGCAGGCGCATGCGCTGAACGTGCCGGTGCTGGTCGACGGCGCGCAGTCGACGCCGCACATGCCGGTGGACGTGGCGGATTTGGGTTGTGACTTTTTCGTATTTTCTGGGCACAAGGTCTGCGGCCCGACCGGAATCGGCGTGCTGTGGGGCAAGCGTGAGTGGCTAGAGATGCTACCGCCCTATCAAAGCGGTGGCGATATGATCGAGGAGGTTGATTTTGATGGCACGACGTATAAGGGCATCCCAGGTAAATTTGAAGCAGGCACACCGCATATCGCGGGTGTGATCGGGCTAGGCACGGCATTTGATTATTTGAACGGAATGGATCGTGCTGGGGCGCTGCAGCATGAGCTCGCGCTACTGGAAGCGGCGACCGAGCAACTCACTGCGATTGATGGATTACGGATTATCGGCACAGCGCCTGAGAAGGCTTCGGTGATCTCGTTCTTGATCGATGACATCCATCCGCATGACATTGGCACCTTTCTGGATGCGGGTGGTATTGCGATTCGAACCGGGCACCATTGCACGCAACCACTGCTAAAGCGCTTTGGTGTGCCTGCGACGGCGCGAGCATCGTTCGCGTTCTATAATGATTTCGAAGATGTCGAACGACTAGTCGCTGCCCTGAAAAAGATGAAACAGTTCTTCTGATAGTCATTACCTTCTAGCCATTATTCATTAGTCATCGAGCGCAGCATAAAATGTCAGACGATCTCCACGACCTGTATCAGGAAATTATTCTCGAGCACAATAAGCGGCCACGGCATTACGGTGCGTTGGCAGACTACACGCATACCGCGGTGGGATATAATCCGATTTGTGGCGATAAGCTGACGATCTTCTTGGTGCTAAATGGCGACCATATCGAAGCGGTGCAGTTTGAGGCGGCGTGTTGTGCGATCTGTAAATCATCCGCATCGATGATGACAGAAGCGCTGACTGGAAAGACGCTGGCTGAAGCCGAGGCCGCGTTTAAGCGAGTGGCGGACTTGTTGTCGACCGAACTTAACCTAGAAGCTGATTTGTCAGTCGATGGCGAAATCGCCGCCTTAGCGGGTGTTCGTAAGTTCCCCGCGCGGATCAAATGTGCGACTTTGCCTTGGCATACCTACATTGCAGCGTTGAAGGGCTAGGCAATTCTGGTTCTTAATCCTACTCTTACTCCTCATCTTAATCTGCCGCTTCGTATAAGCAGTAGGTTCTGTCTCAGAGGATTAGGAGTAAGATTAAGAGTAGGATTAGGACGAAGTCTACCCCTTCAGATGCTTGGTAGTTGCGCTGACGAAATGATCAAGGCTGGCGTGCTCCGATTCAAACCCGACGGATAGGCCGAGTTCTTTTAAGGTCTTGGTGGTGACGGGGCCAATACTACCGAATACTGGCCTATTCGCATCAGGCTCCTGCCTAAGCGCGGCGGCTTGATCGATGAATGACTTCGCGGTGGACGAGCTGGTGAACAACACGGCGTCGGCGCCTTCCTTGCGGAAGCGCTCCGCTGCTGGGTGCTCGCTTAGGTCTGTCTTGCTTATCTTGTAGAGTGGCAGTGTGTCAACGATCGCGCCGCCTTCGGTTTCGAGGCGCTGAACGAGGGACTCGCTGTTTTGGTTTCCGGTCACCACTAGCATTTGAATGCTCTCGATGCCTTCGTCCTTGATAAAGGTATCTACGAGGGCGTCGCCATTGGCTTTCTCTGGAATGAGGTCGACCTTGAGGTGGTGTGACTCGATCTCGCGTGCAGTAGCTGCACCAACTGCGGCGATGCGCATCGGGCCGAGGCAACGAATGTCGTCGAATGCTTTATAAAAGATGTCGAAGAATGCTTTCACGCCATTGACGCTGGTGAAGATGATCCACTCATAAATCGCGATGCCAGCGAGTATTTCAGTGATTAGCTTCGGGTTGATGTCTGGTTGAACTTCGATGAATGGCAGCTCGATGACTTCGGCACCATTGCTTTCGAGCAATGCGGTGAGTTGTCCAGCTTGGTCGCGTGCGCGTGTGACGACGATCTTCTTACCCATGAGTGGTCGACCTTCGAACCACTCGGTCTTGGCGCGTTTGGTGACAACTTCGCCAATGATAATCATGGCGGGGGTGAAAATGCCGGCAGATTCAATGTCACTGACGATTGAGTCGACGGTGCCATACACGGAGCGTTGGCAGTTGAGAGTTGCCCATTGGATGACGCCGACGGGCATCTCACCGCTCATGCCGCCTGCCTTGAGTTCGACGAGAATCCGGGGCAATTGGCCAAGGGCCATGTAGAGGCAAAGCGTACCGTTGGTTTTACCGTATTGTTTGAAGTCGATACTGATCGACTGTTTCTCCGGATCCTCATGGCCGGTGAGGAACGTGATCGACGAGCTATGCGAGCGGTGGGAGAGGGGGATGCCTGCGTAGGCAGCCGCTGCCAGCGCTGCGGTGACTCCTGGGACAATTTCGTAGGCGATTTTGTCGGCTTGTAGCTCCGCGATTTCTTCGCCGCCGCGACCAAACACAAAAGGGTCGCCACCCTTGAGGCGGACCACTTGCTGGCCCTTGTTCGCATGTTCAACTAAGATTTCTTCAATCTCATCCTGTGGAATCGAATGTAAGCCAGAGCGCTTACCGACATAAATACGTTCTGCATCAGGACGTGCCCAATCCAGTAGCTTAGCGTTGGCGAGGTAGTCATACACGAGTACGTCGGCAGTTTCGATGAGTTCGCGGGCGCGAACAGTAACTAGACCTGGATCTCCGGGGCCTGCGCCAATGAGATACACTTTTCCTGTTTTGGTTTGTGAAGACATTTTTTGGGAATTAGGAATTAGGAATTGGGAATTACGACGGAGCGCGAATAGCGCGGAGATGGTGAACCGTCTGCGGTTTGCCCCGAAGGGGTGATTGAAGTGGATGCCCTATGGGCGACAGAAAGAACAATTAAGATTAAGCTAATTCTCTGGAGGGAAACGCTCCGTCGTTTCCATGCATTGGATTGGGCCGTCTCTAACCATTGGTGGCAACAACGGAGCGTCGCCCTCCATGGAAGAATGGAATTTACTGTTCGAATTTAAGGTCAGAGAAGACGCGCTCGATAATAGCATCGATCTCGTCAAGGGATACGAGTTCAAATTCGAAGCTAGTATGGCCAGTTTCTGGATGGAAAATGTAAAATATACCTTCGGCGTAGTGCGCGCCTACGGGCGTTTGGCAACCGCCACCGAGACGACGGAGGAAGGCACGTTCTAAGGTGACGGCGCGCTTGGTCGTTTCGCAGAACAGGTGCTCATAGCGCGGCAGATCGGCTGCGCGGCATTGGATGGCAATGGCAGCTTGGCCAGGGGCAGGCACGACTTGATCGATTGGCAGTTGAACGAATTCAAGGCCTTTATGTGCGGAAATCTCTAAACGATCAAGTCCCGCAGCAGCGAGCAGAGTGGCTTCGGCCTCGCCCTCAACGATCTTGCGCATACGCGTGGCGACGTTGCCGCGAATAGTGGTCCACTCCGCTTGTTCTTGAAAGATGCCGACTTGTGCGCGACGTCTCGGACTACTGGTCGCAATCGTTTTCGGTGCTGGTGTGCCGCTACGGTGAACCAGCACATCGTTGGCGCGGGCACGCGGCATGTAACCGGCGATGCAGAGATCGGCTTGAAATTGTGTGGGGAGATCTTTGGCGCTGTGCACCGCGATGCTAGCGCGGCCATCGAGTAGCGCGTCTTCGAGCTCTTTGGTAAAGAGGCCGATACCGCCGCGCTTCTCTAGTGACCAAGTTAGACGTTCGTCGACTTTAGTGCTGAGGCGTAACTCCTCAAATTGCTCATTGGGGAGCGCCTCCTGCAGCCACGCTTGTACCATCTCGGTCTGCTTGAGGGCGAGTGGGCTTTTGCGAGTGGCGATTTGTATTGGCGTTGCCATAGACTTCGAACGATGAACGTCGGAAATTATAATGCGATTGTATTACAAAATAAAAAGCGGTCGACGGTATAAACCGACGACCGCCTTGAATTACAAAAATGAACTATAGCTTAGTTGTAAGAAGCTTGTGAACCGCCGATATTGCGCTTCTTGACCCAAGGCATAAGAGCGCGCAGGCGCTTGCCAGTCTTTTCGATTGGGTGTGCTTGGCCGTCCTTGACGAACTGCTTGTATTTAGGCAGTCCCGCCTTGTATTCCTTAACCCAGTCCTTAGTGAACTTGCCGTTTTGAATCTCTTTGAGGATCGACTTCATGGCCTTCTTAGAAGACGCATTGATGACGCGAGGACCACTGATGTAGTCACCCCATTCAGCTGTTTCGGAGATGGAGAAACGCATGCCAGAGATGCCGGATTCAACCATGAGATCGACGATCAACTTCAACTCGTGCAAGCACTCGAAGTAAGCCATTTCTGGTTGGTAACCTGCTTCAACCAGTGTTTCATAGCCAGCCATGACGAGCGCAGAGGCACCACCACAGAGAACTGCTTGCTCACCGAAGAGGTCAGTTTCGCATTCTTCTTGGAAAGTAGTTTCGATGACACCGGCACGTGTGCCGCCTACGCCCTTCGCCCATGCAAGAGCAATCTTCTTGGCACCCGTAGAGGAGCCTTTGTTGATCGCGATCAGTGCTGGAACGCCCTTACCTTCGACGTATTGGCTACGGACAACGTGACCTGGACCCTTAGGAGCCACCATGATGACGTCGATACCCTTAGGTGCTTCGATCAGACCGAAGTGGATCGCGAGACCGTGTGTGAATACGATTGTTTTGCCCTCAGTAAGGCTTGGCAGGATGTCGTTTTCGTAAACTTCAGCTTGCTTCATGTCCGGCACGGCGATCATGATCACGTCTGCTTTTTGCACCGCTTCAGCAGTTTCGAATACTTCGAAACCTTGGCTTTGAGCGACCTTGACGGACTTGCTCTTCTTGTAGAGACCAATGATTACATTAAGACCACTGTCCTTCAAGTTCTGTGCATGGGCGTGGCCCTGCGAACCGTAGCCAATAATGGCGAGGGTCTTCTTTTTGATTACTCGGAGATCAGCGTCCTTGTCGGTATAGACTTTAGCAGGCATATTTATCGTAGTTTGTGGAAGCTAGTAAGCTTCCGGGTTGTAAAAAATGTAAGGGGTTGCGAAATTATCCGCGTTTAAGTGCGAGGTTACCGGTGCGTGCCATCTCAATGATGCCATAAGGTTCGATTAAGTTGAGAAAGGCACTTACCTTGTTGGTATTACCAGTCATCTCAATATTAACCGAGTCAACCGCGACATCGATGATCTTAGCACGGAAAATATCACAAACCTGCATGATCTCGGAACGTTGAATTGCGGGTGCATTGACCTTTAAAATTACCAACTCTCGTTCAGTCGCTTTACCACTCGAGAAATCAGCCACATCCAACACGTTGATGAACTTGTTGACCTGTTTGATGACCTGATCCAGCGCTTCTTCATCGCCAACAATGGTGGCAGTGATACGTGAGAAACGATTATCAATCATTGGTCCCACATTTAAAGTCTCGATGTTGAAGCCGCGACCGCTGAACATGCCAGCAATACGGGCAAGAACACCGAACTTATTTTCAACGAGGATAGAGATGATGTGACGCATGATATAGGAGCCTCGCGGCTCAAACTTGAAAAATGGTAGACGGCGAGGGATTCGAACCCACGACCCCCTCGGTGTAAACGAGGTGCTCTAACCAACTGAGCTAGCCGTCCTCAAGCTTGGAAAGTCGAGAAACATGTGGCGGATGGTAGGTGAATCAAGCCTTTTTTTGCTGAATCGGCTTTTTCTTTGATTTCTGTATCGCTGGGGTGGATAAAAAAGAAGTATTCCATTTCAGTCCAAGGAAAATCTTATAAGTGCTAGATTGTGCTATCTAGCTGATAAAATGATACACAGGTAAAAATTAAAAGAGCCGATTCAGGTTTTTTTAAACTGTAAGTTTGAATCTCAATGTTGCTTTTGCTACTCAGATTGCAGTCAAAGTAGCGGATCTGCTCTTTTGTGGTCATATTAACCAAATGGCGCTGGCTTTGGACGCAGCGTTCGAGATTGCATGTCTCGGTGACCTACGCTCTCGCTGTACGGTATTTATTGCTGCTTAGTTTCAGGGATGAATAATTATTTTAGTAAACCAGTTTAGATAGCACATTAATAAGAATCATTGATCAAAGCGCATTGTTTGCATGAGATTGTTCGGTGTGATTCGACACTGACCAAAACTTGAGACTCATATGAAATTAGCACTCGCGCAATTCGAAGTCCAACGGGGCAATCCATTCGCAAATCTTAAAATAATTCGTGCACTGATTGGGCAGGCAAAAAAGCAAGGTGCGCAAGCCATCTTTTTACCTGAAATGTGCACTACTGGCTTCGATTGGCAGTGTAACCTTGAACTGTTAGGAGACGCCGCAGCGCACAGTGCTCAAATAGGGAAGATGGCCCAAGAGTTCGACATCGCGATCTGCGGTTCCTTCCTGGAGCAAACCGAATCCGGACGAGCGGGCAACACATTGTATTACTTTGAGCGAAGTGGATCTGTCGCCGCTCAGTATCGAAAGGTGCATCTCTTCACCCTCTTCGCAGAGGAGAAGTATGTGCAAGCGGGGGAAGGCATAGTAACTGCAGATACGGAACTCGGGCGAATCGGTTGCAGTGTATGCTACGACCTTCGATTTCCAGAGCTGTTTCGTAAATGCGCACTCGATGGGGCTGTCATTCAAGTGCTGTCCGCGGCCTTTCCTCATCCGCGGCTAGCGCATTGGCGTACACTCATTCAGGCGCGTGCGATCGAGAACCAATGCTACTTTATCGCCACGAATCAGTGTGGCATCGAGAGCCATGGCTCGAGCGTTGGCGAAGTTCATTATTTCGGCCACTCGATGGTTGTTGATCCCTCGGGTGAGATTTTGCTGGAAGCAGGCGAGGCCGAAGGCGTGTATCTCACCGATATTGATATTTCACTGGTCGCTAAGGTCCGCGATGACTTGACCGCGCTCAATGATCGTAAGCCTGAGCTGTATTGAGGTAGCAGCGCGTGTCCCGACGCGCCATCGACTCCAAGCCAGGCCAACGGATGACGTTAAGGGGCAAACGCCGCGACCGGTTCAAGGCTATCATACTATTTATCTGAGTGCCTCGCATGAAATACCTGAGTACGGTCGCATCCGAATGGAGCGAACTTAAGGCGCGAATCTGTATGCGTCCTAATCTTACTCATACTCTTAATCCTAATCTTAAGGTATTGTTATTGAGTGATTTGAGAACTCGAAGAGGTGATTAAGAGTAAGATTAGGATTACGATTAAGAATCCGTCTTCACCCCTTAAGTTCGTGCCATTACGGTCGCATCCCTAGGCCGTAACCGTTGCGTTAAACAGTTTACGGTCGTCAGCTTTAAAGAATGCGCTGCCTGCTACTAGGGTATCGACGCCACGTGCAGTGCAGCTGCTGGCGGATTTGAGGTCTACGCCCCCATCCACTTCAAGTCGATAGTTGAGGCCCAGTTCATTGCGCCATTTTGAAAAAGTTTCGATCTTAGATAGCACATCTTCGCGGAATTTCTGACCGCCGAAGCCTGGCTGTACTGTCATCAGCAGCACGATGTCGCACTCTGCCAAAAAGGGTTTGGCAGCTTCAGCAGGTGTATCTGGATTCAAGACCACGCCACATTTGCAGCCACGCTCTCGAATGCGCTTTAGGGTATCCGCGATCGGGTAGTCTGGCTCGACATGGATGGTGACTTGATCAGCACCAGCATCGATAAATGCGTCGACGAATTTATCTGGATTATCGAGCATTAGGTGCACATCGAAAAATAAGTTCGAAGCCGAACGCATCGCCTTAATTGTCTGTGGGCCGAAGGTCAGGTTTGGCACGAAATGCCCATCCATGATGTCCAGATGCACCCAGCTCAAGCCGGCTGCTTCGATTTCTCTTAAGCTGCTCTTAAGGTCAGCATGATCACCTGCAAGAATAGAGGGTGCTAGGATTTTTTCGTGTATGCTTTGCATTGCAGTATGCTTGGGGCTGATCGCATCACTGGCAAGAACCGCATCCTGCTTTTGACTGCTTTTTCTTGTAGGGATACCATAAAGACCAAATGATGAAATCATGTTCGAACCATTAGAGCCTAAAAAAGGATGCTGCACGCCTCAGCGGAACAACACCGCGGCCACAGATGCACCCACGGATGCTGTGTCGATCAGCTGCTGCGAGCAGAAAGGCTCGACCGATGGAATGATTCGTTTGGAGGGAGGGAAGTATCTAATGGGTTACGTCGGCCCCGAAGAATGGCAGTCGGATGGCGAGGGGCCCGTCCGTGAAGTGACGTTGGGTCCATTTTGGTTGGATCAGACGGCAGTCAGCAATGAGCAGTTTGAGCAATTCGTACAGGCCACCAATTATCTCACAGAATCCGAGCGCTTCGGCTGGGCCTATGTTTTTATCGGTCAACTATCTAAATCAAAGCAGCGCAAACTGCGCGAGACCAAGACCGTGTCGGGACTTGAATGGTGGTATGCGATCGATGGTGCCTATTGGCGCAAGCCGGAGGGGCCGGGCTCGACGATTAAAAAACGCATGGATCACCCCGTGGTCAGCGTGTCCTGGAACGATGCCGTTGCGTATTCGCGGTGGACCGGTAAGCGCCTGCCCACTGAAGCCGAGTGGGAGTATGCCGCGCGCGGCCCCAGCGAGGGAACCATGTATCCATGGGGGAGTGACCTAGAGCCGAATGGCAAACACCGCTGCAATGTCTGGCAGGGCAATTTTCCGCTGACCAACACTGCCGAAGATGGCTATGAATGGACCGCGCCGGTGCGTGCCTTTCGCAAGATGGACTGGGGCTTTTACAATATGATCGGCAATGTGTGGGAGTGGACCGCTGATAGGTTCAGCCCGACATGGCATGCCACTCAGAGTTCAGCGACTCGCGTCAATCCACAGGGGCCACCGATGGGCGAGAGCCGCGTGATGAAAGGCGGCTCATTTCTTTGTCATACCAGCTATTGCAATCGTTACCGCTTGGGCGCCCGCACTGCCAATACTCCGGACTCGGCCACCACGAATCTGGGGTTTCGTTGCGCTAGGGATATCTAAGCGTAGCTTCTTGGCGGAGTGTGCGCAATTGCTAGCTTGTGGCACGCGCGGCTGCGCCGAGCGTATTAGCGTCGCCTAAACCGACTTAAAGTCTGCGCTCTCCTAGACCATGTTGCACAGTAACGAGCCTGCTCAATCGATCTTTACCAGACTGGGATCGAAATCCACTTTCGGGTAGCTCAGGTGCAAGTCATCCAAGTAAGCGACGACGATCCGCGCGACTAATAAGTTACGAGCCCATTTCTTATTGGAGGGAATGATAAACCATGGCGCGTGCGGATGGGATGTTTTGTCGAACACTTCCTCATAGGCCTTTTCGTAGTCGTCCCATTTTGCGCGGGCAATGACGTCCGAAGAATCGAATTTCCAGTTTTTGGCTGGTATATCCAGACGTTCTTGCAGACGTTTTTTTTGAGTATCTTGATCGATGTGCAAAAAGAATTTAAGAATAATGGTATCCTCATCAACCAGCAGTTGCTCAAAGTCGTTGATGTGGCGGAAGCGCTTTTTCCAGACAGATTCAGGCTTCAAGTTATTGACCCTAACGGCCAATACATCTTCGTAGTGGCTGCGGTCGAAGATCATGATTTCGCCATTTGCAGGTGTGCGCTGGTGGACGCGCCAAAGAAAATCATGCGCTGCTTCGCGGGTCGTTGGCTTTTCAAAACCAGCGACATGCACACCTTGCGGATTCACACCGCTAAAGACGTGCTTAATCGTGCCACCTTTGCCGCTGGTATCCATTCCCTGCAGAACGATTAGCAGTTTGTGTCGGCGATCGACATGGAAGCGCTGTTGTAAATCGCCCAAGCGTAGGTGTAAGTCATTTAATTCAGCCAATGCCTCGCTTTTACTGATAGGTAGATCACCGCGTGGCGATGCACTGATCCTTGAGAGCGTTTCGTTCTGTCCTTCTTGAACGAGGTAGTGTCTGAATCTTTTTAAGCTCATAAAGTATGTCTTTATTTAGGGTCTGATAATTATTTGCGACTATAAACGAGTACGGTATCCGATTCGTGCTGAAACAACAGGCCAGTAAAGCTGCGGGCAGGCTCTTGGTAGTATTGTATAAAAGAGTCGAAAAATTCATCTGGAATAAAAGCCAGGATGCTGCCGCCCGACACACCTTGATTCGCAGTCTGAAGGATGACTGCCCGAAAGCTCGCTGGCGCTACTCGGTTGGATTGTACGACTGCGGATATAATGACGGTGACGTTTGTATTCAGATAGGTTTCGGTATCCGCCAAGTAGAATGCTGCAGTTTTAAGTGGCGGCGGTGGCTCATCCGTTAACACTTGAGCACGGAAGGCATCGACCTTCGTCAGCGTGATGCCAGGAATTTTAGCAAGGTCATCGACTGTGGCAATAGGGCGAGCGGCGATAATATAGGCGGCGAGGGCAGGGCCGATGCCAGGAAGTGATTCGAGCTCCTTTGTGCTGGCGGTATTGAGAATCAGTTTACCGGTTCGACTGCCTGTTGCTATGGCTACGGGGCCATTGGTAGGAGACGCTTTGATAGCCTCGATGCCTTCGATGCCTGAACTGAGGTGGTTGAGGCCAGCTAGTTGCAACGATCCGGTCGCGCTGCCCCAGATACCAGTCATGCTTCGTTGCGCCGCGCGTTCGTGCTGTTTGAGTTGGCTTAAATAGACGCGTGGCGTGGCGCCGTTGGGCCAACCGCCCTTGGTTGGCATCCCATAAATGCGGGCAAGTCCATTGCGGATTAGCTCTAAGGAAAGCAGCTTGCCGTCTTTACGGACGAGTGCAAAGACACGGGACTCCTTGCCGCCGCGCGCATCTAGCCATTGCGTGATTATCGTGAATTCACCTCGAAGAAATTTTTTGGTGAAGGCGGTAGACATTTTGCCCGCTGCGACGACGTCCGCCTCTGGAATTGAAAAATAGCGCGCCTGATCGCGCACTCGCTGCATGTGCGTCGTATACATTTCTGGGCAATCAACAAAATACAGCCGAGCAATGAATGTCAGGTCCTGGTGCTGAACTTTAAAGCTGTCGCCGTCATTGATTGGAGCACTAACAAGACGGCAGCCTTCTAGCACTTCCCAAGCACTGGAAGTCTGGCCATTTGCCCGAATCGCCACGAATAGCATCATGCTACATAGGCCGATTAGAGCAGAAAGATACAAACGCATGATTTGTTTCTAATGTGGATTAGCGTGGTGGCAAGGTTTCGCAGCATCATAAATTGATTTTGCCGAAGGCTTGCGAATTCGGCAGTGTTCGCTTTGCTTCGACGATTGTGCCTAATGTAATTCGAATTAATGATCTTCAAACCGCCTTGCAGGCGTTGCTCCCCGTTACAGTTGGTTGTGGAGTGCAGCAGGCTGTAGGCGAAGTTGAGGCCTTTCAATACAAGGAAGAGGGCCAACATATGGCTAATGCCGTGCTTGCGCGTCGCAATGAGTTTATCTCGGGCCGCCGCTGTGCGCGTATGGCGTTGGCTCACATCGGCCAGGTTTCGTGCGCATTGCCGCAGGACGCTGACGGACTCCCCATTTGGCCAGCTGCTACCATGGGTTCGATCACGCACTCACGTGGCTTGTGTTGCGCTGTCGCAGCCCCTGCCGATAAAATAATGTACCTAGGAGTCGATCTCGAGAAAACGAATCGGCTCAGTGTGCGGGCAATGGAGCGGGTGGTGCATCCCCTTGAAGCGGCAACTGTTGCCGAAGATCAAGCACTTGGCAGCTTACTTTTTAGCGCAAAAGAAGCATTCTATAAGGCTCAGTATCCTGTCTGGGGAGCTCAGCCTAACTTTAAAGACCTAGCCTTGCAAATACACCACGATACGCAGCAACTTTCTGTTCTAAAAATTGCTTCGAATTTGCCTGCGCAATTACGTGACGCGACGCATCGCATGGAGTTCCGCTATCAATTTATAGGGGATTATGTGGTCACGCTGTGTTGGTTGGAATTATAGCCAAGCGTGCGGCATGGAGTTTATGTATACAGCCTGCATCGTTCTTTTTTCTAACTTTTGCTAGAATAGCGCCTCGGTATGTGCGCCTTGCGGACGCAGAGCATAACGCACCTTCAGTGAAGATAAATTTTAAAAATCACAATGGCTACATGCAGTCGACACTCATACCTCATCTCGCAGCCAAGGAAGCTGATTGAGCGCATCAATGTCTCCGCGAGCCAGTGACTTCCACAGCTGTAATGCCTTCGCTCTGGCTATCCCAGTCATAAAAAGCGGTTGATCATCGTCATCTTCCAGATTTTCATAAGTCACAATACCGCGAGGATAGAGTGTGAGTGTCCATCCACTCGGATCATGCACGAGTGAGAGGTCGGGATGATCGGCCTCTTCGAAATCGGGCATATCGAGCTGCGCAATCAATTGCTCCATACGTGCTTCATCCGGATTTAACTCCGAGATACCGTCCATGTCAGTGGTATGATACAGTTCCATTGGTCTCACTCTTTCTCTATAAATCCTTGTAGAGGATTTTAGAGTTTCGACCGTTTGCCAGGTAGTGCGCTTTTCGTGTCGCGGGCAGCTCTTCGGAACTGCCTTCTTGAAAACCGCAGAGCTTGGTAAAGAAATTTGTCGCTTGGGTCGTCATTACGATCACACGTTGTGCGCCACGTTGCTTGGCATCAGCCTCCGCGTATTCCACCATCTGCCGACCCACGCCTTTGTTTTGATAAAACGGCTGCACATATACACTGCCGATTTCGATCACCTTGCCAGCGTCGTAGCTTTGCAGATGTACACATGCAACGATGCTGCCATCGATCTCGTACACGAGGAAGTTTTTGATCGCAGCTTCGATTTCTACCTGTGAGCGATTCCGCAGTGTCTCAGTGCGCACACCGTTTCGAGTAATATTATAGATCGAATACGCGTCGACTTTCACTGCGCGGCGGATCGATTGATATTCATTGCTATAGACCATCGTGCCGATACCGACCTTATCAAAGATCTCATTGAGCAGCGCACCAAATAGGCGGCCATCCAAAATGTGCGCCCGTGGAACGCCTGCCTCGATCGCCTGCACGGCATGCCGCGCTTTGCTATGCAAACGCTCGGTGATACTAGCATGGGCATTCTTTAATAATGCCTCCAATTCGGCTACGAGAAGATTGGTGAGTGGCTGTCCGTCGAGGCGTAAGCCATCTTGAGTGGTTAAATAGACCAACTTCGATGCGTCGAGTTGTGAGGCAAGTTCGGCAGCCAGTAGGTCAGAATTAATTCGTAATGAGGTGCCTTCTCGATTAAACGCAATCGGTGTGACGATCGGAATCGTATTGGCATCGAGTAGGCTGTTAAAGAGGGCGATATCGAGCTTATCGACCCGACCGCTAAAGAGCTGGTCGTCTCCCTTGACGATTCCGTTTTCCTTGCTCCGCACGCCGTTGCTCAACGCGCACCTTAGGCCGTTACGAGTTAGACCTTGCATGATACTTAAACTCACCAGTGCAGACGCTTCAGTTGCAAGTTCAAGTGTTTGCGCATCGGTCTTGCCCTCGCCATGGGCGTTAGTGATCTCGATCTGACGTGTTTCTGCAAGTGCATTGAGCTGCTGCCCGATACCATGCACCAAAATTACCTTAATGTTTAGTGAACGCAGCACAGCGATGTCCAACAACACGTTCTGGAAATTTTCATGTGCCACGAGGCTACCATCCAGTGCGATCACAAATACGTGATCACGAAACATTGGAACATACTTAAGGATGCCACGTAGATCCGTTGGTTTGATTGTGCTTTCGCCTGCGTTTTGTGCCGTCATTAAATGGGTTGATCTTGTATGTAATCGGGAATTATCAAGTATTTGCCGATGAAATGGAATGCTATAATTAGTGATTCTTTAGTCTGCATTGGCTAGCGTAGGTGCGGCCCAGTCGTGTGGTGGTCGAGACCTGCACCTTTCCTAATACACAAGCAGAGCTTGCCAGGCCCAGTTACAGCGCGTCACTCTAACTACAACATGGCAACCGACCCTTTATCCACGATCCCTGAAGCCTTTATCGTACCCGTTGAAAGCTTTCTAGCATGGTTGGAGTTGGAGCGCGGGCTTTCTAGCAATACCATCTCGGCCTACGCCCGCGATTTGGCTCAATACACTCAATATTTAAACAAACAAGGCGTCGCTGATTGGGTTGCTGTGGACGAAGGTGCCGTAAGCACATGGATCGTTCACTTGAGTGAAGCCGAATACGCCCGGAGTAGTCAGGCGCGAAAGCTGTCTGTGATACGTATGCTCGCACGCCATCTGGTGCGCGAAGGTCTGCGTAAAGACGATTTTACCGAATTGGTATCGACGCCCAAACTTACGCGCAAACTCCCCGAAGTGCTCACGCATGATGAATTGAAGCGCCTACTTGAAGCTCCACCGACCAACACGCCGTATGGCTTACGCGATCGAGCGATGCTCGAACTGTTCTATAGCAGTGGATTACGCGTTTCCGAGCTTTGTGGCATTTTATTGCAAGCCATCAACCTCGACGATGGTTATGTGCGCGTTTTCGGCAAAGGCACTAAAGAGCGCATTGCTCCCATCGGCAGAGCAGCCGTCACCGCGGTGCGCGATTACCTATCAGGCGCGCGGTCACACTTCGTTAAGGCCAAGACTGGCAGTGAACTCTTCCTTAGCCAGCAGGGCAAAGCGATCTCTCGCAAAATGGTCTGGGTGCTGATCAAGCAATATGCAGCTAAGGCAGGCATCAATAAACCGATCAAGCCACACTTGCTGCGCCACTCCTTTGCGACGCACTTACTCGAAGGTGGAGCCGATCTACGCGCGATTCAAGAAATGCTCGGGCATTCAGATATTTCGACTACGCAGATTTATACTTCCGTGCAGTCGGCTCGACTGGCAGACGAACATGCGCTGTACCATCCGCGGTCGAAGCACGGGTAGGGCTTTTACGGTCTGCAGATTCAATCGAACAAAGCCTATATGCCATGGTACAGAGCGTCTCAGGTGATCGTCGAAGTTTGTAAACCTTTCGTCTTGTGACTGTTTTAAAAAGATTATTTTAACAGACTCCTGACTTGAGCCTATTACGGTAACAGTTTCCAATTCATTGAGAATGGCATCGCTCGGATCAGATTACTCAGAACCCTCTTGGTTCCAGGAAGCACCTCAAGCGCCCAAGACCGAAGATATGACTGCTCAAGAGTTGTCACATTTTTTGCGTCGCAAGGCCACGCGCCGTCAGGTCAGTGAAGACTCGACAGCTAGGCAGGCGGCACGCGTCTATTGGCACCTCGGCAGTGAAGTGGCGTTTTTCGAGCGTGTGCCGCACCGCTTGCCTAGCAGTCCGCCACTATCTGCACGGACCAGCGTCTTTACTTACGAGCGGCCGCAGCACTCAGGGCAGGCACTAGCCGAATGGATCCTCAGTGGTGAGACCCTCCCGACGATAGGAGCACGCTTTCGAGTCTTTGACCTGAAGGCGACCAAATGGATCGGATCCGGTCGCATAGAAGACGATCGCGATGCTGTTTTTGCATTTCTAGTAGCCGGATTATGGTCTGATTTCTACCAATACGAGGAGGATTGCAGCGGCTTAGTGCTGGTGATCTTTGACGGCTAGCAAAACTATATGTGGGGCCCATCGCTTGCTGTAGGATTTTAAGGACTTAGGATGAGTCGCCCTCATTTGCATCAAGATCAATTTAACGTGGTCGATTCGCCCGTGCGCCTGCGGCTCTCGATCTGGCAAATAAGCTCATAAGTCTTTGGCGGAGTTCACTCGGTAAACTGAACACCCGTAGGGTCCCGGGCACAGTAATGTTATAGACACAAAAAAGGCCGAACATTAGTTCGGCCTTTCCTTCACTACTCGGGGAGGGACTTGAACCCTCACGCCTTACGGCACCAGAACCTAAATCTGGCGTGTCTGCCAATTTCACCACCCGAGCAGAAGAAAAGCATAAAAAGTATGTATGTGGTCTCTGCGGACCATGATGTCAATTCTGCTAATTGATAAAATTAGCAGGGCTGTCAGATTGCTTAGTCTTCGCCTTAGAGATGAAAAAAAACAGCACAAAATTGAAGATGCTGTATGTGGCTTCTAGTTTGATGCTTGTCAATATCTGCTTGAAAAGAATGTCTTTTTTTCAGGAACGATTGATTCTCGCATCAAGACGAACCCCAGTAGTGCGAGAAAAGGTAGCGGGTAGCTCCAGCGAAAAATGTTATTCAGGGGCAGGGCTTTAGCATCGTTGCCACGACTGCCAACGTGACGGACGATGACCGCTTTGATAAGCCATAAGAGTGCCATTAATGTTGATCCGAGTAGGAAGTAATCCATGCTGGTTAAATACGGCAGATTGGGGACCTCCTTTGATCACAAATCGGTGAGCGATGAGCGATGAATGTACGCATGGAAGTCGCTGATGCGCGGATTAATCGACGCGGGTGCGATCCGGAAAAACAGCTACCCCATACTGACGCTGATCGCGGCAGTCGAAAGTGAGCTGAGCGGGCAGCTCAGGACTAGGGCGGTTAGAGGTGTTTGAAGATCATCCTACCTTATTATGGTAAAAGGGGTTTACGCACTGGCTCTGCCGTCAAGGTCAAGTGGCTCATTAGTTATCAATCGCGATGATCACATCTTCGATCCGCTGGGCGGATTTAATCTGCTCGCGGCGTCGCTCAGAGCGGCAGCTTTTGGCGATTTCAGCCAACGTAGAGAGATGGCCTTGCGTGTCGCCTGTCGGGCTGAGAAGGAAAAAGACAAAATCGATCGCCTCCACCTGTCCACCTATTTCAAGGCCCTTGGGCAGTGTCGCGACATAGCAGATACGATGGTTCAGCTCAGCGCTATAAACGTGCGGAATTGCGATGCCGTGGCCCAAGAAGGCCGGGAAGATCTCACCTTGTGCACTGAGGTCATCTAGAATCGTCTCTGCTGAAATTCCTTCGGTGGCTTCGGTCGCATGATGTGCCAGTTTTTGATAGAGTTGCTCAATTGTCTCACACTCAATTGAGAGATGACCACCACTTTGAAGCGCGCGCAGCAGGAAGCCCTCAGCGCGGCGCAAACAGATCACTTCATCGTCTTGCTTGACCATCTCCTTGAGGGCAGTGTCTTGCGGCACTGCTTTGAGCTGCTTGCCGCGGCGAATAAAGAGCGGATGCCAATCGCCCGAGGGGAGTGTCATACCATCCTCCCATCTGACAGATTCGAAACTACTTTCCTCCTGCAGCAGTTCGCTGCCGATCACAGCAGGACGAGACAGATCGCCGAACACCGATAGCCCCGTAAGTTGGTCTTTATTGGTCGGACTATCTGTCGGGATCCACCCGAAGACTTTCTCATTATCAAGCTCATGCGCCCAGCGCTGCATGAGGAGCTGATTCAGCTCAACATTGTCAGTCAAGGCTAGCACGTAGCCAGTGCCAAACAGTACTTGTTCCTGTTCGTATAGTTTTTCTGCTTCCATGCCATCGCAATGCAGGGCCGGTATGCCTGCCTTCCTAGCAAGGGTAATATTTCGCGCATTGGTATCTAGCAGGATGACATCCTGCTCATCTACACGTATCAGTTGACGCGCGAGTTCGCGGCCAAAGTGATGTGCGCCGATAATGACCCAGTCATTCGGCGCGGGGCGTTGCACACGGAGCAATTTTGCAACGAGTCCCGCTGAAAGCCCCTGAATTAGGACGGTCGCACAAATAATGGAATAGACGAAAGACTCCATCAGCGCGGCGCCCTCGGTGTCGCCCTTCGCCTGAAGTGACAAGGCGAATGACGATGCCATCGACGCGGCCACGACGCCACGCGGCGCCACCCAGCTCAGCAGCGCTTTCTCACGGATATTTAGCGTCGTGCCCCAAGAGGAGAGGGCGATGCTAATCGGCCGAATCAATAAGATCACAGAGCATAACACCCAGCCGCCGCCGGCAGTGAAAAAATCAAGAAACTGTTGCAGCTCAAGTCGTGCGACCAATAACAAGAACAGCAGACCGATGAGTAAATCAACGATCTCAGCCTTGAAGGCTTTGACCTCGCGCAACTGCCGCGGTTTGTTAAGTCCCACGATCAGTCCAGCAATGGTGACGGCGAGTAGGCCTGCTTCCGGTTTGATCAACTCGGTCGCACCGAAGATGAGCATGGCACTGGCCAAGGCAAAGGCATTGACAATGTTATCCGGTACCCAGTCGTGTTTCATGAACCAGTAGATCAGATAGCCACCGAGGAAGCCGATGCCCATACCGCTGACGATACGGATCAAGAAATTCGGCAACGCCACTGTGCCGCCGCCTTCGACTACCCATTCGAAGCAAAGAATAGCAATGAAGACACCAATTGAATCAATCAACACCGCTTCCCAGTGCAGGATGCTGCCAATCTTTTGATCGACTCGTATTCTGCGTAATAAGGGTACGATCACAGTCGGCCCAGTTACGATAATCAGACTGCCCATCAGTAACGCGAAGGAGGGCGAGATGTCGAATACAAGAAAGGTCGTGAGCGCGGATCCCAGCCAGGTGATGAGCACACCGACGGTGAGTAAGCGCTTAATGACAGTTGAAGTGTGCGAGAAGTCCTTAATATCGAGCGTGAGCCCGCCTTCAAATAAAATTAACGCGACTGCTAGCGAAACAATCATCGGCAATAATTCGCCTAGTTCATTCGGATGCAGCACATTCAGGCCCTCAGCTCCAAGCACAAATCCACCCAGCAATAAGAGTACGATTGTCGGCAGATGAAGCCGACGCGATAAGACTGTGAGTAAACAACCCGCACCGACCGCTAGGCAGAGTGCCCAGAGTGAATGTTGAGTGGTAGCCATTGCGAGATACGGTATCATCATATCATGTTTTAAGTGTAACTTCCAATCTTACTTTAAGTCCTAAACATCCCTGACACGGTGAATCATTCGCATTCCAGGTGCAACGCGTTCAACTGGCAGCAACACGCCGCGTACTTAAATCTCGAAACTATGGCACATACCCAAGGCTGGCGATACATCGGAAGCTTTGCCGATCACTTGCGCTGGTACGCCAGCTACGCTGGTGTGAGGTGGCACATCTTTGAGAACCACGCTGCCAGCGCCGACTTTCGCCCCTTCACCGATTTCAACATTGCCGAGGATTTTGGCCCCTGCGCCAAGCAGCACGCCAGAACGCACTTTCGGGTGACGATCGCCGCGGTCCTTACCAGTTCCTCCGAGAGTCACTGCGTGCAGGATCGATACGTTGCTTTCGATCACAGTGGTTTCGCCTGCGACGAAGCCTGTCGCGTGGTCTAGCAAAATCCCACAGCCGATTTTGGCCGCTGGATGAATGTCCACCGCGAAGGTCTCAGAAATAAGACTTTGTAGGTAAAGTGCGAGCTCCTTACGGCCGTGTTGCCAGAGGTGATGGCCGACTCGGTAGCAGACCAGTGACTGGAAACCTTTAAAATAGAGTAGCGGAGTGAGCGCATCTGGGCAGGCCGGATCTCGCTCATAGAAGGCAATCATATCACGAGCGACATGTTGTAAAATCATGGGATCATGCATGAAGGCGTCAATGAACACCTCGTGCAGTACTTTGACTGAGGTCGAGCGGTTAACCAATTTGCGGGCAAGGCGATAAGTGAGGCATTCAGCAAACGAGCTACGATCTAGGACGGTCTCGTCCAGTAACGGCTTGAGCGCTGGCTCTCGAACGACGAGTTGGCTGGCTTCGTGGCGGATCTCGCCCCAATGGGCGTCGAGGTCGATTGGTTGCATAAAAATATATTGGGTAGTTTTTCTTAAAGGGAGTGCCATATGAAACCGACGCTACAAGCTAGCCCACAGTTACAAATCGCGAAGAGTATAAGACGTATAGACTTCATTCACATCGGAAAATTGCAACTCATAGTCTCGGAAATGCGCAATATTGGGCTGGACGATATTTCAAATGATGCCCGGATCCCAGCATTGGATCGCGATTGATAGGAATCACTATCCTCGGGCAGTGGTAGCGAGGGGTGTCAGACGGATGATGCATCAGGCAGCCAACCCCGTAGGGGTAATTTGCCTAGCTTCACCGTTGGCATAGCTGAAAGACTTGCCTCAATTCGTCCCAATTTGGGTCATGCTCGACGGTTAAGTCGATCGGCAATTGTGGAATGGTTGAGAGGGCTTTGTTGATCCGGATTCCAACTTCGCTGACGTCTGAGAGATAAAAATTCCATTCTCTTGACCCCGAACTAGTGAAGACGAAAGCGAGTATCGCTAGTCGATCTGGATCGAGTGTATCAATCAACATGTCTTCAAAGTCCTTCATGTCGGCACTCTGAGTGTCAGATGGCATGCCAGTCGCATCGACTGCCTCAAATTGCCAGATGATCACCAGCCTCCTAGGATAGTCTTCGTTGCCCAAATGGTCATGTAAACTTGGCCTGAAGCGCATGACTGTAGGCTGCTCCGGATTCTTACCTTTGGCTATATTCCAAGCGTCTGTGTTGGCGGCTTCTATTTTCATTTCTTTTATGCAGGCAGTATTTTATAGGTCACTGTAAACCGATTCAGATTAAAATGCCGTGGTTGAATCCAGTACGGATTGAACGACTACCGAATGTACAAAAAAAGGGTCGATTTTTGCGCGGCAGCGGTTGGTACGAAATTGAGACTACGCCAATTCTTCGACGCCGACTTCAATGCGTTTGCCGTTCAGATTAAGGGCGTAACGTTTGATCTCACCATTACCCACAGGGGTTACCGTTGCGACTTTGGCGGTTGGCACGCTGACCGTTGCTGATTTACTTTTGTTTTTAAAGTGTATAGCGAGCTGCTGTGGGAACATTGCATGTATAATGCAGTGCTCATCGTCGCTAGGCATGTTCATCTTCTTAAGCTCCTTGCGAAGGTCGTCCATGTGCTTGTGCTTCGCATCCGAGCATTCGACGGGTCGGCAAGTGATTGGCGCTTTGCCTGCCTGCTTGGATGCGAGTTGCTGCAGTTCGGTAGAGACTGCCGCAGGCGTACGGCCGTAGTAACCGAGAGCGATATCTGCGGCTTGTGGTGAGATTTGCTTCCAACGACCAAACTTCACATTGAGAAAAGCTTGCATGCCGACAATCTGCGAGGTCGGTGTGACGAGCGGGATCCAGCCGAGCGCTTCGCGTACCACTGGGATTTCGCGAAAAACCTCTTCGAATTTATCTTCCATTTTTTGCTCTTTGAGCTGAGCACGGAAGTTGGAAAGCATGCCACCCGGCACTTGGTACTCGAGTGTATCTGTATCGATCACCTCGTTCTTGTGGTTGGTAAACTCACTGAGCTCGTCGTAGGGACCCTCCAGGGAGTGGCGAATATCTTTGAGTGCCTGGTGCTGCTCTGAGCTCACGTCAGGGCAACGCGCATGGCCATTGAGCAAGGCAAGCATGCGCGTGGTGTCAGGCTGGCCAGTGCCATTTGCAAATGGGCTGATGGAGAGGTCGATTGCATCAACACCCGCATCAATTGCAGATAAATAAGAGCTTGCACCAAGTCCAGCGGTGTCATGTGTGTGCATCCAGACAGGTATATTTAAGGTCTTTTTAAGTCCTTCGATGATCCTAAAGGTAACCATTGGAGAGACGAGGCCCGCCATGTCTTTAAGCACGACTGCGTGGCAGCCTAACTGTTGAAGTTCCAACCCCATGTCGATGAATTTTTGGGTGGAGTGCACCGGACTACTGGTAAAGCAGATGGTGCCGTGCGCTTGTGCGCCAGCAGCGCGAGTCGCATCGATCGCGCATTTCATATTACGCGTATCATTGAGCGCATCGAAGATGCGAAAAATGTTCATGCCGTGGTCTGCACTCGTCTTGATAAAGGCGGAGACCACGTCGTCAGGGAAGTGTGCGTATTGTACAATGTTTTGTCCGCGCAAAAGCATCATATGCGGTGTCTTGGGACAGGCCTTTTTTAAGGCATCGAGGCGATCAAAAGGAAACTCGTCGAGAAAGCGCAGGCCTGTATCGATTGTCGCACCGCCCCATGTTTCCAATGCGCCGAAGCCCCAGTTGTCGAGTCGTTCACAGATTGGCAGCATTTGGTCAGTCCGCATACGTGTTGCAGCCAGACTTTGGTGCCCATCACGAAGCACATTATTGTTGAATTGAACTTTATTCATACCTTATTCGAAGATTTTATACTGTGGTTTTTAGAAAAATATCAGCAAAGGTATTAGGTCGCCCGAGTGGTGGCTAGAAGATAATAAAAGGACCTATAAAAACGGTGTTTCTATAGGTATTTTCCTTCGGTATGTATCGACAACAAAATTAAGCCTAAAAAGGAATACGTGCCGTTAGACGTGGATATTAATCAGCTCGAACAGCGCCGTTGAGGTGACTGGTTCACTGATGCAGTGCTGGAATACAGGCTGCTTTGGCCGAAGCAGTCACATCTACTGTGACTGCTTGATCAATAATTAATAACTCCCTACAAAATCCTAGATTTCCCTCGAACCGATGTAGATACGTACCACACGTTTTGTAATGGAACAAAGCGTCTCCCAAGGGATTGTTCCAGCGAGCTGACTAAATGCACTGGTCGTAATTTCGGCTGCTTGACTCGTGCCGATCAAAACCACGTGGTCGCCTGAGCTGATTGTTCGCTTAATGTCACTGACATCAATAATGGTTTGATCCATGGTGACACGCCCAAGAATAGGGCAGTGCTGGCCGTCTAATAGGACAGTGCCAGTGTTACTTAACTTAAGCGGAATACCATCCGCATAGCCTGCAGTGAGCACAGCGATACGTGTGTCGCGTTTGAGCGAGCAGGTGCGACCGTAACTGATGTCTGTACCTACAGGCAGGTCTTTAACGATGCCAACCCGAGTATGAAAGCTAAAGACAGGCTCGACTTCAACACTACCGAGCAAAGATTCTGGATAGGGGCGGACTCCAAATTGAAGTAATCCGATGCGAACCGCGTTAAAAGGGCTATCGCCGCTCAATGTAGCGAGGCTGGCCGAATTATCTGCATGTATCAATAAGCCAGTGGTATCTGTTTGGTCGAGTATCGCTAGGAAACGCTGGCGTTGAATACGGGTAAATATACGTTCGGTATCGGCGCTAGAAAAATGTGTGTAGATTCCCTCGAGCTTAAGGTTCGGCAATTCACGAATCGTGCGAAGTAGGGCGATGGCGTTTTCGTGCCAAATGCCTAGTCGGCCCATTCCGGTGTCTATTTTTAAATGTACCTTAATCGGTACATCACGAGACGCACCAAGTGTACTAAATCGTACGGCCTCCTCTAGGGTGCTCACTGTGCCGATCAGATCGTAATCTACTAAGAACTCGTCTTCCTCTGGAAGTACCGGGCTGAGTATGAGAATTGGCCAGCCCTTGCCCATGTGGCGGATGTCAGCGGCTTCGTGCACATTGGCGACTGCGAAATAATCAACGCCGCTCTGCATTAAGCGACGCACCATTTGCGGCATCCCGTGCCCATAGGCATCTGCCTTTACCACAGCGACATAGCGCACGTCCAATGGCAACGCAGCTTGTATGCGTTTCAAGTTTCGTTCAAATGCAGCGAGATTGATCTCAGCCCAACAGCGTTGTATGGAATTTGGAATGTGAGTTAAAGATTACGGGTTAAAATTTGAGTCTATCGGCGAGCGTGGAGCAATTCGGAATTTCAGCTCGGAGTCGGAGCACGGTGACGCTCGGGTATCCATTTTTGAAATACGTTCACGCCCGAAGCGTACAGCTTAACAGTTTCGGTTGGCCGCGGCAGGTGGAGGACTTCCGTAAGTCGTTCGGGGCGATACTCAACAGCAGTCGCATTGGCAGGAGCCTGTTGCCAGCCTTTGCGTTGAGGTAGGTGGTAGAGTGAGTCGGGCCAATTCGCAATGGTGTCGTCGTTAGCGACTTCCGTAACTGACGGTTGTCCATTGCGGATCTTAACGGCATTCCAAGTGCTTTTTTTCCAGTCAGATATCAGCAGCGCTTGGTCAAGACCCGGTGTGTCTACGCAAATGAGTGCGGCGGCCAGTTGTAGACTATTGTAGGCGTAGTAGTGCGCCGATTGTGGGTACAAGCGACTCCAAGTCTCTATCGCCATTGCGCAAAGTCGTAAGCCTAGTACCGAGCCAGGTCCTTCGCAGTAGATGAAGCTGCGAATGTCCGCCAGAGTCAGTTGAGCTGCTTCGAGTGTCGCTTCGATTGCGGGGAAGAGGCTCTCCAGTGGGGCACCCATCTGCTCTGAGCGGGCGAGCCAATTGCCACTTGATCCTAGTACGCCCGCAAAGACCACTGAACCACTACCATCGATGACGAGTGTGGGTGAAGCGGGTGGGATCGTTGAAGGATGGATTTCCATAATTGATAGAGGAACTGAAACCATCTGGACTGGCAAGTTGAGATTTCATGCCGAGATTGTTACCTGCGGCGAGGCAAAGTAGACCATCTCAGTTATTGATTTACTGATACAAAGTTGGGTGGAACAACAAAAAATCTGCTGGATTTGAGCCAGCAGCTTTGAGTGTAAAAGTGATCGTTGGAAAATTATTTGCGTTGGAATGTAGCAACTACTTCGACGGCAGCATCGCGAGCACGCTGTTCATTTTCTGCGGGCGTGAGATAGTCGAGCAGATTACGCTTAGCGCAGTCACAATAAATGACTTACCCGGACCTTTTATCAATAATATCAGCAACAAAGGCGCATCCATGGTAGCCACTTGGTAGCTTAATCTTATCCGCATTTAAACAGCTGTTGTAGATGATCGCTAATGCAACCGGATTGTAACGACAAGTTCTATGATTCTACCTTTAGATTCAATTAATGGGAAGGGACGATTTACTCATAATCAATAACATGAGGAGACTGAATCCGTTAAAGTAGGCGTGGAAGCAAATCGGCATTAGAATGTTTCCCGAGCTTTCATACACACGTGCGAGGATAATACCAACGACGACCAGTGGTAAAAATGACATTAGGTTGCCATGCATCAAGGCGAACAAGGCGCCGCTAATTATTTGAGCAGGTAGGACGGTCGACTGGCTTTTAAAAAAACGATAGATCCCGCCTCGAAAAATAATTTCTTCAACGAGTGGTGCGAGCACCACAGCAATGACCGCGAGCAGTGCAATTGCCGTAAGATCGCCACCATTAGTGAACAGTTTAATCAGTTCTTGGGGAGGGAAATCCTCGATGAAGCCGCGCCGCAGCAGTTCGGCGAGTAATTTTGACCATGCGAAACTGACGATCCAAATAATCGGTAAATATCGGATGAATTGCGGTATCGTTTGAGTGAGTGACTGCCAGAGCGTTAAAGATTGGCTGTTGAGTCGACCGGCAAAATACTTTGGGTAAAATCGACGCAGCGCGTAAAAGGTCGCCAGCAATGGGAGTTGCAACAGCAGTACCGCTAGTACCGCCATCCACGGTGTCAGTGCTGGGCGCTCGGATGCCGCTGTCTCGTCGCTGCTCACCAAATCAGCGGAATTTTCTAGTTCAACCTCATTGTCGATGGCCGTCGCTTCGATGGGATCGCTTAAATGAGTCAATTCAGCTGCGAATAGTTGAACGACGACAACACTAATAACCAATGCACAGATAAAGATGCCGAAGTTGATCCAACCAATTGGCCAAATTGGCACACCCGTTTCGCAGGCGAACTTGTGCTGATCGCGCTGCAGATGGATGATCCAGAGTGCGGCACTAGCAAATAGGATCGCGACAATAATTGCCCCCGCGAGTATCGCGGCCGAGTCTAGTTCTACAGCCATCTTAAATGATAATAGATTGGCCGTCAAAAACAGCATGACCTGCTACATAAGTCGCCTTAACTTTACCTTTCAGCGATTTGCCATGCCATGGACAATTGCGCGACTTGCTGTAGAACTTATCCGCATCAACTGTCCAAGCTTCATCAGGGTCGAATAGGCACATATCGGCCGTTGCGCCAATACTTAGTGTCCCGGCATCTAGGTTGCAGATCTCCGCGGCCTTATGTGTCATCAGTGCCACCACCTCACTTAAGGTCAGTCTTTCGCTATGGTAGAGTGCGTGCAATGAGGCGGCTAGCGAGGTCTCTAGGCCTATAATTCCGAGTGGGGCGTAATCGAATTCACAATCTTTCTCGGTTGGTGTGTGCGGTGCATGGTCAGAAGCGATACAGTTCAGCGTACCGTCTTTAAGTGCACCGATAATCGATTCGCGATCGGCATCCGTGCGCAGCGGTGGGTTGACTTTAAGATTCGTGTCGTAGTCTTTGAGGTCTGCATCGGTGAACTCGAAATGATGTGGGCATGCTTCAGCAGTCACGCGGATATTTCGCCCTTTTGCACGACGAATAATGTCGATCGAGGTCGCCGAACTGATGTGCTGCATGTGGATGTGGGCGCCGGTCAATTCTGCGAGTAAGACGTTACGGGCGACCATTATGTCTTCAGCGAATTTGGGCCAACCGCGCAGGCCGAGTCGGAGGGACCATTCGCCCTCATTCATGACTGCGTCCTCGGTTTGCGTCTCGTCTTGGCAGTGATCCATGATCGTGAGATCAAACATCTTGGCGTATTCGACTGCACGGCGCATAATTTCATGACTCTGCACGCATTTTCCGTTATCTGTCATCGCGACGACTCCGGCAGTTTTCAACTGCCCCGTCGGTGCCAGACGTTTACCTTCCATTTCAAGGGTGAGGCAGCCGGTCGGGTAGACGTTAACCACGGCCACCCTCGCGACCTTATCCATAATGCGCTGGATCGTGCCAGCGTTGTCACAGACAGGACTCGTGTTCGGCATGCAGATGACTGAGGTGAATCCACCAGCCGCGGCCGCCTCGGTTCCAGTGCGGATGCTCTCCTTGTGCGTCTGCCCAGGATCGCGAAAATGGACGTGTATATCAACTAATCCAGGCGCGACGACGAGTCCCGTGGCATCAATCTTATTTGCTGATCGCTGTTGATCTTCAGTGAGAGCAGCTGAGACCTTTCCGTCGATGACGCAGACGTCGCCGATCGCATCGCGGTTGTTTGCCGGGTCGATCACTCGACCGCCAGTTATCCAAAGTATGTTAGGCATATGGAGTTGTAATTAAGATGAAGCAGTCAGCTAGTGCGTTAAGCAGGGAGTTCGATGGGCTGATTTTTATAGGCACAACGACAGAGGTGCAGGACGGCCATGCGCACCACGATGCCGTTGGTGACTTGTTGTAAGATTACGGACTGCTCCGAGTCGGCGACTTCCGAGTCGATCTCGACGCCGCGATTGATCGGTCCGGGGTGCATGATAACCGCATTCGGCTTGAGCCACTTAACCCGTTTTTTGTTGAGCCCAAACATGCTGGTGTATTCGCCGAGCGAAGGGAAGTGTGTCGAACTTTGGCGTTCGTGCTGGATGCGTAGCAGCATCACGGCATCTGCATCCTCCAAGGCTTCGCGTAAATCATGGCAAACCTTCACACCCATTGCTTCGAAGGCTCTGGGGACCAAGGTGCTGGGGCCTGCGACGGTGACCTGAGCACCAAGTTTTTGTAGGCAAATGATATTGGAGCGCGCGACTCGGCTAAACAGTATGTCTCCTAAAATCGTGACCTTCTTACCGTCGAGACTGCCGAACTTCTCTAGCAATGTGAAAGAATCGAGCAGCGCCTGGGTTGGGTGGGAGTGCGAACCGTCACCGGCGTTGATCACCGGTATGTCGACCACTTTACTCAAATAATTGGGAGCGCCGGAGGCAGAGTGGCGCATAATGATCATGTCCGCCCTCAATGCTGCGATGTTTTGCGCGGTATCACGCAGTGTCTCGCCCTTAGTCAAGCTACTGGCATTACCAGTCATGGTGATGATGTCAGCGCCGAGTCGGCTTGCGGCAACTTCGAAGGCCAAGCGTGTGCGAGTGCTCGGTTCGAGGAATAGGTTTACGATCGTGCAGCCATCCAAATAGGGCTGCTTTTTATCATCAGCCTCCATTGCACGTTTAAATGCGGTGGCTGCAGTGAAGATCGTTTCAACTTCCTCTCGCGAGAGAGGTTCGATACCGATCAGGTCTTTTCGGGTCCAGGTAAGGCTGTTGCTCATGTTTAATCTGGCAGGCACACATCTATATGAGGTGCATCGCTCCGAAAACGGAAATTTGAACGGCAAACTGAAAAGGGCAACGAGAAATATAAAAAAACTGCGCGCGCCTTGATGCAAATATAGGGTGCTGTTAGCGGCTAGTCAGCTTGGCTGCAAATTTGCGCATTGGTGTGTTTGATCGCCTGGCTGAATTTTAGAGAAAAAACAAATTGTTTTAAAGGCGACTTGACATTGATCGAGTCGCCTTACTTATTGCCAATCTTCTTAGGTATGGGCGCGTAACTCAGTTGGTTAGAGTGCCACCATGACATGGTGGAAGTCGTGGGTTCGAGTCCCTCCGCGCCTACCATGAGAAGCAAAAAAGCCCATCTCCTTTCCAGGAGTTGGGCTTTTGTTTTTTACACACTGTAATGATAGCGCGGACGACTCGCCTAGATTGTTGCAAAATTTGGTCGTTTCACCCAGTTGATGTAAATGAGGGCGGGTCGCCCATTTGATGTAAATGAGGGCGGGTCGCCCTCACTCCTTAGAACTTCGCTGACGAATAAATTTGAAGATAATGTGAATCTATTGACAGTACGGATTATGGAGATTGTTCGAGTCGAAACTGTGGATGGAGAAATTTGCTATGGCTGTGAGGTTGGCAATCAAGTGTATCGCTTAGAAGGTGATCTATATGGTACGTTTAGCCAGTCGGATGTGTTACTACATCCAGTGCGCCGTTTAGCTCCGGTGGTGCCGACAGCGATCTATGGCATCGGTCTAAATTACCACGAACATGCCGCTGAGGTCGGAGCCAGAGTACCGCAACACCCGGTGGTCTTCATGAAGAGTCCGACTTCAGTGCAGCACCCAAACTGCCCGATCATTCTACCGCGTCACTTGCACAGCGACCAAGTGGACTATGAATGTGAGCTCGCGGTAGTGATCGGCCGTGATTGTAAAAACGTATCTGTCGCAGAGGCGCTGGACTACGTGCTCGGTTATACCTGTGGCAACGATGTCAGTGCGCGCGATTGGCAAAAGTTTCATGGCGGCGGGCAATGGGTGAAAGGGAAGAGCTTTGATAGCTTTTGTCCACTTGGGCCGATTTTGGTGACAGCGGACCGTATTCCGAATCCACAAATCTTACCGATCCGGACGATTCTAAATGGGCACATACGTCAAGAATCCTATACCGGCGATATGATTTTTAGCGTTGCCGAGATTATTGCGTTCCTAAGTGGTAGTACGACCTTACTTGCTGGCACGGTCATTTTAACTGGCACGCCATCTGGCGTCGGCATGGCAGCTGAACCGCCACGCTTCCTGAACCCCGGTGACGAGGTAGTGGTTGAAATTACTGGTATCGGCAGTTTGAAGAATTCAGTACAAGCGGAGGTCTGATCCGATGCCGCGACACAGGTATTTCTGCCTGTGGTTCAGTTAAATAACAGGCAGGAATTCCGATGTTGCACCCTTTATACTTGTCATCGCCGATGCGCTCAGACATTGCAGGACTTTTTTAGCAAGAGACTTATGGAAGAAACACTTATTATCCTCAAACCCGACTGCATGGAAAAACGCATTGCAGGCGAGGTCATTACACGCTTCGAAAGTGCCGGCTTCGAGATCGTCGCCTCTAAGGTCACTCAGTTAGATGGACCAATCCTGCGTGAGCACTATGCCCACGTGGCGGATCTGCCGTTCTTTCCTGAAATCGAAGCCTTCATGAGCTCACGCCCAGTGATGCCAATGATCCTACGTGGTGAGAATGTCATCGCTCAGGTGCGTGAACTACTCGGACCGACCAATTCCCAAGAGGCGCCGAAAGGCACGATCCGTGGCGATTTGGGCACCGACATGATGCACAACGTGGTGCATGCATCAGACAGCCCTGAGTCGGCTGCAGCTGAAAAGACACGTTTCTTTCCCGAGCTTTAAGCTGTGAAGGTAAAAACTGGACTTGGCCTGGATAGTCATCGCTTTATTGAAGGCGATTCGGCCAAGCCGTTGATACTCGGGGGCGTCATCTTTAATGATGCCCCCGCCTTGTCTGGTAACAGCGATGCAGATGTCATTCTGCATGCTGTGACCGACGCCATCAGTGGCGTCACGGGTGTTACCGTCATCGGTGCCGTGGCAGACAAGCTGTGCCGCGATGGTATCACTGACAGTAAAGCTTATTTGGCAGTTGCACTCGAAAGCCTTGGTGATTGGCGACTCACGCATGTATCGATTGTGTTGGAGTGCCTGCGCCCGAAAATTGACCCGAAGGTGCCGATGCTGCGTGCGTCGGTGGCAGGCCTGCTAGGGCTCGAAATCGCCGATGTGTGTATCACCGCAACGACTGGTGAGCAGCTCAACGATGTGGGTCGTGGGCTAGGCATACATGCCAGCGTGATCGTGACTGTGATTCTGGATTGAGCACTTTAGTGAGTGCGCAAGCACGGCAGTGGTGTCCGAGCTTGCTCGGGCCCTGGAAGTGATAGCGGCATCCCATTGATCTGCATCATCGGGCCGATATGCGACTGGCCTGAGCAAGCTCAGACGCCACACAGAGACTTCACCCCTCAGGTTTCAACTCTCTTCTACAAACCTACTTCTTCTTGGGAAGAATCACACGCCGACGTGGTATTACACGGCTTGTGGATGGTTTTTTAGTCGTGTTGTTGGTCAGCCCTGGGATGTTTGGCTGTTTTGTTGGCTTTGCTGTTGCGGAGATTGCAACAGGCAAGGGACTGTCTGTCGCTGTCATTAAAGTGAGTTGCTCCGTGCGACCATTCAGCGTCACTGAGATGCGCATCGCATCGAGGTCGAAGTTACGCACACTGATACCATTTTCGGCGCTGTTTTCTGCAATCCAATAGCCGCGATTGAGCTTTTTGTTAAATAGGCTGAACTCGTAGATGCCATTCATCTGCACAATGCCGCGAAATTCAAGTTCGCGTGAGAGCGGGCCATTGACCTTTGGTGGTGGTGTCGGTGCTTTAGGCTTCTTGGTATTATAGCCGGTAGGTAAAAACGGGCTGTTGGATTCGAGCTTGGAGTCGAGCTTGGAGTCGGCGGCGTGGAGTGTGCTTGCTGGGTTGAGTGCGCACAACGCAAGCGCAAGCGCAAGACGTGCCTGGTCTGGGGCTCTGACTTCTCTGTTCTTTGGCAACATGATTCGAGGTCTATCGAGTGCGACGAAGTGAACGCGAATGAGTGGAAGTTTCATTGTTTATTTTGGGCTCTTCCTTTTCGAAGATACTGCCCTCCATGTAAAGATCGCCACTGGTGTTATTATCCAGATAATTGACCACCGCTTCTTTCTCTTCGGCTTTTTCGATATATGCGTTAGAGAGATTTTGAGCTTCAGCCGGATTCGGTAAGACTTTAGGGCGAATGAAAATTATCAGTTCGGTGCGGTCATATTCTTTTGTATCGGCTCCCAGCAGGCCGCCGATAAACGGGATGCGACGAAACCCTGGGACGTATGAATTCCCGTTGGTGAGGCTGTTTTGCTGGAGACCACCGAGCACGATCACTTGATTGTCCTGCACGCTGACGGTGGAAGTGGCCTCACGAATACCGATAATCGGCTGGTCGTTGTCATCCACTTTGATTGTGCCGACGACATTCTCGATAGTTTGCTCAATCGTCATTTGCACGGTGCCATCCGCGCCGATCAATGGCGTGACAGTTAGCTTAATGCCGATGTCGCGGTATTCGACTGAACTTCGTGTATTATTATTACTGTCAGAGAAGGATGTAGACGAAGTGATGATGGGGCGCGATTCGCTGACGTTGATGATGCCCTCTTCATTATGGCTGACCATGATGCGTGGGGTCGAAAGGATGCGCGCGTTGCTATCGGTATCACTGGCAGTGACGAGTGCGGCAAGAGTGAAATTGCTGGGACTGTTAAGATCGACCGAACCTCCTGTAATGCCGCTGCCTGCGCCACTGGCACCTGCAGTTGTGATTGCGACGCCAGTGAATAGTTGTGCTAATGGATCTGTCAAAGCATCATAGGTGAAACCGAAGCTACTCAGTCCACTGGCTTGGTCTTCTTTCAGAGTCACTTCAGTGATCACCGCTTCGATCAATACTTGAGGGAGCGGAATATCAATTTTCTCGATTAAGTCTTTCAGTGTCTTGAGATCACTATGTGTACCGTAAGCGACGATCGAATTGGTGCGCTCATCCGCAGAGAGTCCGACAAAGTTTGAAAATTGCAGTGAACTATT
>Ga0209302_10000182_pt1 | contig 39241 bp, 27 predicted proteins | sample ArcOceMetagenome_2_FD_187445 | JGI IMG/M metagenome (GOLD analysis project Ga0209302, IMG submission 187445) | Marine eukaryotic phytoplankton communities from Arctic Ocean - Arctic Ocean ARC135M Metagenome (SPAdes) (version 2) | ecosystem: Environmental > Aquatic > Marine > Oceanic | place...
TGAAGAGGATATATATTTAAAAAAGTTTCTGCTTGCTTTGCTGTTTCGGGCAGGACTGGTTTTAAATAAATAATTAATACACGGAATAGGTTGATACCCATGGTGCAAATATCCTGAACCTGTTGTTCTTGACCTTCTTCTTTAGCTAAAGTCCAGGGTTTTTTTTCATCGATATATTGGTTAGCTTTATCGGCTAATCCAATAATTTCTCTCATGGCATGACCAAATTCGCGGTTTTCCATTTTGTCAGCGATAGCGGTTGATTTATCTACAAACTCTTTAAATAAAATGGGTTCAGAGAGGGAGCTGGAAAGTTTTCCCTCAAATCCTTTATTGATAAACCCTGCACATCTACTTGCAATATTAATTACTTTACCTACGAGGTCGGAGTTGATTCTGTTCTGAAAATCTTCAAGGTTAAGGTCGATATCTTCAATACCAGAACTTAGTTTTGCTGCGTAGTAGTAACGCAAATATTCAGGGTTTAAATAGTTTAAGTACGTACGAGCATTTATAAAAGTGCCTCGCGACTTAGACATTTTTTTACCATCGACAGTTAAAAACCCATGAGCATAGATGTTGTTAGGTAGACGGAAATTAGCTCCCTGAAGCATGGCTGGCCAAAATAGAGCATGAAAATAAATGATATCTTTACCAATAAAATGGACCATTTCAGTTGTGCTATCAGGCTTCATATATTCATCAAAGTCGACACCAGTCCTCTCACAATAATGTTTGAAACTAGCAAGATAACCAATAGGTGCATCTAACCAAACGTAAAAGAATTTATCTGGTGCATCTGGTATTTCAAATCCAAAATAAGGAGCATCGCGTGATATATCCCAGTCACGTAGACCACTTTCAAGCCACTCGTCTAATTTATTACTGACTTCATCCTGTAAATGTCCGCCAGTTGTCCATGATTTTAGTGCAGACTCAAAATTAGCCAACTTGAAGAAATAGTGCTCAGATTCCTTAGTAATAGGAGTTGCACCAGATACTGCTGAAATTGGATTAATCAAATCGGTCGGAGCGTATGTCGCACCACATACTTCACAATTGTCACCATATTGGTCATTCGCACCACATTTCGGGCATTCTCCTTTTATAAAACGGTCAGGGAGAAACATTTCTTTTTCGGGATCATAAGCTTGGCTGATCGTTCTAGTGGTGATATGGCCAGCTTCACGATTCGCAAGATAAATTTGTTGAGCAAGAGCTTTGTTTTCATCACTATGAGTACTGTGAAAATTATCAAAACCGATGGAGAAATCTTTAAAGTCTGTCTGGTGTTCTTTTGCAATATTAGCAATGAGCGTTTCAGGTGTAATGCCCTCACTTTGAGCTCTTAGCATAATTGGTGTGCCGTGAGCATCATCAGCGCATACATAATGACATTCATGGCCCTGCATTTTCTGAAATCTTACCCATATATCTGTTTGAATATATTCAACAAGGTGGCCTAGGTGAATAGAACCGTTAGCATAAGGCAAGGCGCTAGTAACAAGAATTTTTCTTTGCATTGATTAACCGGTTGAGTATGAGGTGTTAGTAATGCGGTAAAGATACCAGAATGTGCACGTTGACACCATTGGAGCCAACAAAAAAAACAAAGATTTGATTGTTTAAGGTTTGCATTGTTAAACAGTTTGAATTAGATTGGCTGATAGACAAGAAGCGACTAATTTTTGGAGTTTGTTCAGTCTTAGACGGAAGGATAAAGATGGAACTTAAACCACATGATATTCATGTTGATGCAATAGAGTTAGCGCTAGTTAAAGCACGTCAATATCGTTCCCTGTTAGAGCCGGAAATTGCAGAAAGTATTTGCCTTGATATCTTAAATATAGAGCAGGATAATCAGCAAGCTTTAGTGATTTATATCTTAGCGCTAACAGATCAATTACATCACACAGAAAAACAATCCCAAATAAGAGATATAAAAGCAACCATAAACCGGCTGTCTAGTATGTATGAGCGATATTACTACAGTGGTATTCTCAGTGAACGTCGGGCTAGGTTCTTGGTAAGTCAGCCTATGTCACAAACCTTTGCTTATGATTATTTCATTGAAGCGATGGCAGAATATCAACAGGCTGAACAGCACAGCCCGGTTCATAATGATGATGCGATTTTACGTCAAAATAGTTGTATTCGTACCATTGAAAAAGAAAAGCTAAAGCCTAGGCAAGACAATGACCACATACTTACGGATATGGAAAGTTAAGAAATGCATTTAATGCAATTGCAGAAACGAACAATGGCTATCGCAGGGCTTGTGATGTTTGGCTATTTAATATTCCATATGATATCGAATTTGACTTTTTTCTCCAAAGAACTCTTTAATGAATTTTATCAATGGTATAACGCTGGCATTATTAGATGGCTAGTATTGTCTGTCATGGTTGTTGTTATAGGGGTGCATGTTAGAACAGCGTTGAAAATAAGGGTTATCAATGCCAATGCTAGAAGCGTTAACTATTATCGACACGATAAGGTCAAGCTACCTGCCTTCGTAGTTACTGCAAGTCTGTTGTTTTTGTTGTTTTTCATTATCATTCATGTGATTCAAACTTTAGGCTTCAGTACTGTCGATGTGCATCAAGAAACGGTTATATTGTTTCAATCCTTTTGGATGCTCATTTTTTATATAGCAGGCTTATTTGTTTTGAGTATGCATCTACAACATTCTTTGGCTAATGTGATGCAAACCTTAGGAAAAACTTCTGTTACTTCTCAATCTTTAGCATGGCTGGTGACACTGTCATTAGCTGCTGGTTTTGCATTGTTACCAATTTATATTTATTTTGTAATGCAATGACAGACTTTATATTAGATGGTATGACGCCTAAAGGCAGTCTAGAAAACAGATGGACTCAACATAAATTTAACCTAAAAATTGTCAGCCCAGCAAATAGAAAAAAATATACTATCATCATTGTTGGAACAGGGCTGGCAGGAGCTTCCGCTGCGGCGTCATTAGGGGAAATGGGCTATAACGTTAAGACTTTCTGCTATCAAGATAGCCCTAGAAGGGCACATAGTATTGCTGCTCAAGGCGGCATCAATGGCTCTAAAAACTACCATAATGATGGCGATAGTGTCTGGCGATTATTCTACGATACCATCAAAGGTGGTGACTTTAGATCGCGAGAGTCGAATGTTTTTCGCTTAGCAGAATTAAGTAATAACATTATTGACCAAGCAGTTTCTCAAGGAGTACCTTTTGCTCGTGAATACAGTGGTTATTTAGCCAATAGGTCTTTTGGTGGCGCACAAGTTTCTCGTACTTTTTATGCCAGGGGCCAAACTGGTCAACAATTATTGCTAGGGGCTTATCAAGCCATGAGCAAAGAAATTGAAGCAGGTAGCATTACCCATCGTTCTCGTTGTGAAATGCAAGACTTGATTATGATCGATGGTCAAGCCAAAGGCATCGTTACGCGAGACTTAGTAACCGGTGGATTGGAGAGTCACTTAGCCGACTGTGTTGTCTTGTGTACAGGCGGTTATAGTAATGTCTTTCACTTATCGACTAATGCTAAAGGTTGTAATGCGTCTGCTGCATGGCGAGCTCACAAACAAGGCGCGCTCTTTGCCAATCCTTGTTTTACTCAGATCCACCCAACCTGCATTCCACAACATGGGGCTCTGCAATCTAAGCTAACTTTAATGAGTGAATCTCTGCGAAATGATGGCCGTGTATGGGCTCCAAAAAATATTAAAGATTGTGCTAAGAAGCCTGAACAAATTGCAGAAGAGGATCGTGATTACTTTCTAGAACGGATGTATCCAGCTTTTGGTAATTTAGTCCCTCGTGATATTGCCTCCAGAGCGGTGAAGTCCATATGTGATGAAGGTCGTGGTGTTGGTAATGCTATAGATGGGAAAAAACTCGGTGTTTACCTTGATTTTGCCGAAGCTATTAATGAACAAGGGATAGAGACCATTAGCGAAAAGTATGGCAATTTATTTGAGATGTATCAGCGTATTACTAATGAAAACCCTAGTGAAACACCAATGCGTATATATCCCGCAGTCCATTACACGATGGGTGGCTTGTGGGTTGATTATAATTTAATGACGTCACTAGATGGTTTATTCGCAGGCGGAGAAACTAATTTTTCAGACCACGGTGCTAATAGGCTTGGAGCTAGTGCTTTAATGCAAGGTTTAGCTGATGGTTATTTTGTATTACCTACTACGATTTCTAATTATTTAGCAGAGCAAAAGCCATTAGATTTAACTAAAAACTATCCCGAAGCTATGAAAGTACTAAAAGCTAATGAATCTAGGATAAACAAATTGCTTAACGCTCCTTTTCCGAAAAAAACTCCAGATGAGTTTCACAGGCTATTAGGCAGTATTTTATGGGATTCTTGCGGCATGGTTCGTGAGAAAGTAGCACTAGAAAAAGCATTAGCTGAGATAAAATCGTTGAATGAGGAGTTCTGGCAACAAGTCAAAGTGACGGGAGATAATGAGGAGTTAAATCAAACTTTAGAGAGAGCTGGTCGCGTTGCTGATTTCTTTGAATTAGCAGAGCTGATGTGTATTGATGCTATAGCGCGAGAAGAATCTTGCGGATCTCACGCAAGAGAAGAGCATCTCAACGAGGATGGAGAAGCAAAGCGCAATGACGAAGAATTTTCCTATGTCGCAGCTTGGCAATATAGTGGGAAACCCAGCATGCCTACCTTATATAAAGAAGAATTAAATTTCGAATTCGTGCGGCCAAACAGAAGAAGTTATCGATGACTTTTACTTTACATATCTGGCGACAAAAAAATGCCATAGCGCAGGGCTACTTTGAAGAATTTCAAATAGATGTTACTGAAAGTACATCTTTTTTAGAGATGCTTGATGGATTAAACGAGCAACTCATATCAAATGGTCATGATGCTGTAGCTTTTGATTTTGATTGTAGAGAGGGGATCTGCGGCTCTTGTAGTTTGGTTATTAATGGCTCGGCACACGGTAAGCCCCGTTCGACAACAACATGCCAACTGTATATGCGTGACTATAAAGATGAATCAGAGTTGTGGGTAGAGCCCTGGCGAGCCACCTCTTTTCCAGTGGTCAAAGATTTAATTGTTGATAGATCAGCTTTTGAAAAAATAATTCAATCAGGCGGTTATATTGCCTCGAGGACGGGTTCAGCTGTTGAAGCTAACACTATTGCAATAGATAAAGACACGGTCGATGGTGCGTTTGACTCAGCAACTTGTATTGGTTGTGGTGCTTGTGTCGCTGTCTGTCCAAATGCATCCGCAACGTTATATGTTGCAGCGAAAGTAAATCATTTATCTACACTGCCACAAGGAGAAATTGATAGGCAGCGTCCTAAAAAAATGTTGGTAGAAATGGAGCGTCAAGGATTTGGAACCTGTAGCAATTATCGGGAATGTGAGCGCGCATGCCCAAAAGATATCAGTGTGGTAAATATCACGAAGATGAATAAACTCCTTTATCAAAATAAATAATACTTTTTGAGGAAAGCCCGGTACTTAACCGAAATATAGTGGTCAAAGCAGAGATATTGAGTGAAGTTAAGAGTCAGGCAGTATAAAATAACATTCATATCAAATGCCTAACTATACATTCGGAGTGATTAATGCTGAACCCTGCCCAAATTAAACAGATCATCAACGACTATGAAGACCCACTTAGCCTAGTATCATTTGGAGACAGTCACGCAAAGACAGACATCCAACTAGATGGTGAAAAGTTAACAGTGTTGATCACATTGGCTTATCCAGTTAAAGGACATAAAGAGCAGCTGGTTTCAGAGTTGTTGAATTTATTAAAAAAGGAAACCAATTTACAGTCGGTGGTTGTCACAATTGACTGGCAGGTTATTAAACATAAAGTGCAGCAGGGTGTAAAAGGGCTTGAGGGTATAAAAAACATTATTGCCGTTGCGTCAGGTAAAGGGGGAGTAGGTAAGTCAACGACCTCTGTTAATTTAGCCTTAGCACTTGCTGCCGAAGGTGCTAATGTTGGTATTTTAGATGCTGACATCTATGGCCCAAGCCTCCCCAGGATGCTAGGTAAAAGTCAAAAACCTGAAACAACAGATGGTAAAAGTATAAAGCCAATTGAAAGTTACGGGCTGCAAAGCATGTCCATTGGTTATCTGATTGATGAAGAGGAACCAATGATTTGGCGTGGTCCAATGGTCACACAAGCATTGCAACAGTTACTCAATGATACGAATTGGGATAAGTTAGATTACTTAGTTATAGACTTACCGCCGGGTACTGGTGATATTCAACTGACATTGTCACAAAGCGTTCCAGTCAGTGGTGCAGTTATTGTCACTACGCCACAAGACATTTCACTATTAGATGCCAGAAAAGCACTCAAAATGTTTGAAAAAGTTAATGTGCCGGTAATGGGTATCATCGAGAATATGAGCACTCACATTTGTGGACAATGTGGTCATGAAGAGGCCATCTTTGGAAGTGGTGGGGGTCAGAAAATGGCGTCCCAGTATGATGTTGATTTATTGGGTGGCTTGCCTTTAGATATTCGTATCAGGGAAAACGCGGATAATGGAGAACCAACAGTAGCTGTGAGCCCAGATGGTGAGATTGCAAAAGCGTATCGTTTGATTGCAACGCGAGTTGCGGCAAGGTTAGCCAAGCAAGCAAAGGATTTTTCTTCAGCATTCCCTAATATAGTTATCCAGAACGATTAAATAACAATATCACTGCTAAAAGACATCAGTTATGATGACAAATGTTAAAATAAATTTAAAGTGACTACAAAATGAGTATCAAATCAGATCAATGGATCCGACGAATGGCCCAAGAACACAACATGATTTCACCATTCGAGCCGGGACAACAACGTGAAAGCGAGAATGGGAGGATGATTTCTTATGGGACATCCAGCTATGGCTACGATGTTCGATGTGCTAATGAGTTTAAGATCTTCACCAACATTAATTCTGTGATTGTTGATCCCAAAAATTTTGACGAGAATAGCTTTGTTGATGTTAACTCAGATGTTTGCATTATCCCACCAAATTCTTTTGCCCTAGCGAGAACGATAGAGCGATTCAAAATACCTCGCAATGTACTTACAATTTGTTTAGGTAAGTCCACATATGCACGCTGCGGAATTATCGTAAATGTCACACCACTAGAACCTGAGTGGGAAGGTCACGTAACATTAGAGTTCTCCAACACTACGTCATTACCAGCGAAGATCTACGCTAATGAAGGTGTTGCTCAAATGTTGTTTTTCGAATCGGATGAGGTGTGTGAAACATCTTATGCCGATCGTAATGGAAAATACCAAGGCCAGCAGGGTGTTACCTTGCCCAAGTCGTAGTAGGGTGAACAAGAGGCGACGTTGTCATATTGGCTAATTATTTATACATTTTCTCTTGTGAAGCTGTTGTCTATGAAGTTAGACCCATAGAAATTTAGAATATTTTTAATTATTATTGAGTGTATTGTTATGTCCACCAAGCTTGCGCCAAAAGAAACTTTTTTAGCTGATTATCTTGTACCCAATTATTTAGTCGATAATGTGGCTTTGTATTTTGACTTAGGGCGGGCTGAAACGACAGTAAGAAGTGTGCTTTCTATGCGGCGTAACCCATTAGGTCAAGGAGGGGACTGTGTATTAGATGGTGAAAAATTAACATTAAAATCCATCAAAATAGATGGTCGTGAACTTCAAGGAAATGAGTACTTACGTACCGATAAAGCCTTGTTGATTTCTAAAGTGCCTGAACAGTTCGATTTAGAAATTGAAGTTCTAATTCACCCAGATAAAAATACGGCGTTAGAAGGTTTGTACCATTCTGGTCGTTTATTGTGTACTCAATGCGAAGCGGAAGGGTTTCGTAGAATTACTTATTATCCAGATCGTCCCGATATAATGGCTGTTTTTACAGTGTCAATTGAGGCAGAAAAAGCAGATTGGCCGATTATGTTATCCAATGGTAATTTAGAACAAAAAGGCCAGCTTGAAAATGGTCGGCATTGGGTGAGTTGGCATGATCCACACCCAAAACCAAGCTATTTGTTTGCATTAGTTGCGGGCGATCTTCATATCCAAAAAGACAGTTTTGTAACAACATCGGGCCGTAAAGTTGCCTTAGAAATATATGTTGATGTAGAAAACAGTCATAAATGTGATCATGCTCTAATGTCACTGAAACAAGCAATGAAATGGGATGAAGAGCGCTATGGTAGGGAATATGATTTAGATATTTTCATGATCGTTGCTGTCAATGATTTCAATATGGGGGCAATGGAGAATAAAGGACTTAATATATTTAACTCTGCCTGTGTACTTGCAAGTCCTGAGACAGCTACAGACAGAGATTATTACAGAATTCAGAGTATTGTCGGTCATGAGTATTTTCATAACTGGTCAGGTAATCGAGTAACTTGCCGTGATTGGTTTCAGTTGAGCTTAAAGGAAGGTTTTACAGTTCTACGAGATCAACAGTTTAGTGCTGACATGAACTCTGCTGCTGTGCAGAGAATTGAAGATGTTAATCAACTTAGATCAATGCAGTTCTCTGAGGATGCGGGCCCTATGTCCCACCCTGTAAGGCCTGCATCTTTCATTGAGATCAGTAATTTTTATACAGTCACAATTTATGAAAAAGGTGCTGAAGTAGTTGGCATGATTAAGACGATTGTCGGTGATATAGGCTTTCGAAAAGGTACGGATCTGTACTTTGATCGTCATGATGGGCAGGCAGTAACGACAGATGATTTTGTCAAAGCAATAGAAGATGCCAATAGAGTTGATTTGACTCAATTTAAACGTTGGTATTCGCAGGCAGGTACGCCGCAACTTAATATAGCAACCGAGTATGATTCAACTGGGCAGCGTTATACGCTCACCATCAATCAGCATTGTGAGGCAACCCCTGGGCAACGACATAAAGAGGCCTTCCATATTCCTGTTGCATTGGGCTTATTAGATAAGAAGGGTAATATTATCCAGGTGCAATTAGATGGTGAGGCGGCATCTAATGTGTCAGAGACACGAATACTGTCAGTAAAAGAAAGTAAGCAACAGTTTGTCTTTATTAATGTGCCATCTGAACCTGTTTTATCGTTCTTGCGTGGTTTCTCAGCACCCGTGAAAGTAAACTTACCAAGAACTAATAAAGAGTTAACTTTTCTAATGGCTAATGACAGTGATAGTTTTTGCCAGTGGGATGCAGGTCAACAGTTATTAATTAACGTTTTACTGCAACTTGCTGAAAAGACGAGTAAGGGTTCAGCATTATCTTTGCCTACTGAACTTGTTGAGCAGTTTGGTAAGCTTCTAAAAAGGGGGCTATCATCACCAGCGCTAGCTGCTAAGATGTTAGAACTACCCTCAGAAAATTATCTAGCAGGCCAAAAAAAGCCAGCAGATGTAGATGCAATTCATATTGCTCGTTCCTATATGAAAAGAGAACTTGCTCTAAGTTTAAAAGAAGACTTTTCAATACTCTACACCGCACTAAATACGACTGATAAATACCAGTTTGATGCTGCAGAGATGGCAAAGCGGAGCTTAAAAAACATTTGTCTGGATTACCTTGTATCTACGGGCGATCCGATGCAAGCTCAACGCTGCCTTAAACAAATGAAGCAATCCGATAATATGACTGATACGATGTCGGGATTAGCAGTATTGGTAGAACATCAGGGCCCTGAACGTGAACACGCGTTACGTGCATTTTATGAGCAATGGAAAGGTGATCGGCAAGTAGTCGACAAATGGCTAGCTGTTCAAGCACAATCGAGTCTGAAAGATACTTTATTACGTGTGAAAAGTTTGATGAGCCACCCGGCCTTTAATATCACTAATCCGAATAATGTACGCTCTTTGATTGGACAGTTTTGTAGAAATAATGCGGTTAACTTTCATGCCATAGATGGCAGTGGTTATCAGTTTTTAGTTGAACAAATATTAATTCTTGATAAGCTAAACCCTCAAATTGCATCTCGGCAAATGGGTGCTTTTAACTCATGGCAACAATATGATAAAAAGCGTCAAGGTATGATGAGAGCAGCATTAGAAAAAATTGCAAAGCAGACTGACTTATCAGCTGATGTTTATGAGATCGTGACGAAGTACTTGGCAGATACGTAATGTATAAATTACACCATCAGCTAAAACAAGATACTTTCTATCTAGGGCACCTTAAACTTTGTGATGTTTTACTAATGAATGATGCACGTTATCCATGGGTCATTCTAGTCCCAAGGCGTGAGAATATTACCGAAGTATTTCAGCTTAGTGATGCTGATCAATATTTATTGTCAACAGAGTCTGCCTTTGTTGCAAAACAGCTATCGTCGTTAGTTGTTGCAGATAAGATGAATGTTGCAGCTTTAGGTAACATAGTAAGCCAGCTTCATATTCATCATGTAGCAAGGTATCAAACAGATGAAGCCTGGCCAGCACCGATCTGGGGGACTGGAAGCACAGTCACCTATAGTGAAGGTGAATCATTAGCAGTTGCTGAACAGATGAAAATGGTATTAAAAGAGTTTTTAGAGTAAATGATAATTAAATCATGTCTATGAATAATAACTTTATGCGTGACACCTATAATATCCGCTATATTTTTAGTGTTGCCTTAGAACATAAAACGGCATTATTCAAAGCCAATATTATTGCGATACTAGCGACTCTATGTGCTGTTCCTATCCCATTACTTATGCCCCTAATGGTTGATGAAGTTTTATTAAATAAACCTGGCTTTATTGTAAATACCATTAATCAAACGCTTCCCGAGTTTTGGCACGAACCCGCACGTTACTTAGTTTTCATTTTATTGATTACTATGAGTTTACGTTTGCTTTCCTTGATTTTTAACGTGTGGCAAACTCGCCAGTTCACAATTATTGCAAAAGATATTACTTACCGAATTAGGCATGGTCTTTTACGCAGGCTGCAGCAAATTTCAATGGCAGAGTATGAAACATTGGGGAGTGGTGCTGTAAGCTCTCATCTTGTTACAGATCTAAATACTATCGATAGCTTTATTGGTACATCTGTCAGTCGTTTGTTAGTGGCTATACTTTCGATTATTGGAACAGCTATTATTCTTTTGTTTATGCATTGGCAGTTAGCACTTTTTATACTGCTTTTAAATCCAGTTGTAATATATGCAACGGTGATTATTGGTAAAAAAGTTAAACAATTGAAACAACGTGAAAATAAAGCGTTTGAAGTATTCCAGTCTTCATTAACAGAAACTTTAGAAGGCATTCAGCAAGTAAGAGCAGCAAATAGAGAAACACATTATTTGAAACGCTTGTCTGAGCAAGCTAAATTGGTGCGAGACCATGGAATTGCTTATACGTGGAAAAGCGACACCGCTAACCGTTTAAGCTTTACTATTTTTTTATTAGGCTTTGAGGTTTTCCGTGCTTTAGCCATGTTGATGGTTTTGCTGTCAGATCTCAGTATTGGTCAGATGATGGCGGTATTTGGATATCTCTGGTTCATGATGGGCCCTGTTAATGAAGTTATTGGTATCCAATATGCATGGTATGCAGCTAAAGCCGCATTAGCACGAATTAATAAACTAGATAATCTAGAAGAAGAACCTCAGTATAAAAGTATCGAAAACCCATTTTCTGGTAAACATACTGTTGCTATTAGTATAGAAGATCTGCATTTTCGCTACGGAGATAATGAAGATGTTCTGAAAGGGGTAACTTTACAGATAAAAGCTGGTGAGAAAGTTGCTCTGGTGGGTGCTAGCGGAGGCGGTAAGTCGACTTTAGTACAAGTCTTATTGGGTTTATATCCTCATCAACAAGGACAACTCAGATTTGACGGTGTGCCCATTGAAAAAATTGGATTACAAACTGTTAGAGAAAACATATCAACGGTGTTACAACATCCGACTATTTTTAATGGCACTATTCGTGAAAACCTCACCATGGGCAGAGACTATCTAGATGAAGATATCTGGCATGCGTTGGATGTCGCTCAAATGACTGATTTCGTGTGGGATTTAGAAGATGATTTAGATACTGAGATTGGCCGAAAAGGAGTGAGGCTGTCAGGTGGGCAACGACAACGAATTGCCATAGCTAGAATGTTACTAGCAGAGCCTAAAGTAGTTATTTTAGATGAGGCAACATCGGCACTTGATATGGAAACAGAACAGAAATTATTATCTGCCTTAAACGACTTTTTAAAGCAACGTACGACCATCATCATTGCGCACCGTTTAAGTGCTGTTCGCCAAGCGGATCACGTTTATGTTTTTGAAGATGGCAGAATCAGCGAGCAAGGTCATCATGATGACTTAATCAATGAAGGCGGCTTATATACAAGGTTGTATTCAGAGTCTCGTTAGGAGAGACGGGTCATAGGCTTTGTTTTAGAGTCTTTTGAATAATGAAGATAAGTACCAGAGGCTTGATCAGGCCAGCTTTGATTTTTTTTGCCACAATATTGCCACCAAATTCCAATTCCTAACGCTAAGCAAGCTACGATGGAGATAGCAAATCGTAACATTGCTTGTCGCCAACTGATAACCTGTCCAGTCTGACTATACAAGGTAACTTTCCAACTTCTCATTCCTAAAGTTTGGCCACCATGGGTCCAAAACCAGCCATAGAAAATAAAACTGACAATAAATAAATAAGCAATGTAAAAAGGGTTGCCTGGTCCAATAGCAGTACCATTATTGAGCGCGACAATAATAAATGTCGCTAACAGCAGGATAGAGAACAGTAGAAGGAGATCATAAATGATTATGACTAAATGACGAAAGAGCGCCGGTCTAATGAGATTATCTTTATTAGTCATAGGCTATTAGTTGTAATTTATTTGGGTAGATAAGCGACATAAAGTATCATTATTGCATTGGTTGATGTGAATTAGGAACACTATGTTACAAATGATTGGGCGTTCAGCGCACTCTGCTTTTCGATTAGCGAAATTATTAAACGTAATTCAAGGTAAGAGTGATGATATCGCATCACTTCGCAGTGAGTATCGTTATTTTATTGAAGTCACAGATGATCACAAACTCACGACAGAAGAGCAGAAGGTTTTATCCAGCTTACTTGAGGCAAAAGTAAGGCAGAGCGCCAGTGAAGAGGGTACTGTTTTTTTTCTAGTAACGCCCAGACCTGGAACGATTTCACCTTGGTCGAGTAAAGCTACAGATATTGTATTAAATAGCGGTATCAAAAATGTCGCGAGAATAGAGCGTGGGATCGCATTTTTTGTAACCTCTAAAGCTTCACTATCATTAGGACAATGGCAGGGTATAGGCAGCTTATTGCACGACAGGATGATTGAGTCTATTTTCACAAGCGAAGAAGATGCAGATCTACTGTTTATGCATAGTCAATCTAGGCCTTTACTGGCTATTGATATTTTAGTTGGTGGCCGCGCAGCTTTAGTTGATGCCAATCAGTCTATGGGTTTAGCTTTGGCTGAAGATGAAATTGACTATCTAGTCGATAACTTCACTACTTTGGGTAGGAATCCCAATGACGTGGAATTGATGATGTTCGCTCAAGCTAACTCTGAACATTGTCGGCATAAAATATTCAACGCTGATTGGATAATTGACGGCGATCATCAGCCTGAAACCCTTTTTAACATGATCCGCAACACACATGCTAAAAATCCAGAAGGTGTATTAACCGCATATAGTGATAATTCATCTGTTATTGAAGGGCCAGTTAGTCAACGGTTCGAGGTGGATATGAGGACTAATCAATATCACTCTCAAGCTGAAGAACAGCACATAATCATGAAGGTGGAAACTCATAATCATCCAACAGCTATTTCTCCCTTTCCTGGAGCTGCAACTGGTGCTGGTGGAGAAATTCGTGATGAAGGTGCGACTGGTAGAGGGTCGAAGCCAAAAGCCGGTTTAACAGGTTTTTCAGTATCTAACCTCAAGATCCCGGGCTTTGAGCAACCTTGGGAAGTGAGTTATGGGAAGCCGACGCGGATAGCTTCAGCGCGCGAGATAATGTTGGATGCTCCGTTGGGTGGAGCAGCATTTAATAATGAATTTGGGCGACCTAATTTATGTGGTTACTTTAGAACTTATGAAGCGGCTGTCCCTTCAGCAAAAGGTATGGAAACCCGTGGTTACCACAAACCGATTATGCTGGCAGGTGGCATGGGCACGATTAGGCCTCAGCATGTTAAAAAGAATATTTTCGAACCAGGTGTGCAGTTGATTGTACTTGGTGGTCCAGCAATGTTGATTGGTTTGGGTGGCAGCGCCGCATCATCGGTATCTTCTGGTAAGAGTGAAGAAAGTTTAGACTTTGCCTCTGTGCAACGAGGTAATCCAGAAATGGAACGTCGTTGCCAAGAAGTAATTGATCGTTGTGTTGCACTAGACGATAAAAACCCAATTATTGCTATTCATGATGTTGGTGCCGGCGGATTATCTAATGCTTTCCCTGAACTGGTAGATGATAGTGGCCGTGGGGGCCGCTTTGACTTACGTCTAGTCCCGAATGATGAACCAAGTATGTCTCCGATGGAAATCTGGTGTAATGAATCACAGGAGCGATATGTACTAGGGGTTACCCAAGACGAAGTGGAAATTTTCAAAGCTATTGCTGAGCGCGAACGCTGTCCCTGGGCCATCGTTGGTGAAGTAACAGAGCGACAGGATTTATTAGTGGGTGATGCAGATAATGTCAACATGCCAGTAGATATGCCTTTATCTTTATTACTAGGAAAGCCACCAAAAATGCTGCGTGATGTACAACATAACGACTTCCATAAACCTGAATTAGAGCTAGAGGGTATTGACATCAACTCAGCTTTAGAACGTGTTTTAAAATTACCGGCAGTAGCAAGTAAGAACTTCCTGATTACGATAGGTGATAGGAGTGTAACGGGGTTAGTGGCTAGGGACCAAATGGTTGGGCCATGGCAAATACCAGTGGCAGACTGTGCTGTTACTTTAGCAGATCATCAGGGTTATGCAGGGGAGGCTATGGCCATTGGAGAACGTGCTCCGATTGCTCTCATTGATGCACCTGCATCAGGACGTATGGCTATTGGAGAAGCTATCACCAATATTGCCGCAGCAAGTATTAAAAAGTTGGGGGATGTAAAACTATCAGCAAATTGGATGGCTGCTTGTGGACATGACGGCGAAGATGCTCTGCTATACGATACTGTTAGAGCAGTAGGCATTGAGTTATGTCCTAAGCTAGAAATTGCCATTCCTGTTGGCAAAGACTCACTATCAATGAAAACAGTCTGGCAAGAGCGAGATGAAATTAAATCAGTAACCTCTCCTTTATCTTTAGTTATTACAGCTTTTGCACCAGTTTCTGATGCTGCTAAGACCTATACTCCCGAACTAAAAACAAATGTCGGTGATACTGACCTTATCTATATTGATTTGGGAAAAGGTTTTAATCGATTAGCTGCTTCAGCATTAGCACAAGTCTATAAGCAAGTGGGACATTACTCTCCAGACCTAGATGAAGCTGAAGATTTAAAAAACTTTTTTTATGCTATCCAGCAGTTAAAAGAAGACCGTCTTTTATTGGCATACCACGATCGAAGCGACGGCGGACTGATCACTACATTGTGTGAAATGGCCTTTGCGGGCCACTGTGGTTTAGATATAGATCTCATAGGGTTGGGTGAAGCTTTACCGGTAATGTTTAATGAGGAATTAGGTGCTGTAATTCAGGTACGTCATAGTGATGTTGAGAATGCACTGGCTGTTTTAAGGGAGCGTGATTTAGAGCATTACTGTCATGTCATAGGCACGCTCCGTGATGATCAACAAATCGTGGTAGCCATTAATGGTTCCGAAATCATTAATACTCCGCGTTCAAAACTGCAGCAGTACTGGGCCGAAACTAGTTATCAAATGCAGAGTAGCCGTGACAATCCTGATTGTGCAAAGGAAGAGTTTGATGCAATTCTAGATAATGCAGATCCTGGTTTAAATGTGTCATTATTGTTTGATCGAGACGAAAATATTGTTGCTCCTCTCATTTTAAACGGTATTAGGCCTAAAATGGCTATTTTGAGAGAACAAGGTGTAAATGGCCAGATAGAAATGGCAGCTTCATTCGATCATGCGGGTTTTAAGTCTATAGACGTTCATATGAGCGATATTCTTGAAGGGCGCGTTGACTTAGCTGATTTTAAGGGTTTGGTTGCTTGTGGTGGCTTTTCCTATGGTGATGTCTTAGGTGCCGGACGAGGCTGGGCCAGCACGATTTTGCATAACCGTCGTGCAAGGGAACAGTTTAAAGACTTCTTTGCCCGTGAAGATACTTTTACATTGGGAGTATGTAATGGCTGTCAAATGCTATCCCAGCTTAAAGAATTGATACCTGGTAGTGACCATTGGCCAAAATTCCAAAGAAACCTTTCAGAACAATTTGAAGCGCGTTTTTCACTGGTGGAAATTGTAGACTCACCATCTGTTTTACTAAAAAACATGGCTGGCTCTAGAATGCCTATTGCAGTAGCTCATGGTGAAGGAAGAGCAAAATTTAATAGTACTGATGATATAAAAAAAGCCCTGGTGTCTATGCGTTATGTTGACAACTATGGAAAAGCAACAGAACGTTACCCTAATAACCCAAATGGTTCACCAGAAGGTATAACTGCACTTACAACAACGGATGGAAGGGTCACTATAATGATGCCACATCCTGAGCGCGTGACAAGAACAGTACAGCACTCATGGTCTCCAGATGATTGGGGTAATAATGGCCCATGGTTACGTTTATTCCAGAACGCAAGAAAGTGGGTGGGTTAGAAAGAGGGGATTGTTGCTATTTATTTTTGTTAGTTCGACGTAATAAGATATACAAAGCGCCAGTGCCGCCGTCTTCAATTCGAGCTGAACAAAAAGCCAAAATATCATCCATTTCACGTAGCCAAATGTTCAATTTACTTTTTAATATTGGTTTATGGTGCTTTGAGCTCCAGCCTTTGCCATGAATAATTCGTGCACCACGAATATTGTAATTTACACAGTCACGGATAAAGTCTAACAAAGCTTGATGAGCAATGGGGATAGTCATTCCATGTAGGTCCAACTCCGCATCAAGTTTAAGGCTACCACTGCGCAAGCGAGATAATAAACGCTCCTGAATACCACTGCGGCGGAAACTCAGGGTCTCTTCACTGCCAACAACGGTCGTTGGGTCAGAAAGATCAGATAATTCACTTTGCAAGTCTGTAGCTTTATTTTGACGGGCTCTTAATTTTATTTTAGTCGTTTTAGTGACAGGCACGATTTTATCTTGAGCAATATGTTCTACCTCACCTATTTCTTCTCGAAATAATGCGATATCAGCTTGGTCTGATTGTCCTGATTTAGGTTTTGTCATTATCGAATAAAGTATGGTCGGTTAAATTATAGAAACTAATAGAAGGTTGAAAGAATAAGTAGATTTTAACATTAAACTTAATGTGTATCTTTTTCACTGTGAAAGATGAGTGTTAACTAAAATGCTCATATGAGGATCAGGAGTAACTTTAGATCATAGTAAGCTGTCTATCTAAGCTAATATTAGCTTGGCTTTACATTTCTTAAAAGATGAAGTTTAACTATCTTACTTAAGGTCATTTTTGGCCGAAATCCATTGAGACATATATTGTGTACTCGCCATTGTGTGATGCTTGAGCATTGCGCCGGTAAAGTTCTCTAGTCGATGTTGACTCAGGTGTTGTTCAATAAGAGCTATTTTCGAGACAAGCGCCTCCCCTAGGATCCGTGAATCGTAAAGTGCATGTAATAAAGGGTGACAATTACTATGAGCTACCTCCCAAGTTAAATGGTTTTGATATAAGTTCACTGCATTGGTAATAAACTCATCGGAGTTATCAGCAATAAAGCCTGGCCAAGAGTATTGTGCATGCATGCCCTCACTGCCAACGGGTGTTGTTACACTCGGAGTTTGCATGATCATAGCATCCAGTAACTTGCCTTTTAATCCTGCTCCAAATCGTAGAGGGGCTAAACAGACACGAGCTTGTTCCATAACAATAAGACTGTCCTCTGCCCAGCCTTTAATTAAAAAGCCAGTTTTTTCATTACTTAAGGCCGTAGCTTTGGGTGGTGGGTAGGCGCCGTAAACATGACATTGAGCTTCAGGAAGTTGTTTTTTGATCTTTGGCCAAAGTGATTGTAGATGTATGACGGCATCCCAGTTCGGAGCATGACGAAAGTTACCAATAGTTATAAAATTCTGGCGGTCATTAAAAGAGGTGGTTTTGTCAGGGAGTATTGAGAGGTTAATCATGAAAGGAAGGTGATGAAGTAAGGTTGCATCAATTTTATAATGATCAGTAAGAAGTGATATTTCGAATGGTGAAATAATGAGTGAGAGGTCGCATCGCATAATAGCGGCTACTTCTCGTTTTGCTAGGTTACTTGATAAGTCAGAGTTAGTTAAATTGCGATCTTGTTTAAATGCCATGTGACGAGCGGCACGTAGACATTGTAGATCTACAGTATCTAATATTTTAACTGCTTTGGGACAGTGTTTATCGACACGCCAGCCAAACTGTTCTTCCATCATAAAGCGATCAAAGATAACGATATTGGGTTGATACTGAGTAATGTATACATCAAAGCTATTACAATTTAGTTTAATTTTTTTGCTTGTAATACCTTCTGCATTAAGATCAGTCATATGATCTGTTTCTTGGGCGGGTGTTGCAAACTGGATTTGCCAGTTTTGTTCTTTTAATAACCTCAAAATAGACATCATATGGCTACCCGCAGCAGAAGAGTTAGGTTCCGGCCATACATAGCCAATGACGAGTACCTTTTTCATTATGGCGGGTTCATTCGAGCTTTAAATCATCAGCTTGTTCCTGTACTAAAGCTGTAATAGTGGTTCCTGGGCTAGGAATGAAATCTATTTCACTAGTAAAGAATTGAAGCTGTCTTTTCTCATTGAAAGAAAATAATGGAATAGCACGCTTACCATATTGCTCTTTATAATCTTGATATGTGAAACTATCACTGATAGTTGTATGCCTAGTTTGTGCACCCTGACTGATTAAACTAGCAAGCTTTGAGAAGGTAGTGTCGTGACTAAATAAAACTTGATGACCGTAGTTGATTGAAGTGCGTGAGTTTTGATCTTCCTCTTGTTTTTCTGAGTCAGGTTCTGAAGACAGAAAATAAATCCTGTTGCTACCAAATTCAGAACGGTAATGTTGACCAACTAACGCATTGTTTTCTTTTTGTGGGGACATAGCTAATAAGTGGCCTAGCCCCACTAAATCTAAGTGTCTACTTGCATGTTCAGAAATAGCGTTGCCATAATAACTTTTGAGACCCTCCATCCTAGCTAATTTAATATTAGTCCAACTATCATCCGTAACTAAGCTATTAAAATCATTATCGTTTAACGCATGAGCTAGCATTCGAGAAACTGGGTTAGCACCAATAATTAAGAAACCATTATCGTCAGGTTCAGCAACACCTAATAATCTAGCTAGAAACTTTGAGGTAGTACCTTGGAGTACCACGGTGCCTATGATGATGCTGAAGGCTAGAGGCACTAGAAGCTCTGCATCTTCTACGCCATGTTCTTGTAATCTCAATGCAAATAAAGCTGTGACAGCAGCAGCGACTATTCCGCGAGGGCCAATCCAACTAATTAAGAATTTTTCTTGCCAAGTTAAGCCCGAGCCTATTGTTGATAATATGACCTTGAAGGGTCTGGCAAACAATTGGATGAATAAAAAAAGCCCGATTGCTGACCAACCTAATGCAGTGAATTGAGAAAAGTCTAGGCGAGCAGAGAGTAGGATAAAGAGGCCTGAAATTAATAGAATACTTAGGCTTTCTTTAAAGTTTAATATTTCGTCCACAGGTACATTTTTCATATTTGCTAACCATATGCCCATGACTGTTACGGCTAATAATCCGGACTCTTCTGATAAATAATTAGATAGGGCGAAGACTGCAAAAACTAGTGTTAATGTAGCAACATTATGCAGGTACTCAGGCATATGGTGATTACGTAATATTAAACCAAATAAGTAGGCGGGGATAGCACCAACGAAGGTACCTATTAATAATGTTTTGCCAAAGATCATAAGGGTATGTTCAAAAGAAGCATGGCCTTGTAGTTGAATGGATAAAATAACTTCAAAAACGAGGACAGCTAAAATAGCACCTAAAGGATCGATAACAATACCCTCCCAGCGAAGAATATTCGAGATGGTGCGGTTAGGCTTTACGGTTCTTAAAATTGGAACAATTACGGTCGGCCCAGTGACAACCATCAATGCGCCAAAAAGAATAGAAAGGTCCCAAGAAAAGCCGACGATTAAGTGTGTGCCTACAGAAATTGCAGCCCATGTGAGCACAACCCCCATGGTCAACATATTCCTTACTACTTTGTGTAAATCACGAATCTCTTCAAACTTTAAGGTTAAGCTGCCTTCAAAGAGAATGACAGCAACGGCGAGTGACACCATAGGAAATAATAAGTCACCGAAAAGTGTTTCTGGATTTAATGTGCCTGTGAGGGGGCCTAAAATAATACCGGCAAAGAGCAGAAAAACAATGGCAGGTAATTTGACCCACCAAGCAAACCATTGGCAAAGGATGGCAACTACACCTATAGTGGATAGTGCAATAATTGCTTGCTCGTGCATTGATCTACTTTCCTATGGGTTTGTGAAAAGCCCTTAATCTTACCTGATTAAGAAAAAAGCTCAATCTTGCTGATTCAAAGGGAACTGATACTGTTAGTAAGTAAGCATGGTATGAATAGGGTAATTGCTTAATCGTTCTCGACCAGCTAGCTCTGTCAATTCGATAAGAAAAGCACAAGCAATAATCTTTCCACCTAGTCTTTCGACTAATTGGTAACTTGCCATAGCAGTGCCTCCTGTTCCGAGGAGATCATTAATTAATAAGACACGGTCGCCTGGTTGTATAGCATCGTGGTGTACCTCTATGCTAGTTGCTCCATATTTAGTGTTTACTCTACACAGCAGCTTGTTGGCTTTCTTAAAGGAATAAAGCCAATGCTTAAGAGACTAGCTACTAAACTTCCAAAAATAAATCCGCGGGCTTCTATCCCAGCAACAGCAGTGATATCTTCTTTTAGACAAGCTTTGGCTAACTGCTCTGTTGCTAAATGAAGACTACTTTAATCTTTCAATAAAGGGTTGATGTCTATTTATATAATACCGAGCTTAGGGAAATCTTAACTATCACGTATTCTAGTTTTTAATTGTTCCATAACAAGCAATTTCGTAAGAGTTGACTTATTATAACGGCTTAAATAACTTTGATAGAAATAATCAGCAATAATTGGGGATAGGGTGAGGAATAAAATGGAGATCATTAAAAGAGGCTTACTTATCTTTCTGACAGTGAGCTTGTCGGCTTGTTCTACTTTTATGGACACAAAGCCAGAAGGCAGCTCTCTAAAAGAGCTTCAATCTTTTTATGTAATAGACGTTGACAGAGGGTTAAAAGAGAGTACCAGCACCGATGCAAAAGTGCTATATGTGGCTCCAGTAAGAGTGACATCACAATTTAGACATAAAAGTTTAGTATATAAGGTGGAAAACAATGCATTTCAACCACAGCCAGATCATCAGTTTTTTGATAGCCCAGAAGAAATGTTTAGAACTCAACTCCAGCGTTGGTTAGAAAAAACAGGCATATTTAGTTCTGTTATCACAGATAATGAACATTCTGCAGATCTTATCCTAGAAACGGCTGTGACCAGTCTTTATGGTGTCAAAATATCAGGGCATCGGCCGCAATCGATCATAGAAATGCAATTCTTTCTAACAGATCCCCGCCTTGTACGTGACGACGTAATATTTCAAACGGGCTTGTCAATCGATATTGATATTGCAGAAATAACTCCGCCAAACGTTGTAAAAGGCTGGCAAATAGGCTTTAAAAAACTGTTGTCGACCTTAGAGGACGATTTAAGCGGTTATTTCCATGACTATACCCCCTAGTAAAGTCTTCCTTCAAACGTGCATGAAACCGCCTTAAATGGTAAGATTACCTTTTCGTTGCTAGATAGCGCCTAATATTTATTTGGATGGTAAATTAGATGACTGAAATCGCCTTAGAATTAGACACCATTGATATAGAAGATGAGATGAAGGAATCTTATCTCGCATATGCAATGAGTGTCATAGTTGGACGAGCACTTCCTGATGTCAGGGATGGTCTTAAACCAGTTCACCGTCGTGTCTTATTCGCCATGCGTGAGTTGAACAATAACTGGAACGGTTCTTATAAGAAGTCAGCTCGTATTGTGGGTGATGTCATTGGTAAATATCACCCACATGGTGATACGGCCGTTTATGACACTATGGTTAGGATGGCGCAACCTTTCTCGATGAGATATATGCTGGTTGATGGTCAAGGTAACTTTGGATCGGTTGATGGCGACTCCCCGGCTGCAATGCGTTATACCGAAGTTCGCATGGCAAAAATTACTCATGAAATGTTAGCTGACTTAGACAAAGAAACCGTTGACTTTACTGCTAATTATGATGAATCAGAACATGAGCCATCTGTTTTACCGACAAAAATTCCAGCTCTTTTAGTCAATGGCTCTTCGGGCATTGCTGTTGGGATGGCAACTAATATCCCGCCTCACAACCTGACAGAAATCTTAAACGCGTGTATTGCGACGGTCGATCAACCCGATATTGATGTACCAGGCCTGATGGAACATATTCCTGGTCCTGATTTTCCAACAGCCGCTATGATTAATGGTGCTGGCGGTATTAGTGAGGCATATCGGACTGGGCGTGGCCGTGTTCATATTCGTGCCCGAGCCGATATTGAAACTAATGAGAGTACAGGCCAACAAAGCATCGTTGTCAATGAGCTCCCTTACCAAGTCAATAAAGCACGCTTGTTAGAAAAGATAGCAGAACTGGTAAAAGACAAAAAAATAGAAGGAATCACAGCTTTACGTGATGAGTCGGATAAAGATGGTATGCGAATGGTAGTGGTTCTCAAGCGGGGCGAAGTACCTGAGGTGGTTCTTAATAATCTCTACAAACAAACACAAATGCAAACAGTGTTTGGTATAAACATGGTGGCTATTGTTGATGGACAACCGCGTTTATTAGGTTTAAAGGCGATTATTGATGCCTTTATTCGTCATCGCCGTGAAGTTGTTACACGGAGGTCATTATTTGAACTGCGTAAAGCGCGTGACCGTGCCCACATCTTAGAAGGTTTAGCGACAGCATTAGCCAATATTGATGAAGTGATTAATTTGGTCAAGTCCTCAACTAATCCAGCTGAGGCCAAAGAAGCTTTATTAGCGAAAGGATGGGGATCGAAAATGATCCTTGAAATGTTAGGTGCTGCTGGCGCTGAAGCATCACGCCCTGAAGGGTTAGAAGCAGAGTTAGGATTAGTTGACGGGGTTTACCATTTATCAACAACGCAAGCACAAGCCATTCTTGACATGCGACTGCATCGTTTAACTGGCCTAGAACAAGATAAGATTCTAGATGAATACCGTGAAGTATTAGTAGACATTAGCAAGTTGCTAGCAATACTAAGTGACCCAGATAACCTGATGGCGGTAATTAGGGAAGAGTTAGTCAAAGTTAAGGAGGAGTATGGCGATGAGCGACGTACTGAAATTCTTGATACGCATCTTGACTTGACATTAGAAGACTTGATTACCGAGGAAGAGATGGTTGTCACCTTATCTCATGCAGGTTATGCCAAAACACAACAGCTGGATACATACCAAGCACAACGCCGTGGCGGAAAAGGTAAGTCTGCAACATCGATGAAAGATGAAGATTTTATTGAACATTTGTTCATCGCAAATACACATGACACCTTATTGTGCTTTTCAAGTGCAGGGAAAGTATATTGGAAAAAAGTCTATGAGCTACCACAAGGTGGTCGCGCGGCTCGAGGCAAACCAATAGTTAATTTATTACCGCTAGATGAAGGTGAGAAAATTAATGCTGTACTTGCCATTCGTGAGTTTGAAGCTGATAAATTTATTTTTATGGCAACAGCATCGGGTACTGTTAAGAAAACACCGTTAGTCGATTATTCTCGTCCAAGAGCCAACGGTATTATTGCTGTTGACTTAAAAGATGGTGATAAATTAGTTGATGTTGCGTTAACAGACGGACAGTCTGACATAATGCTGTTTAGTTCTGCTGGTAAAGTAATTCGTTTTGATGAAACTGATGTCAGATCAATGGGCCGTGTTTCTCGAGGAGTAAGAGGAATGCGTTTACCGGAAGGCCAGAAAATAATCTCTTTAATAATAGCTATAGATGAAGACGGTGCTATTTTAACAGCAACTGAGTTTGGCTTTGGTAAACGTACACATCTAAAAGAGTACCGTGTACAAGGGCGAGGTGGTCAAGGTATCATTTCAATCCAGACATCCGAACGCAATGGCAATGTAGTCGGTGCCGTACAAGTACTTGACGAGCATCAAATCATGCTGATCACTAACGGGGGTACGTTGGTTAGAACGCCGGTGAAGCATGTTTCTATTGTAGGTCGAAATACCCAGGGTGTGAAACTGATTAATTTGACTAAGAAAGAAAAACTAGTAGGTCTTGAACGTGTACTAGAAGTTGAAGATGGTGAAGAAGTTGAATCGGATGATGACGAGGCTTCAATTGAGGCTGATGAGTAACTTAAATAGGTAACCATCAAACGAATAATTGTTGGTGGAAAATTTAGGCTGGAAAGGATAAGAATATGAGTGAAAAACAAGCCTTGCAGGCCATACGTCAAAAGATAGATGATATCGATTTGCAAGTACAAGTTTTGCTCAATCAACGTGCAAACATGGCACAGGAAGTAGCTAATATCAAAATAGCTAATGGTGAGCAGACTGATTTTTATCGGCCTGATCGCGAGGCCATGGTTTTACGCCAAGTTATGGAGCGTAATCAAGGGCCATTAGACAGCCAAGAAATGGCGCGCTTGTTTCGTGAGATAATGTCGGCCTGCTTGGCAGCAGAAAAACCATTACAAGTCGCTTACTTGGGACCTGAAGGTTCATTCACTCAAGGGGCCACGCTCAAACAGTTTGGTGGTTCAATAGCCCCTAAGCCAATGTCTACTATTTCTGATGTCTTCAATGCTGTGGAACAAGGTAATGCAAATTACGGCGTAGTACCTGTTGAAAATTCTACAGAAGGTATGGTCTCTCATACGTTAGATAGATTTATTACTACACCGTTGAAAATTAATGGTGAGATTTCCTTACGAATTCACCACTACTTATTAAGCAAAGAAACAAGTTTATCTGATGTTGTTAAGATATACAGTCATCCTCAAGCTCTGGCACAATGTCGACAATGGCTGGCAAATCATTGTCCAGATTGTGAGCTAATAGCAGTGAATAGCAATTCTAAAGCAGCAGAAATGGTCGCTAGTGAACGTGGAAGTGCTGCAATAGCAGCAAATAAAGCTGCAGAAATTTATTATTTAGTCACATTAGCAAGTAATATCGAAGACGAAGTTGATAATACAACACGGTTTTTAGTTATTGGCCGACAGGATATTAGTCCGTCAGGTCACGATAAAACAGCCTTGTTAGTTTCAACTAAAAATGAGCCGGGGGCCTTAAATACAATACTTGAGCCACTGGCAAAAAGTGGTATTACTATGACACGTATCGAGTCAAGGCCATCTAGACAAGGTGTCTGGGAATATGTGTTTTTTATCGATATAGAAGGGCATAGAGAAGATAGTAATATTGCTAAGGCCCTTGCCGAGCTAAAAGAAGCATCATCCATGTTCAAAGTGCTTGGATCTTATCCTAAGGCAGTTTTGTAATAAATGAAGCTTTTATTAGCTAATCCAAGAGGCTTTTGTGCCGGAGTGGATCGTGCAATTGAGATTGTTGAGCGCGCTTTAAAAATATTCGGTGCTCCAATATACGTGCGTCATGAAGTCGTACATAATCGTTTTGTTGTTGAAGATCTGCGAGCCAAGGGTGCGATTTTTATCGAAGAAGTCAGTGAAGTTCCTGATGAGAGTATTCTTATTTTTAGTGCGCATGGTGTTTCAAAAAAAGTCCAAGAAGAGGGTAAGCATCGAGGGTTAAATATTTTTGATGCAACCTGTCCATTGGTGACTAAGGTGCACATGGAAGTGGCTAAATTTGAAAAGCAAGGAAAAGAGTGTGTTTTAATTGGTCATGTTGGGCATCCTGAAGTAGAAGGAACAATGGGACAATACACATCGGATGAAGGAGGCATCTATCTTGTTGAGACGCCGGAAGATGTGGCCAGATTAAGAGTAAAAAACCCGAATAACTTGGCTTTTGTTACTCAAACGACTTTGTCTGTAGATGACACTTCAATAGTGATAGATGCATTAAAGCAACATTTTCCGGCCATAGAAGGTCCGCGTAAAGATGATATTTGTTATGCCACACAAAATAGGCAAAATGCAGTAAAAAGTATGGCAAAGGAGTGTGACATTCTAATGGTGGTAGGCTCTAAAAACAGCTCCAATTCTAATCGACTTCGCGAGTTATCAGAAAAGCTAGCAACGCCTGCATACCTGATTGATAATGCCGGAGATATAAACCCAGACTGGTTAGACGGTAAATCATGTATCGGGCTAACAGCAGGCGCTTCAGCCCCTGAGCTATTGGTTCAAAATGTAGTTGAACGATTAAAACAGCTGGGTGTTTCACGGGTAAGTGAATTGGATGGGCAACCTGAAAAAATCGAATTTTCGCTACCTAAAGAATTGAAAGTGGATATCTCTGGCTTATCGCCATCACATTAACTTCTATGCCTTCTCTCCCTTTTATACCAGTCTTTTTATGGACAGACATTCTTATCTATCTCCTCTTAGGTGTTGTGACCTATAGTGTTTTGTATATTCGCAACCATGCTCATTTAAAAGCACCGTGGAAGTTAGTTATAAAGCGTAAACGGGGTGTGATTTCAATCATGGTATTGATGTGTTACGTCTTTGTGGGATTGCTGGATTCTGTTCATTTTAGATTAACTATCGATGATCAGCAGAAATCGGAACAGCAACACTATGAAACGCAAGTAACGTCAGTGTTGGATTTAGCAATCATGCCACTACGAGAGCAGGTAGAAAAAACATATTCAGCTCCATTTGCAACACGATCCTTTTCACGTGAAATGCAGAAGGACGTATCTTCCGAGCTTAGTTATGTTTACCCAAAGTTACATTACGGTGGGGCTCATCTTGAATCCGAAAAGGAAAAACTGCAGGATATTTTATCGACAATTATTATAAGTAGTATCAAAGCTTTAATCACTTGGTTATTATTATCAGCTTTATTGATTAACTATCTTGCTAAACGTTACCAAAACTCCTGGTTTAAGCAGTACAAAGATATATTGATAGGAAGTGCAAGGTATCCTTTTCGAACAGTATTATTGATGCTCGGCATCATATTGCTAACTGTATTCAATGTAGCAGCTTTGAGTGTTGACTATCATGTTCTAGGAACAGATAAGGTGGGGCAAGATGTACTTTACCAGTCACTAAAAAGTATTCGTACGGGCCTAGTTATAGGAACTTTAACGACGTTAGTGATGTTACCGTTAGCGATATCAATGGGCATCGCAGCTGGCTATTTTAGAGGCTGGATTGATGATGTTATTCAGTACGTTTATACGACCTTAAATTCGATCCCTGGTGTATTACTAATCGCAGCTGCAGTGTTAATGTTGCAAGTTTATATGAACAATCATCCTGAAAACTTTGTGACTATCACTGAGCGTGCAGATATGAGGCTACTATTCTTGTGCATTATTTTGGGTGTCACCAGTTGGACTGGTTTATGTCGTATTTTACGCGGCGAAACACTGAAGTTACGTGAGTCAGAATATGTTTTGGCTTCTAGAGCTCTAGGAGCAAGTAGCCTGAGTATTTTACACCGCCATATTCTGCCAAACTTAATGCATATAGTCATGATCTCTGTTGTACTTGATTTTAGTGGTTTAGTTCTAGCTGAAGCAGTTTTATCTTATGTGGGTGTTGGAGTGGATCCCTCAATGATAAGCTGGGGTAACATGATTAACAGTGCTCGTTTAGAAATGGCACGAGACCCTGTTGTTTGGTGGTCATTAACAGCTGCTTTCTTTTTTATGTTTCTTTTAGTCCTAGCAGCTAACTTGTTTGCAGATGTTGTTCGTGATGCCTTTGATCCAAAAGGGCATAAGCAGAATGACTGAATTATTGAAGGTGACGGGATTATCAACCCACATAGGGTCTGAAAAAAAGCCTTTAAAACCCGTTGATAATGTGAGCTTTTGCATTGAAAAAGGAAAAACCTTTGCTTTGCTAGGTGAGTCTGGATGTGGGAAGTCATTAACTGCATTGTCTTTATTGAGGTTAAACCCCCAGCCTGTTAGCCGGGTAGTGGCGGGTGCAGTAGAGTTGGCAGGTGAAGATCTATTAGCGTTGTCAGAGTCAGACATGGAGCATATTCGTGGCCGTCGTATTGCGATGATTTTTCAGGAACCACAAAGTTCTTTAAACCCTGTACTTACTGTTGGCCAGCAAATAGGGGAGTCGCTGCAGTGGCATTTTAAAATGCGAGGTAAGGCACTACATAACCGTATTATCAACTTACTTAGTTCGGTCGGTATTCCAGACCCTCACCAACGGTTTAAAGACTATCCCCATCAACTCTCAGGAGGAATGAAGCAACGCATAATGATTGCAATTGCTTTAGCAGGCGAGCCTGAACTATTAATTGCGGATGAGCCGACAACAGCACTAGACGTTACCATACAAGCTCAAATATTAGACTTATTAAAAGAAATACAGCGTGAAACACAAATGGCTATATTGCTTATTAGTCATGATTTGGCAGTTGTAGCTCAAATGGCTGATGATGTAGCTGTGATGTATGCAGGACAGATAGTTGAGATAGCTCCAAGAGAGCAGTTCTTTAAGCAGGTAAAGCACCCTTATAGTAAAAAATTATTTGAATCGCTACCGACAGCTCAAAAACGTCAGCATCGTTTAACAGTTATCAAAGGAAATGTGCCAGCACTGGATAAGGTTTTCAATGGTTGCCGGTTTGTTGAACGCTGTGAATTTGCACTTCCTCATTGCAGTACGGTAGTCCCCGGGTGGCATAAAGATGATGAACAAAGCGTACGATGTCACTTATTAGAACCTGGTCAGAATAGTATTGTAAAAGTCAATTCACAAAAGTTAATGGCATCCCTATTTAAAGAGATATCAGTGACAGAAAAGCCTGTATTAATTTTAGATAAGCTACGTGTTCATTTCCCTATTAGAAAGGGTTTGTTTCAAAGGATCGTGGGCCATGTTAAAGCTGTCGATGACGTCAGTTTGGTGCTGAGACCTTCTGAGACACTCGCTTTAGTTGGTGAGTCAGGGTGTGGTAAAACCACAGTAGGTAAAGCAATCTTACAATTAGTGCCAATTACTGATGGAAGTGTGAAATACAAAGAGATTGTATTAAATGAGTTATCTGCTAAACAATTAAAACTTGGCCGTAAAGGTTTACAGATCGTGTTTCAAGACCCCTACTCATCAATGAACCCTCGCATGACGATTAGCCAAGTTATCGAAGAGGCAATGATCTCTGGAATGGATAGTAATAATGCTGTTATGCGTGCTGAGAAAGTTAATAGCCTCATGGAAAGAGTTGGGTTAGATGCTAAACAAAAACATCGCTATCCTCATGAGTTCTCAGGTGGCCAACGCCAAAGAATATGTATTGCTAGAGCGTTAGCTGCAGAGCCTAATGTCATTATATGTGATGAACCTACTAGTGCATTAGATGTGTCAGTTCAAGCCCAAATACTAAACTTACTACGAGAACTACAAAAGGAACTTAAACTTACATACCTTTTTATTACTCATAACATTGCGGTTGTAGATTATTTAGCTCATAGCGTTGCGGTAATGTATCTGGGCCGTATAGTAGAGCAAGGGTTGAGAGAAGAGGTATTACAGTCGCCACAACATCCTTATACTCAAGCATTATTGGGGGCTGTGCCTCAATTGGATAACAATAAAAGTAAGCAGGTTATTCGTTTAGAGGGCGAGCTTCCTTCGCCAGCAAACCCCCCTAAAGGGTGTCATTTTCACCAGCGCTGTCCTAAAGTGATGCCACAGTGCCTAGAAAACTATCCTGAACAAACTCAAATTACTGATAGTCATCAAGTTCGATGTTTTTTATATTAGGGAGAAAGTTAACATGAATGAACAAACACAAATTGAGCTCGAAGCTGCAGCTTTTAGGCATCTACTCGGCCACTTACAAGAAAAGACGGATGTGCAGAATATTGATTTAATGAATTTAGCTGGTTTTTGTAGAAACTGCTTGTCTAAGTGGTATATGGCAGCAGCGAAAGAAAAAGGGCTTTCGATAGATTATGACGAAGCTCGTGAGCATATTTATGGCATGCCTTATCATGAGTGGAAAGAAAAGTATCAGCGTTAATAATTATTAGGAGAGACCATTTGTTTGCTATAAGTGCTTTTTTGGTTTAATTTGTTTGGCTGAAAGAACATGACTTATCCTTATTTTACTGACAACTAAAATAAGCTCGACTAAAACTGTTAGCTACAAATAGCACATCTAGGATGTTTGATTTTTTCTGTTTCAACAGTCGTTAGGGCATTATTTAATGCGACAATAGCCTGAAACAGAGAATAGTGAGAGTATGCTATTCTTGTATCAGTCTATGAAAAGAATCAAGCTAGAAAGAGTGATTTATCATTAAAGAACTGCTGTAAGCAGGACATTGATTTGAAAGTTATTTTTTGTAGGATGTAACATTTTGCTTTTGTGGCTGTCTACTTCAATAAGCTTGGTCCATTGTGGCTGGTTATTTTTAAATAATAGGAAATTAACATGTCAATATCTACTAATAAAAAAGCGCTAGGATTAGCTGCCAGTGCCGTGCTAACAGCCGGTTTAGCGTTAACACCTACATTAGCGAGTGCTGAAACTAGCCCATTTTCTTCTACAGAGTTATCAAACGGCTATATGCAATTAGCTATGCATCATGGTGCTGAAGAAGCAAAATGTGGGGCTGATACAAAAACTGATAAAGTTAAAGAGCATAAATGTGGTGCTAAGGATGCTAAAAAAGCAGCCGAGAAAGCTAAAGAACATAAATGTGGTGAAGGTCATGCTGGGGCTCATTAGTATTCTTTAAGAGCTAAGAAAAAAAAGGGCTCTAAGGGCCTTTTTTTTGCTTCAACGACTCGATATGGCAGCAATTGAAAGTGATAATTTTGTTACCTTTTTTAGTAACGGTATTAAATTTACCCCTAGTTATTTCCCGCAGTGAGCAAAGTTTTTTATTGTGGCTGAGAAAGTGAGAATAGATGGGATAAGGTAAGAGAGCATTATGTATTTTAAAAAAAATAAATTAGGTTTATTGAAGGAACATGAAATTACAGATGAAAAACTGTATATAAATAGACGTCAATTTATCAATAAAGCTACATTGCTAGCAGGAATAGCTGCTCTGCCTTTACAGGCATTGGCCAGCAGCCCTGGAAGGGCAATATCAAAATATAAGGGTTTACAAAAAAGCCCTTTTTCAACAGTAGAAGATCTAACTAGCTATGATTCGGTTACAACATACAATAACTTCTATGAATTTGGTGTGGATAAGAATGATCCAGCTAAAAATGCAACAGAATTCCCGGATAAATCTGAGCCATGGAGAGTGGTGATTGATGGTGAATGTGACAATCCAGGTGAATATGATCTAGAAAAGTTAATAAAGCCATTTACATTAGAAGAACGGATCTATCGTTTACGTTGTGTTGAAGGATGGTCTATGGTTATTCCATGGATCGGATTCTCCTTAGCAGATTTACTTAAGCAAGCCCAACCTAATTCGAAAGCTAAATATGTTGAATTTAATACACTCTATAACCCACAGCAAATGCCGGGGCAGCAGAGTAGTGTATTAAAGTGGCCTTATGTGGAAGGCTTAAGGATTGATGAAGCAATGAACCCACTTTCGTTCTTAGCTACGGGACTTTATGGCAATGAGTTACTAGGCCAAAATGGTGCTCCGCTTCGTCTGGTGACGCCATGGAAATACGGGTTTAAAAGTATTAAGTCTATTACTCAGATCCGTTTCGTTGAAAAGGAGCCTGTTTCATCATGGATGGTTGCAGGTCCAGCAGAGTATGGTTTTTATTCAAATGTAAACCCAGACGTATCACACCCTCGTTGGAGTCAATCGCGTGAGCGTCGAATTGGCGAGGTTTTGAAACGTAAAACGACTCTCTTTAATGGTTATGAAGAACAAGTTGGCCACCTATACACGGGTATGGACCTGAAAAAGCACTTTTAGTTTAGTGTGAGGTGATCATGTCTAGTCGATTATTTAAGGGTAGTCTTTTCATTGTTTTTTTGATGCCATTAGTCGTTTTGCTATTTGGCTTATTTAATGAGCAGCTAGGCGCTAACCCAATTGAGGTTTTAACACGTGATACCGGCCAATGGGCTTTACGGTTTTTGTTGATTTCTTTAAGCATCAGTCCTCTCAGACTTTTATTTGGTTGGCATTTTTTAGCACCAATAAGACGAATGGTAGGGCTCTACTGCTTTTTCTATGCATCTGTTCATATGCTTTTATATATTTGGCTTGATCAGTTTTTTAACTTAGGCGATATTATAGACGATATTATTGAACGTCCTTTTATCACCGTTGGTGTCATCAGCTTTTTAGCTTTAATACCCTTAGCAGTAACCTCCAACGATAAAATGAAGAAGCGCTTAGGCTCTGAGCGTTGGAAAAAACTTCACAGTCTTGTTTATTTTATTGGTATGGCTGGGGCTCTACATTTTTTCATGTTGGTCAAGAAAGATATTACGGAACCTCTCATTTATATTGCCATTTTGGTGATATTACTCGGGATTCGTTTATTTCGTTACGGACGTCGGAAGTTAATTTCGTTCTAAATTAAACGGTGGGTGTTCGTTTTATTTCATAAGTTGACCCCAAAATCATTTGAAAACCCTACTTAAATGGCTCAATTAGGTAGGTGCAGCAGCACTATAGGTATTAATGACAATAAAAACTGTTACAATACGACGCTGTTTATAGAGTTACTATTTTTGAAGGTATATATGGCTGATTTTGTTGATAACGATCCACAGGAAACTCAAGAGTGGCTGGACTCATTAGAGTCTATTATTGAAGTAGAGGGTGGTAACAAAGCACATCATATTATAGAAAAGTTAATTGATATGGCTCGGCGCTCTGGTATTAACTTACCTTATAGCGCAAATACAGCTTATGTTAATTCCATTCCTGTCGATCAGCAACAGCGTATCGCAGGTGATCCAGAGATGGAACATAAACTAAGATCATACATACGCTGGAATGCTATGGCCATGGTTACAAAGGCAAACCTTAAACCTGGAGCTGTCGGTGGGCATATCGCTAGCTTTTCATCTGCGGCCACTCTCTATGATGTTGGTTTTAATCATTTCTTTAAAGGTGATAATTTTGGCAATGGTGCTGATCTTGTCTTTTTCCAAGGTCACTCATCTCCAGGAATTTATGCTAGATCCTTTCTTGAAGGTCGCTTAACAGAAAAACAATTACTGAACTTTCGTTTTGAAGCTGATGGGGAAGGTTTATCCTCGTATCCACACCCATGGTTGATGCCTGACTATTGGCAGTTTCCAACTGTCTCTATGGGCTTAGGACCTATATTAGCAATCTATCAAGCACGATTCATGAAATACATGGGCCATCGTGAAATCAGACCTACCGAGGGGCGCAATGTTTGGGCCTATCTTGGTGATGGTGAAATGGATGAACCTGAATCATTGGGTGCTATTACCTTAGCTGGCCGAGAGAAACTAGATAATTTAACTTTTGTGATCAACTGTAACTTACAACGTCTTGATGGCCCTGTTCGTGGCAACGGCAAAATAATTCAGGAATTGGAAGCGATTTTTCGTGGTGCAGGTTGGAATGTCATTAAAGTTATCTGGGGCTCTGAATGGGACAGTTTATTAGCAAAAGATAAAAATGGTTTACTTCTCAAGCGTATGGAAGAAGTAGTTGATGGTGAGTATCAAAATTATAAATCAAAAGATGGTGCGTACGTACGAGAACATTTCTTTGGTAAATACCCAGAATTATTAGAACTAGTCACAGATATGACGGATCAAGATATATGGCTTTTGAGCCGTGGTGGTCATGATCCAAGAAAAATCTATGCTGCTTATAAGACTGCAAGTGATCATCAAGGTCAGCCGACTGTTATTTTGGCCAAGACAGTAAAAGGCTATGGTATGGGGGAAGCTGGAGAAGGGCAAAACACAACTCATTCTCAAAAAAATATGTCAGTAGAACATATGAAACGATTCCGAGATCGCTTTAAGATCCCTGTTTCTGACAAGCAAATTGAAACTGATGTGCCATTCATTACTTTGGAAGAAGGTAGTGCGGAACAAAAATATTTATTAGAGAGACGTGAGGAATTAGGGGGGTTTTTACCAAAACGAAATCATGCTGCTGCTTCATTGAAAGTACCAGAGCTGAAAGTTTTCGATGCAGTTTTAAAGTCCTCTGGTGATCGTGAAATTTCGACCACCATGGCCTTTGTACGGATCCTCACAGCTTTGATCCGCGATAAAGAAATAGGTAAAAATATTGTACCGATTGTTCCTGATGAAGCACGAACCTTTGGTATGGAAGGTTTATTCCGTTCTGTAGGTATTTACTCGTCATCTGGTCAAATGTATGAGCCAGAAGATTCAGGCAAAGTCATGTGGTACAGAGAAGATACGAAGGGCCAAATTTTACAAGAAGGAATTAACGAAGCCGGCGCAATGGCAGAGTGGGTATCAGCTGCAACAGCTTATTCAAACTATAACGTTAACATGGTGCCATTTTATATTTACTATTCAATGTTTGGATTTCAACGTGTTGGTGATCTTGCATGGCTAGCTGGTGATATTCAAGCTAAAGGTTTTTTACTAGGTGCGACAGCTGGCCGGACGTCTTTAAATGGAGAAGGCCTTCAACATCAAGATGGTCATAGCTTAATTCAAGCGGGTACTATTCCAAACTGTATTAGTTATGATCCAACTTACGCCTACGAAATGGCAGTTATCGTCCATGCTGGTATGCGTCGAATGTATGAAGATCAAGAAAGCGTTTTCTATTACATAACAGCAATGAATGAAAATTATAAACACCCTGCAATGCCAGAAGGTGTCGAAACAGGAATTTTGAAAGGTTTGTATAAGCTTAAGCCTGGTGGTGAGCACAAATTGAAAGCACAGTTGTTAGGTAGCGGTACGATTTTACGTGAAGTCGAAGCTGCTGCTGAGATGCTTGAAAAAGAATGGAAAGTTTCAGCTAGTGTCTGGAGCGCTACAAGTATGAATGAATTGGCTAGAGAAGGCATGGCGATAGATAGAGAAAATCGCTTACACCCGAGTGATGAAAATAAACGCTGCTATGTCGAAGAATGTTTAGATAGTCAGCCGGGTGTGGTGATTGCATCAACTGATTACATACGACTATATGCAGAACAAATTCGACCTTGGGTTAAAGCTCCTTATTGCGTATTAGGAACTGATGGTTTTGGCCGCTCAGATACTCGTGAAAGGTTGAGAAGCCACTTTGAAGTCGACCGCTATCATGTGGTTGTAGCAACATTGAACACTCTGGCGGAGGATGGTCAAATAGCTGCTACTGTCGTGGACAAAGCAATTAAGAAGTACAAGATTAATGCTGATGCTATAGCGCCAGTTAAGGGATAAAGATGGCAGATTTAATTGAAATAAAAGTACCGGATATTGGTGATTTTGATGCAGTCGAAATTATTGAGGTTCTTGTTGAAGTCGGGGCCAGTGTAGAAGAAAACCAAGATATTATCACATTGGAATCAGACAAGGCTGCGATGGAAATACCTTCACCTTGTGCTGCTGTAATCAAAGAATTAAAAGTCTCAATTGGAGATAAGGTTCGGCAGGGTGATGTAATTGCTATTGCTGAAGCTATCGAAAGTACTTCAAAAAAAGCCCATGAGCTTGAAAAAACAGTGCAGAAACCTTTACCGGAGATAGCTGATGAAGTTCAGCCAGTTGCGATTTCTAATGCTGAGAGTATGGCTAACAGCTCAGCTACAGTATTAGTAGAAACTGCACCGTTTTCTCCGGATAGTACTGCGGGCATTAAACATGCTCATGCTTCTCCCTCAGTAAGACAGTTTGCTCGAGAACTAGGCGTCACTTTGAGCAGTGTGATTGGTTCAGGTGTGAAAGGACGAATTACCAAAGAAGACGTTCAAAACTTTGTTAAACAAAAAATTAATGCACCCGCAACGACGGGGAGTAATGGTGCTATTCCACCCGTACCTGTAATAAATTTTGAAAAATTTGGTGATGTTACAAATATTGACTTATCTAGGATTAAAAAAATATCTGGCAAACATTTGCATGCTTGTTGGTTGAATATTCCTCATGTGACGCAGTTTGATGAAGCTGATATAACCGACTTAGAAAAGTTTAGAAAAGAAAATAAAAATGAGGCTGCTAAAAAAGGCGTTAATTTAACACCGCTTGTTTTTGTTATGAAAGCAGTTGTTGCCAGTCTTAAGATGTTTCCAGAATTAAACTCATCACTCAGTGAAGATAAACAACATCTAATTATGAAGTCTTATTACAACATTGGTGTTGCTGTTGATACACCCAATGGTCTAATGGTTCCTGTTATTAAGGATGTGGACAAAAAAGGCTTTTTTGAGATTGCTGCTGAATTAGGTGAAATCAGTGCCCATGCTAGAGATGGTGCCTTAACGGCTAAAGACTTACAAGGCGGCACCTTCTCTATTTCAAGTCTTGGGGGTATCGGGGGCAGTTTCTTTACACCTATCGTAAATGCGCCTGAGGTTGCTATTCTCGGTGTAGGTCGCCATAAAATGCAGCCAGTGTGGAATGGTAAGGATTTTGTTCCTAGACTGATGTTGCCACTATCAGTATCTTATGATCATCGAGTAGTAGATGGTGCTTTAGGTGCACGATTTGTCACTTACCTAAACCAAATGTTATCTGATATCAGAAAGGTTTTACTATGAGTACTGTAGAAATAAAAGTTCCTGACATTGGTGATTTTGAGGCGGTTGAAATTATTGAAGTTCTTGTTACTGTAGGTGATACTGTTGAAGAGAATCAGGATATTTTGACTTTAGAGTCTGATAAAGCGGCAATGGAGATCCCAAGCTCTCATAAGGGCGTTGTCAAAAATATTAAAGTTACCGTAGGTGAAAAAATAGCTCAAGGCGACCTTATCTTGACTTTAGAAGTAGCAGATACAGTTTCTAAAGTAATCGAGACAATAAAAGAAGATGTTAAACCGGATAAAAAAAGTAACAAAGAAGCTAACAAAAAAAAGAAAGAAGTTAATATTACTGCAGATATGCACGCCGAAACTCTAGTGTTAGGCTCGGGGCCCGGTGGATATACTGCTGCTTTTCGTGCTGCGGACTTAGGACAAAAAGTGGTTATGATTGAGCGTCATGAACGTATTGGTGGAGTTTGCCTTAATGTTGGTTGCATTCCATCAAAAGCTCTTTTGCACACCGCTAAAGTAATTAATGATGCGGCTGAGATGTCGGAGCATGGAATTAATTTTACCAAGCCTCAAATTGATATCCGCAAAGTAGAAAGCTGGAAAAACAGCATTGTTGATAAATTAACAGGAGGCTTAAAGGCCCTGGCCACAAAGCGTAAAGTTGATATATTGCAAGGACAAGCTAGTTTTGTAGCTAGCCATGCACTCGAAGTTAAAACTTCCGATGGTGTTAAAACTATTACTTTTGATAATTGTGTCATTGCTGCGGGTTCACGAGTCACTAAAATACCAATCTTTCCAAATGACGATCCCCGAATGATGGATTCAACGGATGCTTTAGATTTAGCAGATATTCCCAAAAATCTTTTAGTGATTGGTGGAGGTATTATTGGCCTTGAAATGGCAACGGTCTATAATGCTTTAGGTGCTAAGGTCACGGTAGTTGAATTACAAAACAGTCTTATTCCTGGAACTGATCAAGATATCGTGAAACCATTACTAAAACGTATACAAGAGCAATATGAAGCTATTTATCTTAACACAAAAGTTATTAGTATTAAGGCTTTAAAAGAAGGGCTTAAAGTAAGTTTTGAAGGAAAAGATGCACCTAAAACTGCAGTTTTTGATAAAGTTCTTGTAGCAGTTGGTAGAACTCCAAATGGCAAACTAATTAATGCCGAGGCTGCAGGTATAGTCGTCAATGAGCAGGGTTTTATTGAAGTTGATGCTCAAATGAGGACAAACATAGCCCACATTTATGCTATCGGCGATATTGTTGGTCAACCTATGTTGGCTCATAAAGCAGTCCATGAAGCTAAAGTTGCGGCTGAAGTAATTTCAGGCCATAAGTCTGCTTTTGATCCCATGACAATCCCCTCTGTTGCTTATACTGATCCTGAAGTTGCTTGGATGGGGAAAAGTGAAGCTGAAGCGAAGTCTGAAGGTATTGCATACGTTAAAGGCGCTTTTCCTTGGGCGGCTAGTGGCCGTAGCCTGAGTACGGGCCGTGATGAAGGTCTCACGAAGGCGCTATTTGATAAAGAATCAGGTCGTTTGATTGGTGCAGGTATTGTAGGTCCGAATGCTGGTGAGTTGATTGCTGAAGCTGTTCTGGCTTTAGAAATGGGTGCGGATGCTGAAGATATTGGTATGACAATTCACCCACATCCAACTTTATCTGAAACTTTAGGCTTTGCTGCCGAAATGGCGGAGGGCAATATTACTGATCTGATGCCACCTAGAAAAACGTTACATTCAAAATAAGATATCAAGGGTTAAGGCTGATTTAATTTAAGTTCATCTGAAAGGAAATTACATTCTTAACCGAGAAGTAAAACCACAATTATCAGCATTGAGCCCCCCATTAAAATGGGCTGGGGGAAAACGCTGGCTACTCCCAAAGTTAGCTACACTATGGTCTAAACATAGTAGAGTTCGTTTGGTTGAACCTTTTTGCGGCGGACTTTCAGTTTCGCTTGGCTTAAAGCCACATGCTGCCTTATTAAATGATGTAAACCCAGCTCTCATTAACTTTTATCAGCAAATTCAAAAAGGTTTAATACTTGATATTGAACTAGAAAATGATGAGACTCTGTATTATCAGCATCGTGAATTGTTTAATTTATTAAACATGGGAAATAGAGAGCAAAAGAAATCAGCAGAG
>Ga0209302_10000183_pt1 | contig 39207 bp, 47 predicted proteins | sample ArcOceMetagenome_2_FD_187445 | JGI IMG/M metagenome (GOLD analysis project Ga0209302, IMG submission 187445) | Marine eukaryotic phytoplankton communities from Arctic Ocean - Arctic Ocean ARC135M Metagenome (SPAdes) (version 2) | ecosystem: Environmental > Aquatic > Marine > Oceanic | place...
GTTAAAAACAGATGAAATAGGCGCAGAGATAGCGAATAGTTGTCGCTTGGAAGATTTATTGATTTTTGTCAGTTAGTTGTTAACTTAATCGCATGTTCCTTAGTATTCCGCAAAAAAAGAGGTGAAGAGTTTTATACGTATAAAACATCAGATCCACTTTTACCCGTTTCGGATCCGAAACTGGCGCTGACTAGGACATACATTTCAAGTGATTTCCGACCCACTGAATCCACAGCAGACTTGCTACCGAACCAACGTCAATATCAAATAATTCAACATTTCGGCTTATGAACAGAGCTGCAATAAACCTCACCGTTTATAGCAGGCTTTAAACAACGCTTTCCTGCTTTCGTTTGAGCAGTGCATCGTTCAATCATTAGAGTCTCAGTGAACTCAAAGACGATACCGGTTTTGTGTTTTTCATTGGCTCTCTTCGTATAAATCTCTCGGCTAAATGAATGCCATAAATCGTTTATTTCACCTTTATATATAGCCATATCGCCAGTTTCAGTTTCAGCAAAAAAAGTCTTACTATCAAATTCAATTATATTGGGGAGGTTATAGAGTGGAACTTCTTCGAAAACCTCTCCATCTCTTTTTCCTCCGACTAGTGTTATATCTGTAAAGCCTCTAGGCATCTTTATATTCCTTAATGGGCAGCATCAGGTATGTATCTAGTCTTTTCCTTTAGCGGCAGCATATGCATTGTAACTAGAGTCAACTACTGAAGTATGAGCTTTACGTTCGCCAGATTCAGAGTATTTCCCTTGAAAAGAGTTATCGGAAAACGTAGCCGATCTATTGCGTGACGTAGTATCGTCGCTACGCTTGAGTGCTTGTACCCACCCTCTCTCAAACAAGTTGTATGCATCCGAACTGATTGGGTAAGGGTTGTTGAGGTGACCATCATCTAAAAAGAAGCTGTGGAAACCTTCTCTGTAAAATTCATTATCCATATGAGCCCCACAAAGCCGTGATTATTTACATTCTTTATACTGACTTGAACGCGGATTATCAAATAGGCAAACATAGCGCTATTTTGATACCACAGTATAGGCAACAACGAGAGCTGAGAGGTGTTAGTTTCTAACGATTGATACTAACTCTCTCTAGTCTGTATCACTTAAAATGGAATATCCTATTGAATGCAATAAAAAACAAGTTACATATAACTAAAAGGTATTTCTAATAAACGTATGTAAATGCAAGAATATATTTAACAACTAACCCAGTCTTCACGCGTGGCATTGCGACCCCTGAGGTCTGGGAGAAAAAGCCAGCTTATGCTGGTTTTTTCGCATCTGAAGGAAGGAACTTTCTGAAAACAAGGATCTACGTTGACGGCTATAATCTGTACTATGGGTGCTTACGCAATACGCCATATAAGTGGCTGGATCTAAAAAAACTATTTACTGAGCAAATCCTGCCAAGTTCTGTGCCCTTCAGTTACTCGATAGCCACACCTACAATAAAATTTTATACCGCAAAAATTGTAGAAAAAGCCTCTAACTCTCATGACTCAGTAGCTGATCAAGAATCTTATCATCGAGCATTAAGGTTTACTTATTCAGATAAAAGCGTGGAAATTATTGAGGGGTATTATTCTGTAGTGCAAGCCTCTGCATATTTGGTTGACCCCAAGTTTCCAGGTAAGTGGCCAAGAGAGTGTGAGCGAGCGGATGTCTGGAAACTAGAAGAAAAGCAGAGTGATGTTAATCTGGCTGTAGACTCTGTTTCAGATGTATTGAAGGATGCAGATATTGGCCATGTAGTCTTCGTTACCAATGACACTGATATTGCCCCAGCATTGCGGAAATTAAAAGAATTAACCAAAGTAAAAATTGGTTTAGTAATACCCACTCGACACCTTGAACGAAAGGAAAACCGAGAATTATCTAAATATGCAGATTGGGTTCGATCCAGCATTACAAATGATGAGCTTCGTAAGTCTCTTCTACCTCGAACGATATCTGGAGGTAAAAAAAGTGCAAACCGACCTATCTCTTGGTTTGGTCAACCAGAATTAGTCGAAGAAATACTAGATGTGTTAAAACCTGTTATTCCAAGCCCTGCCAAACGTTGGAAATGGCTGGATGAGGAAAAGCCTAATCCTGCTGGATTGCCTGTATTAAAAGATGTGCCGTCTAACCTACTAGACGATGAAGTGACAGCTCAGCACGTACTTCTACACGCGAAAGCATACGTAGAGTATATGCTATCCCTAGTTAGATAGGTCTCGTCAAAAGGTGGTTTTTGTGCCTGAAATTTTTGATACCGTATGGCCTATGCGGTGTCAGTGACCCCGTAATCATCGTTCAACTTCACCAGAATACGCAACATCCTAAAACCGCATCAATTCGGCCGTCTGGCTACCCGTTTTTGACACAGACTCTCGGCAGTGTGTGTCATAGCAGAGGTAACAATCCGGTTGGATGGATAGTTTCGGAATTGTTTAGAGGTGCATATTATTATATAACTTATTGATTTTTATAGTATTATAAGAAAATCGTATTCTGCGCTATTTACTTCCACAGTATAGAGACCTTCATGCCTCTCGTTATTAACCTCGTTGACCAACTGTTGGCGTGGAGCCACACCTCGACCATTAATTACTTACACTTTACTTAACGATTTAGTTGTCACCTAGACAATTATCGATATTCTGATATCGCACAAAGAAAATATTCATACCATAACCATTTGATAATGCAGGTGAATTCACTATCTTCACTAGAAAATAGCCGAACACGATAGCCTTACAGCGGAAATGTACTTTGCTCATCGGCATTCATCCAGGGAGCGTGCCTTGAATGAAAACTTCAATGACCTTCTCAGGCAATATATTCCGAAAGGAACCGATTTATACGGAGTGAGCGACGAACGAGTGAAACAGATACCGACCAGAATAAACGTAAAACCGAGAAAGTGTCTCGGTTTTAAGTAGTCACAGAAGATTCTTGATGAACTCTGTCAGGTGGCAGCGAGTGTTGAGCTTAGCAGTTGTGTTCGCTCTTAACTCAAGATCACATTTCATGATCTCGAAGTACGATACCATTTTGCTGCTGCACTTCACGCACAAACTTTACAATGCCAGCCATGTCTGAAAAACTAACCCCTTCTTGAGCGGGCATATTTCCGTATGGCCAATGATGCTGCTGTACGCCGTTGCGTACAGCGGAATAAAACGACTGATTAGAATGATGTCCAGGATTATAAATAGCATGAATTAAAGGTGGCCCCTGACGGGACCCCTCACCATTGTTACCATGGCATGCGGAGCAAGTGCGATCAAAAGCCAACTGCCCCTTTTGTGCAGCCGCAGACAAAGCACCGACCTTAACATTTACATGGCCATTGAAATGCCCTGCTAACGTAATAGGGCTATTCAAGAAAAAGCCCATAAACAATATCCCAACTGCCCATTTTCTCTTGTGCATTAGCATTAATCCTCTGCAGTCACGCGATCAGTGCTGTTCGCGACCATGCCCCCACGCGCTGCATTAGCGGTAAGGATCTGATATTGAGCGGTAGACAAGTCAGGCAGACGTTTGAGAAAAGCCACCATGTTCCAGATACGCTCATCATCATGCCCTGGCGCCCACGCCGGCATACCGGAGGCTTTAATGCCGTGTTTAATGATCCAAAAATTCCGCTGATCTTCTGCTTTTGAATCTGCTTCTATCTCGCCATCAGCGCGGGAAATAGTGGCTAAATCAGGCGGTGATGGATACAAACCCAAGGTGAAATCACTTTCACTTTTACCGGGTTTAAGATGACAGCCTGCACACATGCCATTGTAATCGGCACCCCCTTTGAGCAAACGATCAACCGTACCGAGATCAGCCGGTACTTCGATGTTCTGCGAGGCACGCGCAATCGAATTTTCACGCAAGGTCTCTAATGTCCACGTGGTGATGTCATAATGAGGCTCGTCCGCGCCCATCGGATATAAACCCGAGTAGATAAACGCCACGCCTCCTAGCACTGCAACGCCAGCCATGGCCATCAGTCGCTTGAAACAAGCACCTTTTTTTAAAACTGTCATCAAATACTCTCCGCTGACAAACCGCCCTTGCCACTCGTTCGGCAAGGGCTCATGCATGTCGCTGTTTTTATTTTATTACTGAGATGGCGCTGGCTTATGGTGACCAGGCTTTGCCTCATCGCCATGCCCATGAGATGAAGCGTCGCCTGACTCTGCTGAGCCTGCAGATGAGGCGGCGTCTGGCTCTGCAGAGCCATGCTGCATGGTGCTCATGCACTGCTGCATCATGGCCATCATCACAGGATCACTCATATCCATTTTACCAGGGTCCATCGTACTCATATCGCCACACTCAGGGCTCTCTGCATTTTTCATATGCTCTTTTTCGCTATGCGCCTGTACAGACAACGCCAGCATAAGTGCAGGAACAGCAATAAGTACGCTTAATTTTTTGTTTTTCATGATTGATTCCTGATTATTTTTAATAATATGTGTTCATTTGTGTTTAAAGCACGCTTAAAAGCAGCACTTTAAAACCAGAATTTTACGCCTACGACATAACGGGTATCACGAACGGACTCATTAGCGGCCCGCGCGATATCAGCCGTTTGTCCCACCTTACTGGTCCACTCAACACCTATATAAGGTGCAAACTGACGGGTGATTTCATAGCGCAACCGCACACCTAAAGCAGCATCAGTAAGACCACTACCTAACCCATTTTCGATATCATCCTGCCCATAAAAGTTCAGTTCAGCACTCGGTTGCAAAACCAGCTGTTGAGTGAACAATAACTCGTACTCCGCCCCCAGTGAAAAAGCCGTGCGGCCACTTTCGCCGAGATAAGCGGTCATATCCAGTTCAAACCAGTAGGGAGCGAGCCCTTGCAGCCCTGCAGCCAACCACTGCCGATCAGTGCCTTCATCATACTGATCAAGCCGTATCCCAAATTGGGTATCGAAATAAGTGCTACTTGCATGACTCCACAAAATATCTGTCTGGCTTTCTTCCAGACGACCGTCGGCAATATCGCCTTCCAGTTTAATAGTCAGGCGATCAAAGGTCGTTCCATACCACCCCTGAAGCTCAAATACGCCGGTCTCACTATCGGCGTCATATTCGACACGATCGCCCAGAATCGCCCAGAACTTATGCTCGTCGGCCAATTTAAGTTGACGCGGCCCTCCCAGCGCATAAGGACCTTTTTCTAACGTATAGCCATCAGAATAGGCATGCGGATCGCGCGCATCGGCGGGGGCTTCACCGCCCTGCGCTTTTGCAGTGTTTGCATCAGTGCCGGCAGCATAGGCCAGCAACGGAGACGTACTCATTACTAATGCTGCAATGACGGTCAGAGGTTTTAGTCGTTTAACAAAAGTAACTGGTTTCATGACACAACCACCTCGCGGAACATGCCCGCATCCATATGGAAAAGAAGATGACAATGCCAGGCCCAACGGCCGAAGTCATGCGGTGTTGTCAAAAAGCTCACACGCTGTGCCGGTTGTACCGAAATAGTATGACGGCGCACCAATAAATCACCCTCTGCTGACTCCAGATCGCTCCACATACCATGTAAATGCATGGGATGCGTCATCATAGTGTCATTCTGCAAAATAACGCGCACTCGTTCACCATGATGCAGCGATACGGGCGTACTCTGACCAAATTCCAAGCCATCAATAGACCAGCTATACCGTTCCATATTGCCGGTGAGATGCAGTTCTATCTCGCGCGTCGGCACACGATCATCGTCCAGCACACCCGTGACGGAACGCAAGTCAGCCAGTGTTAATACACGCCGGCCATTGTTACGCAACCCGATACCCGGATCATCCAAATTGGTACGCGGCGTATCTACACGCATATCGACAGACGGACCATATTCAGTACTGGCATGTCGAACGGTTTGCGAAGGCGTCTCAAGAGGATTCGTTTCCATGTTATGCCCCATGGCACTGTGATCCATGCCTTTCATAGCACTGTGATCCATACCTTTCATAGCACTGTGATCCATACCTTTCATGGCGCTGTGATCCATAGCAGGCTTCATAGCACTATCATTCATGCCTTTCATGGTGCTGTGATCCATGCCTTTCATAGCACTGTGATCGATAGCTGGCTTCATAGCACTGTGATCCATACCTTTCATGGCACTGTGATCCATTGCTCCCATCATGTCAGTCATTGCCAGCCATTCAACAGGGTCAAGCTCCGGCACAGGAGCAACGAGCCCCGGACGAACGGACAAGGTGCCGCTAGCGTAACCTGATCGATCCATGCTTTGTGCAAAAATGGTGTAGGCATCGTCCTGAGGATCAACCAGCACATCATAGGTTTCACCGGGGCCAAAACGGAACTCATCTACCCTGACCGGTTTCACATTTTGTCCATCGGCCTGCACGACTGTCAGACTCAAACCCGGAATCCGAACATCATAAAAACTATTGCTGGAGCCATTAATAAAACGCAGACGCACGCGTTCGCCTTTGTTAAATAATCCGTTCCAATTCCCCGCTGGCGTCATGCCATTCATCAGATACGTAAAGGTTGTGGCTGAAAGATCGGCTAAATCGGTAGGATTCATCCGCATCTGATTCCACATCTTGCGCTTCTCAAGCGCACCGCTGGTTCCAAGCGTTGAGGCATCCTGTAAAAACTCACCGACTACCGGCTGATTGAAGTTATAAGCATCACTTTGCACCTTCAATTTGGAAAATGCAGACATAGGGTCTTCATCGGTCCAGTCGGATAGCTGTATCACATGATCCTGATCCGCCTGAATCGACTCGCCTTCGCGCGGCTCGACAATGAGTGCTCCGTACATCCCCGTCATTTCCTGGAAGCCACTATGTGAGTGGTACCAGTATGTACCGCTTTGCTTTAACGTAAAGCGATATTCAAAGGTCTCTCCCGGCTCTATGCCGCGAAAACTTATGCCGGGCACACCATCCATCTGATAAGGAAGGATAATCCCATGCCAATGAATGGAAGTAGAAACGGAGAGACGATTGGTAACGCGAATAGTTACCTCATCGCCTTCGCGTAAACGTAGAGTCGGGGCAGGAATAGATCCATTGACAGTGGTAGCCATACGTGTAACACCGGTAAAATTGACCGGCGTTTCAGCAATAACCAAATTTATTTCTTGGCCGCTCAAGACAGGAGCCGATCCCAGACGCGTATCATTTGTGTTGGCATAGAGAAGCCTTGGCATAGTTGATAAGACACCGCCTAGCGCCAGACCTTTGACAAAAAGCCGCCGGGAAAAACGTTGGTGAGAAATTAACGCTGATTCGTCTTTTTTCATGTTAACGGGTGCTCCGGTGCAAGCACCTATGAGGTAGGTAAGGAATCATGAAGGTAAGTGTCCATATAGATAATGAGTGATCGTTATTTATTAAAGAAGCTACTTTTCATTTTTAGTTCCTGCATATTACCCGCCCTACACTGACGCCAGCATGACCTGAAGATTACAAAATTGTAATCTTCAGGTCATCTAGGGAACCTGCGAGCAAGTACTTATCCCTGCTCTACAGGTCGCGTAGTTAGGTAGCTGCAAAACTGAATTAGGGACTTGTTCGCAGGCTCCTTAGTTACTTTGGCCTATTGGCGTGAGAAGACTCGTATATGTAATGTGTGCTTAATCAGTTTTTGGAAACAAAATTCGAAAGATTGTGCCTTCCATCGTCGAAGTAACTGATATGTCGCCATTATGAGCTACGACGATTGCACGAGTGATGGCCAAACCTAAACCAGACCCTTCCGAATCACCTTTCACTCGATTCTTATCAACTCTGTAAAAACGCTCAAAAAGGTGAGGAATATCTGATTCAGGTATAGGGACGCCTGCATTTTTGACTATAAGTAAAACGGACTCTGAACCAGATTCAATCTGCACTTCAATTGTTCCATGAGCAGGCGTGTAACGTATTGCATTAGATAATAAGTTATTGATAACACGGCGAATCATTAAACGATCCCCCTTGATTTGGCCTTTCCCCATTGAGCGTAGGTGAATTTCATGATCCTCTGCCAAAGCATCATAAAATTCAAATAGATCAGCCACTTCTTTATTAAGTTCGATAATTTCATTTGAGGGTAGCGTTAATCCGTGATCCGCTTTAGCAAGAAAAAGCATGTCAGAAATCGTACGTGATAATCGTTCATACTCTTCTGCATTTGAAGCAAGAATAGATTGATAAGTCCGCACATCTCTAGGAAGACTCAGTGCCACATGTGTTTGCGTCATGAGATTACTGACAGGGGTTCTGAGCTCGTGAGCAATATCGGAAGAAAACTCCGATAGACGCCTGAACGCATCTTCTAATCGCTCTAACATTTGGTTAAGAGCACTAGCCAACTCTGAGATTTCTACTGGCACATTTTCAACAGACATACGCTTATCTAACTGGTTTGCTGTAACTGCTAATGCACGACTCTTCATTTGATATAGGGGCAACAAACCTCGTTTTGCCGCTAACCACCCAAGAAAACCACTGATTAATGCAGCAATAACGACATACAACAACAGCGTCCCCTGAAAGCGCGACATAAAAATATTATGATGATTAATATTTAGCGCTACCAATATAATAATGGGTCGCTTTGGCTGCGCCTTTACATTTTGTGTGACGACAAGCCCTCGATAAGATTGCCCCTCGGCATTCCAGGCAATAGTGTGGGGAGAAATCGAGCTGGATTTTTCTCTTATGAAGTTAACGGGGAACTCTCCGCTCCCAAAACTATACAAAGGTACGCCTTGCTCGTGCATAACTAAAACCAACAGATCTTTATGACCAATCAACCCTGCTTTTAACTTGTCTGAGAACTCATCTAGTGTATTAGCAGCAATCACATCCGAAGCGATACTGCTCACTAGCTGTACTTTCCCTTGTAATATTTCTTTATCCTGCTCCACAAAATGCTGCTTTATCGAATAAATAATAACGGCACTCAGTCCTAACAAGACAAAGCCCGATACCAATGTATATAAGCCCGTTAGCCGCCAAATTAAAGATAACTTACGCTTCATATTTTATCAGAGACCTCTAACACGTAACCCATTCCTCGGAGCGTGTGTATTAATTTAGGGCTAAAAGGATCGTCTACTTTGCTGCGAAGTCTTCGAATAGCGACTTCTATCACATTAGTATCGCTATCAAAATTCATATCCCATACCTGCGAGGCAATCAAAGACCGTGATAACACCTCACCTTTTCGCCTCATCAACAACTCCAATAATGAAAACTCTTTAGCTGTTAGGTCTATTCGTAGACCCGCTCTGCTAACCCGTCGGCGTAATAGATCCAGCTCTAAATCGGCAACACTCAATACTGTCGCTTCTGATGTGACACGAGTACGTTTTAATAAAGAACGTATACGTGCCAAGAGCTCAGAAAAAGCAAAAGGCTTTACTAAATAATCATCCGCACCTAAGTCAAACCCCTTTACACGGTCCTCTACTTGGTCACGTGCGGTTAAAAACAATACAGGCATATCCCTGCCGCTCAGGCGTAATGTTTCTAACACTTTCCAACCATCAAGCCCAGGCAACATGACATCAAGAATAATCAAATCATAAGCGTCAACCTGTGTAAGCGCCAAATGAAGACCATCTACCCCGTTACACGCAAGATCCGTGTTAAACCCCGCTTCATTAAGCCCCTGCTGAAGAAACTTCCCTGTTTTATCTTCATCTTCCACAACCAGTATTTTCATAACACACCTAGACGTTTTGAGTGAGTATAAAACACTTAAGCAGCATTAAATGAAAATGACAGAAATGTAATCCTCATGTCAGCTCGCTGAAAGGGACGAGGGATTATTATAGCTACCAAAGATTAAACATTTCTCAAATCAGTTTGGAGAATAACAATGAAAGTTAAAAACATTATTATCAGCTTAAGCAGTGTATTAATTATCAGCGCTGCCTTACCTGCCGCTGCTCATCAGGGTGCCCAAAGTGGCGCTCACGCAAATGAACGCCAAAGTGAAGGTCTAACCAGCGAAGTATTTCCGTCTCACACAGATAAATCTTCCGCTACGAATACGCATTACATGATGCACAGTGGCGGTGACCATCAAGGTCACTTAATGGAAGGCGGAAAACATGGAGAAAACCAAGCAACAGAACACCAAAAAGAGATAATAACTCATACTCATTCACCATCTAATACTCGCGAACTCATCCATGTAGCAGTGCTTTTTTAAAAAGATAAGCACGGATTGAACTAAACACAGAAAAGACGAACCAAATAACAAGTTTGTTGCAAATATACACCAATAAACAATAGATGGTCGTTTAATAAAGTAATCTAAAACAAGGGCTTTAATCGATATGCCCTTAAGCCAAACAGAGGTAAATATCATGAAAACTAATACTCAACTTACTATTGCTGCTTTAGCTGGTGCTTTAACTATATCAATAGCTTTACCCACATTTGCTGCCGATCAAGGTACAGCGTCAGATCTAAAATGGATTAAGAAAGTACAGACCTCTAGCACTCAGCATGCTCAAGATTTTTCAGTGCCTACGGCGGGAGCAGATTTCGCATCTAACCAATCCGCGGGGCAAGACTTGAAGTGGATCAGAAAAGTACAATCCAGCTCCAACTACAGCAACCTTTCATCAGTTCCTGCAGCAGGCGATCTAGCATCCAACCAAGATGCAAGCCAAGACCTAAAATGGATCAAGAAGGTTCAGTCAGGCTCAGATCACAACCAACTAGCACCAGTAACCGATTCCGACCTAGCATCTAATAACCAAGATGCCGGCCAAGACTTAAAATGGATCAAAAAGGTCCAGTCAGGTTCTGATTACAATCAGCTAGCCCCAGTCACCAGTTCCGACCTAGCATCTAACCAGTCTGCAGGCCAAGATCTACAGTGGATCAAAAATATCCAAAAAACGGTTACTGCATAGATACGAAGATAATCAGCCACAAAAAAGCCCCGCATAGCGGGGCTCAGGTTACTGATAAACCCCAGCATTTTTGCTGGGGTTTTGTTTTTCTAAGGCTATTCCAGCGACTTTAGCAAAAACAAGATAAAACATTTATGGCTCGTTTTGACTCGACTTAGAGCCTTTCAGGCTCCCTTATATGGCAAGTACCTCGATAAAAATACCGCTTACATGGCCTATGCCACCATTAATGCGATTTTCTTCATGTTTTGTGCCGCCGCTGTCAGCAAACATTGTGCTTGAACCTTACTCCGACCTCTAAACCTCGCATACCGATATCCATGGAGTTCTTTTGCGTCCGCAAAGCTTCGCTCTACGGTCTCCTTCCTTCGGGCATAAATACTTTTTCCCACCGGGGTCAGCCGATGTTGATTCACTCTCTCTTTGCTATCTTCCCATACGTGACGTGTGATCGTTTTAACGAACTTCTTATTGTTCGTACAGCGCTTTAGCTCAGGGCACGATTCACATACGGCCTCATCTGATTCGTAATGGCGATAACCTGTACGACTGGTGGTTTTATAGATCAGGACGTGGTTTTGCGGGCAACGATAGACATCGTCTTGCGGATCATAAACGTACTCCCGTTTATAGAAGAGACCCTTGCGATGAGTCGGGCGACGGTAGCCCATCACCGCATAAAGATTGCGCTCTTCCAGTCCATGACAGATCGCAGAGGAAAAATATCCCGCATCAACACCCACGACTCTGAGGTTAAAGTTAAAGCGTTCTTTCTGCCGATCCAGTCGTTCCAGGTAAGGGACTGCATCATGCACGTTGCCCGGTGTCACATGGACATCGGTGATGATGTTGCAACGACTATCAACGGTGCGATGATCAAGATAAAAGAAGCCTTTGGGCTTGGTGTCTCGCACCATATAGCCGCTATCCGGATCGGTCACGCTCTGTTTGATTTCACGTGTTTCCGACTCCTGTTTGGGTGCAGGCAGAGGCTTTTTTCCATGCGCCGCGCGATCCTCCTCCACCGCTTTATCCAACGCATCCATATACGCTTGGCGTGACTGTTCAACCTCAACTTTCTGGAAGTGCTTTTTGTTTGCGTTGGCTTTGAGGTGAGTGGAATCGGTGTAAAGAGTGTGCCCCCCGACCAGCTTACGCTTCATCGCTTGAAGTACGATCTCATCGAATATTTGTTGATAGATATCTGAGTCTTTAAAGCGACGGATACGGTTCGCGCTTAGCGTTGAGGCATCAGGCACTTTGTCAGTCAGGCCTAATCCTAAAAACCATCGGTAGGCGACATTTACCTGAACGTCACGTATCAACTGGCGTTCGCTACGGACGCCATACAAATACCCAATAAAGAGCAGCTTAAACATCAGGGTAGGATCTAATGCTGGGCGGCCGTTATTGGGGCAGTAATAATCTTGAACACGCTCGTGAAGAAACGAGAAATCAATGACATTATCGATTTTACGCAACAAGTGGTTTTGAGGAACAAGTTCATCGATGCAGACAAACTCAAGGGCGGACTGGGTTGGGGGGCGTTCTCTTAGCATGAGCCTATTATAAAAAATCCTCGTCACTTGACGAGGACTTTATCAACAGCCTGAATAACTAAAAGTTAGTTTTTGTTTCCTATTGATAACCAAAAAAACAAAAAACATCTATAATTTAGATATTATTAAGCAGTTTTTATCTGTTTTACATTATATTTAACTATATATAATGAACGCGAATTCAACTACCAAGTGCACCACTCTCTATTTAAGCAGCCCGGCTCATTTCTTTAAACACTACGGCTGGCTGCTTGAACCCAAGACACTTTCTTGGTCTTAAATTGATTTCTCGCTCTATCTGGAACAACTGTTCATCGGTAATGGTCCTTAAGTCCGTCCCTTTTTTGATGTACTGGCGTAGCAGTCCGTTGAAGTTTTCATTTAAACCCCTCTCCCATGAAGCATAGGGATTTGCAAAATACACATCGGCTTCCAGGGCCTTAGCAACGACCTCGTGGCCGCAAAATTCTAGTCCGTTATCTGCTGTGATCGTATGCACGTAATGACGATACTGCCATAGCATTTGGATCATAGCATCACGCACTTCACTTGCGCTTTTAGCGTTCACTTTTCGAATCAGATACAGCTTCGATTTACGCTCAACCAAGCTAACGATAGCGCCTGTGCCTTGCTTTCCTAACACAGTATCGACTTCCCAATCACCCAGTCGCTGCTTCAGATCAACGATGCTAGGTCGATGCTCAATACCCACCCGATTCGGGATGATTACGCGTTTTACACGACTTCCTTTACGATACTTACGGCCATTATGGCGTAGCTGCCTATACAAATCTCCACCTCGTACTTTGTCACGATAGATATAGTTATAAATCCATTCGTGACTGACCGAGTACCCGATCAACTTACCGACACCGGCTATCTGCTCTGGACTCCATTTGTACGATAAACACAGTTCAACAAACATAACCGTAAGCTCGCACAGCTTCGACTTGGCGGACTCTTGGCGGCGCTTCAGTGCCAAGGCGTGTGCTTTTTGCGGTATGTAATCACGAGATAAAGTACGGTTGCGACGGACTTCACGGCTGATGGTTGTATGGTTTAGGCCCATCTTTCTAGCAATCTCTCGAAAGCTTAAGTTCTCGCTTAGATAGGCTGAAATCTGATATCTTTGACCTTCGATCAACTGCTTGTAACTCATGGTAATACTCTGTTTTTTTGGCGAATCTAGAGTACCACCAACAAGCAGTTGATCTCTTCTCACCGTTTAACCATGAGTGGTGCACTTATTATCTGAATTTGCGCTCATTACATGATGAACTCCGGTGCAGGTGACCAAGGCTCCTTAATGAAAGGTGCCGAGCATCCTGTAAAATAGCCTTACTGCCACTCGCGGTGAACACTACCCGTGAGTGGCGTACTGAATACCATTGCTGCACTTGGAAGTTGAATTCGTGAAACAGTTAAACAAGGAGAACAATCATGAATGATGCACAGCATAGACTCGGCGTTAGCGAGGTCAACTTAGTCGTCAGACATTTACGGTTGGACAAAATAACTGAGGCCAATAAGGATCTAATACTTACAGAGATTGATGCGATCTATGGTATCGATAATGTGTCATTTGATGATAAAACATCGGTCTTGAATATTGCTTATGATGCATCACGTTGCAACTTAGACGGAATTGAAGAGATCATCAGACAACACGGTGCTGATGTTGCTCATGATTGGTGGACACACTTTAAGGAAAGTTATTATCAGTTTGTTGATCAGAACGTTAAAGATAATGCAGTCCATGAACCATGGAGTTGCCATAAGGTCCCGCCAGGTAAGAAATAACGTTCAAATTAAAATATAGTCGCGTAAGCCTGCTTGCTATAAGTCAGTCTTACGCGTGTTCTTTTTAGTTGAGGTAAAACGCCAAACTGCCGCCGCTATAACCAGTACGAAAATCAGCCCCACATTTATCATCAACGACTGATCCTTAGCCGTATCACCAAAGTGCGCCATCAAAAAGCTTGCCGGGAGAATGCCAATAGCCGTAGCAATAAAAAAACGTCCGTAGCTCAGTGTAGTAATGCCCGCCGCATAACTGATCAAATCAAAAGAAATAAATGGCATGAGCCTCGACGCTAAAATAAGCCACATCAATCGTTTTGGGTCCTGAAGCTTCCAGCCTGGAAGTTGCTGTTCCAACCAAAGATAAGCCGCTTTAAAGCCTAAGATGCGCGCTATACCAAATGCGATACTTGCACCTAACAAGGATCCCGCAAAAACGTAAACAGTTCCTTCGTAATGTCCGTATACGGCCCCCGCTGCCAAAGCAATAGGGGCGCTAGGTAAGGGACTAAATACAATCGCTGCGGCCATACTGCCAATGATTACTAAAGGCCCGACAAATCCTGAATTTTTGGCATAATCGATGATTAGCTGAGGATTAGTCCAATCTATACGTAACTGAACACTAAAATGATCAAGCCACCCCCACAGAAAAAATGCAGCAACCACTAAAGTAATGAGTAAATATCGAAAGAACGTAGGCGCCGGTTTCATAGAGAGCTTAAATAATCCACTACATCATCAAGGTCAGAATCGCTCATTACCCAACGAGGCATGGTTGAGTTCAACTTATGGCCTGACGGCTCCAAGCCTTGTTCAATCGCAGCTTTTAACGACTCTTTCGTATAACTATCATGATCACCATGAGTATCATCATGATCACCAAAAAGCGCTTCAGCCGTTAGCGCAGGAGTTGTCACCCAAAAAGTAGGGTACATCCTACGCCCGCCCGCTCTGTCATTTCCGTGACAGCTAGCACAGGTATTACTGTGCATTCGAGAACGCATGCCACCACCAGTAAACGTTATGATCTCTCCCGCTCCATTCTTGCCGGTAAAGTAAATACGCTCACCATTGCTTGAGAATGAATGGTTAGGATCAATCTCTGAATACATGTGATCCATACCCTGCCCACAGCCTACCAACAATGTCGTAGTAAAAACTAACCCTAGGTAAAGTGCTCCGCTTCTTTTGAACATATTTTCAACCTGAAACTCAAAATAATTACTCAATATCAAACAATAACACTAAGGCCTGCGCCTTATATAGATAAGACATTATATGCTCGGATTTTCAATGATTAGACACATTGATTTACTCTGCATGATTAAATCCTTGCGGAAGGGGTTTTCTGGCTTCATCCTCACCTTTTACTATCAGTATTCTCATAACACTCGATGTTTTGAGTGAGTATAAAGCACCTAAGCAGCATTAAATAAACATTACAAAAATGTAATTATCATGTCATCTCACTGACAGGAGCGGTGTTTTATTATAGATTTCCAAAATTAAAAATATTTTCTCATGTCAGAGTGGGACACCACCACAATTGAACTCAGGTTATAGTCCTTAAAGCTAATTAATGGAAAATGAAAATCATACTGGAAATCAATGTTTGACCGTAAGCATGTTTGTTACTGCTCAGACTAACCTGCATTTTTAGTTGATGTAAAATACCAAACTGATAACAGTGAAAGAAGAACGAGCCTCTTATTCACCGACAACGACAGATCCCTGAACGTATCACTATAGTGATACGTACAAATATCTCGCTGGAAGAATTCAAAAGGAAACTATCCGTTATGTGGTCCAAACCACTACCCTTAACTCGATTTTTTATACTGATCTGTGCTTTCGGCTTTTCGGCAACGCTTTTTGCCCACGGTGTTGATGACAATACCAAGCAGTTTTTACTGGCGAACCAAGGCGTTTCAATCATCCCTTATATGTATATTGGCGCTAAGCACATGGTGACCGGTTACGATCATTTGCTCTTTCTTGTAGGGGTTATCTTTTTCCTTTATAGGTCAAAAGACATCATGGTGTACGTGACACTTTTTACCATCGGCCATAGTTTAACGCTGATGTTCGGAGTCCTGTATGACATTGCAATGAATCCTTATTTGATTGATGCGATTATTGGATTTTCTATCATCTATAAAGGATTCGATAATCTGGGAGGCTTTAAACGGGTATTGGGCTTTCAGCCGAACACCAAAGCAGCGGTGATGATTTTTGGCTTATTCCATGGTTTCGGTTTAGCGACCAAAATACAGGAATTCGAGATTCCAAAGGAGGGCTTATTTGAAAACCTTATCGCCTTTAATGTGGGTGTTGAATTAGGACAATTTTCAGCCTTAATTTTAGTGCTAATAGCGCTGAGTTTTTGGCGGCGACACCCTAGTTTTTTACGCTTTTCAACGGCAACGAATGCGCTTCTCATGAGTAGCGGAGTGATGCTGGTTGGCTTCCAACTCACTGGTTTTTTTACAACGGTTTAAGGTGACACTATGACTCAATTAGAACAAACCGGAAGTACTCAGCATGAGCTAGAGCATTCGGTACAATCAACCCAAACGTTAGTTAAAGCCAGTGCCTTTGCCGGGCTTTTTGGGGCCCTTATATTAACAGTGGCGATATTACCTGCCGAATATAATATTGACCCTACGGGTATAGGAGCCTCGCTTGGGTTAACCGCATTGGCGAATGCCGCCCCTCTTGAACCGACTAAGCAGACAGTGACGGGACAAGCTGGCGAGTTCCAAAAGCACAGTACTGAAATTACTGTCCCAGCAGGTAAGGGCTTGGAATATAAGCTCAATATGTTGAAAGGTGAAACCATCCTTTATTCTTGGAATTCATCAGGTGGGGAGTTATTCTTTGATTTTCACGGTGAACCCAAAGGCGATAAGACCGGTTATTTTGAAAGCTATACGGTTAGTACATCAGACACTATCAGGGGTTCACTAACAGCCCCTTTTGATGGGTCACACGGCTGGTATTGGGAGAACAAAGGAAGTTCACCTATTACGGTATCACTGAAAATCGCAGGGAACTATGAAATTATAGGTATCAAGTAGCCCCCATTACTTGCTGAAGTAACTAATGTGCACATTTAAGAATCACGGAATATTATATGTATTATCTTATTAATGTAGGGAAAGTATTAGTCCTACTCGATTTTTATGGTTAGTGGTGGTCGGTAGAGACCACTCGCATCAACATAGTACCTATCATCACTATTTAGATTGATCGTTGAATGCAAAAACACACAATTATACTAGCGCTACTATCTGCGGCTCTATTTGGAGCCGCAACTCCAGCCAGTAAATGGCTTTTGGCTGGATTAACGCCATTTCAATTGGCTGGTTTTTTATATCTAGGGGCTGCACTCGCCGTTGCCCCTGCCTTTTTCATCAAAGGAACGTTATCCCTTCCTTCAATTAGCGACAAACCTAATCGATTAAGGTTGCTAGGCGCAGTGGTTTTCGGCGGGATTTTGGGTCCGGTTCTATTGTTGTTTGGATTAAGCCTTGCAGAAGCAGGGTCAGTTTCTCTATGGCTCAACCTTGAGCTTGCAGCAACAGCCGTCATCGGTGTGCTTTTCTTTCGTGATCATTTGAGTATTAACGGGTGGATGGGTGTGTTGGCAGCGATGTTGGCAGCATCGCTCCTCTCTTGGTCACAGGGCAGCGCGAGTATTGCTGCTGGAGCTTTGGTTCTTCTTGCCTGCATTTGCTGGGGACTGGACAATCACCTTACCGCACTGATTGATGGAATAACCCCCAGCCAAAGTACTTTTTGGAAAGGTTTAATCGCAGGCAGTGTCAATCTATCGATAGGTATTGCACTAGATCCGCTTAGTCTTGATACAAAAACAATCGTGGTTGCCTTGCTGGTTGGATCTCTGTCATATGGTGCAAGCATTGTATTATATATACGATCAGCACAAGGAATGGGCGCGACACGGGCACAAGTGATTTTTTCAAGTGCGCCATTCTTCGGTGTCGCATTGTCAGTTTTGTATTTAGGTGAATCGATATCAGGCGCTCATCTGCTAGCCGCAGTAATATTTATTGTCGCTATTACCCTTCTATTGAGCGATACCCACTCTCATACTCATGTGCATGAAGAATTGAGTCATAACCACGCGCACCGGCATGATGATGGCCACCATAATCACTATCATCCAGATATGTCTCCTTCAGTTCGACATACACACCACCATGAACATTCACATTTAGAGCACAAACATCCCCACTGGCCTGATCTTCATCACCGTCACTCTCATAAGGACGATGATAAATAGCCACCTGAAGACTTAAAAAAATCAGTGATTCGGAGCTTAATCTTAGCCTCACACACCTTAGGCGCGAAATACAGCACCCTGTGTGAGTTGTAAGTGTTTCTTTGTGTAGTATGCCCAAATGCTCTTAATCTACTTGAGGCCTCCCCTATCTACCCAAGCACTGTATATCCCTTCAGGCCATTGACTCTGGAAGAAGCTTATCACCGCATTTTGATCGTCTTCTGAAAGCTTATCAGCAAACGCGGGCATAGTGCCGCCCAGAGCGATCCCGCCGTTCTGAATAGTTAGCTTTAGACCCTTCAACGGATGGTGCCAGGCATGAGCCTTGCTATTCAGCGGAGGCGGTGGGTATTTACCATCAGCCAAGGGCGTCTTCCAATCAGCCGTTCCCTGAGCAGAATCACCATGACAGCTAGCACATTGCGCAAGAAATAATTGTTTGCCGTTATCCACCTGGGATTGAGTATACCAACGCCCATCAACCTTTGGCTCCCCATCACTACACCCACTAATGAATGCCGCTATAGAAAGAGTCAACACAGAGAAAACTCTATTCAACATACCTGAACTAGCCATCGTTATTAATACCTATTGTACTGGTTATACATACTAATTTAGCCTTCTCATCCCATTCCACATATTCTATTGTGATTTATGATCAATTCTGGCGTCTTTTACCCAAAAGTTCTAAGTTGTCCCATAGTTACAGTTAACTTCTACCATTAATAGCACAGCATTTTATTATTCTATTCCTCATGTTGGCATGGTCATTCAGTTATTCTGAATTAATCAGGCAACACTATCAGTTTGTTAGGCAACTCATTTTTACTAGTCGTTGCAGGATAGTGTTTCGTCAATAGGTTGCCACAAGATTGAATACACTCGATAAATCCTTCTTCAATCTGGTTATGCTTCACCTGGTGCACAAAAGCTGAAACGATCTCCTGCCATTGATCGTCGTCAATTTTTTGCGCTATACCACGATCAGCCAGAATTTCCACGTAGCGCTCCTGCGCGGAAACAAAAATCAGCAAACCCGAACCTTCCTGCGTATGATGCAGATCATTCTCTAAGAACTGCCGCCTGGCCATATTAGAGGCGCGCCAATAGCGAACAGTTTTGGGGATGATGCGCTGAAACAGTGGTTGCCAGCGAAGCAGCAACCAGGACACGACAAAGACAAATAATTGTAAAAGAGATACTGCGCTACTCAGCCCCCACCAGGGAGTCAATACGAGCAGCAAAGGTGACACCAAAGCGATTAATGCTGCCCACAGGGCCGGTATATAGTAATAATCATCACTGCGAGGCGCGAGAACACACACCACTTCAGCATCCGTGAGCCGTTCAACATCACCGATGGCCTGACTAATCTTTTGCTGTAACTGTATTGAAAAATGCATTACCAACCTCCTGAGGCACCGCCTCCACCAAAACCGCCACCACCGCCACCGAAACCACCACCTCGGCGAGAACCTCTGTGATGACCGAAGAACCTGCCCATGCCAAAGCGTCGTAAAAAAATCAGCGGAATAAAGAAAATTACCCACCAGGGCGGTAGCTCATCAGATTGATTCTGGGTCGAATTGAATCGATATTGACCACCTAGAGCCTGAATAATGGCGTCTACGCCACCGGTAATACCCTGATTAAAATTCTCCTCGCGAAAGGACGGAAGAATCACCGTCTGGATGATGTTCGCGGACAGCGCATCGGTCAGCACACCCTCCAGTCCATACCCCACTTCTATGCGAACCTTGCGCAGACTTGGCACCACAATCAACAGCACACCGTTGTTCTCGCCTTTCTGGCCAATACCCCATGCCCGCCCCAACTGGTAGCCATAGTCCTCAATGGTCAGCCCTTGCAAATCCTTCAGGATGACTACCACCAGTTGGTTTGTTGTTGCGGCCTCGTGTGCCTTCAACTGCGTTGCCAATTTTTTGGCTGTGCTGGCTTCAAGCAACCCGACCTGATCGACCACCTGACCGGTGAGCGGAGGAAAGGTCACCGCTGCGAAGAGCGACAGACTGAACCAAAGCAGTAGCAAGCCAACACTTATTCGCCGTGCATCACTCATTGAAATTCACTTTCGGAGCCTGTTCCGCACTTTGAGTTGTGGCTTCGTAGGTTTCCCGCAGCGGCATATCGCTATAGAGAATCTTGTGCCAGATCAGACCTGGAAAGGTCCGGATCTCGGTGTTGTATTCCCCTACCGCTAAAATAAAGTCGCGGCGGGCAACACTGATTCGATTTTCAGTTCCTTCCAACTGGGATTGTAGTGCCAAAAAGTTTTGATTGGCTTTTAAATCGGGATAACGCTCAACCACCACCATCAATCGTTGCAGAGCCGAACCAAGTCCACTCTGTGCAGACTGAAACTGCTGCAGTAACTGTGGGTTATTCAGAATCTCTTTACCCGCCTGAATGGAGCCCACCTTGGCCCTGGCTTCAGTAACAGCAGTCAGTGTTTCTTTTTCATGCGCAGCATAGCCTTTGACGGTGGCGACCAGATTAGGCACCAGATCAGCGCGTCGCTGGTATTGATTCTCCACCTGTGCCCAAGTCGCCTTCACCTGTTCATCGTAAGTCGGTATATTATTGACACCGCAGCCGCTCAGCCAAGGGACTATCAGCAACAGTAACCATAGTGAGCGAATAAAACCGGGGGGTGTTTTCCATCGAGTAAATAGTAATGTGTCCATTCTGTTCTCCGCTACATATCTGTCTATTAAAAGCTTGTTAGCTAAATTAAATGAATTTATTGGTAACCATTCCCAACGCGATACCACCTAGAATACCCTTAAACGAATAAAAACAGTGATTGACGCCCTGTACGTATAAATGTCAACCACCACAAAAAAAACTCTTCTTTGATGCTTCGATAATCATTCATGGGATTGTCTGGCTGCCAGTTAATATCGGAATCCAAATCACATACCACCATGTTGTCAGCACCCTCAACAGGTATCGCTGCATTGTTTGCACTCCACTTGTTAGATGAGCTGCCAACATTCAGTACCAACAGTGCGGGATCTGAGAAATATACGCTGCCCATTAATTACAAATCCTTGCTCTGCAAGCGGTTGTAAATGGCAGCCAGCATCCAACCCTGCTAAAACGAACCAGGCCACCAAACCCTTTACTGCACCAATAACCGTTAAATACCAGCCCATGTTATTCAATTGCATATGTAACATATCGCCAGATATAGAAAGCATCAGAGACGGCAAGAGCATGACCAACACACTGCAAATAATCCACAGTACTGAAGCACTGATGGCGCTGGCTATTCCAAATTTCATTGCATGAATTTTTATAATTTTATCCTTGATTTCTGGTAGTTATGTTGAAGAACTGACTTTCTACAGATCCTCAAAACGATTGGTGGATTGCACCATCCGTTTTATTTCATGCTCTTCCAGCGATGTGAGTGACGCCAGCAGCTCCTGAGTAGAAGGGACATCCGCCCGCGAGGCGAGATAGCGATACAGCTCAATCACCTGCTGGTGTTGATCGACAATCACTTCCATAATTTGTGCGGCATTTAAGTCGGCGAAAGGCGAGTCACAGTGCACATGTTGAACTATGGGCTGCTTGTTGACATATTCGTAACACCAGGTGTTTAGTGCTTGTTCATTACTTGAGGTTTCAAAGCCGTTGACTACCTTCGTCAGGCTTTTCTCATGATCAGAGAGATAAGCTAGGATCATCCTGGCCCGCTCATCGGGGTTCTTGTCAGCACAGTGGGATAAACACTGGCTAAGGTGCTGGTGAAATTCCTTCGTCCAGTGCAGAACATCTTTTAGCGTTTCGATTTGCATAACTACTTCCTTCAGTATTGATTAGCTACAGCCGCAAAATATCTGGTACCCCGCCACACTCTCGGTGTTTTTATTGGGTAGAACAGCGGGGCTTGCTTTTTAATGTTCATTTTTATGTTTGTCATCTTGATGCATTGCATGCTTTCTCGCTGCAGAATGGAGAAATACATACACGCCTATAGCGATTAGAACCATAGAGACAATAGCTACTCCGATTACAAAAGGATCTGAATTAAGCTTTACCCAGACAAACCCGATCAACACGATTACATCTAGCGCTATAGCGATTACAGGCGGCCAGCGACTGGCCTTAATATCCTCTCGCAGATACCGCAATACACCCCAGTGAATAGAGATATCCATAATGAGGTAGAAAACAATACCAAGAGCGGCGATGCGGGAGAGATCAAAAAATGCAGTGAGAACAAGCCCTAACACGACGGTATATACCAGAGTGTGTTTTTGGATGCTGCCAGGCATACCAAAATGGCTGTGGGGCACCAAGTGCATTTCTGTCAACATCGCCAACATTCTGGAAACTGCAAAAATACTGGCAAGAATCCCTCCAGCCGTCGCCATCATGGCAATGGCAACGATGAACCAGACACCATATTCCCCAAGCGCAGGTCGCGGCCGCCGCGGCCAAAGAGTAATCACGGGATTCGATAATTTCACTGAGAGAAAGGTTGCTTGCTACCGCAAAACCAACCAGCGTATAAAGGACAACACAAGCAGCGATTGAAATAACAATGGCCCGGCCAACGTTACGGTGTGGGTCGACCACTTCGGAGCCACTATTAGCAATGGTGGTGAAGCCCTTGAAGGCCAGAATGCCCAGCGCAGTAGCACCAATGAAATTCCCCACCGCTCCAGGCGCGCTCTGGATGGTGAAATCGACCGCCAGGTTATCCGCCAGAAAAATACCTACGAGGCCGATAATTAGAATGCCGGCAATTTTCAGCATGCCGATAAAGCCGGCAACACCCTGAATAAGGCGATTGCCCAATAGATTAACCACAAAAGCCGTCAATATTAGGGCCACACCTAATATAGACACCATATTGCCGGACTGATCACCGCCGAATAACTGCATCGTGTATGATCCGAATGTACGCGCCAAAAAACTTTGGGCAATAACCATTGAGAAATACATTAACAATGCGTTAAACGCAGTGGGCAATCGATCACCATAGGCCTTGTGGAGGTACATACCGATACCACCTGCTGAGGGATAAGCGTTGGATATCTTGATATAAGAGTAGGCACTACAGGTGACGATCACGGCGGCGGCCAGAAAGGCTAATGGGAACAATGCGCCCGTCATTTCGGCCATTTGACCGGTCAGAGCAAAAATGCCCGCGCCGATCATGACACCAGTGCCTAACATCACGGTTCCGGACAACGTTAAGCTGCCTTCATCGTATTGCGTGGAGCGGTCTTTATCCGAAGACATAGCGTCCCCCTAAATGGTTTGCTTTTTATCAACCGAAATTTTCGGAATCCACGCAGGTGTAGCTTCCATATAACGAAGGTATTCATCGCCAAATTCCTTGATCGCCATTTTTTCCTCACGTTTCGCTAACCGCACATACACAACGACCAATACTGGGAACATCACCAAGGTTGGTAATGTTGGCCACTGCAACAGGAATCCGAACATAATCAGGATGAAGGCAATATATTGAGGATGTCGACAACGGGCATACCAGCCAGAGGTCGCCAAAGAGTGAGTTTGCTGCGCTTTATGTAAAACACTCCAAGCCGCTGATAATAAAAAGAAGCCGAGAATTATCAGTACATTGCTAGCGATATGTAACGGATCCCAGTGGGCATTCCCTTCCAGCCCTAACAGGGTGTGTAATAAATGACCATTGTCATGAGAAAGAAAGTCGATTCCGGGATAGTTTTCAGCCAGCCAGCCAGATAAAAAATAGATTGTTAGCGGAAAACCATACATTTCCGTAAACAAGGCCACAATAAAAGCCGAGAACGCACCTAAACTGCGCCAATCTGTTTTGGTTTTCGGTTTGGTAAAGCTAAACGCAAAAAAGATAAAAATTGCTGAATTAAGAATGACCAACATCCAAAGACCATACGCAGAACCACCGTGCATTATGTATTACTCCTGTCATTATGCTTGTCTGTATGTTGGTGACGATTCTCTGCCTGCTTACGCCCCTCTTCCAAGCCCTGCTGATAAGCATCTTGGTCAGGCTTCCCTTCGTCCACACCATCATGTTCGCCATGATGGCTATGTTTACCGTGGCCTCCATGCATAAACATATGCATTAAAGGACAGGCCAAAAAGATCAGAAAGGGCAAGTACTGCCAGACATGTTGTTGGTGTTCCATCAACAAAAAGTAAGTAACCGCACCAATAAGTCCCATGGCGGCCAAGCCTTTGGATGTTAACCAAAATGATGTTTTTTTCGTATTCATAGCGCATCTTCCTAATAAAAAATGAAGCGAAATTAACAATGGAACTGCAAGCCGTCACCCGTTGTATTTCGCTTCTCGTGTATTTCTAGGTAATCACTTAAAGTAACAATTCAGACTAATTTTTCTGCCGTCGAAGTATTAATCTCTCCCGCTTACAGCATGTAAGGTAAAGCCTTTCACACCGTGCGGTAGGCGTATAAATGCCACTCTTTTAAGCGAAAGTAGTCAAAAATGGCCAAAAATAACGACGCGTTCCTGTTCCGTCATACTTATTGCACAGTGATCTGACCACGATACATTTGCATCTGACAGTGAAAGGCATACTCACCCGATGACAGCGCCGGCAGCTGGATGATCTTCACTTTATTGAGAGGCAGCGTATCGCTGATTTGCAGGTCTGGAATCAGTAAAGCCTCCGAGCAAGGCGATTGATCCTTGCGCAAAAATTTGATTTCTATCGGGCTTCCGGCGGGGACTTTAATGTGCGATGGTGAGTAGGTACCATTTTCTACGATAACCACCAAATCATTGTCACTCAATTCGGCTTCTTTCGGTTTGTAAAGCCAGAACCACCAAACGATTAACGCGATCAACACTACGCCGGCAATATTAATGATTAACATTTTTTTCTCCTGTTAATATTATGCTTAATGGTCCTGAGCTTTAAAGAAACGTAACCGATTGGCATTGGTCACAACGGTAAGCGATGAAAATGCCATCGCCGCACCAGCAATGACTGGGTTGAGTAGCAAGCCCATAAACGGATACAACACACCCGCAGCAAACGGCACACCCGCGACGTTATATATAAAGGCACCGAATAAATTTTGTTTGATATTGCGTAACGTCGCCTTGCTAACGGCAATGGCGTCGGCAAGACCGTGCAGAGAACCGCGCATCAAGGTGATATCCGCACTTTCAATAGCGACATCTGTGCCGGTACCAATAGCGAATCCCACGTTAGCAATGGCAAGTGCGGGAGCATCATTTATGCCATCCCCGGTCATGCCAACGATTTCACCCTGCATTTGCAGCTCTTGAACTTTTTTGGATTTCTCTTCCGGGAGCACCTCAGCAAAAAACTCGGTAATACCAACTTTACTGGCAACAGCCTTAGCAGTATCACGGTTATCACCTGTCAGCATAACGACACGAATACCGCTATGTTGTAAGCGCTTGATGGCAGCGATCGAATCTTCTTTGATGGGATCGGCCACAGCAATGATCGCGGCAAAACGATTGTCGATGGCAAAGTACATGGGCGTTTTGGCTTCGGCGGCTAAGCCTTGTGCTTTTTTCACGAAGGCGCCCAGATCAATACCGCGCTCGTGCATCAGTTTTTCATTACCAAACAATAACGTTTTCCCATCCACCTCTGCTTGGACTCCATGGCCTGCGATGGCGTTAAAATTGGATACTTTTCCTATTTCGATCCCGCGTTCCTTAGCAGATTCCACTATCGCCATCGCCAGTGGATGTTCGGAACCACTTTCCAATGTCGCCGCCAGTTGCAGAACGGTTTGCTCGTCATGATCTCCGGCGATAAGTACATCCGTTACTTTTGGCGCACCCAATGTAATGGTTCCGGTTTTATCTAAAATCATGGCAGTGATTTTCGAAGCGGTTTGCAGTGCTGCGCCGTTACGAATCAACACACCCGCTTCAGCCGCCTTACCAACCCCGACCATGACAGACATCGGCGTCGCCAGTCCTAAAGCGCAGGGACAAGCAATAATCAGCACAGTAGTCGCCGACACAATGGCGTAAGCAACCACAGGTTCAGGCCCGAAATTCAACCAAGCCAATGCACTGCTGACTGCAATAATCATAACTACGGGTACAAAATAAGCCGAAATAATATCTGCCAGCCGCCCAATGGGTGGTTTTGAATTTTGCGCGCGTTTGACCATATTGATGATTTGCGCCAGCGCTGTGTCTTTGCCTACGCGAGTAGCCTTGAATAAAATGGTACCGGCTTTATTGATGGTGCCCGCTGCTAGGGTATCGCCCACGGCTTTTTCAACAGGCATCGGCTCACCCGTCAACATGGATTCGTCGATGGCGGTGTGACCTTCAATGACTTCGCCATCGACAGGAATTTTTTCACCGGGCCGTACCCGAACAACATCGTTTAATAAGACCTGGTCGATTGAAATATCCAGCTCTTTATCGTCTCGAACGACGCGTGCAGTTTTTGGCTGTAAACCAATTAAGCGTTTGATCGCCTCGGAGGTGCGTCCGCGCGCTTTTAATTCCAAAGCAAGACCCAGATCGATCAGACCGATAATAATGGCAGTCGCTTCAAAGTAGACATGCCTTGCCTCCGGAGGAACGGAACTCGGAAAAAACACCACCACCATTGAGTACAACCACGCTGTGCCCGTACCCAGAGCAATCAACGTGTCCATGTTGGCTGAATGATTAAGAAACGACTTCCATGCGCCAACATAAAAGTGTTTGCCGGAAATAATCAGTACGGCCAACGTCAGGATGCCAACCCCTCCCCAGACAACTTGTTCACCCGTTGTACTAACGTTCATTTCGCCGGTGATTAGCGCATACGCCATTAAGGGCACACCCAGTGAAAGGGCTATCCAGGTTTTTTTTATCAAGCGCTTATAATAAGCAGAATCTGCTCTCTCTTTTTCATCCAGAGCATCATCCTCAGTTTCACCCGAAGTGGATTTCGCGTTATAGCCGGCTTTTTCCACTGCCTTGATCAAGTCAGTGTCGTCGGCACTGCCGACGACACTTACCGTGCGCTGAGCAAAATTCATCTCGGCCTCGGTAACGCCTGACACTTGCTTTAATGCCTCTTCAATTTTCCCCACGCAACTTGCGCAGCCGGCACCTTCAATGATTAATTCCTGTTGTACCAACGTGGCAACTGAATCCGTTTCATGTGAGGTTGAAGCCTGATGAGACGAGCCATCATGACAATGGTCATTGACTGAATCAGAAGTTACTTTATTCATATACTTAGTCCTTAATCTCGCGTTATTCAGCCTTGACGGCCGAAAACCCAACATTTTCAAGCGTGCTAATTAGCGACTCGACGGCTACTTCACCGGAGACAATGGCTATTCCGGTAGACAAGTTCATCCGAGCTTCCGCAACACCAGCCACTGACTGCAGCGCTCGCTCAATGATTTCCACGCAGCCCCCACAAGTCGCACCTTTAACAGCTAGTGTGTGCAAAGGTAAATCGTTGCCTTGCACGCTTCTCTCAGCGCCTTCGGATCGATGTTGATTCTTACCTGCACAGCAACAGCCACCGGTTTTTTCGTTTTCTTTTATTTCAGTTGTTTGCTTGCTCATCATATTCACTCCTCAAACTCTGTCGGCGTAAATTCTTCAATTAGATGGCATATCATATGCCCAGTAGGCGCTTTGTCCGGCTTATCGCTCCAGTCTTTAACAGCCAATACCATCCGCTCTCGCAATTGCACCATGTCCAAATATTGCTGTTCGGTTTCGCGTAAACGCTGATCAATCAATCGCCTCACAGTAGGGCAAGGTGATTTGTCCTTATCCGCTTGTGCCAATATTTGCTGAATATCATCGACGGCGAACCCCAACTGTCTTGCACTCAGTACAAACTTCAAACGGCTGATATCCTTTTCGTTGTATTCGCGATAGCCATTAGCTTTACTTTTTACCGGTTGCAACACCTTAATACGGGTATAAAAACGCACGGTATCAGGCGTAATACCGAGGGATTTCGCCAGCTGATTTACACGCATAGGTTCTAGTCCTCTGTATTTTTTTCTCCGACATCTAACCACTCCACTACTTATGACTAAACAAGAGCTCTCGTAAACATCTTACGACCTAGTCCCTTTAACCTAGGGTTATCTGTCGGTACTTAATCACGATACACCTGTGTCCTTGACACAGGTCAAGTCAAAACTTACGCGTTTTAGTCCACCGTCGCCTTCACATAATCAACTACTTCTATATATCAAAGTAACGCAACGACACTGTCACCAACATGACCGGTAGATAACATTTCTGTAAGCTTCATATCATGCTGGAAAAAAGCATGCCGCCCTTGCGAATATTTCTCTGTGATATTTACTCGGTTACCCCATAGCAGACCGATGACGATCGCCTCTTCGCAACCTCGCTCTGACAAGCGAACTTTGAAGTTACGTCGATACATAGCACGGACAGCATCTTTGTAGTTTCACTACAAAAATAGTGTTTATGCCGGCGTAAAGTGAAAATTATGCAAACTTATGTGGATTTTATGCAGACTTATGGTGCAGACGACCCCGCGAGTAAAACGGCTTGTCGCGCGCAGGACAGCGAGAAAATGCGCATTTTCGGCACGGTGGCCGCTTTTGAGTTGCCACTGTCCGGGCTGTCGTGGGACATATTTTAAAGCGTCATATCAAGAGCCTCGCGCCTGCGTTGCTGCCGAGCATGTGGCTAAGGCGGCGCTTACTTGTCTCTTAATCCTCACCCCGATTCTACGTCACTCATCCGGTGACATAGACTCTCTCTGGTGTGTTTCACAATAGAGGGAGGATCATCTGGCCGGCGTGAATAGCGCATATATCTATGTACGATTACTTGTACTCCTTTTGATATCCCCCGAGGATTGAGGGACCTCTAAGCCTAGTCCATGAGCCTAAGCTCCTATCAACAGACGAATCCAATACGAGGTAGACTATGCAGTGTTGAATTAGATCTTACGAAACAGGTCAAGCCGATATTATTTGAGCTTTATGTAGATTAAATACTTATATGTCAGTTAGTTACAGTGTTAGTGGCTAAATTTAACACTTTAACCGGCCGGACCTCTAGCAAACGACAGGGACGACTAGATGAAAAAATGGGTGTTTTTAATAGCTATACTCAGTGCGTCAAATGTCTATGCAGGGACATTTGACGTTGGAAAGAATGCGGTGCTGAAAGTGTATGACGGGGATTCGGTCAACATAAGAATGCGCCTCGCACACATCGACACGCCGGAAATCAAAGGCCAGTGTGCAGCCGAGGTGACGCTGGCAAAACAGGCGCGGGACTTTACGCAAGGGTTTATGAAAGCTAACCCGAAATACTCAATTACTGTATTGGGTGTAGGGCGATATGGAAGGCCGCTGGTAGAGATTCGTGCCGGTACGAAATACCTCAATCAGCTTTTAGTGGATCGAGGCCTGGCGCGAGCCTATGAGGGTAAGCGTCGGTCATGGTGTAATTAAATAACCGTTATGAATAATTGAAGGGAAATACATGCGCGTCATAGATGAAGTTTTAAAACAGATTGAAGAACATAAGCACAGCAGAAGCTCTGAAGTTTTAGCCGGTGCTGTGCTAAGTGCCTGCGGCCTGCCTTGTCAGGCTTTCACGCTGCTTTCAGCATCAACACGTCTTGATGACCACGGAAAGACATTAGTATCAGAATTACTGAGTATTGCACAACAGCCTGATTTTTCTAACGCAGATCAAGACGCAGCCATTGTAAAAATTACTGAGTTAATGCCTCACTTACTGAAATGATCAATAATTCCGCATTGGTATAACGTAACCAATAACAAAGTAATACTCCCCTTTTGAAAGAGAAGTGCCAAAAGTAGAAGGTACATGGTTTTATTTGGGAAAATCAGATGCCGGCACGTAGAGTAAGCTAATATTGATAGAGTTTAAGGGCTTTCACAAAACAAGGATGTGAGACGATGCTGGTATTAACACTAAAAATGGGTAGTACTTTGATGATCGGTGATGAAATCACGGTCACAGTCGCTTCAATAGAAGGTAACGGGGTGGAGATTGGTATTAATGCGCCCAAGAACATTCCTATTCATAGGGCCGAGCTTTACCACCGCCTACATGGATTAGACGGCAATAGATCTGATGATGCCTGGATATACACGGCACCAAAAGCCGTATTAAGATTGTTATCCAAAAAGTTACGCAGCTACAAAACGCTAAATCATTGATCTTTATAACTAACGAACTATGCTTCTAGCACAGGGATTGACGGTATTGGCCAGAGGATAGGCTATTTTTTTGCAAAACTAACGTCTGAAAAACACCTATACCTCTGAATTATAAACAATTAATGCTGATGGTTGCTTTACTTTAAGCCCAATTAAGGCGCTAAAGTAATAGAAGACCATCACTCCTGAATTAGCTGTTTAAACTCCACTCAACTAGAAGTGTTTAACTATGACCAAAGCTGCAAAATCATTTGAACTGGCAATTAAAGATGCTGAAGATTTACTGGCTCGTTTTGATAATGAAAAAACCTCAGAAATAGTGCGAAACCCTGAATCATTGAAAAGAGCAGGCATGGTAATGGCTTTAGCGGCTTGGGAAACATATGTAAAAGACCGTTTTCAAGAAGAAATTGAAGTGTGGTTATTAGCGGTTAACGGTAGTCCGTTAGGTAATTTTGTACAGCGGCGAATAGATGAAGATTTGAAGCGTTTCTTCAATCCTAATAGTGCTAGAACAAAGTTGCTCTTTAAGAGTTACTTTGAAGTTGATATTACTAGCGCATGGAAATGGGATAATTACCATCCTCCACAAGCTAGGAAAACGCTTGATGAGCTTATATCAAAGCGCGGTGATGCAGCACATCAAGCAAATACATGCCCAGGACAGCCTCACCTTATAAAAAGAGATGAATTAGAAAAAGCTATAAGGTTTATTAAAGGGCTTGTGCGAGCAACAGATAACTTTCGTATAGCTAATCAAATTCTAAAAAATTAATCTGCAAGTATAAAATACGGCTATCTATCTAACTACACGCGTATTTTAGTAAGTACACTGACAGTAAGTGAAGAGCACTAACGTGCCCTGCGGGCTGTGTTGTCCCGTTTGCGGCTGTAAATGGAATTTACATACCCTCAACAGGAATATGGGGTACTAGGGATTTTCCGTCCAAAAACGACAAAAAACGCTGAAGCCCCCGCCCCTCAAAGCCTCCAAGAGGGTATTACTTTTTCTTAACCGGCAAATAGCCCTCGATTGAACGCATCATTTCCTCCAGATTTGGCAGTTTTTCACTCAATTCGAAGTTGTAAGTCCCTTTTAGGTTGATGTTATACCAAGCGACAGGAGAAGCTTGCTTGACGATCTGTATCCTTGTGTTGTCGTTCTGATGTTCGAAGCTCGTCAACAGCTGACTGAGTATACTGGAGTTAAAATAAATGATGGCGTTGGTGACAAGGCGGGCACACTCGTTCCATAGTTCGATTTCTTCATCTGAACTGCCCCGGAACTGATCCCCATTGACATTACTTATCGCTCGGCGCAACTGGTGATAGGCCTCCCCGCGATTGAGTGCCCGCTGGACGTAGTTGCGAAGACTGGCATCATCAATGTAGTTTAAGAGATAACTCGCTTTCACCATCCTGTTGTACTCCGTTAAGGCCTCCAACAAAGGGTGGTTCTTCTTGTAGCCTGACAGTTTCCGAACCAGCGTTGACTGAGTCGTTTTACGTTCTTTAAGCGAGACGGCGATCCGTTGGATAGTGTCCCAGTGCTGCATGATTCGCTGGGTGTTGATGGGCTTTTTCAAGCGTAGCTGGATTCTCTGATCCTTATCTTCCTTTACATCGAACATCTCATTGATGATACGTCCAATCTGAGCGTAACGCGGTGCAAAGCTGTACCCGAACAGGTCAAGCAAAGCGAAGTTAACGTGATTAACCCCATGGGTATCGGTAGAGAGTACGTCCGGGATAATTTCAGAACGGTTGTTCATCAGTAAATCAAAAATATAGTGGGACTCGTGTTCATTCGCCCCGATCACCCGGGCGTTAATGGCGGCATGGTTGGCGATTAAGGTCATGGCGGATACACCTTTCTGAGTACCGAAGTACTTTGATGAGTAACGTGTTTTGAAAGTGTCACGCCGCGCTTCGAACTTTTGACCATCGGCGCTGGCGTGGATGACATCTTCTTGGATGTTGTAATGCCTGAAGATTGGAAGCTTAGCCGTCGCGTTGTTTATGCTGTCATTGGCAGCACTCAGGGTTTCCAGTCGCAGGTAGTTCGCCTGTATTGTACTGAGCTGATCATAGGTGCGATCGGAGATTTGAGCCATGCCATAGATGCCCTGATTGGTCGCATTTCCCACGAGGATGGCCAGCAGATCATACTCGTGGACTCTGCTCTTAGATTGTGCGCCAAGCACATGCTCAAAGCAGTCAATGAACTCGGTATCGCGGTCCACTATGCGCAGCACATCAGCGACGCTGGTCGTAGGTATTTGCTGGAAGAATGGATTGTTGACTAGGTACTTTTTACTGGCAGCCGGTAATCGCCACAGGCGCTTACCCTTAGGGTTTCTTAGGATAATGTTTCGGTTATCATCGTGTTCCAAGTAGTCGCTGACATCATGCAAACGGATCTCTAGATCCATCGCCATTCGCATGATCAGTTTATTTGACTCGGTGGTTAATTTTGGCAACTGGGTTTGTTCCAGTAACGTAACCTTTTCTTCTCGCCATCGCTCACGACTGATTAAATCAGCATCCAAAGACCGGTATTTAACCACTTCAGGCAAGGTCAGTTGGCCATTCAGACGGTCGGGGATTTGTTGATAGAGGTACCATTCATAGCGATCTGGATTAAACAGACCACTCGGATACTGCAAGAATGGGCGTTGCTTCTTGGCTGGCAGCCGACCGTCTATCGTTGTCTGTGATATACCACCTTGAGCGACGAGATCAAGCCGGGCATGACCGAGTGCTGCTGTAAGTCGTTGCGTGTTCTCACTGCCTTCAAAGTGCAGGCAAAGGAACAGCTGGCGAAGCAAGCCTTCCCTTAAGCTCGTTCGCTGGTCATAGTAAAGCCATATAGCGTCATCAACGGAACGTTTTTGTTCATTCAGAAACAAGCAAACAGATTCGAGATCTTTCGCCGCAAGAAGCTTCAGCGCCTTCTGCTTTACTGTCCCAAAAGGCTGATGTTGATCGATAGTATCATCAATGAACAGGTGCAGAACTTCCGCCGCATTGCTGACGTTTTTAGCCGCTTTTTGCCAGTCTTGATAAACTGATTCCTGCGCATAGGCCTTGGCTTTTTGTTTGGTCTGTCGGATATGATGAACAAAACCATCGGCAATGCGTTCCAAAGCTTGTTGCCAGCGTGACTGTAAATAGCACAGCAAATACAGTCGTTGATGACCTCCAGACTGCCGCTTCAGTTTGGCTCCATAATAGTCTACACGCTCGGCAAAGTGTTGCTGGTTTTTCTGAGATAACGATAGTGCTCTCAATAGGGTATTCACTTCCGGCATCCAGTACTGAATGTAACGATGTATGGCCAGTTCCTTCTCTAACTCGGTTCCTGTGAAGTTGCGGGCTGACTGACGTAATTGCCGCAAAGTCAGCGCTCCGTCACCGGCGGCAAGATCAGTCAATGCTTGTGTTAGATCTCGAGACAGCTCGCGTTTAATATGGGCAATGAGCCTCGTTTGTTGCTCATTAATCACGTGGCTAATAATCTTTTGAAGGGTGCTGTAGGCAGGGATCGCGATCTTATGACCTGACAAATACTCAATAGCTGCATCGAAGAGATTTCTTGGAGCAGACCAGGCCTTGGTTTGCTCAGTCAGGTAGTCTACTAAAGATGTTCTATGGCTTTTAATGCTCCAGCGCTGATACTCGCATAGATTAAAAATCTCCTGGTAAATCCGCTCGTTTTCTTTCTGGGATAGATTGAACGGCCTGAATCCAGGTCCCAGCAGTACCGATTGATATACATGTTTAAGGTCATGCTTTATCTGGTGAAAGCCAGGATTCAGCACGACCGGCTTAGCCTTAAAATACCCCAGCAACACGACGAACATATAACGCAGGCCACGATTTCGGAGTTTATTGGCTACTGTTAGTTCCTGATCGTTAAGAGCGAAAAAGAATCGTTGATCATTAGACGCAAAAATTGGAGGGTTGTAAAAATCGGACTGTTCAGCATCAGATAGGATCTGAACTCTTTCTTTATATGCCATATCGGTAGCCTGAAATGACTACATCTTAACCAAAAAGTGTACAAGAATGGACTTCAGGAAAAGTAATACCCTCTTGGAGGCTTTGAAGGGCGGGGGCTTCAGCGTTTTTTGTCGTTTTTGGACGGAAAATCCCTAGTACCCCTTTTCGTTCCGTTGGACTTCAAACCCCTATAAGCACTGCTACTCGCCAATTTAGGCGCGCCCGTCACCGTTGATAATTTTTTCAAAAGGCGGATCGAGCTTTCCGATAGCTGATAGAGCTGGGCTTTATTGCCTTTTGATTCCTGACGAATATAGCCGCCCTTTATTAGTAAGTTATTCTTTGTTAATCGCCTAACTTGACTAGCTATTTGTGGGTAGTCTTTATCAATCATCACGCAGATATCGTGAATCGTATACACATGATTTTTATAGATAGACAAAAAGGCTAACGTCGAAACCTTAATGTCCAGGCTTCGCAGGTCTAAAAACAACGTGCGAATATGGGCTATCTGCGTGTGATCAATACGAGCGGTATCCATTTACACTATTTCACTGAAATTCAGAGAGGTAGTCGCTTAAGCGGCTTGTCTTAATGTCGGCGGGAAGGGCATCGTACTCGTCCAGTCTGCTTGTAAGTTTGTCGCTATCATTAATAAAGGGGTTAGGTGATTTTAAGTAATGTTTGATCATGCTTGAGTGCTCAGGCATCGCAACGGTTATGGCTATTTTGACAACATTTTCAAGCTCCGACAGTGTTACGTGGTCTTGATCGGTAGCAGGATAAGAGGCTTGAGCTTGGCGAAGACATGAAACTTGTAAAATAATCAACAGCCATGATGTCTCGAATCCATAGACGTTCTGTTTGTCACCGTTACCCGCCTGCCTTACCCCTGTAAGGCGATGTCCGTCATACGCTTTTCGCACTTCGAAAGCCAGCCATGTAGGATAACCGCTGTCATCATTAATGTACTGGCTTTGATCTAGTATGCGATGAATGAGTTGGTGTAGTTCCCGTAAATGATCGTATCCCCCCCAGATGACAACACTGGCATGAGGCGTAATTTCGTATTTAAACATTTACGTATCCTTTTTCGTTACACATTCCATTATCATCAATATAGCAAATGGATTCATAGTTCGCGTGTCTGTTTGTTGAGTCGAGGCCGGTTATACTGTTCGAGACCCCAGCCATATCCATTGATCGTTAATCACTCAAAGTTTGAAACTCACGATTAAGCGACATGAAGTAATTAGCGTTTGTTTTGCTCACGCTTTAGTCTTGTCCTTGCAGCTTTTAGAAGTAGATTGTTTTCCTCTAATTCGGATGTGTAGAACTTAATGTCGTTCTTGTTTTTAGCGTCTCTTATCCCTTGCTCATCGAACTCGACTTCATCCTTTAATGTGGCTATCGCAAACTTGAGAGCCGCAAGCTTTGTTGTGTAAATGCCATATGGCAATTTGTCACCTTCTCTGAACTGTTTGACATACACTCTAGGTATTGACGACAACCAGCCATAATCGCCTATTTTCGTGGAGCGCTTCCCCCAGGTGACACCATCTATTTTCATAGTAATATTGACGTGAGGCTGGTCACTAAGTGCGTTGCGCTTCTTTTGGACTGACCGAACACAATATATCCTAGTTTCCACCTTGGCTTTTCCATTATCATCAATATAGTAAATGGATTCATACAGCGTAGCGCCTTTCTTTATTATCGATGAGGGATATTTCTGTGCGTTCATAAATAAAAGGCTCCACTATTGTTAGCGTTCGCGTGTCTGTTTGTTGAGTCGAGGCCGGTTATACTGTTCGATACCCCAGCCATATCCATTGATCGTTAATCACTCAAAGTTTGAAACTCACGACCAAATATCACACTGCTATCGGCCGTCACGGAAAGCCTTGCCAGCGCCCGAGCCAGTTCATCCGGTTTATAGTCAGAAAGCGGCCTGTTCAACTCGTTATTAATGGTTTCTCGAAAGTACGCCATATCGAGTCCGTAACGATTACAACCCCTTTCTGTCGGAGGCACGCATTCTGCCCTACGTTGAGTGAGTTTGGATGTTGGTCCATACGTGCAGAGCGATGTTATCTGCAAATGCGCATCGGTCATTTCCACCCATTGATCACCCTCTAAAAAACGATCACCGGTTTTTTTTACTTCTCCTAACTTTAAATCTCGCCAATACTCAGTCATAAGATTTTCCTATTATTTGTCTATCCACTAGGCTGTCTGGGTGGCGGCTTTGGATTCACCCCCAAAGGCTGTGGTCAAGTCTTGCCAAAGTCGCTGAAACTCTAACGACAATCGGGCGGTATCGGTATCCAGGCGCACCAGCGGATCATCGTTGTCGTTACTGATGGCTTCACTGAGTTCATCGGTGGCTTTGATCTTGCTAATACGCAGATCATTATTAAGCGACATGAAGTAATTGCTATCCCAACACACCCCAATTGTGATCACTTGATAGCCATCGTTCACATGGCCGATTACATGCTCAGACAGCAAATCAACCCCTTTAAACACCGCCTTGCCTTGTTCGTTGTCCTGCATACTGCAGTCAGCACCTAGCGCAAAGGATTCGCTCTGATCAGCGATCAGCCAGCTTCCCATGACCGTCGAAGTCGAATTAATAACCTCTGGCGAGACGATAGACAACGATCCCACGGTTTGGCGCAGCAAGCTCAGCAGCTCTTCGGCGGCAGTAAAGCCGGAGGCGTCTACAATGATTAGGTTTTCGTTGGGAATAATCAGGGCTTGTGTCGTGTCGAATTTACTGAGTGCACGCGGTAGCAGGTCAATGACAATCTCATCCTTTAATTGCATCTTTTCTTTGCGCCCGACCGTCCGGTCTTCGGTGCTTTTTATTTTAGCGACCCGTTCAGTCAGCAAACGGTTAATACTGGAAGCCGGTAGGAGCTTGCTTTCCCGTTGAGCTGTGATCAATAACGCGCCATTGGATTCAAAGACCATAAAGCTATGAGCGGGATGCGGTGAGATCCAGCCATACGAGCTTAGTTGCTGCCCTGAGCAGGGCGTAAAGGCATGGTCGGCCATTAATGCACCGAGCTGGTTAAACTCGGGCGTGAAGGGTTTAGAGAGGCGGTAAAAAATAGCGTTTTTAAAGTGCATGATTGTTCCTAGTCAGAGTGATAGTCGGTTAATGACATTACTTATGGGCTTTGCGCCACTCCCATGGCGGCATAACTTGGTATTCGGATGTTTTCCATAAACCAAGCTGTTGATCCTTGGCTGTGTTTTCAGCGATGTAATAGTCTTTTCCTTTGTAATATTGGCGATAGACCCATGCCCCGCCTTGCTCCACCATCCATCGGTTAACGTCCTGCCCTTGATAGGAAATACCGCAGATCCAGCGGCCGTACCTGTCTTTATTGGGACAGTTTAAGGTCACGCGCTGATTGCCGATCTTGCTGGCGAGTAGTTCAGTGGATTTCTTACCAAAGGGCTGCTTGCGTTCCGGCGCGTCTATGCTGGCAAGCCGGATTTTGTAATGCTGGTTCTGGTTGTCCATTACTTTGACGGTATCCCCGTCAGTGATAGCGATAACTAAGGCCATTTCTAAGATCATGAGACGTTCTTCTCGTTGGTAAAGTGCTCGGTTGATGGTGTGCCAGACGCGGCGGCTTGGCGTTGGGCGCGTTTAAGGCTGTGGCGATACGTTTTTTGTCGGTCAGCATTGGAGGCGTAAATTCGACGGGAGGCGGGTTTTTCGTCAAAGCAATCAATCGTGCCGGTATCCAGCATATCTTTGGCCATGTCAGCTACCTGCGGTATCAGTCAGGTATAAATGGGCGCGGATGGAGGCCAAATACGGCTTATCTGCGATTTTCTTATCCGAACGCTGAGTAGTTGCGCGTGTGCCACCTTTATTAAGGCGCGGTAATTCATGCCCTGTTTGACAGATAATCGGCATCGGCGCATGGATAGACTTGTTCGTTACGGTTATTTCGCCCTCAACAATAGCGCGACGGAAAATATTCGCTTTCAAGGTTGGGTTATTAGGAACTTGGACGATGGCCAGCGGCGTATTGCGTTTTAATCGGCTCAGTAAATCCCTATCGATATCGGCTTGAGCGGAGGTCAGCTTGTCGAGTTTACGGCAGGCGTCCTCGATACTTATCCGCTTGATGCTGGTAGAGAGGCGTTCTGTCCATGAGACACGTAACGGCGCGTGATCGACAATCGGCAGTAATCGGGTTGCTTGATTGATACATAAACGCCCAATGCCTGCATAGTGAAGCACGGCGCGAATCTCAGCGCGTTCATTCAATAGATCCCGTAAGGGCGTGTTGCCTTGCTTAGGGATAGCAGCAAACATGGTTTTGAGTTGGGTTTTTGTGGTGTTGATCTGGGAGGCTATGCGAAGAGATTCATTACCAATAAGGATGATCCCTT